>Ga0316217_10004782_pt1 | contig 14411 bp, 15 predicted proteins | sample 1anoAmetaG_FD_203633 | JGI IMG/M metagenome (GOLD analysis project Ga0316217, IMG submission 203633) | Freshwater microbial communities from Trout Bog Lake, Wisconsin, USA - 1anoA | ecosystem: Environmental > Aquatic > Freshwater > Lake > Hypolimnion/Profundal zone | place: USA: Wisconsin... | reverse complement strand
GTTCATTTGCGGCGACAGTTCGGGCAGGCTCATGGGTACTCCGGGTTATGACCGGCGTATTATATATTAGTCGTATATACAGTCAATAGCGTCCCACCGAAAAGGGAGGGTTTTTCAGCGGAATCATATTTATCGCGTTGACCTCAAATCCCCGCCTCGAAGGCGTCAATATCGGGGCGGCCAACCTTGTCCATCTGCTTGACCTGAATCGGGAACCAATCATCGGCGAACATGCTGGCGGCGTCCGTGGGCTTGGTGCCAACCGGGAAGATGCGGCCATCCACGCCCATGTCACCGGCCCTCGTCAACCGCGATACGCCAGCGGCGACTGAAACAACCGCAGAGTGGGATCCACGTGTTCCTTGCGCATCGCGACGCCGGCGGTCGAATTCTGCTCGACATCTTCGTTGCCCCATTGGCACCAGCCTTCGCGATGAAAACGGGCGAACAACTCCAAGTACGGACCTGGCGAACAGGCTTCAATAATATCCAGAATCTTGTCTGGCTTTCGGGAATGCTCACGCTTTTGCGTGACGATGATATTCGTCTGTGTCCGTCCGGGTTTGAGCGTCCGCATGTGTCCGCGGGTGCCGAACAGGACCAGTTCAGTCACGTTGCGGAAATAAAACCCAACGCCGCGACCGTCTGGCCCACCATCCTTTCGCACTTTGTACCAGACGATGTTGGATTTGTATTTGAAGCCCCAACGCCGCATGACTTCGAGTAGGTGCCTCATGCAGTGACGCTCGCGTAATTGCCGCGACCCAAGAAAGAGACCAGTCCGAGATCACGCAGCACTTGAAGCTGCTGGCGAATTTTGGGACGTACGTTTCGGTTTCCCGGGTGAAGTGCCGACAGTCTCTGTTCGAACGCGTACACGTCGGCGAGTGTGAACGCTGTGCGACCAAGAGACTGAACGATTCGAAGAACGTCGAGGGTCCAACCGCGCATGGCAGGGGCGATGGCGGCCAGGGGCCGCAGCCGCTGATAACCCGCACGCACCTGATCTAGCGTGGTAATTAGGCCCGTATCGACGATCCGAAGCTTGCCACTTTCCGGTATGGCGCTAAGGAGGATGTTGCACCCTATCCAGCCGGCTCGGCGTGCCGTGGGCGCCAGCGGCTTTCGCTTTAGGATTGCAGAAGCGTTGAAAACGAAGGAAGGCACAAGCATGAGATTCCGCACGGTCCAAAACTGCGTGTACTGCAGGACGAGAAGGTTCGGGACGCTATCGCCTTGGATTGCTGCCATCATCGTTGCGTACGCTCCGTCGGGGACGCGACGGGCGTTCCAGTGCCGGCCGGCTTTCAGTTGGTATCCAGCGGAGCATTGAGGACAGACGAAATCCACGGCTTTTGTGTTGGGCGGGGTCGCGCGGACGTTGTTGCTATCGCAAGCAACGCAATACAGGTTATTCGCGCCCCATTGCTCGCTGATGAGGCGCGCGACCTGGCTCCCACTCGTATAGCCGGCCGCCGACTCTGTAGACATTTCTAAGATCACGCGGGCGTGTCTCCCGTGGAGATGCCGAACTCAGAAGGATCGACAGGAACGGGCTCAAACGTCGTCGGCAACGCATCGCCTGCATCAATGTCGTCGTGGTCCACGACCATGATTTCCACGTCAGCAGAGTCAGCAACCGCACCCTGGAACACGCCACCATGAATATAAATGATTATTCGTGACATCGCTGTCCTTCGAAAAGAAGCCGGGGAATGCGTCGAAGGCCATGGCCGTCAGTGTGGCAAAACTTTATAACCTGCGAAGCGTGCCAGTCGCAGTGGTAGTAGAAGCTGCCAGTTTTCTTGAAGACGCGGGCCAGTTGCACGCAGCGCGGCCGCATGTAGTCGATGTAGGTCTGGGTGCTGGCGTGCCGGTCTTCAAAGGCCCGCTTTTCCTTGGTTTCGCCCCAGAAAACTTCATAATTGCGGTTGGAATTGAACGGCGGATCGATGTAGATCAGATCAACGCACGCATCGGGCAGCTTGGCCAGTTGTTCCAGATTGTCGCCGCAATAGACGACGCGGGTGTCCAGCAGCGAAGACGGTCGGGCGGACTGCCGCGGCGCAGGGGACGGCATTTTGGTTTCGCTGGCGGCAATCCCATTTTTTGCCATGGGCGAACATTACCCGGACAACCAAGCAGCCGCAAGGGGCACAGCCCCGAGGTGTACAGCCCCAAGGAGCGGGAGCTATGGCCGAAATCAGGGTTCGGACGGGTAACGCAGGCGGTTGCAAGGATTCCTGATCTGGCCGCCCAGCGGTTCCATTTCTTTCAGGGCTTTGAGCCGGTCGCGGCGCGGGGGCAATTGCCAGCGTTGCTTTTTGCGGCGGCGTTTATTCGATGGCATAGTCGCCGTCCTTTCGGCGTTGCAGGTTGATGGTTTTCCATTCCAGACCGGGCAGCCGGGTTCATTTGTCGCCGATCTGCGGCTAATATGCTGGGGATGAAAGCCGACGAACAACACGATGCCGAGCAATCGCAGGAAACCACCGAGCCGGCACACCATTTATCCCCGCAACAGCTTGCCCCAGCCCAGGCATTGGCTGACCAGATGGAAGCCGCGCTGGCCGAGTTTCCCGATGGCGATCTGGTGGCGGATATCATCCACAACAGCCTGAAGCTGCTGCGCGACCGGACCAATCGCGGCGATATCAAGCTGATTAACAAATCGTTCAAGGAACTGCGCTACGCCCTGAAAATCTTCGCCCCCTACCGCGATGTGCGCAAGGTGAGCATCTTCGGCAGCGCCCGCACGGATGAAGCGCATAGTGATTATCGCCATGCCGCGGCCTTCGCCAAAAAAATGGCCGAAGCCGGCTGGATGGTGATCACCGGCGCGGGTGGCGGCATCATGGCCGCCGGCCACGGCGGCGCGGGCGCCCAGCCCAGCTTTGGCCTGGCCATCCGCCTGCCTTTCGAGCAGGCCACTAATCGTTTCATCGCCAACGATCCCAAGCTGATCAGCTTCAAATATTTCTTCACCCGCAAGCTGATGTTCGTCCGTTCCAGCAATGCCATCGCCCTGTTTCCCGGCGGTTTCGGCACCATGGATGAAGGTTTCGAGGTGCTGACCCTGATCCAAACCGGTAAATCGGTGCCGTCGCCCGTCGTCTTTATCGACAGCCCCGGCGGCAATTACTGGAGGACCTGGCAGGACTACGTGGAAAAGCAATTGCTGCCGCGCGGCTTGATCGGTCAGGCCGACCTGTCGCTCTACCGCATCACTGACGACCTGAACGTCGCCGTCAGCGAGATCACGCATTTTTATCACAACTACCACAGTCTGCGTTACACCCGCGACGATTTGGTGCTGCGTTTGCAGCGTACACCCACGCCGGCACAATTGAGCGATGTGCAGCGTGACTTTGCCGACATCTGCCCCGGCCATCCTTTCCGCACCTGCGCCGCCTTGCCGGTGGAACGGGACGAAGTCAGTCTGGCCGACCTGCCTCGCCTGGTGTTCGGTTTCAACCGCCGCGAGCATGGCCGGTTGCGCATGCTGATCGATCGCGTGAATGAGTGGTAGGTTCGCCCCGGCTGCCAAGTGGCGATGGCCGGCGGCGCGATTTGACATTTGCCGCGCCGGCGGTGACTTTGTTCATTATGCCAGACGAATACCGCGACTATGGTTTTGCCAACGAAGGTGCGCGTGGCAGTTCACCATATCTATGGCCACCGCTGCTGGAGTTAATGCCGCCAATCCACCCAGGCATGCGCATTCTCGATGTTGGTTGCGGCAACGGTTACTTTGCCGGCCGGCTTTTGCAGCAAGGATGCCAAGTGGTCGGCATTGATCTGAGCGCAAGCGGCATCCAGATCGCCCGGCAAAGCCATCCGCAAGGCCGGTTTGAACTTCTCACCGCCGACGAGCAGGTGCTCAAGAACCTCAACGAGGAGCCCTTTGATTGTGTGATCAGCACGGAAGTGATCGAGCACTTGTACGCCCCGCGTCCGTTTGTGCGCGGTTGTTTTGCGGCGCTCAAACCCGAGGGACGGTTCGTGTGCTCCACGCCGTATCATGGATATCTGAAGGTTTTGGCCATTGTCGTGCCCGGTCATTTTGACGCCCATTTCTATCCCCTGTGGGATGGCGGGCATATCAAATTCTGGTCGCGCAAAACCTTGCTGCAACTGTTTCACGAAACCGGTTTTGTTAACCTGCAATTTCGCGGTGCCGGGCGGTGCCCCTATTTGTGGAAATCCATGCTCGTGGCCGGCGATCGGCCGGCGGCACCGTAAAAGCCAAACCGCGCAAGCGGGCCGCGCTGGAAGACATTTGCAATCGGCGCAGCGCCACCGATAATCACCACCGTTATGGAACCGCGTCATATTAGTCCGTGGAGCACCTCGGCCAAGATCAAGCGCGTGTTTTGGGCGCTGGTCCAGAATACCGTATTTCGCTATTCGCCCCGGCCTTGTTATGCCTGGCGGGCATTCCTGCTGCGCTTGTTTGGCGCCAAGTTGGGCAAATGTGTTCGCGTCCATCCCACCGTCAAGATTGAAATCCCCTGGCACTTGACCATCGGCAATGACACCGCCATCGGTGATTCGGCCATTTTATATTGCCTGGGACCGGTAACCATTGGCAAGTTTGTCACCATCAGCCAATACGCCCATATCTGTGCCGGCTCGCATGATACCACCAATCGGGAATTCACTTTGCTGCGGCCGCCGATCACCCTGGGCGATGATGTGTGGATTGCCACCGATGCGTATGTCGGTCCCAACGTGACCATCGGCGACCGCACCATCCTGGGTGCCAGATCCAGCGCGTTTTCCAGTTTACCGGCCGACGTGGTGGCGGTGGGCAGCCCCGCCAAACCGATCCGGCCGCGAGTCTTTAACCCGTGAACGCCGGTGAAGCATCCTCGCTGGCGGTGCTGCACGTGATCTCCGGTCTGGATCCGCGCCAAGGCGGGCCGATTGCCGTCATCCTGGGACTTTGTGCCGCCCAGGCCGCGGCGGGAATCAAGGTTTCCGTGGCCAGCACTTGGCGTTTTCATACCCATGAAGAAACGGTCGAAAAGCTTCAGCGCGCCGGGGTGACGGTGACCATGATCGGCCCGGCGCGCGATCCGATGTCGCGCGTGGCCAATCTGCCCAACATCCTTTATCCGTTGATTGCCGGCGCGGATGTGGTGCATATCCACGCCCTGTGGGAAAGCATCCAGCACGATGCCGCGCGGGTATGCCAGCGTATGGCCAAGCCCTACGTGATGACGCCGCACGGGATGCTTTCGCCGTGGAATCTGGCGCAAAATCCGTGGCGGAAAAAAATGTATTTGGCCTGGCGCGGCCGGCGGAATCTGGATCGCGCCGCGGCCATTCATTACACCTGCGAAGTGGAGCGCGATTTGGCGGTGCCGCTGCATTTGCGCGCCCCGGCCTTGGTGGAAACGCTGGGCATCGATGCCGATGAATTTGCCGCCCTGCCGCCGCGCGGCACGTTTCGCGCGCAATATCCGCAGCTTGGCAATCGGCCGCTCGTGCTGTTCTTGTCGCGCATCAATTACAAGAAAGGCCTGGACCTGCTGATTCCCGCCTTCGCCAAAGCTAGTGCCGCCAGCAATGCCACGCTGGTGATTGCCGGCCCCGATCTGGACGGCTATCAGGCCACCGTGCAAGCGCTCATCGACCAGCACGGCATCAATGACCGGGTGATTTTCACCGGCATGTTAGCCGGCCAGCGCCGTCTGGAAGCCTATGTCGATGCCGATCTTTTCGCGCTGCCCAGCTACCAGGAAAACTTCGGCATTGTGGTCATCGAAGCCCTGGCGTGCGGCTGCCCGGTGCTCATCAGCGATCAGGTGAACATTCACAAGCAAATCACCCGTTCCGGCACCGGGTTGGTCGTTCCCGCGCAAGTTGGCCCGGTGGCCGATGCGCTGGCGAAGTTGTTGACCGACGACGCGCAGCGTATGGCGATGGCGCAAAAAGCCCGCGCGTCGATAATCCCCGCGCAAACCTGGCCAGCCATCGCCGCACGCTGGATAGGACATTACCAACGATTAATGGCTGGGGCACAATAACGCCAAATACTCCGCGTTACCCCCAGCACCAATCAGGGGGCTTGCCCCTTCGCGGATGATGACAAACCCCGCCGCGCCAATATCCTGCCGCACCTGCGCCAGCACGCTTTCCATCGCCTCCGCCACCAACACGCCGCGGCGAAGCTGCGCCGCCGCCGCTTCATAATGGGGCTTAATCAGTGTGACGACGATGCCATCCTTCGCCAACAGTTTTTTCGCCGCCGGCAGGATATTCCGCTGCTTCGTCCAGGCCACATCAATGGTGACAATGCCCACCGCCTCCGGCAGCGTCACGTGCATGGCATTGGTGCGTTCCATCACCACCACCCGGCTATCCTGCCGCAACGTCCACGCCAACATGCCATACCCGGTATCGATGGCATACACCTTGGCCGCCCCGCGCTGCAAAAGGCAATCGACAAACCCCCCGGCATTGCAGCCCAGATCGGCGCAGGTTTTCCCCGCCACGTCCACGGCAAACGTTGCCAGCGCATGTTCCAGCTTTTGGCCGGCACGGGAGACGAATTTATTAGTTGAAGGTTCCAATACTTCCTTTGCGTTGGAAAGAATAACATATTTTTCGCGCGCCGTTGACCCGCGCTTGGCGTCTATATCCTTAAAGGGAGCGCTTGGTGATCCAGGCAGAGCCAGTAAACCTTGTCGAACCGCCCGCGGTGGCCGGCCTTGTGCCGGATGAAACCGCCTTGGCATCGCGTTGCCGCACCGGCGACCGCGCCGCCTTTGAGCAGCTTGTCCGCCTGACGGCACGCGGCCTGCACGCCATGGTTTATTTGCAGACCGGCGATCACCTGCTGGCCGAGGATATCACCCAGGAAACCTACCTGCGGGCCTGGCGATCGATATTGACCTTGACCGACCCGTCAAAATTCCGCGGCTGGCTTTATGCCATCGCCAGTAAAACCGTGGTCAGCAACGCCCGCTGGCACAAGCGGCGGAAGCGTGCCGGCGCCACCGCCGATGATTTGGCCATGCTGCTGGTCAGCGATCCCGCGCCGCCGCCGGATGAACTGGCCAGCGATCAGGAACAGCGTACCGCCGCCCTGGAGGCTTTGCGGGCGTTGCCGGCGCAATATCGCCAGGTGCTGGCCTTGCGTTATCTGGCCGGGGCCGATTACCAGTCCATGGCCCGCCAGTTGTCCCTCAGCAACGGCTCCTTGCGCGGCTTGCTGTCGCGCGGCTTGTCGCTGCTGCGGCAGCGCTTAAACGCCAACGAAGTAACCGAACCGCCGGAGGAATAATGTCCACCCCAACCGAACACACCTGGTTCCAGCAGCAGATCGCCGCCTATCTGGCCGGCGGCTTGCATGCGGAGGATTTGCCGCGTTTTCAGCAGCACGAAAGCGCCTGCCCCGCTTGTGCCGCCAGCCTGGCCGAGCTGCGCAAAATGGATGATGATCTTTCTGCCGTGTTCCAGCCAGTCCGCCCGACCGAGGATTTTGAAGACCGGCTGATTGCCCGCTTGCACGGCCGCGCCATGCCCTGGCGCGGCCATCCGATGCTATGGAAAATCACCAGCGGCATCGCCGCGGCCATTGTGCTGGGGGCGACCGGATATGCGTCGATGGATTGGCTGAATCCGCATTATCAGCCTGCGGTATTTACTGCCGTGAACATGTTGCAGAAAGGGCAAGCGATCCTTCAGGACGCCAGCGCCGTACGCCTTGATTCGCAGCATGGCAAGGACGGCCAGAATGAGATTTTTGATCGCAACGGTCTTGAATGGGATGGGCGTTCGGATATCACAAAAGATGTGTTTGTTCCGCCGGTTTCCAACGCGACATCCGGTTCCTCGACCACGATTTTGGGGCTGGATCGGAAAAAGTGGTCGGAGGATCAGAAAAATCTCTCTTACTCGTATCAAAATCCCTATCCCGATACCAAATCTGCCGGCAGCGGATCAAAACTTGTGGAAGGGCTAGAACCGACGTTCGCGATAGCCTCCGATATCAATCCGAACTCGCCCACGTTGTCGATGACCCAGGCTCCCAAGGCGGATTATTTCACGCTGAATGGCAACGCCGACAAATCTGGGGCAGGAACTCTTACGATAAGCGGGAACAACACCTACACGGGCGGCACTAATCTTTCCTCCGGAACGCTCATAATGAACGGCGGCATCGCTACCTATGCCGATGCTTTCAAGACTACCGATGGAACGCTTCAATTGGGCGACAAGACCGATCTTCGCAGCGCGATTGCCACCGCCAAAATGGAAAAATCCGTACCGCAGCAAGTTGCCGACGCCAACAACCGGCTTGGGACGGCCGCACCGGTCCCCGTTCCGCCACCTGTCGAAAACCCCGCCGCCCAGCGCAAAATCATCCGCCATGGCGAAGTCACCTTTGAAGTCGATAACTTCGATTCGGCCGTCATGCAGATCACCAAAATCGTCAGCGAAGAAAACGGCTTTGTGGCCACCACCAGTTCCGACAAGCTGGCCAACGGCAAAGTCACCGGCACGATTACCGTGCGCGTGCCGCCGGACAATCTGGATGTACTGGTGCTGAAGCTGCGCGGGCTGGGCGATTTGAAGGGGCAGAAGATTGGCGCTGATGATGTCACCAAGGATTACACCGATCTGGAAAGCGAACTGCGCGCCGCCAAGGCCATGGAGGACCGCCTGCTGGACATCATCAAGACCGGCAAAGGCGAAGTGAAAGATTTGGTGGAAGCGGAAAAAGAACTCGGCGTGTGGCGCGAAAAAGTGGAGCACGTAACCGGCGAGATCAATTATTACAATAATCTCATTTCGCTCAGCACGCTGAATATCACGCTGAACGAAAAGGATATCCGCCAGGCGGCGCTGGCCACGGAAACCGAAACCGTCAACGCCGGGATTGAAGCCGAGGATGTGGGCAAGGCCCGGCAAGATTTGCTCAAGGCGATTGACGATGCCAAGGGGCGGATCATTCAATCGGATTTGAAGGCGTTTGACGCCGGGCAACTGGCGGCGGTTGTGGTGGCGGATGTTCCCGGCGAGGCGGCCGGGCCGGTGCTGGATCGGCTCAAGCAGCTTGGCCGGGTGGCCCGGCTGGATGTGGGGCGGGTGCAAACCACCGCCAGCGGCCAGCCGCCGATTGTCGGGGCGCACGTGGAGCGCCAGCCGACGCGCTTCACCGTGAACATTTACAATCTGGCCAATGTGGCCCCGCGGCAAACCACCAATTTTGGCCTGGCGGCCGATGATGTGGAAAAGACCTATCACGACATTGTCCAGCGCATCACCAAGGCCGGCGGGCGCGTGGTGACCAGTTCGCTGAACCGCGCCAAGGCCGATCAAGTGTCGGCGGCCATCAATTTTGAATCTCCCGACACCGCTGCCGCGGCACTGCTGGCCGACGTGCGCACGCTGGGCGAAGTGCTGAACCTGGCGGTAACCGAAAACCCCGACGCGGCCAATACCACCAGCGCCAAGCATGGGTTTACGCTGTCGCTGGTATCGCTTTCGGCCCTGGGGGCAAGGGAATCGATCGACCGCGCTCTGGCGGTGGCCGATGTGTCCAAGGCGTACAACGACATTTTAGCCGCCGCCGGGCAAGCCAAAGCGCGAATCACCCAACAGCAGTTGGATGAATCGCATCGCCAGGCGGTGGTGGGCCGCTTGTCGCTGGTGGTGGGGCGCGATCAACTGGAGACGGTGGAGAAAGCGATCACCGACAACCACGCCGGCATCGTGTCGCGCACGCAAAGCCGCGTGACCGACGACAACAACACCAGCGACAGCAAGGTGGAACTGCGCCTGTTCATCTGCAACGTCGATCAGCTTCCCCCGCGGCAAACGACCACGGTGAACATTGAATCCACCGACCCGGAAAAAGCCGGCGGCGATCTGCAAGCCGCCGCCATGGCCGCCAATGGCCGCGTGGTGGAACAATCGCTGAGCACCGATGGCGCTTCGCGCATGCACGTGGTGATTGATGTACCGCTGAAAAAGTCCGGCGAAATGCTGGACCACGTGCGAACCATGGGCACGGTGAAGCGCATCGATCAAGCCCGCGACACATCTGTGCCGGATGCCGATTTTGTCCATGCCCGGTTGGATGTGACATTTGCCACGATCAATCCCATCGTCGCCGACGACACCGGCCTGGCCTCCACACTGCGCAGCGGCCTATCGACCAGCATTCGCGGCCTGCTGTTCAGTCTGGAATTCATCATCATCGGCTTATGCCTGGTGCTGCCATGGGCATTGGTGGCGTGGGTAGGCTGGAAAATCTTCCGGCGCGGGAAAGGCGCGACGGTGAAGATCGTGTAGGGCACGCCCCAAATGAAGCCCCGCATGTACATGCGGGGCTGCACAGTGACGTTAATTCGATCAACGGCTGGTGAACCAACTGGTGAACTCGTGGCGGGGAAGGGGATGATCCATCCAGGCGGTGTCCGGCTCGGGCCGCAAGAGGGCCTCTTGAACCGTCTGCCAGCCTTGGGAAAGATTGATGGAACTGGGGGTGCCGCGGCGGGTGAACCAATCGAAACGCCGCCGTTTTTCGCATTCCAGGGCGATTTGTAAAGTCATGCGCACATCCTGGGAAACGTAGTCGATGACTTCCTGGCAACGCCCTTGTGCCCAAAGCTGGGGCGCTAAAACGCCGGACATTCCCTTCGGCTTGCCGGGAATGGCCAAGGCTTGGGCGGCTTTTTCTAGGGCCACGGGAAAGCCTTTCTCGCAAAACACGTGAAACATCATGTCCACGTGCTTGACGGCCAACGCCTGGCATTGCGCGGGCGCAGCGGCTTCTTCGGCCAGGACGTTGAGATCGAATCCCAGGCCATTCCAGGTCAGCAAGGTGTAGCCATCGGCGACGAACTGCGCCAAATCATCGACCAGCTTTTTGGCCTCCGGTTGTGACAAGCGTGGCGCGGGCTGGCCGTTGCCGGCTCCATGCCAAATGATCGGTTTCTCGCGGTCGGCCGCCAGTGCCGCGGCACAGCAGATTCCCAAGGGGCGATGCGGTTTCCAATTAAAGTCCTCGCCCGGGACGATTTTGGCGGTCTCGATGTCGAATGCCAGGTATTTGCGTGTCATGGTGTCACTCCGATGGGCAATGCGCTGACGCACCCAAGTGCGTCCGCCGGATTATTTGCATAGTTTGCGGATCAGGGTTACTTCCTCCTGGCGGTAGGGTTTGCCGTTGGGGTGGAGGATTTCGTGGTGCCACAGGGGCGGACCGGCGGGGTCGTAGGCTTTTTGCCAGCTATCCCAGGGGAATTGGGTTTGCGTGCGGCCAGCGACAAAGCCCCAGTTGTAGGCCGATACGTGGCGTTTTTTCAGCAGCGGCAGCACGGTTTGGAACGTGCAGTCCAGGCCGCGGGCCAGGTATTCGGTGCAGATGAGCGGGCGGTCGTAGCGTTCCAGGGCGGTGATTTTTTCCAAGACCACTTCCGCGTTGTTGTAGGTGTGAAAGCTGAGAATGTCCGACAAATTGATTTGCAGTCGCTCGAACAGTCGGAGGGTGCATTCGCTGGCCCAGTTACCGGCCCAGATGGCGGTGGTTAACGGCTGGCTGGGTTTGGCGGCACGTGCCCAGGCAAAGGCCTTGGCCAGCAGCGGGGCGACGATATCCGCCTTGGCGTTGCCCAAATCTCGTGGGCCGTAGGAATTGCCGTTGTTATTGTCCGGCTCATTCCAGATGTCCCAGGCGTGGATGCGATGATCGCGGGCGAAAAACTTAACCAGGCCGGTGACGTATGACTCAAGCTGATTGAAGCGTTTTTCGTCGCGCAGGATGTCCACGCCCGGCGACTGCACCCAGCAGGAATTGTGCAGACCGGGTTCGGGCGGGCGCTGCTCACCCCAGCGCGGGAACGGATGCCAGCAACTGTCAAACAGCACGAATACCGCGCCGATGCCGTGGCCATGGGCGATGTCCAGAAAAGTTTGCAGGCGTTCGATGAATCCGGCTTGGTCGTGCTTCCACGGCAGATCGTGCAGAAACACGCGCAGGCTGTTGAAACCCAGTTCGGCGGCCCAGGTCAGTTCCTGATCGATGGCGGCCGGGTCGAACGTTTCCCGCCGCCACATCTCCAGTTGGTTGCTGGCGGTGCGAGGGGTGTAATTGCAGCCCACAAGCCAGGGATGGTTTTGCTGCCATTGTTTGGCTTTGGTTTCGGTCCAGCGTGGCGGTTGATTGTAAAGCAGCATGAAGTCCTCAAAAGATCGTCGATAGAGTTCGTTTCGTAAGATACTCACGGGCAAACGTGGATTTTGCATTTTTTGTCGTGTGAAGCAATGGCGAATAAAACCTCGGGATCCGTGGGGTGAGTGCATTGACAAATGGAGCCAAACTATTATCGTCAAGCGGCACTGGGAGGGGTTTGGCGAAAACCCCAGCGGTGGGTGGTTCCGCCGCGTTTTCGGGGGGCTAGGGCTTCATAACGTAGGAAGTGATTATGCGGTTTTTCAATGGTGCTTTGTCGCTTGCGGGCAAACCTACGCCACACGGCCGGCGGTGTGCCGCCCGGCAGGCGTGTCTCATGGAAGCGGTGGAATCGCGCCTCTTGCTTAGCACGCTCAATGTGCTGGGCAATGGCGTGCAGATCGCCAGCGGCAGCACCACCCCAGCATCGGCGAATCTCACCGATTTCGGTCCGACCGATGTCAATCATTTCAGCATTACCGAAACGTATACCATCACCGATCTCGACCCCGTCACCGCGCTAACGCTTACCGGCACAACGCCGATAACCATCATCGGGGTCGATGCCACCGATTTCCGCGTCGCGGCACAGCCGACGGCGGACACCATTGCCGCCAACGGTGGCACCACCTCGTTCAAAATCAGTTTGGACGCGCAGGCACTGGGCGACCGCAACGCCACGATTTGCATTGCCAGCAACGACACCGCCAGCAGTGGCAACTTCACCTTTGCCGTCCAGGGCCATGCCATGCCGGCCATCGAACTGGGCACGGCGACTTCCGCCGCCGGGATCACGATTCAACCGAACAACGTGCCGAGCACCACTAATTTCACGGATTTTGCCTACACCGATATCAATGATGGTAATTATGCGCTGACGCGCAGCTATCTGCTGGAGGATAGCGGCACCAACGCCGTGAACCTGACCGGCAGCCCCCTGGTGACCATCGGCGGGGCGGATGCGGCGGATTTCCAAGTCACCACCGAACCGGCGGTGAGCACCATCAGCAGCACGGTTCAAGTGGCGTTCACCATCACCTTTGCACCGCAGACCGCCGGGTTGCGCACCGCCACGGTGAGCATTAATAATAGCGGCGCCACCAGCCCCTTTACCTTCAACATTCAAGGCACCGCGTTGGCCGCGGTTACTGCCGCCGGCGGCTATGCGACCCTGGACAGCACCATCACCCAGGGTCTGGCCGGCACCGGAGCGGTGACGGGCGACAACCTCGTCGTCAACTACAACGGGTTTCTACTGGACGGCACCAAGTTTGACAGCAGCCTCAATCCGGGCCGCAACCCGTTTTCCTTCCTGCTGGGTCCGGATGCCAATAACGGTGGCCAGGACGATGTGATCACCGGTTGGGAAGAGGGCATGCTTAACCTTGCCGTGGGGGAGCAGCGCGTTTTGCTGGTTCCGGCCGCCGAGGCCTATGGCGCCACCGGCTCGCCCGGAGCCATTCCCCCCAACGCCAATCTCCTTTTCGTGGTGCAGCGGCTGCAACAAATTCAGCTCTATAGCGATCCGGCCGGGAACGGCACCAATGGCACTTACATCTACGCCGGCGCCACCAATCCAAGTACGGCGAATGAAACCGATTTTGGCGTGGTGGCGTCAGGGGCCACGGTGACCCACACCTTCGATATCACTTCCGCGCCCTACCCGCCGGGGATTTCCCCAGGCAACGCCGCGTCGAGCTTTCAGGTCACGCTGAGCGGGGCGGATGCCGCGCAATTTTCGACTTCGGGCTTTAAGACGGGAAACAACAGCCAGGGCAACGAATACTTCTATTGCACGGTGACTTTCAACCCGGACAATGTCAGCGGCGTGCAGCAGGCGACCGTCAATTTCGACTACAACATGATCAGCCAGGCCAATGTCACCACGCCCTTCGCCTATACGTTTACGGTGCAAGGCATCGCTCTTGCCGCTCCCACTTTCAGCAATCTCAGTGGCTCTTCGAGCATCGTCGAGGGAACCGCCGCGGTTTCATTCTCCGGCACCATCGCCGCCGGCGCCCAGGTTCCGCCCAGCAGCGAATTCGTGGCCATCACCCTCAATGGCGTTTCCCAGAATGCGGCCATCGGTGCGCAAGGCAACTTCTCCACCACCTTCAACACCAGCGGCTTGCTCGGTTCGCAAACACCCTATCAGGTCACCTACGCCTATGCCGGTGATGCCAACTTCAACAGCGTGATCGATAACACCACCACCCAACTG
>Ga0316217_10004781_pt1 | contig 14412 bp, 12 predicted proteins | sample 1anoAmetaG_FD_203633 | JGI IMG/M metagenome (GOLD analysis project Ga0316217, IMG submission 203633) | Freshwater microbial communities from Trout Bog Lake, Wisconsin, USA - 1anoA | ecosystem: Environmental > Aquatic > Freshwater > Lake > Hypolimnion/Profundal zone | place: USA: Wisconsin... | reverse complement strand
TCTCGGAAAGCCCGAGCGTATCCTTGATCAGGTTCTGGGAGCGGACTTGCGAATCCATATCCCGAGGCTACGAAATGCCCCGGGCTGTGTCCAGCGAAAAGTTATGGGGAACAGGCAGGCCTAGCTGGCACAATGGGTGCATGAAGACCATCTCCCTGCGCGTCGATGTGGACACCCTGCAAGGGTCCCTGAAGGGCATCCCGGCCCTGCTGCGGATGCTCGACCGGCGGCAGATGCAGGCGAGCTTCTACTTCTGCTTCGGTCCGGACAACAGCGGCAAGGCCATCCGGCGCATCTTCCGCAAGGGCTTCCTGGACAAGATGCGCCGCACCGGCGCCACCCGCCTCTACGGGCTCAAGACCATGATGTACGGCGTGCTGCTCCCGGCCCCCATCATCTGGAAGCAGGCCGCCGCCCAGATGCGCATGGCCCGCGAGGCGGGCCACGAGGTCGCCATCCACGGCTGGGACCACGTCCAGTACCACGATCTGCTGGACCGCAAATCCCGGGCCTGGCTCGCCGACTGGTACGAGCAGGCCCACGGGGCCTTCGCCCAGGTGTTCGGGGAGCCGGCCAGGGGCGCTGTGAGCCCGGCCTGGCGCTGCAACGACACCACCCTGGAGCTGCAGGAGGCCTACGGGATGGACTACGCCGGGGACTGCCGGGGCTTCGAGCCCTTCTACCCGGTCGTCAAGGGCCGGACCCTGGTCACCCTGCAGGTGCCCACCACCCTGCCCACCCTGGACGAGCTGCTGGGGCTGGAAGGGCTCACCCCCGAGCAGGTGAACGCCCAGGTGCTCGACCTGATCCGCGAGGACGCCCTGAACGTCTATGCCCTGCACACCGAGGTGGAGGGCGGCGCCCTGGCGGAGACCTTCGACGCCTTCCTCCAGGGCCTGCGCGACCGGGAGGTGCGGACCCGCACCCACGCCGACTGGGTGCCCGAGTTCAAGGCCGCCAATCCGCCGGCCAGGGTCATCACCCGCCGGGAGATCCCGGGCCGGGCAGGCTGGGTGAGCTTCGGCGGAGCCGAGTAGACCGGAACGCCCGAGGCCCGGGCGGCTTCCTGCGGGCGCCACCGTGAACCTCCACCCCTCCCGCCGCCCAGATCGTGATCCCACGCACACCGCGGGCCCTGGATAATTGCCAGTGAATGTCACACTGGCAGGAACCCTGGATTCGTGCGCGGAGAGACCATGAGCAGCACTTTCATCAATGAAGTGAAAGCCTACGAACTGTTGCAACAGGCCGGCCTGGGCGAACGGCGCCAGGGCCTGGTGCGGACCGAGGCCGACGTGGCCGGACTGCCGTTCCAGACCGGGGACCGGGTGGTCGTGAAGGGGGTGGCCCAGGACGTCTGGCACAAGTCCGACCTCGGCCTGGTGCGCTTCGAGACCTTCGACCCGGCCCGGATCTGGGCCATGGCCCAGGAGATGGCGGCGATCGGCGCCGCCCACGGCGCCTGGGTGGGGACGCTGGTCATGGACCTGCTGGACTTCCGCCAGGCCCAGGGGCTGCCCACCGAGGCCCTGGTGGCCCTGCGCAAGACCGTGGACGCCGGCTGGACCCTGGTCCTGGGCATCGGCGGGCTGCACACCAACACCTGGGGCGAGCAGATCAAGCCCCTGCTCTGGCCGGTCGCCCTGGTCACCCCCGAGCAGGCCCTGGCCGATTTCAAGGCCCACTACCTGGGCCGGATCTGGCTGGGCGACCTGCGCCAGGGCAAGGCCCTGACTGACGAGTCGCAGATGCTGGCCTACCTGCGCGGGCTCTGGAAGCTGGTGGACATCCTGGACGCCGCCGGCGCCGAGCTGCTGGAGATGAACCCGGTGGTGGTGGGCATGGACGGCTGCCCGGTGGCCCTGGACGGAGTGGGCAGCCTGGCCGGCCCGGCGGCCCCCGCGGCGGCCGGCCCGGCGATCGCCCCCGCCGAGCTGCTCAACCTGCTGGTCAAGCCGCGCAGCATCGCCCTGGCCGGCATCTCCGCCCGGCCCGGCACCCCCGGCCGGATGATCCTGGACAACCTCCTGACCTCCACCCTGGACCGCTCCGCGATCCGCCCGATCAAGCCCAACACCGCCGAGATCGACGGGCTGCCCTGCCTGCAGGGGGTGGAGGACCTGCTGGCCAACCCGGTGGACATGCTCATCCTCTGCCTGCCGGCGGCCCAGACCGTGGAAGCGATCGGCCAGCTGTGCGCCCAGGGCGGCGGCGCCGAGCTGATCTACCTGGTGCCCGGCGGGGTGGGCGACGGTGCCGACACCGAAGGCCGGGGCAGGGCGGTGGTGGAATTGCTCCAGCAGCGCCGGGCCCGGGGGCTCTGGACCCCGGCCCTGGTGGGCCCCAACGGCCTGGGCTTCCTGAGCAGCGAAGGCCGGGTCAACACCCTGTTCATCCCCCAGGTCAAGCTGCCGGTGGCGGCGAAGGGCGGGCCCCTGTCGCTGGTGAGCCAGAGCGGGGCCTTCCTGGTCACCCGGCTCTCCTGCTTCTCCCAGCTGCCCATGCGCTACGCCGTGTCCATCGGCAACCAGATCGACGTGCGCCTGTCCGATTTCGTCACCGCCCTGGCCCAGGACGACGAGACCCAGGTGATCGCCACCTATGTGGAGGGCTTCATGCCGGGCGATCTGCTGGCCACCGGACTGGCGGCGCGCAAAGCTGTCGCCGCCGGCAAGTGGGTGGTGATGTACAAGGGGGGCCGCAGCGCCGAGGGCCAGAAGGCCGCCAGCAGCCACACCGGGGCCCTGGCCGGCGACTGGGAGCTGCAGAAGGCCCTGCTCAAGCGGGCTGGCGTGATCGTCTGCGAAAGCATGGGGATGTATGATTCGGCCCTGGCCTGGCTGGCGGCCTTCCCGAAGGGCAAGCCGTCCCGGGTGGCGGTGGTCACCAACGCCGGCTACGAGTCGGTGGTGAGCGCCGATCTCCTGGTGGGGGCGGTGTCCGGCCATATCCTGGAACCGGGCGAAGTGGCCCGGGTGAAGGCGCTGCTGGAGGCGCACAAGCTCCAGGAGCTGGTGGCCCCCAGGCTGCCGCTGGACGTCACCCCCATGGCCGATGAGGCGGCCTACCTGGACTGCTGCCGGCTGGCCCTGGGCACCGTGGCCGACACCGTGGTGGTGGGCCTGGTGCCCCTCACCATGCGCCTGGACACCACCGATCCGGCGAAGATGGAGGCTTTCGCCCACAGCCTGCTGACCCTGGCCCGGGAATCGGGCAAGCGCCTGGGGGTGGTGGTGGAAGGCGGGCCGCTGTTCGAGGCCTACCGGCAGACCTTCATGAAGGCCGGGCTGCCGCTGTTCCTTTCCATGGAAAAAGCGCTCTCGGGCCTTCAGCTTCTGGCCGAGGCCTGATACAACAGAGGCACGATGATCCCAGCCTGCAGGAACAAGAAGCGGAGAGCGGAGCACGAGGCCAGGTCCTCGTGCGGCGATGGTCTGGCCCGGGGCTGAAGCGCCCAGCCGTACGATCCTTTCCCCATTCCCGCCACCCATCCCTGCCAGAGGCCCACCCATGCCCAAGACCATGATCGAACCCTTCCGCATCAAGAGCGTCGAACCCATCCGCATGACCACCCGGGAAGACCGCGTGCAGCTGCTGGAAGCCGCCAAACTGAACGTCTTCAAGCTGCGCGCCGAGGACGTGATCCTCGATTTCCTCACCGACTCCGGCACCGGCGCCATGAGCGCCAAGCAGTGGGGCGCCATCATGGAGGGTGACGAAAGCTACGCCGGCGCCAAGAGCTTCTTCCGCCTGCAGGGCGTGCTGCAGAAGCTCACCGGCTACGAGCACATCATCCCCACCCACCAGGGCCGCGCCGCCGAGCGGATCTTCTTCGGGGTGGCCGCCAAGCGCGGCGACATCGTCCCCAACAACACCCACTTCGACACCACCCGCGCCAACCTGGAGTTCGGCGGGGTCGAGGCCGTCGACCTGGTGATCCCCGAAGGCACCCAGCCGGCCACCATCCACCCGTTCAAGGGCAACATCGACCTGGGCAAGGTGGAGGAGCTGCTCAAGCGCGACGGCGACCGCGTCCCGTTCGGCATGATCACCATCACCAACAACTCCGGCGGCGGCCAGCCGGTCTCCATGGCCAACATCCGCGCCTACAGCGAGCTGCTCAGGAAGTACGGCAAGGCGCTGATCCTCGACGTCTGCCGGTTCGCCGAAAACGCCATGTTCATCAAGCTGCGCGAGCCCGGATACGCGGACCGCACCCCGGAGAGCATCGCCCAGGAGATGTTCCGGCTGGCCGACGGCTGCACCATGAGCGCCAAGAAGGACGGCATGGTCAACATCGGCGGCTTCATCGCGCTCAAGGACGACCGCTGGGTCGAGGCCGCCCGCAACATGCTGATCCTGACCGAAGGCTTCCCCACCTACGGCGGCCTGGCCGGGCGCGACCTGGAGGCCCTGGCGGTCGGGCTGGAGGAGGTCCTGCACGAGGACTACCTGCGCTACCGCCTGCGCACCGCCGAGTACATGGGCGAGAAGCTCCTGGCCGGCGGGGTGGACATCGTCCGGCCCACCGGCGGCCACGCGGTCTACATCGACGCCAAGACCTTCCTGCCGCACCTGAAGCCCCAGGACTATCCGGCCTGGTCCCTGGCCAACGCGCTCTACCTGGAAGGCGGGATCCGGGGCGTGGAGATCGGTTCGGTGATGTTCGGCAAGCGCATGGATGACGGCACCGAGACCTACAGCAACATGGAGCTGGTCCGCCTGGCCTTCCCGCGCCGGGTCTACACCCAGAGCCACTTCGACTTCGCCGCGGAAGTGATCTGCGAGGTCAAGGCCAAGGCCGAAGCGGTGCGCGGCGTCCGGATCGCCAAGCAGAGCAAGTACCTCCGCCACTTCGCCGCGGAGATGGCCTGGGCCTAGGCTCTACCCGGCACACCCGGGCGGGACGGGGGAGGTCGAGGCGGCCTCCTCCGTCCTGTGCTATAGTCTGTCCTGTAAGTTGATTTTTTCAACTTGCAGCAGAGGTCCCCATGAAAGCCATCCCTTTCGTCATCCCCCTGGCCTGTGTGGCCGGGTTGGCCGCGGCGCCGAAAATGTCGGTCAAGGAACTGGGCGGTTTCATCAAGGTGATCACCGCCAGCGGCGGGCCCCGCTGCCAGGGCCGGCTGGATTGCCTGGACGACGATGTGGCCGCGGAGATGAAGACCCGCGGCGTCGCCCTGGACGTCAAGTCGCCGATCGCCTATGCCACGAACCTGGTCCAGGTCCGCAGCTTCAACGCCATGGACAAGCTGGTCATCTGCAATGACAAGGCGCTGCTCAAGGAGGGCGCGACGATCGCGATCGTGCGGGAGGACGGCAAGCCCGCCATCTACATCGACAACGCCCGGAAGAAGGCCTTCGAGGAAGCCGGCATCACCTTTTCGGACACCCTGGTGAAGATCGCCAAGTTCATCTGAATCTTATGCGTTGGGGCTCTTTTCCCTGCCCACCGGCAGCACGATGAGGATCTGGTTTCCGGCCGGGAGCTTCAGCGCCTGGGCCAGGGCTTCCATGTCCAGGCCGGCGGCGGTGCCGGCGTCCAGGCCCAGGGCGACCGCCTCCAGCAGCAGGCACTGGGCGGCGGAGCCGCCCTCGTAGAAGGTGAGGGACGGGTTCTTGCCGGACGGGTCGATGCGGGTGGGCACGCCGGCCACCACGAACACCGCCGGGGCGGAAGCGATCCACGGCTGCATGCTCCGGACCTTGCCGAGCAGGGTCTTGGGGGTGCCTTCCATCAGCCTGGTCAGCTGGTGGCCGGCGGACTGGTAGTGGTAGAACCCGCCCGGAAGGGTCTCGCTGCCGCTGGTGACCAGGTAGAGCTCCAGGGGGTACCTGGCGTGGGCGGAGGGAACCGTGCGCCGGCCGGGGCGGTTCTCGCCCTGGGCGGCCCAGAGCAGCTGGCCCGCCTCGTTGAGGGTCAGGCCGGGGCCCGCCAGGGTGCGGATGGTCTTGCGGCCGGCCAGGGTTTCGGCCAGGGACATGCCGCCGGCGGCGGGCGGGGGCAGTTTCAGGGGCAGGGCTTCCTGGGCGCCCAGAAGGCAGGTGACGAAGAGCGCGAGGGCGGGGCGGGGAAACGGCATGGCGGCTCCTTGGAGGGCGTTCGGGTTCAGGCCTGCGGGATGGGGCTGTCCCAACGATACACCTCGCTGCTCCCTGGCCGCTACTGCGGCCCGGCGGGTTCCCGCACCCTGGGCGGGAAGGCCCATCCGGCTCCGCCCGGGGTTTGACGGTCCACCATGATGCTTTCCCTTGATTGCACTTGACGCGACGAAAAAAAGGCGAATGATTCTCGTATGGCTACTTCGCTGTTCCCCCTCGATGTGCCCAAGGCGCTCTTCCACAACCTGCTGGTGGAGCCGGAGGAGGCCCACAGCATCCTCCGGCCCCAGCGGGACGCGCGCTACGGCTTCGGCTTCGCCCTGAGCCCCTACCGGGGCTGCGGCCATGGCTGCCGCTACTGCTACGTGCGGGACTACCCCCAGCCGGTGCAGGGCGGGGCGCCCGGAGAGCTGCACGCGCCGGAGCGGTGGGGCGAATGGGCCGCGCCCAAGCTCAACGCGCCCGAACTCCTGTGGGCCCAGCGCCACCGCCTACACGGTCAGACCGTGTTCCTGGCCTCCGCCACCGATCCGTACCAGCCCCTGGAGCGGGAATTCCGGCTCACCCGGGGCTGTCTGGAGGTGCTGCTGCAGTGCCCCACCGCCCGGGTCCTGCTGCACACCCGCTCGCCCCTGGTCCTGCAGGACCTGGAGCTGCTGAAGGCGTTCGGCGGCCGGCTGTCGGTGGGCTTCTCCATCCCCACCGACGACGACACCGTGCGCCAGGTGGTGGAACCCAAGGCGCCGCCCATCCCCTCCCGCTGGGCGGCCGTGGAGCGGCTGGCCGGCGCCGGGGTGCGGGTGACCGTGGCCGCCACTCCGCTCATGGCCATGCAGGACCCGGCGGTGTTCGCCCGCCGGGCGGCGGCCAGCGGGGCCTCGGGCGCCTGGGTCGGCGGGCTGCGGCTGCTGCGGGACGACCCGTTCCGCGACCTGCTGGCGCGCCACGGCTGGCTGCACGTGCTGGAGCCGGAATACCAGCAGGAGGTCCGGGAGGCGCTCCAGGCCGCCTTTCCCGCGGAGGCGGGCGCGGGCCGGCGGCGCAGGGCCCCGGGGCGCACCGCGCCGGACGTCCGGATCCCGGTCCCGAACCCGCAGCGGAGCCTCTTCGAGGGAATGTGATCGCCTGGGTGCCGGACTGGTATCTTGGAACGACCGGAAGCAGCGAGGCTGGCGCGTTTTGGCAGTCATCCCGGAAACCGCCGCTTCGTGGGAGAATGACGGACCTATGACCACCCTAGCCCTCAAATACCGTCCCCGCCTCCTTTCCGACCTGGTGGGCCAGGAGGCCAGCGTCAAGGCCCTGGCCAACGCCCTGCTGCGGGCCAAGGCCAGCGGCGGCGCCATCCACCACCAGGCCTTCCTGTTCGCCGGGGTGCGCGGCACCGGCAAGACCTCCACCGCCCGGATCCTGGCCCGGGCGCTGAACTGCAAGGAAGGCCCCACGCCCACCCCCTGCGGGGTCTGCGACGCCTGCCAGGCGGCGGAACTGCCGGACCAGAACCTGGACATCATGGAGATCGACGCGGCTTCCCGCTCTTCGGTGGAGGACGCCCGGGCCCTGCGGGAACAGGTGCAGACCCGGCCCGCTTTCTGCCGCTACCGGGTCTACATCATCGACGAAGTCCACATGATGAGCCGCAGCGCCTTCGACGCGCTGCTCAAGATCCTGGAGGAGCCGCCCGCCCACGCGGTGTTCGTGCTGGCCACCACCGAGCTGCAGGACGTGCCGGACACCATCAAGAGCCGGGTGCAGATCTTCCCGTTCCGGCTCATCCCGGTGCCGGTGATCGAGGCGCGGCTGAAGCACGTCTGCGAGCAGGAGGGGGTCAGCTGGGACGAGGGCTCCCTGCGGCTGCTGGCCGAGGCCGGGCAGGGCTCCATGCGCGACGCCCTCACCACCCTGGACCGGGTCATCTCCGCCGGCGCCGGCCGGGTCGAGGAGGAACTGGTGCGCGAGCAGCTGGGCATCGTCCCGGCCGTGAGCGTCCAGGGGGTCCTGGAGGCCCTGCTGCAGGGGGACACCGTGGCCATCCTGGACCACTGCGCGACCCTGGCCTCGCTGGGTTCCGACTGGATCAGCTTCTGGCGGGAGCTGATGCTCGCCTTCCGCGCCCGCATGGAAACCGACCTGCGCCGCGGCGCGGCCCCCCACGAGACCCTGCGCTGGGCCCGGATGCTCCAGCTGCTGCTCCAGCGCGAGCGGGACCTGCGCGAAACCAGCCTGCCCGACGTGGTGGTGGAGCTGGCGCTGATCACCGCCGCCCAGCTGCCGCACCTGGCCCCGCTGGACGCCATGCTGAAGGCCGGCCCCGCCGCCGCGGCGGCGCCCCCGGCGCTTCCGTTCCGGCCCGCCCCGGCCCCCGCCCCGGCACCGGGTCTTGCCCGGCCTGCGGCACCCCAGGCCGCCCCGCGTCCCGTCGCCCAGGAGGCACTCCAGTCCGCCCCGCGTCCCGCCGCCCAGGAGGCGCTCCAGTCCGCCCCGCGTCCCGTCGCCCAGGAGGCACTCCAGTCCGCCCCGCGTCCCGTCGCCCAGGAAGCGCCCCGGCCGGCCTTCCAGCCCGCGCCCATGGCGCCGCCGCCGGCGCCCGCGCCCCCGGCCCGGCCGGCCCTGCAGCCGCTCCGGGATACCACCGACCTCGAGCAGCTGCGCAAGGCCTGCGGCGAGGCCCTGAAGCAGGCTCCGGGCGGGCTGCCGCGCACCCTGGGCGCCCTGCCGCACATGGCCACCGAACTCCGGTTCCAGGGCGGCACGCTGCACTGGCTGTTCCCGCCCAACGTCCGCAACACCGTCCAGGACCTGGAAAAGGAGCAGGCCAACCCGCATCTGCTGGAGCAGCTGCGCCAGGTGCTCCCGGGCCTGGTCCGGCTGGCCATCACCTTCGCGGCGGACAACCAGCCCCGCCCCGAGGACGTCCTCCGCGCCGATCCAGCGTTCCAGCGGCTGATCGCCGACACCGGCGGGGAGATCGTGGACATCCGGCGGGTAGAGTAGGGGTTGGCGGCTCAGCGGGCGTCCAGGTTTTCCAGGGCGATATAGGCCCCGATCTCACCGTGTTCGGTGATGGCTGCCGGGACATGGGATCCCCGCAGTTCCGCCAGGACCTCGGTGGCATGCCGATTGATCTCCGTGACCGCCTTGACCTGGGTTTGCATCGGACTCCTCAGTGATACTCGTTTACCACTTTGTCAGCCATCGGCCAGGGCGCCGGGATGGAGCCGGCGGGCCTCAAGGCCCCTTGTCTCCATCCAGGTGGGGTGAAGCCGTAGCCGCACCCACCTGAACGGTTACAGCCCCTTCAGATAGGCGATGGCCTCCTCCAGATCCGAGCGCATGGCCTCCGGGCTTCCGGCCCGGTGGGAGGCGCCGTGGCCGGGCAGGACCCAGGTGAAGTCGTAGGCCAGCAGCCGCTCCAGGCTCTTCAGCTGGGTGGGCCAGTGGTGCCAGCAGTAGGCTGGCGAAGCGGACAGCATGCCGCGCCGGGGGTTCCACCAGAGGTGGTCGCCGCTGAACAGGAACTTGTTCCGGTAGAGCAGGCAGGCGCTGCCGGCGGTGTGGCCCGGGGTCGGGATGAAGAGCAGGTCCGGGGCCAGCTGGACCGGGTCGTCGCCGTCCATGGGCAGTTCCACCCCGGCGGTGGACGCGCCCAGGTCGGCCCGGTGCAGCGCCCGCCGGCAGCGAAAGCGCTTCTGGAACCGGGCGTGGTCGGCGACGTCGTCCTGGTGCGAAAGCATCATGAGGTCGACGCCCCCCAGCTGCTCCAGCCGGTTCAGCAGGGCCGGCACCGCCCGGGGCGAATCCACCAGGACGTTCCCGGCCGGCCGCTGGACGAAGTAGCTCCAGGCCCCGAAGCTCTTCTCCGAGGTGAACCCGCAGAACGAGACCTCCTCCTCGATGGGGTCCGGGAAGCTGTTCTGGGCCTCCTTCAGGCCCGCGGTGGCGTCGCTGCCGATCGATCCGGTGGGGCAGGACAGCAGGGCCTTGAGCGCCAGGAACTGGTCGGAAGGCCCTTCCGGCTGGTGGCAGACCCGGCTGTGGCCGTCCGCCGCCCGGAACACCGAAGGCAGGTATTCGTAACAGGTGCCGCAATCGATGCAGGTGCTGTCCACAAAGAAGGAACCGGGAACGTTGTCGGAGTGGCTCTTGGAGCGCTGCGCCATCGGGGAGGCCTCGGCTGCAACCAAGATAGTGGGCATGGGGGCCGGTTGCCACAAATAAGCACCACGTCGGGCAAGTCGGCCCCTTCGCACAAAGCATGATTTTCCAATAATTGACATCATTGTATTGCCTGGTAATGATTGAGCTATGACAAAAACGACCGGTCCGGCGTCCCGCGCCCACCATGAACCCCATGCCACCGGCCGGGAAGGCTGGTTGCGCGCGGCGGTGCTGGGCGCCGATGACGGCCTGGTCTCCATCGCCAGCCTCATGGTCGGGGTGGCCGCCAGCTCCGCCTCCAGGAACGGCATCCTGGTCGCCGGCCTGGCCGGCCTGGTGGCGGGCGGCCTGTCCATGGCCGCCGGGGAATATGTTTCGGTCAGCTCCCAGCGGGATACCGAGGAAGCCAATATCGCCCAGGAAAAGCGCGAGCTGGCGGCCAACCCCAAGGACGAACTGCGGGAACTGGCCCTGATCTACGAAAAGCGGGGCCTGGACCCGGTCCTGGCGCTGGAGGTCGCCCGCCAGCTCAGCGGGCATGACGTCCTGGACGCCCATGTGCGGGATGAGCTCGGGATGAACGAGTTCACCCGGGCCCGGCCACTCCAGGCCGCCTTCGTCTCGGCCGGCAGTTTCGCCCTGGCCGCCCTGGTGCCCATCGCGGCCATGCTGATGGTCCCGGCCGGGGTCCGGATCCCGGCCATCGCCCTGTCGGCCCTGGCCGGCCTGGGTCTGCTGGGGGTGGCCGGCGGGCATCTGGCCAATGCCCGGAAAGGCCGGGCCGCGCTCAGGGTGCTGGTGGGCGGCGGGCTGGCCATGGGGGTGAGCGCCCTGGTCGGGCGGCTGCTCGGGGCGGCGGGGATCTGATCCGGGGCTATTTCCTGCCGCAGGTCTTATCGTGATCCTGGTGGAGGTCCAGGAAAACCATGGTGGGCCCGTCGATCAGCAGCCAAAGCGACGCCGGCTGTCAGCCATTTGCAGCATGCTGCCAGCTCCATTGGGACAGATACCCGATGAACCAATGTAAAGCGGTCCCACTGGTGCCTCAGGCCTGGGGGATCGGGCTCACTGCCACAGGCTGAAGTCCGCCACCCGCAGGAATGCCGCCTGCAGTCCGCGCAGCAGGGCCAGGCGCGCGGCCCGCAGGGCGGGATCCTCGCACTTCACCATCACCGCGCTGAAGAACGCCTCCAGCGGTCCGGCCAGTTCGGCCAGTTCGTTCAGGAGCCGGTCCTGGTCGCTGACGGTCTCCAGCCCGGCCAGACGCCCGGCCAGGACCTTCTCCTCCGGTTCCTGGAGCCGGCCGGCGTCCAGCCCGGGGCCGGGGGCCTCGTCCTTGAGGATGTTGCCGATGCGCTTGGCGCTCTGGGCCAGGCTCTGGAAGCGGGGATCGTCGGCGAAGGCCGAAAGGGCCTCGCAGCGGGCCTTCAGGTCCACCAGGTCGGTCCAGCCGGCGGCCAGGGCCGAGCGGCGCACGGGGCCGGGATAGCCGGCCTGCTCCAGCTGGTGCGCGACCCGGTCCCGGAAGAAGCCTTCCAGGGCCTCCCGGGTCTCCTGGACCGGCCGGGTGGCCTTGTCGCCGATCCCGTCCAGGGCCAGGGCGGCGATGGCCAGGGGGTTCAGGTTCCAGCCGCGCTCGAACAGGATGCGGATGATGCCCTGCCCGGCCCGGCGCAGGGCCAGGGGGTCCTTGGAGCCGGTGGGGATCTGGCCGATGGCGAAGCATCCGGCCACGGTGTCCAGCTTGTCGGCGATGGCCAGGATGCCGCCCAGGTCGCTGCCCGGGATCGGGCCGTCGGCGGAAAGGGGCTGGTAGTGCTCCTTGACCGCCATCCAGACCTTCGGGTGGGCCTGCTCGCGGCGGAGGTATTCGCCGCCCATGATCCCCTGCAGTTCGGGGAATTCGCCCACCATCAGGGTCACCAGGTCGCACTTGCAGGCCTGCGCCACCAGCCGGCCGTCGGTGCCGTCCAGGCCCAGGCTGGAGGCCAGGGCGGCGGACAGGGCGGCGATGCGCTGGGTCTTGTCGTAGTAGCTGCCCAGTTCCCGCTGGAAGGTGAGGTGCTTGAGCTTTTCGTTGCGCTCGATGAGCGGCTGCTTGCGGTCTTCGTCGAAGAAGAACCGGGCGTCGTACAGCCGGGCCCGGAGCACCCACTCGTTGCCGCTCTTGAGGAAGCCGTCCGGATCGTCCGGGCGGTTGGCGGCGGTGAGGAACGCGGGCAACAGCGCGCCTTCGGCGTTCTCCACGCAGAAGGCCTTCTGGTGCTCGGCCAGGGAGGTGACCAGCACCTCCTTGGGCAGGGTCAGGAAGGATTCCGGGAAGGCCCCGGCGATGATGGTGGGGGTCTCGACGATCTCGGCCAGGGTGTCCAGCAGGTGCTCGTCGGCCACCACCCGGCCGCCGGCCGCGGCGGCCAGGTCCTCGACCTGGCGCGCCAGCCGGGCCCGGCGTTCGGCGCAGGAGACCACGACGCCGGCCGCCTCGAGCACGGCCTCGTAGGCCTCCGGGCTGGGCACGGCCACGGGCGCGGGCCGGTCCATGTGGAACAGGCGGTGGCCCCAGGTGGTGCCGCCGGCGGTGACTGAATCCAGGGTGAAGGGGACCGCCTCCTGCCCGAACAGGCAGAGCAGGTTGCGGATCGGCCGGACGAACTGGAATTCGCTGGAGCCCCAGCGCATGGCCTTGGGCACATGCAGCGAGGCGATCAGCCGGGGCAGGGCCTCGGCCAGCAGTTCCCGGGTGGGGCGGCCCTTGCGCACGAGGGTCACCACGGCGCAGGGCTCCTTCTTGCCGGCCGGCTGCTCGAACCGCACCTGGTCGAAGGGGACCCCCCATTTTTCGGCGAATTTCAGCCCGGTCTGGACCGGCTGGCCCTGGGCGTCCACGCACATGCGCTGGGGCGGGCCCACCTGGGTCTCGGTCTGGTCGGCCTGGGCCACGGGCAGGCCCTGGATGCGCCAGGCCAGTTTGCGCGGCGAGTAGAACCGTTCGGCGCCCAGCTCGACCTGCAGCTGGTCCTTGATGAAGGCCAGGACACCGGCCGAGAACTCCTCGGAGAGCGGCGCCAGGAAGCGGGCGGGGATCTCCTCGCAGTGGATTTCCAGCAGCAGGGAACGGATCTCGCTCATGCCGTCACCCCCTCGGCCTTGGCGGCGTCCAGCATGGCCTGTTCCCTTTCCACGTGCGCCCGGGCGCAGGCGCAGGCCAGGTCCCGGATCCGCTTGATGATGCCGGGGCGTTCGGTGGTGGAGACGGCGCCTCGGGCGTCCAGGACGTTGAAGGTGTGGCTCATCTTGAGCGCCTGCTCGTAGGCGGAGAGGAAGTGGCCGTGGTCCTTCAGCAGGCGCCAGCCTTCCTGCTCGAACGACTGGAACATGCGCCAGTGCAGGTCCAGGTCGGCGTGCTCGAAGCTGTAGGCGCTCAGTTCGAACTCCTCGCGCTGGCGCACGGTGCGGTAGCTCACCGGGAAGACCCCGTCGTCGGTCTTCACCTCGCCCCAGATGAGGTCGAAGATGTTGTCGATGCCGGTGAGGAACATGCAGATGCGCTCAATGCCGTAGGTGATCTCGGCCGACACCGGCCGGCAGTCCATGCCGCCCACCTGCTGGAAGTAGGTGAACTGGCTGATCTCCATGCCGTCCAGCATCACCTGCCAGCCCACCCCCCAGGCGCCCAGGGTCGGGGCCTCCCAGTTGTCCTCCTCGAAGCGCAGGTCGTGCTTGGTGAGGTCCACGCCCATGGCCTCCAGGCTCTCGATGTAGAGGTCCTGCACCCTGGCCGGGGAGGGCTTGAGGATCACCTGCATCTGCAGGTGCTTGTAGACCCGGAAGGGGTTCTCGCCGTAGCGGCCGTCGGCGGGGCGCCGGGAGGGCTCCACATAGGCCACGTTCCAGGGCCTGGGTCCCAGGGCCCCGAAGAAGGTGAGCGGATTCATGGTGCCGGCGCCCTTCTCCAGATCGTAGGGCTGGCCGATGAGGCAGCCGCGATCGGCCCAGAAGCGCTGCAGTCGTAGGATGAGCTCTTGGATGTGCATGGGAATCCGCAGAAAGATTGAAGGACAGAAGCAGGGACACTACCGATGTTAACAGCCTGCAGCCTGCGGGTAAGCGGGGCAGGATACCGGCGTGGGCTAGCAGGGAGCCTGCACGATG
>Ga0316217_10004780_pt1 | contig 14414 bp, 14 predicted proteins | sample 1anoAmetaG_FD_203633 | JGI IMG/M metagenome (GOLD analysis project Ga0316217, IMG submission 203633) | Freshwater microbial communities from Trout Bog Lake, Wisconsin, USA - 1anoA | ecosystem: Environmental > Aquatic > Freshwater > Lake > Hypolimnion/Profundal zone | place: USA: Wisconsin... | reverse complement strand
AAAAGGAAAGGGAACAAAGAGAGGCTTTAGAAAACAGGCTAAAGGAACTTGAGCAGGCATCCAAGCCACAAGTGGCAGAAAATCCTGATAAAGAACCACAGCCTAGTGACTTTACTGATGCATTTGAATATGCAAAGGCATTAGCAAAGTACTCTACTGAAAAGGCATTAAAAGATAGAGATGTAGCTGAAAAGCAAAAGCAAGTTCAGGCTGAGAGAGAAAAGATGATGACATCTTGGCAATCTAAGCTAGAGCAAGCAAAGCAAGAGTTACCAGACTATGATGATATGGTTGCATCTTCAGATGTAGTTGTATCAGACCAAGTTAGGGATGCAATTCTGGAAAGTGATGTAGGACCAAAGATTCTTTATCATCTTGCAGAAAACCCAGAGGTAGCTGAAAAAATTAGTGGCATGTCTTTGATTAGTGCCTTGAGAGAGATTGGGAAGTTGGAGGCTAGATTTGACAAGCCTGTTGAAGCACAAAAGCCTGCTGTGAGAAAGAGCAATGCACCAGCACCTATTAATCCTATTAGAGGGGGTTCTAATGTTGAAGTGCCAATAGATTCAAATGGGAATTTTAATGGTACTCCTCAGCAATGGAAAGAACTCAGAAAAGCAGGAAAGATTAGGTAAATTTATTAAATTAACACTTAAAAAGGAATACTAAAGTGTCTAATAATCTTTTGACGATTTCAAAAATTACCAATGAAGCCTTAATGGTTTTGGAGAACGAACTCACATTTTCGAGCGAAGTAGACCGCAACTATGACGATCAGTTTGCCGTAGTTGGTGGCAAGATCGGGAATACTGTGAATGTCCGCAGACCGGGTAGGTTCATCGGGACAACCGGGCCGGCTTTGAATGTGGAAGATTTCAATGAAACTTCAGTTCCAGTGACTCTCTCAACGCAGTTCCATGTGGATACACAATTCACCACGGCTGATCTTGCACTATCTCTTGATATGTTCAGTGACCGCGTTTTGAAACCTGCGGTAGCTGCCGTAGCAAATAAGATAGACAGGGATGGTTTAACAATGGCGGCTCTCCAAACAGCTAACATTGTTGGAACTGCTGGTACTCCTCCAACAGGCTTAATCACCTACTTAACTGCTGGTGCTTACTTGGATGCTGAGGGTGCTCCTAGGGATGGTCGCAGAGCATGTATTGTTGAACCCTTTACATCAGCAACTATTGTTGATTCACTGAAAGGTTTGTTCATGCCGCAGGAAGCGATTGCGGAACAATACAGAAAAGGTTTGATGGGTCGTGACTCAGCTGGTACAAACTGGAAATTGGATCAAAACGTCGTAAGCCAAACCTTTGGTAGCTACAGTGGTAACACATTGTCTGCTGACACTACAGCTCAAGTTGGTTACCTCTCAACTGGTTGGTCACAATACTCCACAATTCAGATCAAAGCATCATCTTCAAGCACATTAAATGCTGGTGATGTAATCCAAATTGCTGGTGTCTATGCAACTAACCCACAAAACAGACAGGCTTATGGCTCTGGCAAGTTGCGTAACTTTGTAGTTCAGTCCACAACAACAGTTGGAACTTCAGCTACAAACATCACAGTTGCTCCAGCAGTTATCATTGGTGGTCAGTTCCAGAACTCAATCATCATTGGTTCTACTTCTACTACAGCTACTGTTACTCCTTTCAATAACACTGGTGTTTTGTCTCCACAGAACATGCTTTTCCATAGAAATGCATTTACCTTGGCGGTAGCGGATTTGGAGTTGCCAGAGGGAGTCCATTTTGCAGGCAGAGCATCTGATAAGGAAGTTGGTTTGAGCATGCGTGTTGTCCGACAGTACACCATCAACAATGATTCCATCCCAACAAGGCTGGATGTGTTGTATGGCTGGGCACCTCTGTACCAAGAACTTGCTTGCAGAATCGCGGCTTAACCCATTAATTCAAAGGAAACTAAAAAATGAGTAATCCCGGACCAGCAACCACAGTCTCAGCACACCCAAGTAATGTCACAACTAATCAGGCATTGCGCCTGATTGCTGTGGCTAAAGGAGTGAACCTTAATGCTGTAGCTTTTACACCTGTGCAAGTTAACAACTCCACAGCTTATTTGCCCAAAGAAATGATTGTTACTAACGTGAATAACGCTGGTTCAGTTGTATCTTTGTCAACAACAACAGCCTTGGGCATTACAACCACAAATGCTGGATCACCCTCTAGCTTGTTTGGTGCTTTGACAACTGCACAAATTTCTGCATTGTCAACAGCAGTTTTAGGCACAGCTTATTTGGACTCTAGTTCAACTAGCTTGGCTTATAACAACCAAACTTTATATGTTGATGTAACAGTTGCCTCTGGTGCTACTGGTACAGGTGATGTATATGTTTATGGTTATGACTTTAGCTAAAAAAAGCTAAATAAATGGAAAGGGCTACTCCCAAAAGGGGTAGCTTTTTCTGTTTTAAACAGTACAATTTAATAATCTTAAAGGAAAAATCATGCCCTCAACCACAATATTGCGTGGAAATGTAAATGCATATTTCTTAGCAAATCCCTCACTCACCCCATCAGCAGTAACTGGTACATCAGCATCACAAAGTTTCACAGTACCTGGTCTTTTGACAACTGATGTTACCAATGTTTCATACAATGGTGGTGCTCAAACAGCAGGCATTGCAATTGCAAATGACTATGTTTCTGCTACAAACACTTTGACAATTCAATTTGTGAACACATCTGGGTCGTCAGCAACTCCAGCATCAGGTTCATATCTAGTTGAAGTGCTCAGAAGTGATGGTCCAATTCCTGTTAATGCAGTCTAATCATGGCAAATACCAGTGTATACAGACCCATAGGGCAAACCTATGCTGTGGCAGTAACAACAACTGCAAGTAGTTCTTTGAGCATTGTCCCAGTTGGCAATGACCAGATTAACTACTGTGCATTTTTGAATACTGGCTCTACACCTATTGCTATTTCAATTGCTCCTTTAAATCCTACTAGCATCACTCCAACTCCAGCAGTATTGCCTACAGTAGGAAACACTAGCACATCATTTGTGCTTGGTATTTCCATGTCTCAGCCTACTGTTATTGCAGTGCCTGCTAATGGATTTAATCTGAGTGCAGTTGGAACAGCAAATACTTTATATGTAATGCCTGTGGCAGATCAATCATGACAAACCAAGTAGCTTTTACAAACACAACTAACACTGTTCCTGTTACTACTTTCTCTACTCAGCCAGTTATAGCAAGTGGATTTGGTACTTCACCCACAATTAAGGGTGTTAGTCCAAATTGTTTTGCTGTGACTGTGGGGTCTGGGGGAGCGGCATCTGGGACACTTACACTACCTCCAGCTCCAAATGGTTGGATGTGTATTGCTAATGATGTTACCAATGGTTCAGGTATATTTTTGCAACAAACAGCTAGTAGCACCACATCAGTCACAATGACTGGTTATGGAATTACCACTGGACTTGCAACAAATATGTCTGCTGGTGATGTCATTGTTATGACTTGCACTGCATATTGATTATGAGTGCTCCTGCCCTAACATCTGACCAAAATATCCTGCCAGTTCAGGCATATTTTAATTTAGATGGTAGTTTTAACACTTTTATAGGGCAAGGACAGCCTTTTTATGCCACTTTGAACCCAGTTCAGAGTGGTCTAACAATCACAAATAGCACAATAAATAGCTCCTCCATTGGACTAGTTACACCATCTTCAGGTGCTTTTACCAATATCAGCACCACAACAGGCTCAATTAGCACAACTCCAAGCAATCCCACAGACATGGTTAATAAAAACTATGTGGATATGTTTGTCCAAGGCTATGCAATTAAGGCTGAATGTGCAGTTGCAACTACAGTAAATATTACATTATCTGGATTGCAAACCATAGATGGCTATACCACTTTGGCTAATGATAGGGTTTTGGTCAAAAATCAGAGCACATCATCACAAAATGGCATTTATGTAGCATCTTCAGGTGCTTGGGCTAGATCAAGTGACTGTAATACTTGGAATAGTTTAATTTCAGCCTTTACATTTATTCAAAATGGTTCAACACAGCAGAATTCTGGATGGGTTTGTACCATTGCTAGTGGTGGAACATTAGGAGTAACTCCTGTGACTTGGAGTCAATTAGCAAGTGCAGCAAGTTATTTTGCAGGCACAGGCTTAACCCTTAGCTCATACACTTTTAGCATAACTCCAGTTGGCACAGCAGGCACTTATGGCTCTGCCTCAACTGTTCCAGTATTTGTTACAAATGCATCTGGTCAGGTTTCATCTGTAACCAATACCACAATTAGTATTGCACCTAGCCAAATTAATGCAACCATCCCTAATTCTGGACTCACAAACTCCACAATTTCAGGCATTTCACTTGGCTCTAATTTAGCTAATCTGACTGCTGGAACTAACATTACTTTTAGTTCTGGCACTACATATAATGGATCAAGTGCAATAACAATAAATGCCTCTAGCACAATGGTTTATCCAGGTGCAGGCATATCTAATTCAACAGGAAGTGCTTGGGGTACAAGTTACTCAACAACAGGCTCTGGGACAGTTGTAGCATTGGCTACATCACCTACTTTTGTTACTCCAATATTGGGAACTCCTCAGTCTGGGAATTTCTCAACAGGGACATTCATTTGGCCGACTTTTAACCAAAACACCACAGGCAATGCCAATACAGCCACAACAGCTAGTAACTTAGCTGGAACAACTCAATATTCCCTACCTTACCAGTCTGGGTCAGCCACTACAGCCTATTTAAGTCCTGGCACTTCTGGCTCATTATTGATGACTTTGGGGGCAGTTTCTGCTCCAATTTGGGTTGCAACTTCTAGCCTAACAGTTGGAACTGCAACAAATATTGCTAGTGGAACAGCAGGAGCAATTCCTTACCAAACTGGCTCAGGAGCTACTAGCTTTTTAAGCCTTGGAACTTCAGGATATGTTTTAACTGCTGGGGCATCTGCTCCTCAATACACAGCTCAGTCTAGTCTGGCAGTAGGAACTGCTACTAATTTGGCTGGAGGAGTAGCAAGCAATATTGTTTACCAAAGTGGGGCAGGAGCAACTGCTTTCTTGGCAAATGGCACAACTGGGCAAGTTTTAACCAGTAATGGAGCATCTGCACCTAGCTGGACAACTCCAACTGCTTATGCCACTGTGACTGATGACACAACCACAGCAGGAACAAGATACTTGCTTTTTGCTAACCAAACCAGTGGAAATTTGACAACTGAATACACCAGTTCAACCAAATTGACCTATTACCCTAGCACTGGATGTATCACAAATGGACTTAATGGAGGTGCTTTCTAATGGAAATCACATGGAAAATACTAGAAATTTCTGCTGAAAATGGGCTAATTACCCATGCCAAATACTTTGTAACTGCTACTGAAGATAATAAAAAGGTAGAAACTGAGGGTAATTGGTGGTTTGAAAGTCCTGAGATTAAAGTGCCTTTTGAGCAAGTCACAGAACAAATGGTGGCTAGTTGGATTGAGGCTGAAACCATGAAGGATGGGATAAATATTATTACCTCTAGACTGCAAGAACAGTTAAAATCATTGGAAAAGCAAGCTGTAATTCCTCCTTGGATGCCTCAAGTTTTTACACCTAATATTTAAAAATGGCTCAGACTAATTACACACCAATTTATCTTTACAGTAGTGGCACTACTGGCAACTCACCTAGTGCTGGTAACTTGGGTGCTGGTGAATTAGCCATCAACTATACTGATGGAAAGCTATTTTATAAAGATAATGCTAATGCAGTTCAGGTTATTGGATGGAAGACAACTCCCACAACTGCTGGGGGAACAGGCTTAACTAGCTACACAGCAGGGGACTTGCCTTATTATGCCTCTGGCTCTGCACTTTCAAAATTAGGTATTGGCACAAGTGGCTATGTTTTGCAGTCAAATGGCTCTGCTCCTACTTGGGTAGCACAATCTACTTTGTCTGTTGGAACTGCAACAAATGCAACAAATACAGCAATTACAGATAACACAAGTTCAAGTTCTACTTGGTATCCAACAATTGTTTCTGCAACAACAGGTAATTTACCTCAAACAACTTCAAGCACTAAACTTAGTTTTGTGCCAAGTACAGGATTATTAAATTCTGGCAAATTCACCTCTATAAGTACTTTTGGATTTAAAAATAGAATTATTAATGGTGCAATGGAAATTGACCAAAGAAATAATGGTGCTAGTGTTACTCCAAACTTTAGTTACACAGTTGATAGATGGTATGTGGCTAATACACAAACAGGTAAATTAACAGCACAACAAAATGCTGGTTCAGTTACACCTCCTACAGGATTTATAAATTATTTAGGATTAACTTCTACATCAGCATATTCTGTTGGTTCAGGAGATACTTTTTATTTAGTTCAAAAAATAGAAGGATTAAATGTTGCTGATTTAGCATTTGGTAGTTCAGGTGCATCTAATGTAAATTTATCCTTTATGGTTTACAGTTCTTTGACTGGAACATTTGGAGGAGCATTACAAAATAGTGCATCAAATAGAAGTTATCCATTTTCTTATACTGTAAGTTCAGCTAACACTTGGACTAACATAACAATATCAATTCCTGGTGATACAAGTGGAACTTGGCTTACTACAAGTGGTATTGGTATTCAGGTTATATTTGGATTAGGTTCAGGATCAACATTTAGTGGAACTGCTGGATCATGGGCATCAGGTAACTATAATCAGCCATCTAGCACAGTTTCTGTTGTAGGTACAAATGGAGCAACTTTTTATATTACTGGTGTTCAATTTGAAACTGGAAATATTCAAACTACTTTTGATGTAAGAGATTATGGTAGAGAATCATATTTGTGTTATAGATATTGTGAAACAGCAACAACTCCAACAAATTATTCTGTTTTAGTTAATGCTTCATTTGTAAATTATGTAAGTAGAACAATTGGTTTCCAAGCAATAAAAAGAGCATCACCAACTGTTACTGTTACTGTTACAAATTATGATAATGCCTCATCTGGTAATGGAACAATTGAATTTGTTTCAACTCAAGGATTCAATCATGGTCAGGGAATAAGTTTGACTGGATTTCCTTACAATGCAATTTCAATTGCTTATCTAGCAACTGCGGAGCTATAAATGTATCAACTCCTACCAAATAAAACATTGTCAAATAATACTTCAGTTCCATCAAATTTAATTTTGAGAACAACAGATAATTCTTATATTCCAATAGATGAAAATAATATTGATTATCAGGCTTATCAAAAATGGGTATCTGAGGGCAACACACCAACACCAGCAGGATCATAAAAAATGACAAATCCAGTAGTTAATTTATCAGCTTTTGCAGGAGCAGGGGCACAATTTTTTGATAACAATGGTGTTCCCTTGGCTGGTGGATTACTTTACACCTACGCTGCAGGGACTACTACTTCACAAGCAACATATACAACTCCAGTAGGCAATATAGCTAATTCAAATCCAATAGTTTTAGATGCCTCTGGTAGAACACCACAAGAAATTTGGTTGCTCAATGGCTATACATACAAATTTGTATTGCAAACATCTGGAGCTGTACAAATAGGAAGTTATGACAATATTCCTGGTCAATCATCCAATGTTTCAATCATTAATGATGCAAGTAGTATTGCTTATGAGCAAGGTTCTATAACAACTGCTGGTAATTTTATTGTTGGTAAGACATACCAAATTACTACATTAGGCACAACTAATTTCACAACTATTGGGGCATCAAGCAATACAGTTGGAACTTATTTCACTGCAACTGGTGTTGGAAGTGGAACTGGAACTGCTGAATTTTCTAGAAGTGTTCAAGCAAAATTGCAAGAAACTGTGAGTGTTGAAGATTTTGGTGCTGTTTGTGATGGGACAACTGATGACTCAGCCGCGTTACAGCTTGCCCTTAATTATTCTGCCTCCACTGGAATAGCCCTTACTTGGGCTGGTAACATGGCTATTAGAAGCAGTGTTACAACAAGTGGTGCACTTAATATTGTAGGTAAAGGTGTTAATAACACAATATTAACTTGTTTTAATAGTTCTGGATTAAGTGTGACTGGAACTACTGGTAATGGCACACTAATGCAATTAACCATTCAAGATGGCAATGACCAGTCTGCTTGGGTTGCAACTCCATTAGTTCAAATAGCAAGTGCATTTGAATATCTTGTTGAACAAGTATTTTTTTATGGTCAAAACAAAAGAAGATATGGTTTTAGGATTGGAATTGGTGGTGTAGCTTATGGCTCATCATTTATATGTAACCATTTTGGATATTGTCAAATTGGTGCACAAATAAACGATATTGGTGACGGTACTCATCTTTTCTTTGCTAACAATACTTGTGACCATAATAAAGTAGCTGGTGCTGTTATTTGCAATCCTATTGGTGGTGAAATAGTATCTAACAGTTTTGAAAACAATGAAGGCTATTATGGTCTTTGTATTCTTTCAGGTGCGAATGGCTCAAGTATTCCATCGTCTAATGTAAGCATTAGAGGTAATTACATTTTTAATAACGGGGCAAATTATTCTACATCTACATCTACCTGTGGTGTGATGATGGGTGGTAATGTAATTGGTTCTGACTTCATTACTGCTGGTACTTATACTTTAACCAGCAGTCAAGCTGTTCAAGAAGTAATTTTAGAAAACAATTACATTGTTTCTAATTATTATTACAATAGTTTTCAAATAAATGCTTTTAGAACAAATTACATTAAAGGTAATCTTTGTTATGCTGGTCAATCAGGATCAAGTGAGGGTGCATTAACTGGTTTACCTGGTTCTACTGTAATTGATGGAAATACAAATCAAAACACAGGAAATCCAATTTCTGTTACAACTCCATCAGGATATTCTTATTTAGTACCTTTAACAGTTTCAAATAGTGTTAACAGTATTTCACTTAATACTGGTTCAACTATTAGTATAGGTTCTGTTGCTGAACTTACTCAAAGTGAATTATTGCTAGGGAATACATCTAGTGGAACAAATACTAGATCACAAGTTGCTAGTGTTTATGTTACTGGTAATGGTGGAACATATACAACCATATTTGATACAACAACATATTTTAGTGCTTTAGGAACAGATGCTGGAATTGCTCAATTATTAATTTCAGTAGATCAGACTAACCAAGCAAACAAGAGTGTTCACATGATTATGGTGAATTCTGCTTTGAATGGAAATCCAGCAACTTATCAATCACTATACACTAGCCCATCAGGTGCTGTAGATAGTACTGCTTTTCAGATGACTGGTGGAGGACAGCTCCAACTTTATAGAAGTAATGGATGGCAGGCAGTGATTACAGTGACAGCGGCTGGGTTTGCTTTTGCATAAGGAACAAAATGACTACTCCAAATGACATTATCAGTAGAGCATTAAAAGACATTGGAGCATTGGAGGCTGGTGAAGTAGCAACCCCAGAGGCATCTCAGGATGCTTTTGACATGCTACAGGATATGCTTGACCAATGGTCTAATGAAGACATGATGGTGTTCTATAAAAATGAAATCATATTTCCTGTTGTTTCTGGACAGACTCAGTACACCATCGGTCCAGGGGGTCAGATTGGTGCTATCTTTACTGGAAGCATTACTGGTAATGTTCTCACTATTACTTCTATCCAGTCTGGGGGCATTTCTCTTGGTCAAACTCTTAGTGGAACTAATATTACATCAGGCACAACAATTGTTCAAATGCTCACAGGAGCAGGAAACAATGTGAATGAGGCTGGTACTTATTTATTGAATAAGACTTATACAACTGCTGTAACAAGTGAAACAATAAATTCATATTATCAAAGACCTTTAAGGCTTAATTCTTGTTTTGTTAGGATTAATACATATTCCAATGGTCAGCCAATTACAAATGGGGGATTAGATTACCCAGTTTCTGTGCTGAATATTGAGCAGTATGAGATGATTGGGTTGAAGACTCTGAATGGACCGTGGCCGAAGGCAATTTACTATGAACCCACAGAGACTTTGGGAAATATCTATGTGTGGCCGAACCCCAGCCAAGGGGAAATGCACATCTTTGTAGATCAGCTATTTCAAAGATTTACAACCCAGTTTGATAATATCAACTTGCCTCAAGGCTACAACATGGCTTTGAGATGGTGTTTGGCTGAAAGATTAATGCCTATGTATGGAAAGGCAAGTCAGACTCAGATTGCAATGATTATGAAGTACGCTGCCCAGAGCAAGTCCACAATCAAGAGGACAAACATGAACCCAGCAATTGTTTCTACTTATGCAGACTCACTTTTGGTTGGAAGACAAAAGGATGCAGGCTGGATACTTTCTGGGGGGTTCTTTAGATAATGGCTGATTTTGGCTTTGTCGGCCCCTCCTATGAAGCGGCCTCCATCTACCAGGAGGCTCAAGAGTGCATCAATTTCTATCCAGAGATTGACCCTTTAAAACCTCCTGGCAGTAGAGGTGTAGTAGCTTTGTATCCAACTCCAGGACTTACAAGCATATTGCAACTTGATAATGCTCCAGTTAGAGGCATGAGGACTCTTTCTGGTGGTAATGTATTAATTGCAGTTGTAGGCTCAAGTGTTTATTCAATAAATAAAAGCTATGTGGCTACAAAGGTGGGGACACTCACTACCAGCACCGGCCCAGTGTCCATCACAGACAATATTCTGCAATCAACCACAACCTCAGAATGTGACTTTGTAGGTTCTATTTCTGGAACAACTTTAACAGTAACTTCTATAAATACTGGAACATTAAAAGTAGGTCAAACAATCCAAGTAATAACTGGAAGTGGGATTATTGCAGGCACTACAATTACTGGTGGTTCTTTATTAAGTTGGACTGTTTCAACTAGCCAGACTGTGCCTAGTTCCACTATTTTGGCTACTGGATATACCAGTTTTGTGGGTTTAACTGCTTACATGGTTGATGGTTCAAATAGATATGTTTTTAATGTTCCATCAAGCACTTTTCAACAGTTGCCTAGCTCAGATGGACCTTGGACAGGTGCAAATGTCTGTGATGTTGTGGATAACTACATCATCTATAACCAGCCTGGCACTCAGAACTGGGCCGCCACAGATCTCTATTCATGCCTCAGCACCAATGCCTACTATGGCACAAAAGATGGTTCTCCTGACCCATTAGTTTCTTTGATTGTGGATCATAGGCAAGTTTTCTTGCTTGGTGAATTTACATCTGAAATGTGGACTGATGTGGGGAATATTATTACTGGGATTATTAGCTTTCCATTCCAGAGAGTGCCTGGGACTTCACTCCAGCATGGGGTGGCGGCTCCCTTTTCTGTAGCCAGATTTGGTGAGCAATTTGCCTTTGTTAGCCAAGACTACAGAGGTCAAAACATTATTGGAGTCATGCAAGGCTATTCATTTAAGAGAATTTCTACTCATGCTGTAGAGCAGACTCTAATGAACCAATACATAGCTGATGCTATTGCCTACACTTATCAGTTAGATGGTCATGAATTTTATGTAGTCACATTTCCAACAATCAATATTACCTGGGCATTTGATTTGGCATCTGAAATGTGGCATAAATGGCTATCTTGGGATGGTATGCAATTTAATAGACATAGATCAAACTGTGGTGCTTTATTTAATAATGTTTATTTGGTTGGAGATTATCAAAATGGTCAAATCTACCAATTAGACAATTCTGTATATACAGAGGCAGGGAATACCATTAGAAGACTTAGAAGATGTCCACATTTGGTTACTGATTTGCAGAGGCAATATTTTGCAGAATTGCAGATTCAATTTCAGCCTGGTGTAGGCTTAGAAACTGGTCAAGGGCAGAATCCACAGGCTATGCTTAGATGGTCAAATGATGGTGGCTCTACCTATTCTAATGAGCATTGGTGTACTATTGGAGCTGTTGGAAAGTACAAAAACAGGGCTATTTGGAGAAGATTAGGTCAAGCTAGGGATAGAATTTTTGAGGTTAGCATTACTGACCCAGTGAAGGCTGTGATTGTTTCTGCAAATCTTAAAGCTGAGGGGGGTGAAAATTGAGTAATGGGAATTCAACTGGAAACATCAACTGGCCGAGAGTGCCCTTTGTTGACCCCACATCTGGATTCCCAGCTTTGCCTTGGCTTTTATGGCTACAAAGTCCTAACTTCATATCCATGACCACAGGCACTCAAACCATTAATGGCAATCAAACTGTTACTGGAAATGAATTTATTTCTGGCACACTAACTGCTTTAGGTGGTATTTCAGGGGGTACATTTTGAGTTTAGCTGATATTATTAAAGAGCATGAAGGGTTAATGACTTTTGACCCTCAGATTGTTCACCATTTTTCTGATGGTTTATATGCCAAACAGTTTGTTTTGCCCAAAGACCATTTTATTGTTCAACATGCTCACAAATATAGCCATTTAAGCCTTTTGGCTCAAGGAAAGGTAATAGTAAGGACTGATAGCACAGAAGAAATATATAGTGCTCCTTACTGTTTTGAAATAAAATCAGGGATAAACCATTCTATTCAGTCCTTGGAGGATTGTGTATGGTTTTGTATTCATGCAACAGATGAAAAAGACCCATCCAAAGTGGATGAAGTCTTAATTCAAAGGAGTTAAAAATGCCTATAGGAATTGGTGCTGGTATAGCAATTGCAGGGGGTCTTGGACTTATTGGGGCTGGGATGCAGTCCAGTGCGGCCACTAGCGCGGCTAATACCCAGGCTAATGCGGCACTGGCAGGGCAACAACAGTTGCAACAAAACTACCAGAATTTAGCTCCTCAATTTCAACCTTATTTACAAACTGGTGCACAAGGACTTTCTCAGCTTCAGTCTCAATTGCCAAGTTTGACACAACCTTTTGGAACTCAGCAACTCCAAAGCAATCTTGCTCCTAATTACCAGTTCATGCTTAATCAAGGATTGGGTGCTCAAAATCAAGCTCTAAATGCTGGTGGTGGTGGTTCAAACATAAATACAGCAGGAACTAAGTTTGCAGAAGATTATGCATCTAATGCTTATCAACAGGCTTTTAGTAACTATCAAGCACAGCAAACTAATATTTATAACAAACTAGCAGGCATTGCAGGCATAGGTCAACAAAGCCTGGCTAACCTTTCTAATCTTTCTACTGGAAATGCTACAAACATATCTAACTTAGGTGTGGGTGCAGCTAATGCACAGGCAGCAGGAACAGTGGGCAGTGCTAGTGCTTTGGCTGGAGGTCTTGGTAGTGTAGGTTCTAATTTGACTTTGGCATCATTGTTAAATCCAGCTAACCAAGCTGGAGCTAGTTCTGTAACTCCTGCAAATATGGCAGGATTCCAAACTCCTTATCAAGCCCCAAGTTATCAAGTAACAGCACCATCACCATATAACCCAACTTATTAAGGATAAATATGGGTATTCAATCTTTTCCAATAGCAACACCAACTCCTGTTCAAACAACTCCTGTGCAGGGTAATTCAATTGCACAGATGGTTAATGCTGCCAATGGCATCCAATACTATCAACAAAATCAACAATTAAATCCATTACAGCTCAAACAAGCTCAAATGGCTATTGAGCAAGCACAGCAAATAAATCCATTAGCTGTTAAAGAAGCTGAAGCAAGATTAGAAACTGCTCAAACTGGAGCACAACAAGCAAAACAAAATTATCTTGTTTCTGGTGAAGATTATTCTAGAAAAATGATTAATGCTTTGCCTCCAATTGATGATTATGTAGACAAAACTGGTGAAGTAAATCAAAAAGCATTAACTAGGTCTTTAGATATTATTAGAAAAAGTGCTGAAGCTGTAGGTTTACCAAAGCATCCATCTAATTTGCTTGGTCAATTAGAAGATGCAGTAGCTACAAAAGACTATAACAGATATGAGGAATTAAGGAACAGAGTTGCAAAAAGTTCTGCATCACCATCTGAACAATTTGCAGCTAAATTTCCTGCTGTTGGCTTTCAAAATCTTGGTGGAACTGTTCAACCAGTGGCTACTGGCAATCCTAATATTGCTGAAACAAGACCTGGCATTCCTGTTGCTGGTGGATTACCTGTAAGTCCATCTCCATTAAGTGCTGGACAAAGAGAAACATTAGAAGAAGATGCAACTGGTAATAAAGTAATTGTTACTAGAGATACAAATGGAACTGTAATTGGAAGTAGACCTGTTCCAAGTACAAATGCACAACCAGGCTTCCAATCAGTGCCTCCTGGTGGCACAAGAGAGACATTTCAAGGTCAAGCAAAAGGAGCAATCAATTCTTATTTAGGTGCAATACATTCAATTAATGATGTTGATTCCCCTGCAACCCATTTGCCAACACAAGAAAGATTAGCTAAAACCATATTACAAAAATTAAAAAATCCTGATTTGGATACTGGTCCAATTGCTCAAGTATTGGCTGGAAATACAAAAGGCATC
>Ga0316217_10004779_pt1 | contig 14414 bp, 11 predicted proteins | sample 1anoAmetaG_FD_203633 | JGI IMG/M metagenome (GOLD analysis project Ga0316217, IMG submission 203633) | Freshwater microbial communities from Trout Bog Lake, Wisconsin, USA - 1anoA | ecosystem: Environmental > Aquatic > Freshwater > Lake > Hypolimnion/Profundal zone | place: USA: Wisconsin... | reverse complement strand
ATTCTTCATAATTTTAAAGATGTCCAAGAAGAGAAGATGAGAAAGAATCTCAGTTTTTGGCTTCCTATTGCTCAATTGAAAACTTCCATCCTTTGAGTAGCTAGTTGAATCAAAATTGTTACTAATCTCAGCAATATCATCTTAACTCACATTTGGACCATCTTATCTATCTATGTAATTAGGAGTAAGATCGAGATAAATACCCATATTCTTAAATGAAGCAGCTTAATAACTCTTCATCTGTTGATGGAAACAGATCAATGAAGGAGAAGGTATAAGCAAGGTTATTGTGCTAAATAGGAACAAACACATAATTAGATACTATAGAAAAGGATTCAGCTGAAAGCAAAGATAAATGCAACCAAACTAAAGCCTACTCTGCATTAAATGCTGAGCAAGATAAACCTGTAAAACCGCCTCAAAAAACTTTTTTATCAACTTTAGGTCAATGGAATCTAGGTATTACATATGTAATTTAACCATTATCGATTGTGAAAAGAAGGGTTGTCGAAGAAAGAATTAATAAAGCCCTCCATCCGAGAAAACTCACTAGAAACATTCATTCTTGTTGATATCAATTTACTTTATATTTGTATTAAAAGCAAAGGCTTAATGATTTAAAAGCTTTTTCAGATTTGCCAAGGCAGTTATCATATATTCCGCAAATAGCGTAAATTTTGATTAAGTTTGTTGGTTAGAAATTAGAAATCATTCTTAGAGAGATCATAAATTTGTCTAGAATTGTTGCGAGAAGCGATGGCTTTGGTGAGACTTGTGCTAGAATTCTTGCTAATTCTAACTCATTTCTACGCTTCTTCTATGGTTAATATAGTAAGGAGAATTAGAAGGTTTGAACTTTTTTAAAGACTTTTGCCTTTACTTGGACTGCTTATCTTTGATAAACTGTGCTGAATTCTAAGGAGTATAACGCACCTATTTCTTTTATATCTTTGCAAGTCTACTACTATTCAGAGCACGGTTGGAATGGAGAGGAGAATTTCTTGGGGTTTTCTATTTGATGACTTATTCGACATCTATTTTTACTATCTTTTAGAGGGTGTTCATAAAATGGTTCTTTATATCAAGGTTTAGAGTTAGTTTAGGAAATACTTTGGATTGGGACTGAATTATTTCAATTATACCTCTACGTAAGAAGAAAAGGCACGATTTTGCTTGGTTAATTCATTGGATTCTTGTTTCAAGAAGGTTATTATCGTCGCCAAGAATCTTTAGGTCTGTAAAGAGTCGACCATTTTGTAAACATTTTTTAATTTAGCCTACACCTATTTTAGATTAGTGTTAGTTTCTTCAAAGCTTCTGAGGCCTTTGTCATAGGCAAACGAGTTCAATTTTTTCAAAGTTTCTGCTTCAAATGCTTTAAATTTCTCCTAAATCCAGCTTATGGCGATTGCTTTGGCAGACAATATTCTCTATCTGAATGATTTTTGGAATTATAAATTTTGCCTCATCACGTTACTCTATCTTAAAACGTCTGTACCAAGTTATCCTGGTGTCTCTCCAGCTGGCTAATAGATTAAAGCATAGTCTATTGAACCTACTTCACCGTTTCGGCAATACTGTAGTAATTGGGTTTGGACTGCACCTGCTAATGGTACTAACTATGCTCTCGGATGCAGATTGGACATAGGGGCATTAGGCATTACTCTAAATCGGATGTTTTTTACTATTGTTACAAAAGTTAGTAATGAAGCAGTCATTATGGTAGAGGCAATACACTTTTTTGCTGAACATTAATGTTTTCTTGCGTTGGATATTTTGTATTAAAAATATGAGAAGTAGTTAGATTTTATAACACAACGATTTTTATACTAAAGTAGGTTTTGCTTTATTTATTAAACTACAGAATACGTTACATTTTGTGGTTGATTAACTATGCAATCCGACTGATTCAGTCATACAGATTTTTCTTGAGCGATGGCTGGGCGAGGGCTTTTAATAAAAATGAAAGAAAAGTATTAAAAATAATAGGTTATGTGATTGGTGACATATTACCCTGTTATAATTGATATGAAAGGAAATCCATTAGTCGTCTGTGTGACGGGTGCTGCTGGCCAAATCGCCTATTCCTTGCTTCCTCAGCTCTGCAGAGGTCTTTGTTTTCCTGGAGCTACCCTACACATTCGCTTGTTGGATATTACTAATGCTCTCAACACTTTGAAAGGAGTCATCCTTGAGCTCGAAGACTGCAGCTATCCTTTGGTAAAATCTGTAAAACTGTGCTGACAATAGATATCGTATGGAGATAAGCCTGGATAGCAGTTCAAAGATGCGGATGTGATTGTGTTCTTGGGCGGCTTTCCTCGTAAGCCAGGAATGGAAAGAAAAGATTTGCTGCAAATAAACAAGAGAATCTTTATCTAACAAGCTCAAGCACTAACGGTCGCCAGTCCTGATGTAAAATGCTTAATAGTGGCCAATCCAGCCAACACCAATGCTTACATTCTGAGCCACTACGCACCCACTGTTAACCCGAAAAACATCACATGTTTAAGTCGACTTGATCATAACAGAGCCCTCGGTCAAATAATATCCAAAACTGGAGCTAAAAGTGAGGAAGTAGAAGGGATTTACATTTTCGGAAATCACTCTCTAACACAATACCCCAGCATCAATTCAATCAAAGTCCAAGGAAAAGAGGTTACCTAATTTATTTAGAGATAATGGCTGGAGACGACTTTTATCAGTAATGTACAGAAAAGGGGTGGAGAAGTTTTGCAAACAAGAGGTGGAAGCTCTGTATTTTCAGCTGCAAGTGCTGTAATCGACCATTTAAGAGACTGGTATGTGGGAAGTGAGAAAATCATTTCGATGGGAGTAAAAAGCGAAGGAGATTACGGTATTCCAGAAGGGTTATGGAGCAGTTTCCCAGTAAAATGTGAAAACTTCAAATATCAAGTCATAAAAGACCTTCCATTATCCTAATTCTGTCAGAGTATGATAAGTAAAACAGTAAAAGAGCTGCAAGAGTAAATAGAATTGGCTGAACTATCAAAATGATGTGAGAAATTATATTTGTGAGCATATTGAAAGATAAGATAAAGGATTGCATAATCAAGAGCTACTGGTAACTTTTAATCTCATAAACAGTTTCTTTCTTTCTTCAAGCTTTTTGAGATGTTTTTTATAGTTTTCTCCCGTAACTCTCCCCAAAACAGTCAAACGGCGTATTTATTCAACTTTTTGTCTTTCTGATTTAATGTACTCATACGTAATATCCTCTTATACCGGTCTTTTCTTTGAATCCTGGTATTGTAATGAGCTATTTTTACTCGCATTAGCTGGTTTTTTTGTTCGCTTTAGTTTTTTCATTAAAACTGGGAGGGAAATTCTTTAGCTTTGTAAGTTTTTTTCTTTTTCTTGTTTTTTCTCCCTATTGGTTGATATTACTGATTGTAATGAAGAGCTTCTTCTTTGTGAAATTATTGATTGCAAATATGTCCTTCTAGACTAGTGCGACTTTTTGTTGAACTTCTCCTTCAATCGGCTTAATTTGCTTTAATTTTCGAACTCAATGCCTGTTACGCGCATGTTGTCGTAAGGCTCATAGTCCGAACGACCTTCTTGAGCAATGTTTAGCAGGCCTAGTGAAGTTTTAAGATACAACTGGACATCTTTGACTTGCTAATTCTTCTATTTGAGATAAATTTGGTCCTACTTAGGATGGTGCTGCTCAGTACATCTCGTCAATATACGCCTGATGTGCTACCGATGTTACTCTTTATCATCGGCCATTAATTATAATTCTCTCGCGGTTGCTCTAATAACTGATCACCTATTATAAATAAAATAAATATGTTCCACCCTCAAACTCATGAGGACCAATATCAATTAGAGCGCAGCCTTCATTCTCTGATCGAAGGGCTGAAAGAAAAAGACTTTGCTTCCAAGAGAGAACATATAATAAGCGCTTTGCTCGAAGAAACTCCCAAATCTTTTACTAAAATTTTTGGAAAGGACACAATGAGCAAAGAAGCTGCCTCTTAATAACGAATTAGATCGACAAACAAATATACAGCTGGGCCCACCAACTAGGTTAGATTAAAGTATACCCAAAAAAACTTCTTCAAAGCTCTTTAAGAAGAACATCGTATGATAAGTCGCGAGAATATGCAGTTGCTCGGCCTTACTATTCAAAAAATTAACTATATTCCAAAAAACAAGAAAGGAGGTCGTACGGAAGCTGCAGAGGGTGCACTCCAAGTTCAACCATCGGTGCTAAACTTTTAAAATACTGAGAACATCCCTTAGAGCTAGTTTTTGATTGACAAAAGGCTTGAAGCATACAATAGACCAAGAGCGCCTTTTGCTAGACCTCAATCAATCAGAGTTCGAGGTAAATAGTCTTCAAGTGTATCATAAAGAAGAAGACGGTCAGTTAAACCTTTTAATCCTGAGTATCAAAACCCGATTTACGAAGCCCGAATCGTAACTTATAGGTAGCTATTGTTCAAATTACAGTGGAGTTATGGATTTTATTCATAGATGTAGAGCTTGTAAGATTTGCGCAATGATAAACGCTATAAAGTTTGGATTGGCGGTGGAAATAATAGTCTCTTAATTCGTGAGCTTATGAAACGCCGGTTTTGGTGGCAAATCGTCGAAGATAAGAATAATTATTAAGTGAACTTTGTTTGGACTCAGCTAAAAGTTCAGGATTACTTTAACAAACAAAAGATAGCACCTTTGTGGTATCTAACTGAAGGATTTAAAAGGTTGTAATAAACCAAATAGTCTTTCCTAAAATAACAAAGTCGTGAGCTTTTTATGCGTTCCAAAGGCAAAAAAGAGAAGGAAAAAGAGAAATAAATTACGAAGGAGTAACAATTTTTAAGTAAGATTATGCCTGAGTTTTAAGTAAGTCAATACAAACAAATTATACGCCCTCTTCGAAATAAGCCTTTATTTTAAAAGCAAAAAGGCTTAAACCTCAAATAATTTAATAGCTAAAACTAAAGAATGCATAACCATCTAACCCATAATTTCCACCTAGGCAACAAAAAAGCTCTCTTTTACAATCTCAAGGAGTATTATGAACTTTCTGCAGGCAACCTTTTCAATACAATACCTTTAACTTTTCATATAAAAACAGGCATGAATGACCCTCAATACAAACGCTTTGTTGCTTACTATAAGAAAAGACAGACCTTCATGAAAAAACAGGAGAAATAGCAGTAAAACGGAGGTTCTCTAAAACAAAAGCCAATGCGCAATATTTGGATAGTAAAGCCTGGATAGCTTACTAATAGGGGAAATGGAATAACAGTGATAGATGAAATATATGAGTTAGATTCGATAATAAAGTCTTAAAAAACTCATGATAATGGCGCATAAAAAACTTTCATCGTCCAACTCTACATAGACCGGCCTTTTCTTTATAAGAAGCGGAAGTTTGATATCCGGCATTATATGATGATAAGTCAAATAAATGGAGTGATGAAGGCCTATTGGTTCAAGGAAGGCTACATTCGAACAGCTTCCTATGAGTTCGATATCCATAACTTAGAAACAGAAATACATTTGACTAATGACGCTATTCAAAAGTACACGCCAAATTATGGAAAATACTAGCCTGCAAACAAGGTTTCATATATGGAATTTCAAAAATATTTGGATTCAAATCATCCCAAAGAAAAATATAACTTTTAAGAGCAAATTTTGCCCAAAATGAAGGAAATCGGCAAAGATGCTGTTAAAAGTACCTTTGTTAAGATCTCCCCCTAGAGAAATAAACACAATTTCTAAATTTTCGGACTAGATTTCATGATAGACAGCTAATTTTTACCATGGCTGATTTAAGTAAACACTAATCCATGCTTATAGCTTGTGTGCCCTCTGCTAACAAGAATCATTCCCCAAATGCTCGACCAAGCTTTAAGATTAACTCTTGACGTCATATATCCACCTCCTACTGACTACCCCAATACTGCAAAACACCTAGTCCCTTAGGCTTCACTCTAAGCCTTAAAATGGTAACTAATTTTTGATTAACGTGTATCTGGGAAGGAACTTAGATAGTTATATAGATCTTATAAGGTGAATAGTATGCTATCTCAAATCGGAGACATTTCTGATGATTAAGTATACTAATAAGCAGCAAACACCCAACCCATAACATTTTAATAAGTCTTGTGATTGATTAATACTAATTTTGATAAATAAGATTTGATCAACTATTTAGATGTTGGAGATAGCCTCCAAGATCTTTTTTCGAATTAGATCTCAGCCTTGTCACTTTGTGACTTTTCTTTCCGGAACAGATGAGGTTCGTTGAATGCTTTTGGCCGCATTGCTGGCAGATCTTCGCTTATTAGTTCTAATTTGTGTTTTAGTTGTAATTCCTTGGGCTTCTTAGTTTGCTTTCTTGTGTATTCAGCTTGTTTTGGTACTCGTATTTCAGATTTTCTCGTTTTTGCTGCTGGATTCTATTTATTCCTCCAAATTAATATCTTGGCTCCTATAGCCTGACTCTTTATTTGCTGACCCTGTAATGAGGCTCTTCCATTGGACTTTAGCTGCGTTGAAGTTTGAGATGAATTGGGACCTATGTGCCATTCACTACTATCCTTTTTGAGCCGTTTAAATCGTACTCATATCTAATTATGGAACCACTGCGACTTCTGGACCTGTTTTACACCGCAGACTCAGCTTTGATTAACCTTGGCTGACGTAGTATAGAAGTTTAAGAGGATTATAAGTGAGTTTGACTGGTTTGTTTAGAGTGCAAAGGATGTAATTGAGACAAAGGATAGGCCAAATTTTGTTGTGAATGTACTACATGCTGTTGTGAATGTACTGGTGAGCTATGTTGTTTATAGGGGATAATGTTTTATCTTGGTGATTAGATCATTTTTGTGGATATTTGCTGTGGAGTGTTTATTTTCAGCTAATGTCTTATATCTACGTTGATTTCAATGCGTGTGGTTGTACCTTGAGGTTTTCTGGGAGACACCACACTGGGCTTTTTAGGCGTATTTATAGTTGAATTCTCGACTTGAGTGTGCGTTGTGAGATAAGTTTTCTGGTTCTTGAGCACAATCTAAGAGTAAGTTTTGATAGAAATAAAAGAGAACTGCTTGTTTTTATTTTCTATTCGCTTTTAGATTCTCTTTATCGGCTGCTACATTTTTTGAGCTGCTTTGAGATAACGATGATACTTCAGATTGAGAAATCCCCAGATTTTGCACTAAATTAGCTTTGTTTCAATCTTTTTGAACATTGTATGAAGTTGCTAGTCACTGAAAATAAGGCTGTCGTATTTAGAAACGGTTTTTTGCGATGATTCGCTTTAATCTGGAAACAGAAAGAACTGTTTGAGGACTTGAAAACAGTATCTTTTCCTTTTTATCTGACATTTGTTTATTATGTCTGCAAACAAGGCTGCCTTTTTGCTATCAGCCTTTAAAGGAGACCGCTGTTTTTTCATAGTGATTATAATCTTCGATATTAGGCAATCCAGTATTAAAATAAAGCTGATAAGAGATCAGAAATTAAGAAATCAGTTGCAACAAAATGAACCTTTCATCTCAGTCTTATTTCTAGAGAAAATCTATTGTTAATGTATTCATAGGCTCAATGAAGTAAGGAATCTTTTATCTACAGTTAATCATAATCAAGATAGAAGATATGGGTTATTTTCAATTTATCCATCTCTATTTTAAAAAGGGTAAATTTTAGATATCTGACTCATTTTTAAAGTTTTTTCTTCATAAATTTTTGATTAAAAGAATAGATGATTGCTTCCCTTGCTCAGTTGATCCCTAAATGATTAAAATGTGTCACTAATCTTGCAAAGGCAAAAACCTGTATATTTATTGTTGCAGTGATTTTATTTTATCATAATAATGAACAGTAACTAGTAACTTGTCCACGCACTTACTCAGCTAGCCCAAAAGATTACAAATTCAGACGAATAGCACCCCTTTTTACTTGCCAAAGAACTTTTGCTCAATGTTAACGCATCTCAGTTTCAATAGCTATTCGACAGATTCGGATATCGCAACTTTAGCTCTCTTCAAAAAGTCATCGAAACCTACTATCTTAAAAAAAGATGTGAAAAGATAAAATGGGACTGCGATTTGCTTTTGAGTTTCTCAGACCAATTCGTTAAGATAGGAGTTTTCGTATTTGATTTGGCTCTTAGCATAAAAAAGGAAGATTATATTTAAGGCATACTTTCACTTTCAGAAAATCTGCAACTTGCTTTACAACCTTTTGTGGAAAAAGTTACCGCTCGTTAATAGTATTTATAGAGCGCTACTTTAAATTAAGAATCTTAAAATCGAGAGAAATTCATTGAGCAAATAACAGAGGAATATGAAAAAATGAAATGCGAAAAAGAGCACTATTTCAAAAAGTACGAATAGCTCAAATAAAACTATGACTATCTTAAGAGCAATCACGATAAAATTGCAGAGGAAATAAACTATCTTCGTCAGTAAAGATACGCTTTTATTAATGAGCTGGGAGGCAACTAGTGCGGATCAGTTGAAGAGACAATCGAAAAGGTGAAGGTGTAGCTTTTCAACTATGAAAAAAGTGTTTAAAAGCTTCAAAAATAGCTAGAGTAGAAGAAAGTGGCTTTGAAGAAAAAGGAAGAGTAATTGAGCGAAGTTGTGGAGAATTACAAGGCAATTAACTTTGAATAGCAAGCAAGGGAGCTTGAAAAGACCAGGAAAAGATTGGCTGAACTGTAATAAGAGCTTGGCCTCAGAAGGAAAAGATAGTTAGAGTTGTTAACGCAGTTGGAAAGTAGCAGATAGTACATTAGAAACAAATAAGAATAATGCCAGAAATTATAGCGTTCAGTGGCAAGTCTGTAAGCCTATGGTACTAAATACCAAACCATCAAAAAACTGCACAACCATTTTAAATCCAAGATTGTAAAAGAGATGAAAGAGCTCAACGAATGATTTATCACATATATTGTAGTAATAAAGGCGACTATTTTGTTTATTTATAGTAAGCATATCTATAGATGTCGCAGCTGACTGACAACCGTTACAATCGGGCAATCAACGCCTTCACTTACGGCTTCAACTGCCTCGTGCTTGATCCAGAGCACAATCAACTCCACGACTGCATTCTTTCCATTCACGAAGTCTATGTCAATATTTTGCATGCGATAATCGGTAAAAAGATCAGCTTCTTGCTCAAATTGCACGAAATCTATAACATTAGCGATAATGAGTTTTCTACTTAGTCTAAACTGAAGGATATGGGAATACGTAAAAATCTTGAGATCCTTAGACCATTACTTAATTCTGTATACGCAGTCTTTGTAGAGCTTTACTTTTGCCTTCAAGACTTAATACGAAAAGCAACTGTTTAAAATCGGTATGGTTCTTTTTGTTCGTGAGGCAAAGCTTTATTATGACCGCCTCAATGAGTATAACCCTTTTAAAGCTGAATCAATGATGACATTTTTGGATGCTGACAAAGATGGAGGCAACCTTCTCGATATAGAAGAGATTTAAAGTATTCTCTCAAAAATGAAAATAATGAAAAATACTGAGGAGATCCTTAAAGACATTGAGTAAATAGATCACGTTCTGTTTTAGCAGTAAAAACTGAAAAGACCAAAGGATATGAAAAACACTGAACTCAACGATCTAGGATTCTAGTACTTACTTCGTTTCTACACAATGAAATAGGATTTGCTGAAGTATTTCTGTAGTTTTTGTAACCAGTTCAAACCTAAAGTCAGAAACAACAAGCAATCAATAGTTGATGTTGTCCGTTACAACTAACTGCCCATTATGTCAGCTTCTCAGCTCTGCGATTTTTATTAGAAGATAATGTTTGAAAAGATAAGCGAAGAAGAATGCGTGAAGCTTATCAGATCTTTCCCTGTTTTTGACTAGTAGGGAAGATAAAAGCAGTAAAGGCTAGAAATGATCAGCTACAATAATTTCTGCAGCATTATATCCAGTCGCAAGAACTCAGCGTATATGGAGGAGAAGAAAGAACTCTATCACAAAATGAGCAATCCTATTACAGACTATTTCATTTTTGCTGATTTCAGCCACTATTCTCTACGATAAGACAATAAGAGTTAGGTAAAGATCAATCATTTTTAACTAGCTCTCAAGAGAGGAGCACGCTGCATTCACATACACATTTAAGAAACTAAGTAAGGACAACCTTATGTCTCAAATAGTTCTTCTTCTTCAAAATCAGGTTTGTAGGAGGTCTTCAAGATTGTATCAATAAAAGGATTCTAATTCAACCATTTTCCTATTCTCCTGATGATTGAGTATGGAACAATGAGCAAAGGTGCCTTGGATATTGTGGCTAAAACGATAAAAGATGTCTTTGAAGATCAACTGTATCAAGTAAACGCCAGATTTCAATAATAGTAAGTATTGCCTTCTCCAGAGTAACTGAAAAACAAAGTCATCATTATGTCGAATGTGAATTCTAAATTATTCAAGGCCAAAGAGAAAGAGTTTCCTGAATAATCAATGGCATTCTTCAAAGTGGTGAGCTTATTTGGCACCAAGTTGGACTTTTAGAGAAAGGGACAGTTTGCTTGGAATTACTGTGTGCTTGAAGATAACAAAATTTTGAAATTATAGTAAATCGAAGATGAAAACCTATCAAATTACAGTAAAAAGCTCCTGGTTAAAACAGGACCTACTCCAGATAACGGCGAATAGATCAATCGATCCACTTCAGGTAAATTCCGATTAAATCAGTTTATCTTCGATTAGGAATACAGTTGATAGGATTAAACTTCAAAAAAGTGAATCAAGAGAATTATTTTCTCCAATCTATTTTTATCTAAAATGGAGGTTCGAAGTCTGGTTATTTGCTCAAACCTCGGTGGATGTGTCTCAAAAACCCTAAAAACTTATACGCTAAAAACTTTTAGCTACCCCTTTTTAATTTGGCTGTTAAGGTGATTTCAGGCCAAAACTGCATAATTAACTAATTCAAAGGCTAAAAAGTGTATGTTTAAGCATATTTATTAGGAAACAAAAAAGAGTAAAGTTCAAACAAAAAGTTTACTTCAGGCAATCAAAATCCTGGGTATTATGTGCAATTTCATCTTGAATGCGAGTTTACTGTATACTGCATAGAATTGGCAACGATTTTGTTCTTGGTCAGATGCCAACAGTCAAAGTAGATTCTTTCTGCTAGGGCAATACCAGTTCGTCATCTCCGCTAAGGTTTGCGGCCTGTATATCTAATGGGTGATAATTTCAAGGAATCCGTGCCAAGCTACCTTCTGGTACACTCCCAGAGGAAAGAAGCCACCAAAAAACCCAATGCGTACCTCTAGAGTAAAACCTGATCCTTGATTATATTTATTTATCTATGGAGTGGTTGATAAAGCCTAAGCAAAAAGCCAAACTTTAAGGGAAATACAACTTCGAGCTTTTCATCAGTGATGAAACTGTAGACTCCTCGTCGACAGTCTCAATAACTGCCTTCAGTGATCGAACCCAGCGCGCAGCTGTACCCTGCAACTACATTTGGTTTCTCATAAAAAATGGGGTACCTCAAGAAGTTCCAGATTTTCGAGGATCTTCCTTCATTTGCGAAACCTCACACATCGGCTGTCAACTCCAGGCGCATATCATCGTAATTAGAGTCTAAAGCAGAGCAACGATCCGTAATATGGAGGAAAAGCTATCGTAACTTTAGGGCCAATAGAACTGGACATTAGTTTGAAAACCGAAATTCTAAACTCTCTGTCCCAAGGGTATAGCAACCAGCCTGTTTATCTTTTAGGGAGTGAACTATAATAGAAGGAATGTACTATACAAGTTCATGAGTAGAAAATAAAAGTCATGCATGCCTTTTCTGACTTGAGCTATACCTTCGACTACTCTCTGTTGGAGCCACTCTTTACTCATCATCCCAAATAAATCAACCACTTAAGCATCATCTTTAGTGAGAAATATGAGCAAGAGCTCAAGCGTTTTGAGAGAAGGCTTTTCGGTAAGGATGAGCAGTCAGTGACCCGTTCTTCAATTAAGCAAAACAACTTCATGCAAAACTCTCAGGCTAAATTGGAAATCCGTTTTTTGAACAGAGCTCAACGCGACGTTTTCTTGTATACCGTGAAGGGGTTTATTGCAAAGAGAGAAATCAAAAATTCGGCTGTTGTGCGTAAAATTTAAAAAATCAACTTCGAAAGTAATGAGGAATTTGGAGCAATCATTTAAATAAATGAACTTAGGAGAGATTTGGCTCGTTATGATAGAGCTTACAAAAAATTGGCAAATGATCGCAAAAAATTGGAGCAGAATCTCTAATCTTCAATGTATAATAGTAGACACGACGTGAATAATTATAAAGTCACATCTACAATAAAAAAGTAAGAACCTTTGCCTTTAAAGTATATTCAGATTGAGAGATAAAACTAGGCTTTGAATCATCGAATCATAGCCTTAGTGCAAGAGATCAATCAAATGAAGCAAAATGCGACAGTGATTATGAACCCTCAGCCAAAAGTCAACTTCACTAAAAAGAAAGCGCCAGAAGAAAACACAATTACCTATCTACTTGATGATCTGAATAGATCTGAACAGATTGTGCACTTTGATGCTGAAAACCAGTTTTTAATTGACCGTCTTCAAAGCTAGAAAAGAGTTCTTCAAATGAATCTAGACCAAGCTAATTAAAAAATTGTTTTGTTGGAAAGAAAAGGCAAAAGTACGTCTCAGAATACTGTTACCGTAGAAAAAGCGATGTTTGATCGTTTGAGAGCTGAAAACTAAGATCTTAAAAGAGTCAATGAGAGGATTGATAGAGATCTTAGGCAAACAAAAGATTTAATTCAGCAGCTAAAGACCGAAAACCTTCATAAATCGCAAGTGACCCAAATGAAGACCTCAGATAGTCAGCATTTACAAAGATAAATTGACGACCTGAGATCGCAGTTAGCAATTTGCTAAAGACAGCTCTAAGAACAAATGAAGTTGAAATAAAATTTAGAAGACAAATACATCAATCTCAGCCGAAAATACTCAGATATGGAGAGCTAAATTGAAATGTATAGAAAAAACCAGGACGTACTGAACCGTAGTCAAGCTCTCAGCGAACAAATGTAGGACTATAATGAATAGCAAATCAAAATCCTCAAAGAGCATAATGGCTTTCTAGTGACTTAAAACTAAAAACTTGCCAAAGCTTGTGAAAAGTACATGGCCGAAGCCAAACAAGCGATTAAATTGAGGCAAGAGATCCTGCAGCTAAAAGAAAAACTGAACTCAGCCTTCACCAACCCTGAGAACAACTCCTTCGTTTGAAATTTGTGATTATTTACAACCCTTCATCAATAAGTACCATCAACTATCATATGCGTTTATAACATAATCATTTGGGCAAAGCTTTCTATTTGAGTAGGAGTTGGCTGAACAGCTTCAGTTTTTAAGAACCTCGCACTTCCTCTTATTGTAGTGGCATCAAAGTGATGTGAAAGTCTTCATATAGCTCCAAAATTTGGTCCAGATACTTTTTTTGCATCTTAGATCTTGCGACGCACATTTTACACTGATCTTCAGGGTAGAGGATTTGGTTGATCACGATATTGTGTATGTCGATGCCGAATTTGGTGAGTTCTTGGATCAGTCTTTCGGTTTCATACATGGAGAGAAACTCAGGGATGCAAACGGCAACAAAAGTTGTTTTGCTGGAATCTTTCATATGCTCATTTACTATCTTTGATGTCTATCTCATTTTTTACATCTTTCCGAAGATTTTGTCCAAGGCTTCATCGATTTGTTCTTTTGTGCCCAGAATGCTTCCCATGTTTTGCATCAACCCGTTAAACTTTTCCTTGAAGGTCAAAAGCTTATTCAAACCTTTTTAAAGCAAGTTAGGGAAATTGAGAAATCTTAGAGTATGGCCCGTGGGGGCAGTATCAAAGACGATCACTTCAAAATCCATTTTTTAGATAGAACTAAATAGTTTGTAGCTTACTTGATTAATTGTGAAAAAGATATAGCCTCATCGATTCCTGGGACTGAGCTGATGATTTCACTGAGTAGAGATTTGGTATTTTCGTCATCCTATACTCCAAGGAACGAGTTGGTTATCTGTACATCAACTTTGGGATCGATTTCCTGGGTCGTTAAAGATTTACCATTGCGAAAAGATTGGGGATCCCATTGATTGGGGTGGGGTCTTTGGTTATTTTCTGGTCAAAACAGTCGCTCAGATTGTGGGCAGGATCAGTAGATATTATCAAGGTCTTTTTGTGTTGCGAAAGAAGAGTTGCCAGACTGCTACTGGTCGTGGTCTTCCCAACTCCACCTTTCCCTCCGACGAATATCCAGTGCAGCGTTTTCTGCTCAATGATGTTCGCAAGATTTCCTGCATACTCGGCCTACATTTATAAATCAATAATATGGAATGAGTTTTCTAGATTCAATATCAACAAGTGT
>Ga0316217_10004778_pt1 | contig 14414 bp, 8 predicted proteins | sample 1anoAmetaG_FD_203633 | JGI IMG/M metagenome (GOLD analysis project Ga0316217, IMG submission 203633) | Freshwater microbial communities from Trout Bog Lake, Wisconsin, USA - 1anoA | ecosystem: Environmental > Aquatic > Freshwater > Lake > Hypolimnion/Profundal zone | place: USA: Wisconsin... | reverse complement strand
AGCCTTTTTTGGAGCCAAGTCAGTAAATGTAAATTTAGCAGCCTTTATCTGCCTTTGGAGACCGAGGAGCACAGAATTCGATGAGAAACATTCGGGAGCTCAAAGACAGAGTGCAGCAGAAGGTGACGGAGATGGGCGAAGTATTTTTGAGCCAAATCGAGTTCGGAATGAGTCCCTCGAGCTTATTGGTGGTGGTGCTGCACTTAGTCAACGAGCAAAAGCTGCAAATAGTCTAAGAGAGCGATAATTAGATTAAAGTTTGTGCCTACAATAGATGAGCGCTTGATGTATTTTTTTACTATTATAACCTAATTCTAATAACTGATACATCAAATAATAACAGTATGAATCATAAGTGCTAGAGTTGACGTGTGGAATTGTGAGAATTCATATTTTTTTATTTTTCAACCTAACCAAAACAGTTTCAACTTAGATTACATTCATGCATATTAGCTTGGGAAACTAAAAAGGTGGATCTTTTCACAAAAAAACCTGCTTTGCTGATCAACACTGATAAGTACTAACTTAGATGATGTATCAAAGGAAATAATATGTCTATTTCAATCATATTCAAGCCTATTAGTGTTAGTGAAAGTATGACGAAAATCATATTCAAATCACAAGGAAGGCCTAGGTTTAGATTTTTTAGCTGCCATCGCCTCAAGCATTGTGAAGGTGGGGAATGGTTTTTGCAAATTTAGCCTGATCATCCAGCATTTTTCTCCTTAAACATCAGTTTAAGCGATTATCTCAGAATTCAGCTTCAGGAGCATATTCAAAGAAACTGGACTGGTTACTCTGGAAAAGTAATATCTCCAGCCAGCAGCTTTCCCGTAGGCGAACAGTTGCCACCAAAACTTGAGGGAGTATCCTTGGCTTGCTTCGGCAGGGTCAATTACGGCGAAAGGACCGTAGCAGGCGTCTCCTCTCTTGAATTACTTTATCTCTATCTTTTTTTCAAGCTATTTGCCTGCTTTTCCGAGCTTTGTAAACATTTCCAAATTAGTGGGGATAGAAGGGAACTGAAGGTGATCAAGGAGATCGTAGGTCGTAACCAGCCCGATAACTTTCTAGTTCTTGATGAGAACCTGAATAAGTCAAGGTTTACGAATGACCATCGACTAGTCAAAGAAGGAATAACTTTGGCTCTAATGATCGGATATATATCTTTATAGGTATAGTTGTATTTTTTCCAAATATCATTGAGGGCAAGGAAACTTCTAGCCAGCACATCAGTGGCAGGTTCAAGATGGTGCTCGAGGAACTAAGTCACGTAGACGTTATCCGACATGTAGAAATATTATTAAAGAATCGTCATTGTGACACACATGCATCAACAAACATAGTACGCGTTTTATTATATGGGACATCTCATATACCATCATTCACTTTGAGGGGTGCCTACCGCCTACAGACTCTTTCAGCTTCTTGTACTTTGCCTTAGTCCTCTTTCGGTTCGATCCTGTAAGCTGCGCAAGGTACGAGACTCAATTTTTTACCAGTCTAAATGAACTAGAGATATTTGAGATGAAGCTATTGGCTTAGGCTGTCGAGCTCGGCCTCACAAACGTTTATTAGATCGGGGTGATTGTTGTGTTCGTGGATAGCTACTTTTTCCCTTTGGAAGAGTGTCATAAACCAGCCAGCTTTATGCCTAAACTGTAGCCTTCCATTTTCAAAGATATAAAATCTACCAGAGTTCACATAAGCGAAACCTTTCAAAAAGTTATCTGACTATTTCTTACTTCCATTTGGCTAAGTTTTTACGCTTGGTTTAAGATTTAGCTCCTCCTGGTAATGAATCAGTTGCTTCTTTTTTTTATAGATTTATCCTTCATTTTTCTAATATTTTTCATCATTCTCACTGGACTGATTGAACTTTATATTCCTAAATAGATAAGTTTTTACTAAAAGTCACCAGTTATAGCTTGTGTGTTATCACTGAACAGTACTCCATGAAGATCATTACTCAGCTGATAAACAAAGTCTCCGTTGTTCATCACTTTTTCCCAGATTACAGTGGCAGGTCGATTCTCTAAAAGGTGAGTATGCTACTACTCTTTCTGCTTGGTTAAGGTTTATTTATCAGGTTGTTTCTAGATTGAAGGTGGGCGAGCCGGTTGCTGTTTGACTAGATTATTTTTTCGCAGCTTAAGGGGTTCCTTATTTTTGGAAGTTACTTTTAGAGGCGATACTTACCGTTTTTCCTAGGATTTAGGTTGTTGCTAAGTCACTTCCTCTTTTTTTACTTAAGTTTTCACAACATTCTTATCCCTGTTATCTCTGTTATCTCTATTGTCTCTGTTATCTCTATTGTCTCTGTTATCTCTATTGTCTCTAAATATCTTTCTAGTAGGAGGGCTTTGAGCTGGAGTACGCTCTCTCTTCTTGACAGATGCTGAAGTTTACATTTTACTAACGTTCAATTCAATGACTTGCTCCATTTTACCCTTCCTACTTGTAATCCTGAACTCCATTCTTACGACATCTTTTTAATTGGGCTTAGTGGCTAAGCAGTTTCTATAAAGGGGCTTTGCAGCTGGAGACTCCCTCTTTTGTAAGATAACGGTGTCTGTATTATTCTCGGTCTTGGATTCTGAGTGCTCGTTCTGAGTTTGCTTGCTTTCCACTTTTACTATTTTTTTGCGTCCATACTTTTTCAAAAATTAGGCAGATGGGACTGTTTCTATAAACTCCTTCTACAGTTTCTGAGGAATCTCGTAGCAGCAAACGAATGGATGGAATAGAATCTATTACAGTTTTATCCTTTGCTCAGGTTCGGGCTTCAAGATGCTTCTAATCAAAGATTTGGCTTCCTAGGAAATTTTGACATTTTTGTGACTCCCTTAAAATTTGAAGCTGCATTTTTTGATTCTTTCGTAGGTCTCGTTACAAGTTTTTGTCTAAAAGGGAGCAAATCCAAGCAAACAAGTAAAGCTAAATTAGGTCAAAATTACATCATTACCCCAATCGCCCATAAATCCACCTCATAGCTGTAGTCCTTTTTCAAAATGACTTCAGGGGCGAGGTAGTTGGGGGTACCGCATAGGGATTTGGCCTTATGAATTTAGCTCTATAAAATAGCCAATCCAAAGTCGCCTAATTTGAGTTTGAAATCCGCAGTGACCATTATATTGGCAGGTTTGATGCTTCATAGCCAAAGGAGTACTCTCGGTGTACGATTCCTTTCTTTTTGAGCTGTGCTAGTATTTCCACGAACTGTAGCAGAAAGTACCGAACTTCGGGTTCTGTCAGGGTCTTCCTTTTCTTCAAAATGTCGCTGATTGACTACATACTAAAGTTTGTACCCCCAGCTCGCATAGTTCCATAACGATGTATGTGGTTTCGGAGTTGCTAAAGCTGTGGTAGTATTTGACGATGTTTTCTGAGTTTTTTGAAGCGAGCTGCATTATCTTGATTTCAGACTGGATCTAGATTGCAAAACTGGTACTTTTTAGACATAGGCCCTATCTATGTGTCCGTTTTTGTCCTTCATGCTGATTACTTTCATCGCCTTTAGGCTGGAAACACTGTTACAATATTTAGAGATCTCATAGACCTGGGCGAATCCTCCTTTTCCGAGCTGCTTGCCGAGCTCATAGCTCTCAAAGTAGGGCTAGTTTTTGTGGTTGAACTTTTTCTAGTAGATCATGCGATCACGAGTGGTGATTCTTGTAATCATTCAGTGACTCTGAATATTGAAAGATATTATAATTAGAGGGATAGTATATTAGCATCATTAAAATATATCGCCGTCCTACCACCCACAAATTTAGATGACCTATTCGCCCTTCTCCTCAGCCATTTATGATTTCCTGAGCTTATTCCGGAAGCAAGTGCCTAGATTGGTTGTGGTCAGATGCTGCATTTGAAGTGCGTCTATATAGTGCTTCCTTCGATTACTGAGTTTGCCGAGAATGGGCAGGCGACTTCCTTGAAGTTAGCAAGAGTTCGGCTAGATCTATTTCAGTAATTTGTTTTAGCTGCGATTATGGTAGACTGTCAAGGTGGAATACTTCTGCTAATGTTGTTTTTCGGGTAGTAATGGAATATGCTCACTGCTTGGAAGTTTTAGTTCTTCGGTTCTTTTCACAAATAGAAGATTACTGTACTCTTTTAGATTTTTTTGGGTTCTAAGTGGACTTAGCGATTGCCTATGGTTCTTCATTTTCTTTCTTTAGACGAATATTTCGTTATTACTGCTATTTTGAGGAAAGATCGTTTTATTAGCTGGCTACTTGGCTGAAGAAATCGGCTATTTTTTAAACTTTTAGAGGATGTAAACTGGTAAACGCATCGTTTAGGTATTAGACTGTTTGTTGACTTTGTGGCGATACTTGCGCAGTTCTTTGTGATGGCTCAAAGAGTTCTAATTGCAGTGCTGTCTGAACAGTACCTATTGTAGCATTTGCATAATATCAAATAAAATTAGTAAGTTTATATCAAATCAAAGCTGCTACCAGCAACTCCAGCAGAGAGGTAATCAAAGACAGAAGAACAAAATAGAGCAAGAAGTTACTCCACTTTTTTGCGAGGATTACGTTCTTTTTGGCTGTTTCGTAAAAAAGCCAGCCTTTTCCTTTGGCTTTTACTCCCAATCTATTCCCTTACTTCGTCACATCTACCTTGATATTTTTGCTTATCGCTACTATGCTATTGCGGTTGAACAGATGAAATTCTTCATCTTCACCTAAGTATTTCTACATTATCATGGACTCTAATTTAGCCTATTCGTACATGCCTGTAAGACTACTGTCTATTGGTTTATGTCCAAAGCATCGAAAATGTTTTAGACCTTGCTTTTGTGCTCCAAAAGTCTTAGCTCTGGCAGCAAATGATGATTTTTCTGTTCCTTGGAGATTGCTTTTTTGCTGGCAATCAAATGCTAGAAGTTGTAGTAGAAGCTTTATTTGTATACAGAGAGATCCAATATGAGTATCTGTCCTGAGTTGTTCTGATGTTTGACCCCCAAAATTTGCAAGCTGGGAGAGTCATTGATTAGCATATTCATTAAATTGTCTCTTTTGAAGAACCTCGTCAACAAATTGGTGCCTTAGAGTTGAGTGGTGTTGTTGAGCTGTGCAGCATTCGAGTAAATTTTGTCTCCCCTGAAAAAGATGACAGTGGCGGGGGTCAAGTTGATCTGGAGTAGCTGCCTGTCGCCTTTATCTGGGACGATGGCAAACTGCTGGAGCTGGTTGACGTCTTCCTTTTCTTCCTTCTCCAACTTCTTAAAATCTTAGTGGAGTTGGCTAAGTTTCCCCTCTCTTTCCATACAAATCACACGCGATATATAAACTTCATAAAGCTAAATAATTCTTCAATCGGCTTTACCTGACAATCAATATACATATCAAGATTTTAGTACCTATTTCAGTTTTTGGTAGAGCTCTTTCTCTTGTGCGCTTATTTTGGTTGGGATTTTGACGCGTAGGGTTATTATCTGGTTTCCCTTGTCTGTTGAGTTCAACCGATAAAAGCCTTACCTCTGCAGCTTCACTTTATCACCGCTTTGTGTCCCAGCCGGCACTTTCACCTTTTTCGTCTCGCCATATATCGTCTGAACTTACAAATCTACTCCTAAAACGGCATCAACTACTGAAATCTCTCTTTAGATCAAAGCGTCGTTGCCCTATCTTTTGAACTGGGGATGATTGCGAACGGTTACTTTTATGATCAAATCACCTGATAAGTGTCCCTTCCCTTTGAACTTTAGAGTAGCTCCATTGTCCACTCCTCTTGGGAACTTGATCTCTTAGTGAGCTTTTCCAGACTAAAATCCATGTCCTGAGCAAGTTTGGCATGGAGTTCCTACCATCTGGCCAGTGCCGCTGCAGCGCTAGCACTACATCCTCATGATCATAATCCCTTGGTGGAAGGTCATGTAGCCGGTTCCTTGACAGCTGCTGCATTTCTGCGGTTTAGTGCCAGGTTTGGCCTTGGACCCATGGCAGGTGTGACAGGTATTTCTGCGTTTGTATTAGAGTGTCTAGTTTATAGCAACTATACTTTCGAGGTTCCGTTTACTGCTTAGTTGAATTCGAGATCACATTTTATTACTATGTCTTCGGCTGCGTCTTAGGAGTTGGATTGGCTTCTGCCTCGTCCTCGCCTATTGTTGCCTCCCATCCCGCCAAAGAGTTCCTAGAAAATGGACTGCAGATCTTCGGGGTTCATGGTTTGTTGACTTCCTCTTCTGCCGCCTCCGAACCCTTGGTTTCTAAATTGGTTGAAGATATCTTAGTTTTCGAAACCTGCGTAAGGGTTGTCCTCTGTGGAGCCAGTCTGGTCATACACGTTCCTTTTGCTCTAATCCGAGAGGACCTGATATGCACTAAATGTGGGAGAGGGTACTTATTAACTTCTGCGAATTTGTCCTTAGCGGTGGGACTGGAGTTTTTATCGGGGTGGTATTCCTGGGCGAGTTTGTAGTAGGCTTTTTTGATTTCTGAGGATGAAGCGTTCTTGGCAACTCCAAGTATCTCTAGACTATCAAATTCCTGATTTACAATAGAGGTCTCTTTTGGTTTTGGCGAATCCAAAAGCCGTCCTGAAGAAGGGGCGCTGTTGCAGCAACAACTTTCGCAAAAACATTGGCTTAATTAAAATATAATAAAATCCAACAACAACTCCACTCGAAATCACATTATCTATTCCTCCTGAAATATTCAATTCTTCAGCCGAACTTTGAACACTCTTTTAATTATCCTGTTCAAGGCATTATTCGCTCAAGAATACTTGCAAGCTTGAAAAGGAAGGGACCTTTAGTAAGGTAAGTGATTAAGAAAAGATGTCCGAATTGGCGATGGCTTGATTCAGAGGGTGTTCATGATGTGTTAGTCTTTTTCAAAATTTATGGACTTATCTTTAATGATAATACATAGAGCCCATTTTTGTTAAATAAAAAACTACCAAAGATTAATTAAATTAAGCAAGTATGAAATAAATTTTGCCTAAAATGTTCCCTATAGTATGAGAGAGCTTCTAAACAACTAAAATATTGGCTGAAACAAAAAAAGTTCTAACTTTTTGGGAAAAAAGATCAATTCTGGCCTATGTTTTATACAAAACGGTCCAGAAAACGACGAAAGACCAAGCAATAGTCTCTATTCCAATTTTCCCCAGGCCCTTAAAAAACGCAGAGTCAACTTTTATTTAAAAGGTGTATAATAATAAGGCAGCATTGATAAAATAAAAAGGTTAATGCAGCCATAACTAACTGAAATGATTGGAAACAGGTTGATTCTTGAACTTGATAGCTGATTTGAAGACTTATCTATTGTATAAACGATCATTCTCTCATCTTTTATCATATTTGAACTGATTGCGTCCGGCTATCGTCGAGATAACGAGCACCTGGGGCACTGCCAACTTCTCATGGCACCAGATCTCGGCATAGCTAGATTGGACGTCTTTTTGGATATTAAAAGCTTTTATTTAGTTCTTCAATTGGAGTGCTTTTCTAAAGCGAGCAAACACTTTTTTGCCTGTGCTGTAACTGATCCCAACCTGTCTAGCGGCCTATCATAAGAGAAAGTTTACCCCCTTCATACTGAAGTTTTAGTTCGTAATCAGATCGATAAATCTCTCTTTTTGGTCCAAGGTAATTTTTCTGATAGTAGGTTAGATTTAGACATTGCCGTCAGTCTAGGTGTTCAGGCTGGTTTTGCTTGCCACTTTGGGGAACTTTGAAGCTGTTTAGGTGGCTACTGAGCCTATAATGTTCAGGGGAATGTTGAAACTCATTTGATTTAATTATATAAGAATTTAATGTCGTCACATTAATAAAAAAGCTACCGAGCAGCCTAGGCCGATGACGTCGTTTCAATAACTCAAAAGTAGGTGCAAAAGCTCGAACTCCTGGTTTGGGTATCTAAGTTGGGCCAAAATTCTAAAAAGTAAGCTTGGGCCTTGTTTTTAGGTCTTAAGAGGTTCTCAATTCGTTATTGGCTTGGCCGAAGCCAGAATACTTTAGTCTATTATTAGGCATTTCCTGAGGTCTTACATTCATTAAAAGGTGTTTGAATGTTGACATATAGGTATAATTTGAAAATTAAAACGAATATAAGCTCCATCATCCAAAAACTTGATCAGTTGCCGATGCGATTGCTCTTGAGACCGAGAGACGCAACATTGCTGACGAAATAAGGTAAATTTTTAGGCGCAGATCAGAAAACGTTAATAATATCAATATTATGGAGGTTTAGTCAGAGAGCACATAAAAGAACATGAAAGCATAGAATTTGGTCTTAGCCGATTTGAAATTCGCTTTTTCAGCACGATTCCTGTTTTATTATTTATGCTTTTCTGCTTTTCGGAATTAAGTACAGAATGAATATTCTACCGCAACCGTCGGGAAAAGAAATAGCAATCAGAATACATCCTTAAGAAACAACAAACAAATTATCCAAGACCGACCTAAACCCAGAATCATGACTTGCCGCCTCAAAATTAATTGTGGCTTTCAGCTAAAAACTCAGCCAAATCAAACTCGCAGCAATGAGGGTTAGATTCATAATGTTTGATTGCCACTAAACTACTTATACAAAGAGCCAGCAAAGAGAAATAGTGCAAGACTTACTACCGCTTGAACCCTTCAAGCTAATTAAAAAAGCGATGATAGTTCATGAATGAAATGGATAGAGAGTATAAGATATCTAACTAATCTGATCATTTTTTCTTGGTCTCCAGTGCTTACTAAAATTAGCAAAGATTTACTTTCCATGCTTGCAAGTAGGGTTTTATCCAGGTGTAGATCCGCACTGACCCATTGTTCGCACGAGGGTAGAACATCCACACGTATACTATCAGCCTCAGCGCGTAGAATCCCGGGATTATGTCCAGAATGCTGCCGAAAACATCATCGACTGAGGTCAGAAGCCCGAACACGATCCAATATGTCAGCCATATGTTTTTCTGCGCCTCGTCTTTCTTCTCGATGGCCTAGGTCATGTCAAGATTACTTTGAAGCTCATATAGGAGGGGTATAGCATCCCGAAAATGCTGGTGAGGATATCCCCAGCAATCTCAAAAATGGCTAATGTGCTGATCAACAAGATGGTTCCGACGCAGATGTGAGACGGCCGAAGACTGATTTTTTTTTGCAGGCTGCTGAAGAACTAGACCTGAGACAAATCTTTATCGATGTTGTCCATCATTGTGGTGATTAGGGACTTGATTTATTTGAGACTCATCTTTGGAGATAACGCTACTGCTTTAATTATAAATCTCAAAACAAAATCTGAGTTTGCTATAAAAGGTTAGGATATTTGTTGTTTTGGGTTATGGAGTAGAAAGATTCTGATTTATTACAGTTCGAAACTGAAACTTATATTATAATCATTGGAATGGAGCAACTAAACGAAGTCGTGAAATATATTCTATATCGCTGCCGAGAAAACAACACCCCAATTACAGAGATTATGGCCAACTTCATCGCGCAGACTGTCTTCAACCCCCGTACACAACTAATGACATAGGAACATAAAAATTCTATCTGGAAGACAAGCTTTCGGAATCCGAGATGAGAGAGGTGAAAGAGGCAGCCATAAAGAAGATCTTCTCCAAATAGTCTCTGTAAACCAAGATCATTTCAATGCAGATAAGTACAAGCTCACCTAGATAGGCTATGATACTGAGTTTCTTGAAACTTAGCTGAGAAAGCAGGCTGAGACGCAGAATGAGGCAATTACATCTGGCTAGCATACGGATCAGGTTATTAACCATGAGGTTAAGAACGCCAAAGATTTTGAGGGGCTTAGTCAGCTCTACAAAAAAATTTATAACTACTTGCTCTTCAAAAATAAGGCTTTGACTGATAAGGATAAAGTTTCTTAGGCGCAGAATAAGATTTAGAAGGAGGTGGCGGCTGCTTTAGAAAGTGTCATTCCCAGAGCAGCCCTTGCCCCTTTTGTGACTCTCAGTTCCTCTTAAAAGTTAGTACAGTTGGTCGAGCTTTCAAACTTAGTGATCGGAATCAGACTATTCAACAAATAAATCGGAAAAGGAGGGTCAGGATTGCTTGGTTTGAGTGAGTTGCTGAATATCGATGCAGCTTCTGTAAAGTAATAAAGTTTTAAAGAAGTCGAGGATATCACTGAGCAATGTGAGAAGTACAGTCACATTTTCAAAGTTTACCAGAAGGAGAAGATAGAGTTGCAGCCTTCAGAATTCAAGAGGTTGAAGAACTAGCTGACGTTTATTCGGCAGTACAAATCCTTCTTAATCAACTTAGCTCAAGAGATAGAGTCTTCTGAAGCAGCTTTCGAGGCTAATACTGTCAAATATACAAAAGAAATCTAAGACCTCAAAAGTTTGCTGGGCTCAAAGAGTAGTGCTCCAAAAGAGCAAGTTTATCCAAAGTTTGCCATCCTTGCGCAAGCATATGCTTCAATTTATGAGGAAAGGAAATTCTTTGAGGACAAAATCAGACTTTACTCATTACTCAAGGAATTCAGGAAGAGCTTCCCTCTCAGCTTATCCTCCAAATTTTACTAAAGAGCCAGCTAGCTGTTGAACTCTTTGCCTGCTTAATCAGCCGATCGGATTTAGGAAGACCCAAACAGCGGAATCTAGGTCTTTATGCCTTCCAACTCTCCAGACTTCATGCAAAAAGACTGCGACTATCTCGGCTTTTGCATCTGGTCGCTTGTAAAGCATAATGGGTACAGGACAATTTATGAAGATTACTGGTTCCGGGTGAGCCTGAGCTAGGAGTTTACAAGTACAAGGACAAGAATTGTGTGTTCAGCTCTGTCGAAGCCATCCATTAGTTTATGAAATAGCCTGAACTTTATGTTCTGGGAGTGTTAGAGCAGTGCAGAAAGCATCCAGAACTTATATATTTCCTCAGACTTTAGGATAGCTTCAAGAATGTATGACATATAACATTTAGGTGAAGCTGAGTTTAGTGAACCAAGCAGTGGAAGGCGGCATAAAGAACAAGCTGATGGTGGACAAAGGGATCTAAACTCCCACTCACTTCGTCTAAAAGAACATCGACCCGAACTATTGCTGGAACGAGTGGTAACTGCGTAAGAAAGCTATCCAGATGGCCAATATCCGTAAAACTCAGACGAGAGGAGATCAAACGTTATTGTCTAACTTCAGAGTTGACTCAGATGTGCAGACTTATTTGAAGAAAGATGCTGAGACTAATACTGTCAAAAATTCGGGAACACAGTATAAGGCTGAGAAGGAAAGGCATGATGTCGGAGTTTGATCCATTACCAAAATATATTCTCATAACTCACTAGCAATCCTCCAGATAGTTTTTTTATTGCCAGGCACTTTGACATTCTATTGTTAACCCTTAGTGATTTCTGCAGGATACAGGTAGTTCTAAGAACCAGAATTTCAGGATGCGGCTGATGAAAAATTGTTTTATAGTGCAGTTTATTTGGTTATAAAGAGTTTGAAAATCATAGATTGGGTTATTAAGTATAAGAATCTTGATGGTTTTTGGCTATACACTCTTCTTTTAAAATGGAGCTGCCTACATTTGATCGCTGAGATTAGTCTTAGTGATAGCTGCTTTATAACTTTCCATTTTGGTCTTACGCATATCTCTACTTCTTGCGGGTAAGCGAAGATCCTATGTTATTTGACAGTGACATTTCGATCACGAATTTGGACTATCTTGGTTCGAGACTTAATTTTTCAGTGTTTTCTTAGTCCTCTTTTGCCATCTATTCTATTTTTTGCTTCAAGCAGTTCCCCTATCGCTCTAATCTCTGCAATTTGATCAAACCTTGTTCGAGATTGCTTCTATCAAACAAATACACATCTTTATCGTGGTCTGAGATTCCATCATTCTATGGCACCTCTCTCAAGCCCAGTCCCTAGGTGATCTCACCCACGAAAGTTGCAAATCTATTCTGATAGTATTTGGGCTCTTGAGCGCTGATGTCCTTTTTGCCCATCAGTACTTTCCACCACTTCTAACCTTTCTTTTGTAGGTCCCATTGCTGTAAGTAATCGATAATACCTATGTGGTAATACTCGTCATTACTGACACAAGATGGGATTCTTTGGTAGCGGCCCCAAAACTAGGGGTTTTTCGGAGGCTAGCTCCATTTCACTTTGACCACAAGCAAGGAATAGTCAATCAAGTTCAGATTTTTCAAGAATAAGGTATCTTTTATTATGGCTTGCTATAGCTTCGATTTGATCTAGGGAGAAACATTTATTCTTCCTTCCTATTTCATGAAATCTGTGTCTTTAAGAGTCATCTTTTGGAGCTCATTTGCTTAAATTCCCCCAAGGTTAACTTCTCGGTCATATCTGCTGCCCTTCAGGTCATAAGTTCTGCAAATTTGGCTGTTATTGCAGGCTAGCATATTCTTCATAAGAATCAAGTGATATGTCCTTTGCATTTAATCTCCTTTGAAGGTGAAAAGACCATAGATTTTAGCCAAAACTGAATCCTGATTTCTGTTGAAGTGCTAGTGAAAATAGAGGAGATTGGAATCCAAAAATGTGAACTCATCAGGAGTGATAGTTTTGAGCACAAATTTGTTATCAGCTGAGTAGAAAAAGAACTCTCCACTTTTACCGCCTTGGCCTTCGGCTAAATCAAACATTTTCCTGGCGTTTTACTGCAACTCAAATGACTAGAATATGGACTCCAAATTGTCATTTTCGAGTAGATGCTGGAATATTTTGGGAGAGTGAATTATCATAGTGCACTAGAGAATGCCAAACTTGGGCAAAAGACTGCGATCATGTATGAAATCTTTAACAATCTAGATGTTGATTTTGACTGACATTTTCTCATGGTAGTAAATGTTTTTGGTGCTTTTGTTAAAATTGACCTTCTTCCGAGGACTGTTGAGAGAGTAGACCGACTAGGAAGGGTCGAGTTTGTACATAAAAGGGTTGAAGTACTCTTACTTGATGTTGTAGTATTGTTTGTAGGCAATGTATATGCCTGAGACAATTGTTACAACTTGCGAAATTTTGAGGATATCGATATTATTGTTCTCTTCCTGGATTTGAAGCAGCACTTACTCAAAATTAAACATTTCATCTAGGTTGGGATCTGCGGATGTTTCCTGAGACATCGACACATTTCTCTGGAAGGTACTGTTGGAGTTATTTTTGGAAAACATCTTTCTTAAAAATTTTTTAAACGCCCCGCGCACGTTCTGTGGCTTGAAAATGATGAAGTAGATATAGCAGCACTGGATGAGATGTATGTAGTTGAATACGGTGACGAGGGGAAGCAGTTCTGGCTTGGGGTGTGCTAGGTTGCAGTTTAGGTAGAGGGTCAGTGTTATGGCTGATTAGGCAATGCCAAAGGCAGCATACCCTGTGACGTATAGGACGAGAATGTGTTTCTAGTATCTTTTCTTTTTGCGGAGGCCAATCGAATTCGGCATATGTTTCTTGAAGTATTGGATGGTAAAAATGCCAGCGATTACAAAAATGGCGGTGAAGCAGATGAAGACTATGGGGATGGCGATGTTCATATCGGGGAAGCGAATGAAGCTGACCCCACAGAGCCCGAAAATATTGAGACCCAAAAGTCCTTCATACCACATTAAATAAGTAGCTATGGCTGACATAATAAATATCCCAACATAGACGAAGTTCCAGATCTTCGAGCCTTGATAATGAAAGAGTTACTGCTTTTGAGGCTGGACCTGAGCACATATACGATATAAAGAGGGATGATTAGAAGGAAGACGATGTGCAGGGTCTAGAAAAAAGCAGAGATGATGGAGTTGACGGTGCAGAAGACGGGGAAGGAGCTGGGCATGAGGAGGGTGCCATCGACGAGGGTGTAGTAGACTGGAATAGCTGGGATTGGTACGTGCGCTCATGAAGAAATGCATATTCAGCAGCAGTTCGAAAACGATGATGACGCAGAAGAGCATCCCAGGTTTGCCCATGATCTTCGGGTTGTCATAATAAAATTTAAGAGTTATGATTTCGGTTAGAATTAGTATAGGGGAGATTATAAGAAAGCCGTAGCGGTCGGCATCCTGCAGGACGATCTTGCCCCTTCGTTAAATGTAGAGTACCATAGGTAGCTGAGATTTTCACCGAGGTAGGGGGTGTAAGGGATCAGCGCACATACGATTGCGGTGGGGTTGAAGCAATCCGCCGTCCAGCTCAAGAATGCTAGTGATAGCAAAAACTATTTCATTTATTATAATCATAAGGTGATAAAAATTACCATGATGTTACTTTATTAGTGGCTAGTTATTGACTGATTGGAATTAAGTGACGTTGGATGCTTTTGTCGCTAGGGAAGGGTATGCTCGTCTATTGCTCCACAGGTGGTCTGGCCATAAAGGAGTATGGAGATTTAGTGGAATAAGGTAAGCATTAAATGATAAGTATTTGATCACTTAAGGAGGCTTTTTATCTTTTTTTCATAGATATCTGAAACTTCGAAGGGCTAGCTGGAA
>Ga0316217_10004777_pt1 | contig 14414 bp, 12 predicted proteins | sample 1anoAmetaG_FD_203633 | JGI IMG/M metagenome (GOLD analysis project Ga0316217, IMG submission 203633) | Freshwater microbial communities from Trout Bog Lake, Wisconsin, USA - 1anoA | ecosystem: Environmental > Aquatic > Freshwater > Lake > Hypolimnion/Profundal zone | place: USA: Wisconsin... | reverse complement strand
TAATTATAATAACAAATCTTCTAAACTGCAAAATTATCGATAGAGCTCACTGCCAAAGAGTCAGGATTGCTTTTGAAGAATATGCTAAAAAAATCCAATAGAACCTCGATGAAGGGTCATAAGAAATGGCTTCTTAGGCAGTTTGATTTGTATACAAGGACTCAGTAAAAATGTTGATGAAATTTAAGATTCATGAGAAATTTTATCAAAGATTGTGGTTTGGAAGAACAAGGCGCAAACCAAAGAAAGCCATTTTGAAATGCATAATTACTGTTTCCAGAATTCAAGAGCTAATAAACAAAAAAAGTCTACTTTCGATTGTTTTTGAAGGGTTTGTAGACCGCATTTGCCTCAAAACACTGAATTTTGATTAAGATTTATAGTATGCAAAAATGAAATATTGTGCCAATTTCCATCATGATTTATGAACTTCCTTACTGAATATTTAATTTTATGATTGATGGAAACTCCAAAGTGCCGTTATTATGAAAAAAGATTTGGTACACAAAAACAAGCTTAGGCAACACAAATTATCCAATTTTCAAAGTAGTAGTTTTTAATAATTGAATACTCTCCTCTTTCCAATTAGAAATATTAGAAGCATATTCAAGGCTGCCGATGAATTTTCAAGTGCTTTCAAGATTGATTATATTATCAAATGCTCAAAAAGACTGCATTTCATGCTAAGAATCACTGGCTATTATACGAAAAATTAGACCTCCTGAGGCTTTTATAAACAGGTAAGACATTTCCAAAATGGCGCTAGTTTTAAGAACTAATCAAACTCATATGGGAATTTGAGATTTAGGTTATATTTTCATGGGCTTTTGACCACTTGAATCTTTGTAGATCCTGTTCGAACTTATTAAACTAATCAAGCCATATTTTTGCAGCCAAGGAAGTAATTGAAAATTTAAAGTTTCAGAATTACTCGCCTGATCATAGAGAAATGATTTAACACCTCTTATTAGAATCTATTTTATTAACAATATTAGTCTAGCTTAAGTCCTACGAAATCAAGGTTTGCTCAAGAGGGTGAGAAGAGTTAGTTGCTTTTCAATTAGAGAATTCTCATGAATGAGAAATAGAAATCAAAAAAGGAGCTTATTTCTGCAAAAATCAATATTCAATATTTTTAATGACCTTTTTTAAATTTTTGTGAATAGTTTTTACGAGCTTTTAGTACAATTTGATAATAATTAATTTGTTAAACTTCATTCAGATGTGCTTTCTGAAAACACTTAAACCTCTAGACACCATCCCCATTGAGAAAGGATACATGTCCTTTGATAGCACCAGTTAAGAAAAATCCCTTGATCCAAAGGAAAACTTCTCTTTTTCAAAAAATGTTTAGCCGGCTTCAGCTCCTTTTTCTCTCTCAAAACAGGACCATCTTCTCCTAGGACTGCTGAATCTAGTCAATCTCAACACTAAACTCTTACAAGATGTTGATCAGGTAAAAATCAAATAACTTAGAAGTTAACATATAACGATTAAAGACTCAAAAACTGTTTTGAATAACTGAACAGCATGATAGATGAGTCTCCAGCCCTTAAAAATGACACTGAAAGCAGTGAACTTTCAAGAGGCCAATGCTTCTATGATGGTGAAGAAACTTCTGCTGAGCCTCTAATTTAAAATCTCTTTGGAAAAAAGAGATACCTTTACAAGCTTTAACTCGAAGGCTAAGTCCCTTCTATAATCTACAAATAAAGAAATATCAATGTTTCAGTTGTACTAAAGAACAAATAAAATTAAAAGGTATTAAACTCCAATATTATACACTTATGCTTGGGAGTTTGTGACGCTGAAGGGCAGTGGATTACCTAAAACAAGGCAAAAGAGAACTTTATGAAAGGAAAAACTGAAGTGGAAATGTATCATGGAGAGGGATCCTTTCTCAAGGTTTATCCCAGAGAGGTCAGCAGGGCTTACGCTGGAGGAGTACTAAACTTTGTAGTCTATGCAAAGCCTTCTTTACTGAAATTCAGCAGTAACTCCTCAGGCCTGTAAAAAATCATTGACAGCGGACTTATTTAACCTTTAGTGATCAAAGACATCTCAGTGAAAGCCAAGAAGAAATAATGATCATTTAACTTTTCTTTGATTTATTTTACCCAATTTTGCATAAGCCAGCTTAAAAGCTTGCATTTGATTCATGCATTGCTAGAGCCTTGTTTGTTGAATAGAGCCTATTATAAGGTTTGCTGAGGGTGAGCCTAAAAGTTTATCGATTGCAGGCATAAGATAGTTATATTAGTTAATAATGCGTTTGCTGAGTTTGGTGTTGCAAAACAAAAAAGGCGAGAATATAATAATTGCAACATCACCAGCTATTCACACAAGAACTTGCATCCTCTACTCCAATCTGATTTTTTAGTAGATTCTGAAAACTTTCCGTAAGAGCCATTCTATTCAGGGCGCAGACTCAAAATATAGCGAACACTCACACTTGAGCCAAATTTGCTTTGTGTGCTGAGCATCAACAAAGAATCCATCCTCTACATCTTTGTTCAAAAGTTTGACCTCAGTCTTGCATTCGATGCCGTGAAAAAGGTAACTGAGTTCATCAACAGCAGTGCTAAGATGTTTTCAGGAGCTACTGGACCTGCTCGATTGGAAATAATGTCTAAAAAGTTTGTAGAGTTTATGAGTGTGATGGAGGAATTTCTGTATACACGTGAAATTGGCATACGTTAGTATTTGCCTTTGTTGGCTCAACCTTCCTCCAAAAAAAAAAATGTAGACCAAGAAATCTTCAATAAATTCAGCCACATAACCAATTAAATCGACAGAAGGATTTTGTACGACACCCACATTCAGTCTTCAGGTATTTAAGGTCTTTAAACCAAAAAGAAAAGTAAAGTATTCGACCAAGCAAAAAAATTTGTGATAAAAAGCCAAGACGACTTGGACTTGCTTTAAATCGACGCATAGAAAGAAAGCTTCATAACTCGGTATAGAAAAAACATAATAAACTTTGCAGGCTGTGGAAGAAGAAAGCAAATTAACATTAACTTAGCTGCGCTTCCTGAAGTAAATGGTTCCCAAATCGAAATTCCGGCAGAAGAAATCTTAGAATAGCAGTAAATCATAGACTAAACAATAATTTAGCGCTAAAAAATCAAATTAAGAATGAATGTAAAGGTTTTTAATATTTAGTAAAAGCTTTAGCTAAGTCTGCAAAACGCCAAAATCAAGGAAGTTCTGCAATTCGGGCAACTTACCATCTAAGGCACACAAAAAGAAACAGGATTTATTGACCTTTGCAACAGCTAGCAATTGTGGAACAATAAGTAAATAATAAACAAGCGACTTTCTCCCAATTCCTTGGATTCATTGAGTGAGGTTGGCAATAGAATAAAGTATTCGTTATTTTACGCAGATTTTCAACTTAGAATAACTACAAATCTAAGCCAATCATAGATTACATAATCAGAAAAGAGTCTTTTACTCCAGATAAAGTCCCCCTTTTGTTCGTTTACACTCGTTAGGTAAGTACTAGTAGCATCTAATTTACCTTTAAATACAAAATAAACTAAAAGTGGAAGCATAGGCTTTTTGACGTTGACATAAGTGTGTATCTCAATAAAGAGTTTTTAGTGATGGACTGCAAAAGTGTTCCTTCCGCTTATTCTCTAAAAAACAATAAAATCACTTGGAAAACTAAAGAAATTTTACCTAATGCCAATAACTCTAAAGGCAAAATCATTCTTGCTTTTGGCTCCAGCAATATCTCTCCAAAGCACATAATCAAAGAAATTAAACTGACAATGAAAGCGAATTGCTGTTTAATAGAGAATCTTAAAGCCGAATGCATCCAGGATTACGGATACACGAGTTAGGCAGAAAAGATGCTGTTGATATAGTATAAAATTAGTCCAAATGACGAACAAAAAGATAATAATTGATAATTTATATAACCTTAGTTAGAAATCTATTTGGTTTTAGTTAAAATCATGTCTAAAAAATCATTTTGAGATAATCTTATCTCAGTTTGCCTTTTTAAACTTAATTACAAACCTATATTTTTCTGTAGAGCATTCTTTACTTCAACTTTTTCTCCATTTATTATCTCTCTTTTCTTATTTTTATCTATAATGCTGAGTACTCTTTGCTTAGTGCTTGATTGTTTTACTTATCTAGCCCATCAATTGTGATTTTGTAGGATGTTTGGCCTTTTTTTTCTTGCTATCTCAGCATAGATTGATTATCTCCTTGACTTTCTCTCAGGATCTACTTTTTTTCGGCTTAAAAGTTTAAAACCTGGTTGTCACTATATTTTGTAGCTGTTGAGAACTTTTCAGCTGATTTTCTGTGCTTTTTGTTGGAATTCTACCATTTTTTATTGGTATGAATTACTTACTTGCCGACACTAACTCTAGCGTCATCGTCTTTTAGTTTGTTTAGCCTAAATTAGCAAGATTTGGCAAGTTAAACCATATCACCCACTAACTCCCTCTTAACTCTATTGATGAGCTATTAGCAAATGCCAACTGTTTTAAAGAACTTTTATTCGTAACAGATTCGCTAGTTGGCCATTTTGTTGGCACTAGTTTTAGCAACAGAAACTCTTTTCTCCATCTTTTTAACTTTTTTGCTCATAATATCTGCTTCACCCTCATAAGCTTCTGCTTTGACATTCCAAAGCCCAGCAATTTATTAAAGCTCAATAACTCTTTTTTCCAGTTAAATCCTTTTCTCCTTTTCTTTTTTATTCTTGTTTTTGACCTAGCTTAACTAAAACTATAGTCTTTTAATTTATTACAAGTACTTTTCTTTTTCATAGTTTTCTTTTGACCACTTTTTGTTAAAAACTTCTTATTCGTACTTAATTTACAGTTTTTTTGCTTGATTTTACAGTTTTAAATTGATTTCCTTTGCTTTGCTTAACTCTTGCTCTAGTTACCCTTTGTACTTATCATCACTATTGCTCTTAAACAGCAGTTTATTAATCTTCTCTTAAAGATTGAATTTCTCCTAAATCGAGATCTCAATTAGTTTTTTCTTTTCTTATTCAAAGTGCTGGCAGTTCATTTGAAGCTGCACTATGTTTTGCTTCAGAAACTCAATTTGTTATTCCAAATTCAATTTTTAAGAAATAGAATCTTTCATAATGTTGAGTTTTTTCTTCAGCTATTCATTTATGCCCGTGATCTGGATATTCTTTTATTTCAATTGATGATTGATCCCTCTTAAATTATTCTAAGATTAATGTAGCTGCATGTTTTATACTTGTAAAATCTTCATTTATTCTCTCAAAACAGTGTTTTCTCTCTGAGATAGCTTCAACTTTTCCCTCAACTACCTAAAAGACTTCATTATCATCTCATTACTCTACATATCCAAATCCATTCCCATTGTTCCTGAAGACTGCTTTGAAGAGGATGTATTGTAATCTTGCTTTTTGCGCAAATCGGAGAAATCAGCCAACTCTTTTAATATGACTCCCTCCATTTTATTAATATAATTATTAACGTTACAATCGAATCATGGAAGTTGTTACCTACGCTTTGAAAAGAATCCTTAATAAATCCAACGACTATAAAAAGCGTCTAAGTAAATGAATTCTCGGCTCTAATGAAAATAAAAAGCTACTGAAATTTAGGCTAAGAGAGATATGAAAAACTTCCAAGTCGTCAATTTCGGAATAAAACAAGAGAATGAAAACAAAAATTTCATCATATTTCATGATTAGGGCCTGAAATATTGTCCTAGGTGATGTTTTAAGTTCATATCAAATTTATTGTAATCTTAATGTTTAGTGAAGAGATTAACATTATTAAGAAACCTTTTGATACTGGAGGACCCTTTGGCTACTAGTCGTAAACAGATTTTCCTCCTTACTCACAAGCAGACCTCTAGTATGAAATATGCAGCACATTCCTCAGGCACACTGGTCAAAAATTTTCTGCCAAATAAGCAGATCTAATGGAAAACTCACAGAAATTCATAGACACTTTTTCTACTTTCAGAAAAAAAGAGATTGATAGTTCACGCACGCTTGATACTCTTTTGGACTAAGGCCGAGAGCAATCAATAGCTCAATAATAGGAGCAAAACTTGGCATTACTTCGTCCAAAATCACCAACTTACGGGGGAAGGAAGAACGGGCTAGTAATAGGCTAGCAACTGACAGAAATAGAGGAACGTTGCAGTTATTCCTGTTTTGTTTTTGTTTCAAGCTTGGTCGCGGAATATAAAAAGCAGGAAGCTAAAATAAGATATTACTAATCAAGAGATATATCTTCAAGTAAAAGGTAGGAACAAAACTAAAGGCTCCACTAGTAAAACATAATGTACTTGTTGCTAATTTAGATTGAGGAAGAAATTAGAGTACCAGCAGTAAAGTTTGGTTTAGCTGGAGAAAGAGGTGCAGCGGTTGAAGTAAAAAAATAGATCAATTAATTCTTGCGTCAATTAAAAGATTTCTTCGATGGCACATTCCCAGAAATACTTTGAAATCAACAACAAAGTTTATAAAGATATCAAAGGCTTTTTAAGCTAAAAGGAAAACATTCTCAAGCAGCAAGTAAAAATACTTTCATTTAGCATGAAAAAATTATGTAAACTGAGAATGAAGTTCTAAAATCTATTTAGATGGCCTTTTAAGGGGGAAGTTGCCAGAAATGTTGCTAAATTTTGAGGAAACTAAAGTAGTCAATAATGAAGATCAGGAAGTACCTTGAAGGATAGTCATTATAATTTTAGCGCCTCTACGACAAATACAAAAAGACTATGTACTCATTGAAATCTAGGCCTTCAATGTGAGGGGAAGTGATGATTGTTGCCCATATTTTTATCTGTAACCTCTGAGATTGCTTTGAGTTTTTTTTAATTTACATCAGCATCCTTATTTAGAAATTGCCAGAATTAACTACTTGGGCTCTGACTGAAGACCCGATTGAAAAGATAATTTCCATGTTTTTGAGATTTTGGGTTTTGATTATAATCAAAAGAGAAGTTTTTGAATAAAAATAGAGAAAATCACACTTAAATATCTGCCTTATTGTATTTTTCATCTTTCTGCAGCTTATATTTTACAATGAGCTAACATTTGTAAGGGTTTTAGCTGAGGCAGATGTTTTTTTAAGGGTAATAATAGTTACCCCTACTGTTGTGGAAAGTCGGATGGTACTCCCTTTAGTGAAAGAAGTTTATCTTTATCCTTTTCACACTTTCTAACACCTTGTTGTTAAACAATTTGACCTGGAGCTTCAGCTAAAACTCATGTTCAGTATCAATCATCTGATCTCTATTGTAAAAGTAAATACTGTCGAACTCGTAAGAACTTGAAGGGCCATAGTAGGTCCCACCTATTCTGTCGAAGTCCATATCCCTCCAATGAGCCTCATTGAATAGAGAAAGTTCCCCATTCATCGCAGTGAGCTATATTTTAGCAGATTATATAGCGGCGGAGTTGATGATTTTATGGCAGTACTAAGCATGATCGGAGAAATTGGGAACATTAGTCTTAAATTAGTTGATTCCTGAGTGCACACAGATCTTATTGGACTAAAAATCTCCGAAAAAATTGACCAGATACTAGTAACCTTTATTTGAATATCTACGCTTTATAATCTCATTTCTAAAGAAGTCAAGTTAGGCATTTTTGATACCTAGGAAGTGGATGACCACAGACTCCTCGAACTACAAGGCCTCCTTGCCCGCTCCATCGACTAATTTACCTTTGAGATACTGATCGAGATTACGATTGGACATCTCTCTAAGATAGCGTTAAAACTTAAAACTATTCAGCTGACTTTTCTCAACCCATTTGCCCACTTTGTAGATATATGTGTCATGAGCATAGATACAGCAAAAGAGGTCGCCGTATTTCATTTTTTTGTATAAGCTTTCCAATATATGGAGGGATTCTTTGGACTTTTATGAAAAAATGACAAATATGTGCCTAAAGTAGTGTTCTGTGCTTGTAAGGTCTTTGAAATTCCAATTAAGCTTCAGTCCTCGACAAGGATCGAAGCCAACGTTTAAAAAGTTTTATCTTTAGTAGGTTTGCATTCGAATCGATATTATTATAAACAAAGTCACGGTATTCTGTAAAAACAAGATTTCTAGGGTGGGGAGGGTTATTTAAGATAATGAGTGGAAGAGTTATAGCTATTCTAGGCCTTTTCCGAGCCAAGCCTAAATATACCTATAATACTGGGACTGATGAGATGCGATATTCCCCGCAAATGCCAAATATAGCAAATCTCAACCCCTTTCAACAAAGACTGCAAGGAAGGGTCGGAGAAAGAGAAACAAGCACTTTTTAAGCTCTTTAAAGTTGAAGTTAATGTTTGAGGATAGAAAGTTTTAGATGCATTAAATGATATGTTGATATTATAAATAGCATTATAAACGCATATAGTGGAGGTCATCGTAAAACAAGACCTGTAGACGTCAGAAGCCTTGAATTAATTTACTGCATTCAGCTGAATACGAAAAGTTATTTTCTTTATATAAAGTTCGACTCAGGGGGCTTCAAGATATCCCTGATACCGCACGCCATTTTGCTACTCAACACAGCCAATATCGAAGGAAAACTCTTTGGAATAAAAAACATGGTTCCAATCTCTTATAAACTTGGAATGTTTTAGCGAGAAGCAAACGATGCAAGCTATCCGTTCTCATGTAGCCTGACCATAGAATTTCGAAAAATCAATAGAAACAATCAACCTTGGTAAAAGCTGCTTTATTTTTATTTTAAGTTCTAAGTTTCTAATCAAGCTCTAATATAATATAAGAATGAGGAAAAATGATATTAAAAATCTATTTAGACCATTTCAAGATATTTTTTGTCAGCTTCGCCTATAGTACTTGCCTCCTTGGTATTTGCTGTAAGCCTTGTTTATTTGATGGTGCTTTTTGGCCGCTAGAACCGAAAAACGTGCCACTATCTCTGCTTTAATTTCTTGGCCCTCGATTTTCATTCCACTCAATTATTTGACTGCATGTTCCTCATCCTCCCTGTTGTAAAATTCCACAATAGCTGTTTCCTAAATAGATCCAAAAGTACATTCGACCTTCCCATCTTATCCCAATCGATTCTACAGGTCTTAACCTTTCCGAAGGCACTGCAGATAGTCTAAATCAATAGATGAGTACTTCAAGTTGCTCTTTGTCCACAGAATAATGAAGGTTGCTAATTTTGATGATTGAACGCTGCCTGTTTTGTGGTGAGAGTCGGTCTTAGTAACTTCTCTATTTATATCTGGGCCTTACCCTTTGAGGATAATTTCTTTTGAGGGTGTCTTGGTAGCCGCGGGAGTAGTGCTATTGCCTTCTATTGCGATAGCCCTCTCTTCTATCTCTGCGCCGATAGTAGTCATTTTCCCTATCCTTTTGGATTTATTAGTCCAAAGAGATCATCATGGATGCTTAGTTAATTAAGTATGAAATTCTCTTATAAAATTTGATAAATAGGCAGAGATCTATTTGTATAAACTCACAAAGCCTGTTTTTATTATCACAAAAGAAAATGAGATATCTGCAAAGAATGCGTTCATAGAGATTCTTGATGAAGGAACTGTTGAAGAAAATCTTAACCTACTTTACAGCAACTAAGAAATCTTTTGGGCTATCTTGGGGTGGAGTGTGAAATAATAAAAGTTACAAATACTATCATAAAAGGACGAAGATTGTTTATATTAGATATAATTTTGAATATAAATGGGTTAGTTGCTGATTAAATAAGGAACTTTGTTTCACACCATCCTCGCTGAGAAGTTTCGCTGCAATGAAGAAAGAACAGAGGAGATTAAAAAATTTGCACAAAGCATCATCCATCTTTTAGGAGGCTTCAGCAGTGAGATTGGAACAGCTTGCCGCAATTTCTTCAGGAAGCTGAAAGTGGACTAAAACGAAGACGAAAGCATCATCTTCATGAGCAAGTACATAATCGATATCTTAAATGAGCTGTCCAAGAAAATAACTATAATAAACAAAAAAATCGAGCTTGATGTGATTGATCCCTTGAACCAGTTCAGCAACAACCAAAAGCTAAACCACAGTCAGAGTCTTATCAAGTCCGAAGAACTGCTGTACTCTGTCCAGGGCAACAATGAAATGCTGAGGGAACTGGTGAGAAACTATCAAATCAACTAGAATTCATACAATAAGTCAAGCGAAGAGAGGCTGCTCCTCAAACAAATAGTAGAATCTGAGATAGAGAAATGCAATATGAAATGGCAATAAATAAAGAATAGCTATCAAAGCATCGTAACTTAGCTGAATTCTTACAATTCACTCAGATGCCACTTTACGATGAAAATACAGATCTAAATTGTAAAGCTAATAAACAGGCTTGTTAACTCTTCCTCGGTTTAGTAGTCTTTAGAGGATTATGAAGATATGTTTACCTAGAATGAAACATTGGCTTTGTAAATTAAGGATTAAATGAGACAGAAGATGGGGAAGCTCATCATTTTTTAAGATTCGGACGTTTCAGATCTTTGCAGCTTGGTTTCTGATGAGGTAGACGAAAGAGAGAAGAAAATCATTGACTAATTCATTAATTTGTTTACAAATAGATCCAATCTCAACGAAGAAGATAAGAGCTTTGAATAATCTAGGACACTTATTCTTGAAGACATGAGATGGACTAATTACTTTTTGAATAAGCTTAAGAGTAGCCTTTATACTTAAATAAAGCTGAACAATTCTAAATTCAGGGAACTTGCTTCTATTTTAAAGTACATTTTCGCAATAGTCGTTTAAGCTGAAGACAACTAAAGTGTGCTTTATAGCTTGCTTTACATATCATACCGCGTGCGATGCAAAGATCAATACTTGATTCGATAGTTAGGCAAACATGATGATTTTTGGAAAAACCCATATCTTTGGAGTAACATAGTTGAATACATCAAGCTGATAAAGCTGAAAGGAAAATACAATTGTTAAAAGTAACCTAGAAAACGCTGGAGATAGCTCTTCAATAAAAATGCTTGGAATAGGCAAAATTTATTCTCTAACAAAAAAATGAAAAGCGAAAGGGTCATTCAAGATGCCAAAATTTACGAAATTTTGTGTTAAATAAATTACTACATGACTAAACTTTAGCTCTAACAAACATTTGTCTTTGATTTTATTCTCTCCCAAACTCAAAAATACAACATTACCCAAGAAAACACATCAAAACTTTTATAGTATCATTACCTCAACAAAAAGAACACAACCAACAAGCAAAGCTCAACCTATCTAATGCGGAAAGCCCGACTTGAATAGTAGGCAAAGGATCTAAACCATCATAAAGATAAGCTTTTGATCGCAGTTGGAAAATGTTTGAAATACCTACCGATAAACACAGACCTCCTTAACATTTTGATGGTTTGCAAATAATGGAATTCCAACCTAAGGACTAAAATTTTCAAGAGGTACTTGGTGGAATAAGACAACCATACACTGATTGGCAAAATAAGGCTTAAAATCTACAAAGAGATCTGCCATCCTCCCTTTTCACGTACAGTTTACCAACGGATGATAGAATAATTACCTGAAACCACTTAACATCTTGATATCATCCACTTGGATGCAAAAAGATCTCTGGGTTGGGACTAGAAGCTAAGGATAAAAATGATTGAAGTCTTAAAAGCCTTTTCTTTCTATCATCCTGACCACGGCTATCTTCAAGGAATGAACTACCTCTGCTAAAATATACTCAAACTTACTGATGACAGCTATATTTGCTACTTCATCTTTGAGCATCTGATGAACAACCAATATTATGGAATGTATACCAGCAACTTTGATGGACTTAAGCTAAAAATTTATCAATTTACGCGAATGCTTGAACGAGAGAGAATATAACTTGCAGAGCATCTTAAAGCATAAAAACTAGAAGGGTAGCACTTTATGCTTTCGTGGGCAATAACTCTATGGGGATAGATGAGTGGATAGCTAAGTTGGATATTGTGGGACGGTTTTCTGATTGAAGGCTGGATATGGTGGTTTAAGATGACTTTGTGGCTAATGAAAGTGCTTGAGCCTGAGCTACTAAAAATGAATTTCTAGGAAATAATGAAGTGTTTTTCAGATTTACATACTTCTCTTTTTAGTTTGCGGCTAGATGAACTTGGAGACTATGGAATCTCGAAGTAAAAGATCAAGACATAAATAGATTCTATCGAAATCGAAAAATAAGTCCTTTTGGAGATTGAAAAATAGCATAGGCTTAAGTCTAACATTATCAATGAATGTTTGAAAAAATTGACAATTAAGAAAAAATGATTACTTCCTTGTTTGTTTAAAATAATAAGCAATATGGAACCAATCATAATCAACCAAATATATCATCTTCATTTTCAGGCTACTTTTAGTCATTCCCATTCTTGCTTTCTGGAACCTGCTATTAAGACTATTCTTTGTCCCAGTTTGCAATAGGCTTTTACTCTTCTTATTCTTATTATTCTTACAAATCTTATTTTTTAAGGGTCAAGATGTCATGCTCTCCAGTAATAGCAATGTATTCGTTACAAAGCAGCAAAATCTTGTCATAGAGCTCAGTATTTTTTTATTTCTTCAGTTTTTTCATGTATTGGTTTGCACTTGTGCCAAAAGGCAGAAGCTCAGAAAGAAAAAGTTTGATCTCATTGACATTGAGCTTGTCTTACTGAACTTAGGGCTACTTCTATTTGCTTTGCTTTGATTAATGCTAATTTTAATCATCCTAGTTCTCATTCTCTTCTATGTTGTTTTCTGCCTGGTATACGTTTTTTTCCCTCTGCTATTCCTTGATCTTTTTTCTCAAAGTATCAACAGACCCTTAGCCAGCGTTTTACTCAAAACTATCCATCCATGCATCTCTCACCCTTTTGCGATGATTGAATACAAAAAACCCATCTTAATCGATTTAGCCCATCTACTCCTCTTCTCTCATGTTAAACGGCTAAATCTTGTATCCGAAATACTCAATTTGCTTTTCTACATCCCTTGTCGCCTATTTTTTGCCATAGGTATTTATTGCTTTTTCGAAATCTTCTTTGAATAATTTTTCTTGCTAGTCTTCTTCTTCATTAACTCCTCCCTATTTAAATTTTTTTCTCATGTATCTTGCATGAGCAGCCAAGTTATCTTAGTTTTCTTACATTCTCTTATACTTTAATTATAAAAATAACAACTTGAATAGGCTACGGATAAAAGGCACTTAATTATAGTCAAAATATTAACACATTCTTCAATCTTTAGACTTTAAATTTTTTGTTTAGCTTTTGCTTCTAATAAGCTAAATAACATCCTTTACTACATTTGGCTTAATTTTCACTAAAATAAAGAGTTTTCGTGCTAAAAATACTATTTCAGAAGCTTAGCCCAATTAATATGTCAAGAATATGTTCCAAAGTTAACATGTAAGATCATACTATAGCTGTTTTTGCTTGCTATTAAGACAGTTAGTTATATTTGTCCACTTCATTCGCTTTATCTCCCCACTTCTTCACAACAATGTATCCCAAGCTCAATACCACTATACATATGTAGCAGGCAATTCCTAATGCGATCCCCATCTTAATTATTATAAGCCCAGTTTTTTGTTGAGATATAAATAGATTTAAATCAGCCAAAAAATCCTTTCTTCTTCTTTTTCTCCTCAGGCTTCGGAGAAATCTGCAAATCTTGCCTTGCCAATTGTTCAGTCAACTTCACAAGTTTCTGAGTCCACATCACCCTTTCCCTGTTGTGCTTTTCTCGAGCGAAATCAGCCTCTTAGGCATACTTCAGCTTAGACGCGACCATATCCATTTATAGCTTCTAGACATGTAGAATCAAAGATTGCACCTACACCAGCAGCTAGGCTTCTTTTTTTGTTTTCTTCATTTGTTGTCTAAGCTCTGCGATATTCTTTCTTTATTGCTGCAGCTCACACGACATATTGTTTATTGTCTGGTTCAATTGCTACATTTGGTTGTAAGCTTCGTTTAGACTTATTTGAAGCTATTTTTTCTAAGCTTCGGTTCTCAGCAGGACTTGCTTGACATTTTATAATTCTTTTCCTAACTCAGCATTTTGTAAATTATTCGCATTTGAATGAGGTACTTGAATTTATCCACTCTTTTCGGTTTAGATTTTATTTGGCTATAAATTCTGAACTTCAATATTATTTCCTCCTTTCTTTTTAGTCATCATATGAGAAATAGGAACCTCATTTGGAATTTCTTCAGCTTTGCCTTTTCCGAGGTCATCAAAATTGAAATTTTAAATCAAATTTTCGATATCTTGCTGCTAAGGAAAGTCTCCCAGATGTTTCGGCTTGTCTTAGTCCTAAAAAATGCTATCTTTCGCTCTAAACCCAAAGCTTGCATAAACTGGATTAGGTTTAGCCACTCCTGCAAAAGAACTTGTGATCTTATCTTTGATTAGCTTGTTCTCTTTTTTTTTCTTTATGCTAAGCTTATGAGTCAGCTATTAATTTTTCT
>Ga0316217_10004776_pt1 | contig 14415 bp, 9 predicted proteins | sample 1anoAmetaG_FD_203633 | JGI IMG/M metagenome (GOLD analysis project Ga0316217, IMG submission 203633) | Freshwater microbial communities from Trout Bog Lake, Wisconsin, USA - 1anoA | ecosystem: Environmental > Aquatic > Freshwater > Lake > Hypolimnion/Profundal zone | place: USA: Wisconsin... | reverse complement strand
CCAATCCATTCATCAGCGACCAATGTATTTGAGATAGGCTTCGAAGAATTTCCTCCTTTGACTTGCGTATAATTAAAGTTTTGTGAAAAGACATAATTGTTGCTTCCGTAGACTGCATTGTTGTTGCCAATGATTATGTTTTTGTTACCAAGAATCGCATTGCCTTGGCCGAGTAACACATTATTGTAGGCTGAGAGCTAGGCACTCATTGCATTCAGCTCTCCAACCACTAAGTCTGTTGCCTTTTTTATATCACTAGCCTTTTCTTTTCTGGTGCCATAAGTGTCCTTAAGTAATTTTTCCCATCTATTCAATGCCACTTGAGTTTTATAGAGTGTCACGCTTGATACAGGTACACCCGGTAAATATATGAGAGCACTTTAGATGTTGGAGACGAAAACGAGTAAAAAGAAGAGGATTAGGTGTAACTGAGAAGTGAACTTCATTAGAATTGTTTTAGAGAATAGAAAATATAATATGGGTTTGGAAAACAACAATCGAAAGCTTTTTAAAATTTATTTCAAAAGTATTTGTAAAATCAAGTTGTAAGCAACTAAGCTAGGAAGAACTCTAAAGCTGCCAAAGCTAGTTTAATGTGGATTCAATTAAATTTGCCCAATTGGCAGCATTTTCCCTACAAAAAAACTGTAATAAGTCATTACTTTTGAAAAAATGGCCAAATAGCCAAAGTGTTCATATATTCCTCTTGCTACTTATTAAGCTATGGAGGAGTCTTCCATTGAAAAGAGCTGAGAAGTCTTCCCCATTTAATGTGATAATACGCTGATCTTAGTCAGTCCCTTCTCACCCTTAACTTGATGAATGCACGTTGTATTTATTTCTTCTTGTTTTGTGATATTTAAGCTTGTATTTTGTTATATTTTAAATTAGGTGATGGAGCAGAGAAAAGAGCTAACAAATACCATCAAAGAAGGAAAGTAGGGTCAACCTGCGATACACCCAAATTGGCTAGGAAGACTGGCTGCCAAATTCGCAGGGCAGTAGCTACAACACTATATGCCTTTGACGCAGCCTTTGCCATCATAGCTTGATTCTTACTCAGGAAAGTACTCTAAGCAGCCAGATTTCCTTTACTTTAAAAGCATGATGAAAATGTAAAACTATAAATTCTAAAAGGAGGAGGCGATTTGAGTTGGATCTCAGTAAACTCGTTGCCTTAAATCAAGTGATAGTTAGATAAATCAATAAAATTATTTCTTTTGTTATTAAAATTAGAAATGAGACCTTCTTCTCGCAAATCTTCAAGGTCTAGTCGCCAAGCTTACCTTTTCCAAACTAAACTTAAATCTAGAGTCAACGGACAATCTTTGTTGGCACACAATTCCACCCTAGATCCGGCACTTGGCTCCCTCAGATAGACCTACCCCGTCAAAAACAGGCACATTCACACTGAGTGTGAGGTCAAGGAGGAAGAATTCAACCAATCTGCTTCCAAACTTTCCTAGACCAACTTTAATCACCATGATGGCTAAACCTGCCTGTGCAAGTAGTGTTAGTGTGGCCGCCACTTATGCAAGTTACATGTGATTAAACCTGATTTGAGTAAAGCTACAGTTTATCAAAAGAGTTTTCAGCTACAGAAAGGAAAACCTGTTTTTGTTACTTATGCTCGTGAGTACTAAAAGCTGAAAGGGCCTCATTTGTCTATGAATACGACTTATAAAGAAGGGTTTAACCAGAGAGTAGGAGATTAAATAGAAAGACCTCATCCTTAAGATTTGCTACATTCCTAAGGGCCTGTGCAAAATATCACTTCATATTCTTCGCATTTCCCAGGTCACAGAGGAGCAAATCAGTATGTAAAACCTACAGATAAGCATTACAGAGGAAACTTTCCTTTTAGATGCAAAAGCACTTACTCTGAAACTTATTCAGCCAAGAAGAGGAGAAAATAAGATTACAAATACATTAAAGACCAGCTTAAAACAGGACAAAGTTGGCTTGGGAACTCCAGTTACAAAGGCTTTTTCGCACAACCTAATCCTTAGTACTTCGCAAAGCCTGTAAAGATAGTTTAGAAAAAATAAGACAATCCTGACTACAGTCTGCAGTATCGTATTTTTATCTTTATATAGAAACCACTTACAAGAATCATTTTTTGGAAAAAGAAAACAAGCAATGTCCAGCTAAAAAGTTCTTGTAAACAAAGGCTAAAGGATCATTTAGTGAAAGCAAAGCAAACTTCAAGGAAAATAGCGATTTTAAGGCCCTTTCTCCTAATTTTCACGCAATCTCAACCTCAAAACATTACTATGTTTGATAATGATCTTAGGCTCTCTTTATATCCTTTGAATCAAATGTAGTTATTTTGGAAAATTTAAGTGATAATCTACAGAAAGTTACAATCAAGTCTAACTTACGCCAAGATGTTGTTTATAGAAAAAGTCCCAGTATTCGAAGCCATATTAAATGAAGATTTATTCTCCAACTTAAATGGGCTTGATAGCTTTTAAGAAAGCTTTTTGCTTTGATGAAATTGCTATTTTTGCGTTAATGTTGTAGTCTTTATGCGTTGGAAAGGCTGACTTCTGTCTAAGCATCTTAAAAATAGCAGAGTTGTAGTTTTAAGGTTCCCACTTGACTGTGTCATTAGCTCTAGAAGCAGGTCCTCGGCTGATGACACAATATTGATTGTCAATCTGGACCATTTTGTCTTAGAAACTGAACTCTTTATCATTTGAGTTTTTTGTTCGCATTACTGAGCCATAATACTCAGCGATTATCTAATTTTGGCTAATTGGATGAGAGGCAAATAGTCCCATACCAGAAGCTGGTAGATTGGAAGCCTTAATCTCCAGTTTAAGCATTTAGGAGTCTTCGAAATCATAGTAACCCTCAAGGGTGTCCTTGAAGTTGCTCTATAAAGGTTTTTATAAATTCATATTTATATCAATTGAGAGCACATGAGTGAGCCCTTTTGCTATTGGGACATAAAAAACCTGCCGGATGCGATAATTGGAGTGGTCTAACTAGGCGTCGTATTGTGCATCTTCACAATAACTGTGCTGAGAGTGAGGTCGATCACAAAATACAAGTAGCATAAGAAAATTCTCAGGATTTACTTGTTAATAGCTTTCTGGGCATTTCTCATCGCCTCACAGCTCTGCTTTGGAGTGTTTGTTTATTTTTTGGTTATCATGAAGGCCTAAGACTTAACGACGATTAACATGAATAGCTATTCGAGGAACTATACGAGGCTAGACATCATTCCTGGCTTTGTGGTGCAGACTCTTTTTCTCGAGATATGCAAACTTTACTACAAAGGCCTTTTGAATTCGATAGAGATTTCGCATTTGGCTAAATGGTAGATAAAACTAATAAAATTTCTGAAGGGATACTGCGTAATAAGGATACTTAACCAATGTGTAGGGATTCTGCTTGTAAATGTCTTTTCGGACAATTAACTGCTGCCCTTTTTGATGCAAATAAATCTGGTGATCTTAGTAGTGGACTCTGCAATAATAAACTTTTTGCTGATTGTTTCTTTGAGGATCTTCGTCACACGCTTCAGCTAGTCTGGCAGAGTTTACGAATCAGACTTGAAGGAGCTCAAAAAGGAGTATACTATCATGATTATCACGAGTCTTCTCAGGATCATTATCGATGTGATCTTTGCTGTGTTGCCCATTGGAACCACAGATCAACAGTGCATCGGTTGGGTTGATGGCCATTTGATGAGGACCATTGTCTACAACTGTGTAGCAAACATAGTAAACCACATCTTGCCGATAGTCTGGTTTCTAAAAATTTATAGCTTCCAGTCTCTAGAAGATAAGTATCCAAGCCACACAACTCAAGATAGTGGAAACCAGCTCGTCCGATCCATTATTGATTGATTTTTAATGACTAATCTTGTATTTCGAGAATGAACAGAATCAATCAAATCTGGCACCTGTTGATAGAATTATCTTTAAGATGTCTGAATATTGGAGATCTTTTGGTTATCTTTGCTTTTGATCTTTAGGGTCTAGTATAATTAGCTTTATAGAATCTTGATTCTTTCCGAAGGTCTTTAAGTAGAATTCTCAAGTTGTGTTCACCTGGTTAATGAATTTTTTGAATTTATCTGAGTACTTCTGCGACTTTTCTTCCATAACTTGGAATTGTGTTCAGAAATGCACTCAATTAGAGGTTTAGGATTATAGAATGCTGCTGATTATCGTAAATGTTCAGAAATCAACAAATATATTGCGTATTATAACAAATTCTTGCAGATATTACAATAAAAATTAATGGAAAAGTAATTTGTATTGAGTCAATAGTAGAGGAGCAAGGAAAAAAACAGATACAGCAAATACCTTAGGCTCAATGTAAGGCACGAATGGGGAAGCTAAAAAGATTTCTACTTTGATTAGTCTGAATAAACCTTGAAACTTCTTTAATAGATTTTGAAATTATCTTAGACAAAGTAAGGCAGAGCCAGAATATACTAGATCTAGTCTTTCATCATTGAATACTATCTTATAGAAGCAGTGAAAACCAAATGGCGTAAATCCTATGGCTGGAGAGTTGACAATCTTTGTCTCAAGATCTTGATCAATTTGTCAAAGGACCCTCTCTTTTACAAATCAGCTATAGGAATCAAATAATATCTTTGCTAAGCTGTAAGGCGGGTTTACAGCACGAATTTCTGTAATTTGGCAGGTTAGGTAATCAAAAATATCAACAGTGCGCTAGAGGAACTCAAGCAGAAGTAGAGATAAAAGATAAAGAATTAGTATGGTGGCAAAATGAGGTTTAAGGAAGATTAGCTGGATTTTATGAATTTTTCAGGTTCTTGGAAATTTTACGAGTTTTACTCAGATTACATTTAAACTTTGATTGAGCTGTTGAGAGAAGACAAGAAAGCTTTCGTAAAGAACCTGTTTCCTAAGGGTTGTTTTGGGTGTATGGTGTTCTCGATGGTGGTGAGCAGCAACAGGGCAGGCCAGAAGCAAATCGGCATGAAGTTCTTGAAGGAATTTACTGATGGCTGGTTCACTTCATAGCTCTATGATATTCTGCTGAGCTATATCTCAAGGCTGTACAAATACTAGCTTAAATACAATCATGATTTAAAGGATCCTTATGAAATTGTTTGCCTTCGCCTTCATGTAAGCAGAACAAAATACTCGTGTGTTTACGATTATCTCTACAAAGTTGGTCGAAACTTTTAGGAAGGAAAGTTACACCTACTAAGGCGAATTAATTGTTCTCAAGATTTCTAGGAGGAATTGGAATAATTCTTGGCTATTCAAAGAAAGGAGTAAAGAGATCGAAAGTTCGAGTAGTAAATGCGTTACATTTGCAGAAACTTGAAAAAAGAGTAGAAAGCTGATAGACTGTTCGGAGTCAGCTAAATTGTGCAAGGAGCTGCAAAGGAACCATTTTAAGAATAACTTAAAAAGATTCTAGTTCTAGGTGAGAAAAACTTTAAATCAGCTTAATTAAAATACATCCATCGCAGCTAGTTCAAATAGGTTAATATCTACAAAATTATGCCTAGAAACTTTTTCTTTTTGGCTAAGCTTGAGAATAAGACGATTATCTCCGGCTTTAGTACTTACGATTCTCCATAAGAGCTGAAAATTTCTAATTTTTCCAAGAAAAATATTATTTTATTCCCAAACATGTACTACTCTGTTTCAATCAAGAGTATTTATGGAGATAAGTTTTATGCCAACAATAAGGAAGGGGATAAGCAAAGACAGATCTTCCTTTAGAGCCTTAATAGCACAGAAAGAGTCAATTTCAAAATCGAAAAAGAGATATTTTATCTAAAACCCAATTGGAATAAAGATGTGAGCTAATTAAAGCCAGGTTGGAAATAGCTTCTTTAAGAGTTCCCCGAGAATGCAGTAAACTAAAAGTTAGTTTAATTCAAGTGTATTAACTTCGAAGTATACCAAATTTATTTTTGACTGATGAAAAATCATTTATTTTATGATATTAAGTCTTCTTATAAATTAGTATTATGGTGAAAGGTGACTTTGTTTGCACTTTAAGGGGTTAAAATATCAAAAGACAGGAAGTTTCATTAGTTGCTTTACACAAACGCCAAAAACTATTTATACCACTTTTCGAGTCGACTTTTCTAATAAGTAGAAGTTAGATTTCCCAACTAATCAGCTACCTTGTTGCCCAGAAACAAGTAAAAGGAGCTATTGAAAAAATTCATGCTCATTTGTCTCCCCATTTAGATGCAGTCAATTATCTGATTTTAGCTGAGGTAAGATGCACTGATGATTCCAGCTTTCTTACTTTTGAGAGGAGAGCCCTTCTCAGAGTAAGATCTCGAGAGCCAAACAAAAGCGTTTAGTATGAGTGGTGAGACGCTGCCGTTTATTTCTGGAGTCACGAAAATAATCGCATCAGCCGATTCCGCCTTCTCCCTCAGATTTTTGATTTCCTTTGGTAGGACTAAGTAAAACTCTACTTACAAATCTGATGCTAGATGTCTTCAGAGAAGATAGGCAGTTTACTGAGATCTGGAACTATGAACTTGAGTATGATGTCATTGTCGATAAGAAAATGTTGGAGTTGCTTCACAATGCCGTAGTTGGTTGAATTCTTACGAGATGAGCCAACAAGGATTAAGATTTGGCAATGACGGTTGACAGTGCAGCCCATACGCAAATAAAATTATAAACTACAGAATTTAAGAGATGTTTATAGATTGATTATGGACTGAAAGATTGCATAAATTCAGCGAACCCTCAAAAAGTTCGCTTTTGGCCTTTGCGAAACCGTTGACTAAGTTATTCGAGAAAATTCAAAATTTTGTCAGAAAGGATCTAGCTTTAATTTCTACCTTGAAAACGCTTATTAATACTTAAATTATCAAACGATTCACTTAAAGTTTCTCCAATCTCCGTTAGAGGTTTTGTCATAATCTCCACGATTTATGTGTTCCTCGTCACTCTTAATTGTAGAGGCGACTTTGTTCAAAGGGATCTTTTATAATTTGTCCCAATTCTCAACAATTTCCAAAACTTATTCTATCTTAGGTCTAAAGTATGGGTTTGGAGTAAGAAGATGCCTCATCAAGTCCTACATCTTTTAGGACTGTTTCCCTTTTACATATTTGATGTTAGCGTTGACTATGCTCAGCTTGCCTTCCTATTGGAAAGGGTGATAGTGATAGTTAAGTACGAATAAGACACAACCTAACATCCAAATATCCACTCTATCGTCAATAGGATACTTTAGGTAGAGGTCAATCATTTCAGGAGGACGGTACATTAAAGTCGTGTTTTTCTCGAATCTTTATTCGTATTGGTACATTTTAGCTTTGGAGACTTACGTAAGGTTGATACGCTATGTGCTACAACTACCTAAATCACACAATTTGGCTTTGCCGTCTTTTGCCAAGAGAATGTTTTAGACTTTTACATCTTGATGGAAAACCCCGAGATCATGCATTTACTTCAACCCTAGCACAGTTTCTTTAAAGATTTTCAGTATTTAAGCCTAGGTCAAAGTTTTCTTCTTTTTGTCATTCTCTGCAATCAAATCGTAGACTGTTTTGTCAGCTAACTCCATCAAAATATAACCTTAGAGATAGTCATTCCTCTCTATCTCATATGACCCATGATATCCTATTACATGAGGACATGAGGAAAGCTTTTTCATGATTTAAACTTCATTTTTGTAGCTACTCTTCGATTCTTCATTTTGGCAGATAAGTTTTTTTAAGGCATAATGGCGTTTGCTATCTGCATCCTCGACTAATAGTACATAACCATACCCTCCTTAAGCAATCTGATGTAGTTATCTTAGTCTTTTGCCGTTGATGTTGAACCATCTGCCAACTCTGAACCAACCCTTTATTAGTTACAAGCATCCTCCCATTATTATTAATAATTTGAATACACATGGGATTAATTCAAGAGCTTTAACGAGCTTCCATATTTTCTGATTGCCAAAATTTAAGTATATCAGGAAAAGTGAAAAAAAAAGCCAACATATCTTCAATAGAGGAAGATAAGATCTTTCTATTCTTCATTTCTTTGCCAAAATCTATGTTTTAGCACCTAATTTTCCTTATGACTAAGCATCTTTGAGTCTTTTTAAAAAGAACTTACCCCATAATTTTTTTTCAAGTTGATTTCGTTTCTTTTTGCAGTCTTACAAGCAAAATAATGACTTTTGTTTGTTATAAAGGTGACCTTAGGGATAATAACTTAATAAAACTATTATGACTTCCAAAAGTTCTTCTTTCAAGGTTGGAGTGCTTAATATGACCATTTGTTTCTAGTCACCTAAGCAAAGGCTAAGACAAAAAAGAGATAGTTAGCCAAAAAATGTGAAAATGCACGCAATTCCAGTTTTTATTCCTCGTTCTAGTTTACAAAAGCAAAACAATAATGTATCCATTTAAAAACATCAAGAACAAATGAGCCCTTATCAGCGCTACCAACAGTCACACAAAGAATCCATTCGTTACTTTAGATAACATTACTAATCAACCAAAAAAGAGAAAAATATTCAAGGGTTAAGCCCCAAAAACAACAAAACTATTCAACTCAAATTCAATGATAATTTCTTTGAGTAAGAAAAAATAGCAGGTGCCACAAAGTAAACCAATGATCTACATCTCCGACTAGTTTATAACAAAAGACATCTTAGAAATACGGCAGATTTGTCGGGTCAAAGTAAAACTGAGTCATTTGTTATGTGTTTCAGCAAAAATCCAGAGGAAAATCTGAAAAATATCTTCACAGTCAGAACTATCAATACTGGGAGCAAAAGCCGAAGAAAAATCAGCTTTTCGGATTAAAAAAAGATAGTATTTAGAGCACCTAAGACAAAACAAGAAATAAGATTTAGAGAAAAGAAACTGTAAGATAGCAGATTAGCTAAGGAAATAAAGGAAATAAGACCATGGTCACCCACTCGGGACTATTTTAGCAAAGAGCCCTTGTTTTATTCCGAAATCTTGAGCCCATTGTAGCATCGGCAAGTCAATAATTGGTGATTTATTCTCTCAAAATGGCTAGATTTTCAAAATGATGTAAAAATGAAATCATTTTTGGTTTTTATCATCTTTTTAAGCTGATTAAGGTTCAAGTATGATCATTTAACAAGGTAGTTTAAGTATTTTTTATCAATCTTTTTAAATTGGTGTCCCTTATCGCATTCTTACGGATTATAGAGCGCAGAAGTTCGGAAATTTTGTTATTAGAGTTGGCTTCTTTGCTTTTATTTCTCTATTTTGTTGGTCGAAAGAAATTATTGTGAGACGTTACAATTCTCTATCTTTTTATAGGCACTCTTTACGGTTCAAAGGCTTCGCTAGTCCTTTGAGAGTTGATTATTGTACTTCGGAACTATTTGGTGGTGTTTGACTTCTTGATTTTCTTAAATCTGAAAAAATTTTGATTTGAAGCTGAGCGATTCGTGAGCTGAGTTATAAAGGTTTAAAAATCCTTTTTTAGCCTATCAGTTGTTATAGTACTTAAACGTGACTGCGACTAAAACGTGATATTTAAAGTTTTGGCCATCAAAGATTGCGAGCTTTCATGCCTTAAAGTTGATCGCATTTGTCTTAGATTACTTTTCTCTGGAAACTAAATCTTTTGTGACGCTTGATCCCCTTGTGAGTAATTTCTCTTTTTGAAAAAACTAGAAGTCGTTTTCCCCTGCCTTTTTATGTGCTTCTTTTGCACAAATTACTCTTGATCCTCATAATTCCAAGGCGTTAAAGTATAGTACTTTTCCTCTGATATCTTTTTGTGGTCAGCTTTCATATTATTTATTATTCGGCCTAAATTCAAAGTGAAAGCCGATTTGTAGTCAAAAAAGCTATTATTGAATACAATAATTTACGTTAACGTGAATGATGAAATCCATCGTTTTTCTACTTCTTCTCCTGCCTATCGTCTGGCTTCAAGCTTGCAAAAAGCTACATTTTCTGCCAATGCCTCAAAATGTTTCTTGTGGAGAATAGTCAGTTAATCTTGAAGATCCTTGCAGCATATTCTTTCACGTAAAACTTCCAAGTACTCACAACTCACACATCGAATAGATAATAGCCTTTCAAATGAAGCACACTCTCTCATGCTCCTTAGCTAATGTCCTAATTACTCCCACTCTTAACATTTAGGCGCAAGGCTTTAGATACCAGGTGAATATAGATATTGAGAACCCTTAGTTAAAGTCAGTTTTTCAAGTTGAAGAAGAGCAATATTAGCTTTAAATTTTGAAGTCTGATGCTAAGATAAAATCAACCACATATGTAGGCTTTGTAAGAGGGCTGTAAACATTCATGCAAGCTATAAAATGCCCTAGACACAAATCTACACTCTGCTCCTTCAATAACTTACCACTAATCATTAAAGATCAACCAGCCTTTAGCTATAGGGGATTGATGATTGACTCCTCTAGGCACTTTTTACCTGTAAAGCTGATATACGAAACCATTGATGCGATGATGTATAACAAATTGAATATCTTGCATTGGCACATTGTCGATGAAGACTCTTTTCCACTTATCTTAGACTCACATCCCTAGATTGCCAGATATGCTTCTTATTCTCCCTAATAGACTTATACAACAACAGAAGTTAGAGATATTGTAGAGTATGCAAAGAAGAGAGGAGTAAGAGTTGTTCCAGAATTGGATACACCAGGACATGCAGCTAGTTGGGGTCTTGCTCCTTAAAACAAAGGAATCGCTTGTACCTTTGGCCAAGGTTTTATGGGTCCTCTAGATGTTACTTTAGATAAAACCTATAAACTGATAAAGTAAGTTTTCGCTGAAATTTTCTAAATCTTTCCGGATCCGCTGGTACATTTGGGAGGAGATGAAGTAATGTTGACATGTCTTACCAACAAGACCGATTTTATGATTAAGTAGAATATAAGATAGCAAGAAATTGAAAGACATTATCGTAGAAAACAACATAGAATACTTTTGTAACTAAATCCCCACAAAAAATTCATTTATTGGATGAATGTAAACGAAATACAAATCGAAGATGGAGACATCATTCAATGGTGGGGAGGAGGTTTGCCACCAACTAAACACTAAATTATCATTTCCCAGTATGGACCTTTTTACCTCGATATGGGAGTTGGCAACTATCTGGGTGTATCTTATGGAAGCTACCAGACTTGGCTGGATTTGTACAACCAAGATATTGGGAGAATGGTTTCAACTTACTAAAACAAGAAAAACGTTCTTGGGGCTGAAGTTTGTTTGTGGAGCGAATTGAGCAACCAATATATCCATCATATGAAAATTTGGATAAGGTCTAGTGCCTTTGCTGAAAGGGTTTGGACTACATAGCAGTTCAATCCAAAGCCTGATACTTTGGGAAGAATCGCAGCTCACTAGCAACTTATGAATAAAAGAGGGATTCCAACTTCAGGAGCCACTTCTCAACAATGCTAAAGTCATCCTTAGTTCTGTTGATCTCTTTGAAATATTTGAAGCAATAAACAATATGAAAATCAAGTAGAAGTGCCTGTTGTAACTAAATTTCCTTCAACTGGCCTTTTCCTTTTTATTATCTTCGGTTTTCCTTCGTCTAAGTCTTACAACTATATTGCTAAGCTTAGTTCATTCTTTCTTTGTTAGCTTATAGGAGAGGCTTTTGGCTTTTGAATTTGAAAGATTTATATATTTTCATTCTTTTTGTTCATTTTTGTAGGCTCAATTTAGCCATTTTTCTTAAAGCTATGGTTCTTTGGAGAGGAAGGAGACTTAGGAGATTGGGGATTTGTTAAATGCTATTTCGGAAACTTTGGAGAAACTAGAATTAACTTTTGATCTTTTTGGGAAAGTTTTTCAGCTTTTAACTAAGTTTCCACACCATTCTTTTTAGGTAGCTTCTATTTTGTCGCTACATTTGGCTTCAATTACAAATTTTGAACTAACTCTTTTGGATGGACTTTGTTTTAGTGTATTATTAGCTTTTAGTTTTTTTCTTTAGTTTTTTATCTAATTTAGCCTTTGATATGCTAAAGCGGCTTAATTGAATTGTCACTTTTTTGTCTTTTGATTGAAGGGGATTTGAGCCTTTCTTAACTTTTTTGAATTTTATGTTCTGCTTTAATGTTATCTTTCGCATTTTGCAAAACACTTATTTAGTTTTTAGAAAATTAATTGCTTCTTTATTTTTTGTTTATGCTTCTTTTTTGGTACTTCTCCTCTTAGATTTAGAGTTTTTTGTTCAGTTCTTTTACCTCTTAAGCTTTTCTCTTTAAAGACTCTGCTAAATGAGAAGCTGTAACGCTTTTTATTCTATGTTTTTGTCTATGACTTATTTCTTCATGTTATCTTTTACCTTACTGTTTCTAGCCCTTAAGAGGATTTGCTTTTGAGCTTTCTTTGGTTTTGCTTTCTTCAGCTTTTTTTTCCTTCTTGTTTTAAAAAATCCCTTTTTGTAAGCTCAATAAACTCGTATCTTTTTAAGGCTTTTCTCTAACTATTTAATACCTTTATTTCTTTTTTCCTGGGATTTCGAATTCGTTGAATTTTATATCTAAGTTTTTTTTTGCAGATATTGGGGGGTTTGGCGAAGATTAAGCTCGACTTAGAGAAGCTGCTAATTTTGTCACTCTAGCAGCCTTTTTAGCGTTATCTTAAATTAGAAAATTTCTCTTTATTTCTGGAATTTTCTTTGTTTAAACACTACCAATTCTTGGCTACTAAGCAACTTTGATCTTTGACAATCTAGCTCTATCAATTTCTAGTTCGTTTTGATCTCTTAAGGTACTTGACCTTCTTTTCCAATTTTCCTCTTCTCTCTATAACTACTAAATTGCTTTTTTGGAAGTATTTAGAGTATTTTTGCTGTTGAAAAACTCTTTATCTAGCTAGTAGATGTTATTCTTCCATTTTGTCTAGATTATCTTCATTTAGCTATTAAGCCTTTATATTTCGGCATTCATCATACTTATTTCATTATCTTTGGTATTCAATTGATCAGATTGAGGATTTTTCGATAATTCTTTCAAATTATGGTATCTTCTGATTTCTCTCTCCATCTAAACCATTTTCAGGTTGAGCTATCGATTTTATTTTTTTGTTTTTGCCCACAAGTTTTGCAGTTACTCCTTATGCTTTTGTAAAGGCTCATTTTCACCTAGTTTTTTGACTTTGTCCTTGTGCGAATTGGAAACCAAATTCTTTTAAACAGTCAAATCTTCCAACTATCTTTTCAAAGCTATCAGTTCATCTTCTTCCTTTCTGATATACATCACATTTTATTTCAAGTTTGAATGTTTTTCGTTTTCAATCAATTCTTTCAGCTGCTTTATCTGTCTCTACTGAGATTAAGCTTCAGTCCTAAGACTTGTTCTTTGTTAAGTTTTTTACTATTTTTCGTTGAAGTTGTTATCTAAGGCCTCAATCTAAATCTCAAGGTGCTTTAGCTATGCAATAAGTTTCAGATTTTGTTGAACAAGTTTTTTCCTATTTTTATTCCTGATTTGCTAATTAAGAGACTACTCGGTTTCATTCATAATAAAATAAACTAAGATAAAGTAAAGAATAATCGCATAACGAGATATTAATCAAAATTTATCAGACTTCCGACTTAAAGGAAATAAATGAAAATCCTTATTCAGTGAAAGAAACTCCGGCTCAATTTCTTTCTAGCCTACCGTGGATTCAACTAAGAGCAATTAAACTTTGGGTAGTATTCTTCATAATGAGCCAAAACATCGATTTCGATCTCTCTTAGCTTGATTTATTCGCTTAGCTATTAGTATTATGACGATTCTTCAGACTTATTAGCATGATGCTCCCTAACATTTTAAATTATCACGTTTTCATGCTTGAACTTTTGCTTTACAATCATTTTACCTCCTCTTTGCACCTAAAACTATTCAAGTTCTGACCATTTTCTTTGATGTTTCAAGTCATCCAGATTCATCTGAGGCATTAGGCTTGATTGATCAGTTAGTTCTTTTTTTGAGTAAAAGATTTAACTGATTACTTTGTTGGTAAATGATTTTTTTACTGATTTTTTTCCTCCTATTTTAATTTTTAGTTTTCTTCTTGCGAATTGAGGCTTTCTATGCTGATCTTAACTTTTTTTACCCTGCTAGTAAGACTTCAAAACTTAGCTTCTCAGCTTATAAGAAAAGCAGAATTAGGTTCTGTGATTCTGCATGGAACAAAAGTAGCAAAGATGACCAATTCTTCCTAATTAATGGTAAAGCATCATACTTTCCTTAGTTAAGTAAAAATATTAGAAACATCCCCTTTCCTCTAAAAGAGCATTCCTCCAATAACAATATTTGATGTAGTAAGCAAGTGAGTATTGAACAGCTGTAAGTTTTGAGAGAAAACTTTGCTGAGTTATGAATTAGTACAGTCCAATATAGTCTCCTTTGTACTGACTTCGAATTTTGATTTTAGCCAATCCCCCGTAATATTGAAGGAGTTCTCCTTTCTTTAAGTAG
>Ga0316217_10004775_pt1 | contig 14417 bp, 14 predicted proteins | sample 1anoAmetaG_FD_203633 | JGI IMG/M metagenome (GOLD analysis project Ga0316217, IMG submission 203633) | Freshwater microbial communities from Trout Bog Lake, Wisconsin, USA - 1anoA | ecosystem: Environmental > Aquatic > Freshwater > Lake > Hypolimnion/Profundal zone | place: USA: Wisconsin... | reverse complement strand
ATTGATTTGGTTGTTAAGTCCCATTCCTTGGATAGGATGCAAGTCTAGTTCGGCTTAAAACAGAAAAAACTTGAACTAAAGCTAATTACATTCTTCTATGTAGCTTACTACATCAGAAAAAACAAAGTCAATCAAAAAATAGACGAAACTTAAATTTTTTAACTTGTAAACATTCTAATCAAAATCGTCAGAATTTTTTCGCACTTGGAAGGACCAAGCTTTACTGACAGCGGCAAGAAAATAGAAATAAGTCCAACCCTCATATTGGATCTCAAATTTTGCATCAAAGGCCTCAAAGAATACTACAAGTATACAAATAAGACTGTTATCATAAGGTATCCTAAGCTAATTTACTACACTAACTATGATAAATTTTTCCCAACCCTAGATGTGAAACCCTACGATAGTCAGATCTAATTCATTCAAGCAGTCAAAAGTGCTTTCAACTAACGTGGAAATTTAACTAGGCCAACTTTAGTGTTTTACAGGACTATGATTGGAAGTGGTAAAACTAGTGCATCTTTAGCTCTTTCTCAGCTTGTTCATGAGTGCAAATTGCTTGACGGAAGAAACAATAGCTTACAAGTTTTGTATTCCTGTCTTATTGGTTCAGTGAGAGTGCAAGTGGGTCGTTACAGTTATAACAAAGGCCAGAAATTCGCCCTGGCTGCTATGTAGCCTTCGATCAGAAACGAAAGGTACTACTATCCAAGAATAATTAACAGTTGGAGTTGCAAAAATGAGAAAATTGTTGATTTGGTCATCTCAGACTTACATTGTGCCTACGAAATGCTTGATTATCACATTTATACCCCAGAATAAGAAGAGATCATGAAGACAGAAGCCAAAATGAGGAAGCAAATTGTCAATAGAGGAAAAATTGACAGAGAGAATACCATTCTTTTTGTGGATTAGCCCACAGCCTTTTGTAAAAGCACTTAGTCAAGAGCTACAAGAAAACTTTTCGACATTATTGCAAACTATCCTCCTAAACTCATAATCCTTGCATCTGCAACTATGCCTTCTGCTGAATAGCTCCCGAAAACTATTGAGTTAATCAAAAGGAAAAACCCTGATCTTCGAGTGATTGAGGTTAACTCCAAAGAGTTCCAAATAGGCTGCCAATATTGCAGCTTCAAAGGGTAAGTCATCTTCCCTCATACTGGAGTTACTAACAGAGAATAATTGAAACACATTATTGATATCTTAAGTAGAAATGCCTTCCTCTTGAAACTGTATACTGGACCTTCTCTGTTCTTCTTGCTGAAAAAGTGCAATGAAGTAGGTTTGAAAGGACTACCTGACATTGATTCGCTTCCTGAAGTCAGACAATAAGATATAACTCGTGCAACTTTTAGAATATTAGACATCTTGGTAAAGTAAAAAGATGATGTTATTAAACAAGTCTGTGCTTTAGCCAAAGATTAGACGATTATGGACTTCAAGGATGACATTAAAAAAGATTCTGATGATGAACTCTTTGATTTCCTTGATGACAATAAGGAAGAATAAGATGAGAAAGAAGAGGAAGAACAAAAAGAAGATTTTGTCAACTTTAAAAAGATTCTGAAGGGAGATGCATACAAGTTTCTAGGAGGTTGCCTTATAGGGACTTCAGAACCAATAAAGTTCGCCCATTAAGTTTTTGAGAAATGGGTCAGAAAAATAAAGCCCATCAAAAGGCTAAAATAAAAGTATGATAAGGAGGTTTAGTAGCTGGATCGTTAAATTCGGCTTCTTTAAGATGATACTTAAATGAGAGAGTAGAAAAAAACCCAAAAAATATCAAAACTTCAATCCTAAAAGTAGCCTAAGTTGGATTTCCCTGAGCACAAAAAGATCAACACTTCAGAGCATTTTCAGAAATACTGCAAGAACAAAGAAGCCAGCCATTGGTCAATGCTAATCAAGCCAATCCCTATCGAAAACAACAACATTCTTGATTTGATTGAGTAGGTTGATGACTTTATCCTAAAGTTGCTGTTTTGTGGTGTGGCAGTTTACTCATAAAAAGGCCTTAGCCCTAAATATCTTGATAAGGTAGAGTAGCTAGCCTCAATGAACTTTTTGGCCTTCATCATCACTGACTAGTCACTTTGTTATGGTACTAACTTCCCCATCTCGAATGTTATCCTCACAGACGATTTGGTACAAAGGTTGAACATGAATGAAATGTTCCAGTTGATTGGTAGAGCAGGTCGAGTTGGTCAGTCTTGGACTGCAAGAGCTTTTTTGTAGGAAATAGGCCTCAAAAAGTAAGTTTGCCTTTATACAGATTAAACGACTATATTCATAAATCTTAGAACCAGAAGAATGACTAAGCCATTATTTTTGAGGCAGTTGCAGATTAGCACCTCAACTATCCTTTACTAAGGCTAAGAAATTTGCACTGTGAAGTCAGATACTTAGACGGTGTCTAGAACTCTGAAAACATTGAGATATAAATCAAAAAGAAAGATCAAGAATCTCACTTGTTGAAAAAGATTTCAGTTGTACCCTACGTTGCTACCAAAGATGGACCCAAGTACTTGAGCAATAACAAATACAAGCAATTTAAATATTATTCCTTCCCATCTACAAATCTGACCTATGCAGATATCCCAACTACAAAGAACAAGAATGGCTAAGATATCATTAATTTGTCAGCCTTTTACGTCAATTTTAAAGATTTTGTCTATGAAATAGCTGACAATGCTCTCAAAAGGATACTCCGAGAAGACTTAGAAGGAAAGATAGCTAAATTCGACATAATCAACCATTTCAAGCCTAAGGTTTACTAGCCTTTCTACAACAACAGCACAAATACTTTGACCATTCTGCTGAAATGCAGTCCAGAAGACGAAAACATAAAATTGTAAAACTACGAATTCCAATCAATCATCAGTAATCCTTTTGGAGATGTCGATGAGATTCTAATTGATAAGATTACAGGGTTAGTCAATGATTGCTAGAAGTTGGTCGAAGTTTTTAAGGAAAACCCATTAAATGTTACGGTTCCTGAATTGTCTAAGTTGCTAGCCAACCACGCTGACTTAGTAGGCAAAGAAAAGACTCAGTTCTACAAATAAATGATATAACTTGCTTTGCCCGAAAGTAAACAAATTTTCATTCAAAGTATTGACAAAATCCAAGATAAGGAAGCCTTCAGAGACAACACAGAAGAACTCACAACTTTAATTGCAATCCAGAAATGCAAAGATGCTCGTAACTGTAACGACAAATTGTTCCACATCTTCCCTCCGATCAGAGAGATATGGAAGACGGTTGAAAGCAAGATTGAGGAGACTATCAAATGATTGTGTTTAGGATAATGAATTATTGAGCAATTTAGTTATGTTTATCAAAGGGTATCCTTTGCATTGAAGTCATCAAACCCAAGCAACACGTTTGTCGAATCTTTTTTCTTTCTAAATCTTCTGTCGATGATCTGCTTCTCAGTGTTTTCAAAGTAAGTTCTCGGGACATGATGAATCTTCTCGAGTTCAGCTTTAGGGTAGGTGTTGAACATGTTTGGCATCCATTTGCCTTGTACTGATTGAACTGGATGGTAGACCCTGCTCCCACTTGCGCTGAATGATCTCCTTCCAAGTTGGTTTCTCAAGCCTTCAAGCGCATCTACAACTTCCTATTGCTATAGACTTCGCAGAGGGATGTCTTTTAGATACCCGTTGATGTATCCTCCTGTCACGAATGGATGATGATTTCGCTTCACGATGAAGTTAAAGCTGATATGCGGGTTGTCGTTGATGAACTATTTGAGCTGCGGCGAAACAAGCGCGTTTCTGACCCCTTGCGAGCTGCCTCCGTAATCGCAGAAATATAGTGAGAGTTTGCGCAGTTGAAAAACTCCTCTTGTGCACATTTAATATAATATTAATAGTGTCTTTGAATGCATCGGAAAAGTATTACAGAAATTGGCCCATTCCTGCAGAATTTATAGACTATCACATCTAAAGAATGTTCTTTCCGTTGCTGCTTGTGCCGCACTCTGCTTCGAAGTTTGCCTCTAGAGCCTTGATTCGAGAAACGAACTCTTCGTAAGGGCATTTTGACTATTTCCTATCACACAAATACATGTATTCTCCGTTGTACTTTATGCTCACAAAGTGCTGAAAAGTATCGTCTTCGTGCAACTAGAATATCAGATTGGCGGCGAATTAGGGAGGAGTTACGCAGTTCAGACTTCTGACTGTCTAGCCTTTCCATTTTTGGGTCAAACAGTCAGCACTGGTCAAATTCAGCAGAGTTACCAGAGGCAGCAAGTTGGACCTATGTCCCACTACCATGGTAAACTTCAGGTTGATCTTTTTCAGAGCATCGGATAGAGTTGTTCCTAGCATTCTGAAAAAGGGAGTGGAAAGTACTTTTGCGAAATTTCCGTCAAACAGCAAAGCGTTGTAATATTCGTAGATATATTTTAAGTTTTTGTTGTCGCCCTCGTTGTAGGAAGTGGGCAGAGGTCTCCCGAGGTACAGATCTGAGTACAATGTTTCGTAGAGGTCACACATAGTCTGTATGTTTTATTGGGAAGAACTCAGATTGAAAATCTACTTAAGTCTTAATATTTGGTTTCTTTGCTGACTTTGCAAGGTCTATACAAAAGGCAGAATCTGTTGTTTCCTGCTGGCCATTATAGAGTCATAGTTGGGGCAGTTGTCGAGTACCTAATCTATGGTTCTAACAGGCACTGGAGTAAAACCTTGGCTCAAGGCATAGGGCTCGTCTGCTTTGGCTTAATTCAGGTTTTTAGGGAAAAGAGGCTTGTATGGAGGATTGAGTTTATCCTATGTAGCTTCTTAAGGAATAACCCAGCCCGAGCCCAAGGGAAAGAGACCATTGATAAATGCCCAGTTTGACTGCAAAGCTCTTTGGTAGGAAGTGGAGAAGAATCGAACATTGTTAGGGTTGAATTTTTGTTAAATGAGTCCTGCCTCAACCGCATAACTCTGCCTCAAGTAGGTGCCCAAGTTGTAATGCTGCCTGAGTCCAATAGGCGTAATCAACCCTCTATACGCCTTGGTCTCTTTGCCATCGTAAAGATCATTTCTGGGATACTCAGCTCCGTGACGGGCAATCACAAGGGTAGAAATAATCTTGGTGTGGGTTGCCAAGGCGAGTAGGGCCAAGATGAAGAGTTTGAGTAGGCATTTTGACTTCATAATTAAGCTCTGTTAAAATTAATAAATGCATTTAATTCTTTGGCTGAGGTAGCAGTCAAATCTGGGTTGGCGTGGTGTATGCCTATTTGTGTTCTGAATTGGCCTTGTAATCTATATACAGATAATCATGGGGAGGGGAGTCACATCTCCTTGTGTAGGTCCCTATTGACGTCCTTGTAGGCCTCGAGCTTGTCGATGTAGACTGCCAGTTCGCGGTTATTGACGTGCAGGTGGTAATTCAAATTAGTTACGATTTCGACTTCCAGCGCGTTGATTTCGGATTTGGAAATTCCCCCCACCTTCGCGTAGTACTCGTTTTTGTAGAAGAAGTCGTCAGCGTACTTTGCGGCCACCATTATCGTACTGATCAGCAGCCTTTGTTATTTCACAGTTACCGGTGGACACAATAATAGTTCACCACGAAGCCCTAGATTGATTCTTGCAGTCGGTCGATGTAGATGAGGGAAAGGAGGAAGATGGAGTTGGAGCAGTTGGCGAATTTAGCGATTCCTGCAAGTTTGTGAGATGCGTACTTTTGAGATAGTCTCCGATGGAAATGGCCGGGGGCTATTTACAATGGAAGGGACTGGACCCTTTTTCGAGATGCCTGGTCTCAGCAAGAATATCTGATAAAAGTTTGTCAATCAGTTAAATCAGCAACAATTTATCCGCTAATACACTCGGCAAGCTTTATACTAACATGCCAAACTAATTATTATCAACTGAGCACCCACCCCTCCCACTTCTACCACACCACCCCACCCCACCCCACAACCATCATCCCCTTACCCAGCCACACCTCACTTAATCTAACTTAAGACACACCCACCTAACTGTCCAGCTACTCACACCCACCTAACTAACTGCCACTCACTCAGCCCGCACTGCTGTCCAACCCTTTAAGTTAGTGAGCCAGTTAATGAGCAGCAGGCCTGCCAGCTGGCCAGGGTGTTGGACGAGTATGAGTGTTGGGTGTGGATGGGTAGTAAATGATATCTGGTTGCTGGTTGGATAAAGATTGAGTCAAATTAGTGTTGTCTTTAATATTTTATTAATGGTCTAACCTTGACTACATCACCTCGGCAGCATCGATAAAGCGATGCCATTCGCCGCAATCAAGAATGCGATCGATCTATTTAGTATTTTTGGTAGTCTGATTGCAAAAAGAGGCAGCAATACACACTAGGCCATTAATTGCCCATAATCATATCACCCTTGTGGCTAGTTTGAGCTCGCACAACCTTCAGGCGTGTACTGATTACCTGCAACCACGCCGTCCGCAGAGCCCGACCAGTCAGATAGAATTCGATCATACTATTATTTATAGATAGTGTGATTATTTTTGAACATCATTTGCTGGACTAGACCAGTGGCTGCTCCAGTTCCTACTTGCCCTCCGACTTCCGCAGTCTGTTTTGCAGGTAGCGGATAGGGTTGGGAAAAATGCCCTTCCGAAAATCTTAATAAACGTCTTGCCGCGATCTGCCCCTGGTCTCCACCAGGTACCCTGAAACAAACAGGAACCCCCAGATTTGGAACACCAGGTAGATCAGGCACAGCGGACCGATCCCCACCCCATCCACAAACCTGCTCACCGAAATCCCGTGGATGAAAATGAACACCCACAGTAGAGCAGACCCCAGCCAGATGTCGTGCAGGATCTAAGTCAGGATGAGGAAAGAACATGGACCGTAGCTGAGACTGAAGCCGACCATCTGGACGAAGGTCAGGATGACTGTGAAGATGTGGAGGGTGGGCACGAAGATCTCGATGAAGGCGATGAGCAGGAGCGAGATGATGATGATTCTTTGCCCCTACATCATGAAGGCTCTGCGGCCGTACTTCTCCAGGAACTGGCCAGCGAACAGCGTCACCCCCACCTGCACCAGGTTCAGGTACACGAAGATCGACAGCATATCTGAAGGGTCGTCTTTGTCAGCCACCGAATAGAAAGCTGTGCTTCCTCCGAAATACCCCAGAGCAGCCCCTCCCGATAACTGGTTGAAAAACACAATCCCACACCCCACCATCAGCCTTTTGCGGTACGACTCGCCAGCAGGGTCGAAGAAGGTAGCCTACTCCGCCTCCACATCAACCCGGGGCAGCCTCTTCATGTCCTTGAACTCCTCCAAAGTAACCTCCTCATACATCATCTCGATGTAGGCCTCCAGCCTCTCATCATCTCCACTCTCGATCATATTCTCGACAGATTAGAAGCTAGCTAGAGTATACTGTACGCGTAGACGTTTTGGGCAGTGTGCAGCCTGATCAGGGCTGGGATAATGGGGAGGCCGACCAGTATCCTCCATCCCATGTCACTTGTGGTTTATCCAATCACTAGGAATCCCATCCAGAAGCCGAACAAAATGCCTATTGTTATGAACAGCTGGTTCAGGGTGCCCGCTGGTCCACCCATTGCACCTGGCAGCACAGAAGTCAGATAGGTGGGGACTAGGATCGTGTTTACACCAGCCACCAAACCAAACGCCACCCTCGAAAAGGCCTGAGTGCCCACTGAAAGATTGAGCACTCCCACGAAAGCTGCGACAATGGTCAAATAATCTGTAAACTTGAATGTCTGAACATAGCCGTAGGCATCGATTAAATATCTGTAGATTCCAACCCCTGCCGTTAATGGGATGCTTACCAAAGATCGCAGAGAGTGCGAGGACAGAGGATAGGAGGAGGAAGGTATTTCCTGAGTCCTGCTCTTACTTGAAGTTGGCGGAGAGGATGAGGGTTTGGAGGTTGGTGAAGGAGCTGAGCTGGTAGCCAAAGACGAAGGAGCCCATACAGACGGAGATGGAGTAGGAGTAGACGAGCGAAGTGTCCTTTATTCTCATGCTTAATATCTAAAATATGTAGCAATGCCAATCACAGGCGAAGGATATTTAACCTGAAGGAAATAAATCAGCAGTCTATGCTGTTTATCTGATGCGACTAGAGCATTTTGTTTTATGGCCTACTCAAGACAAACTAGCCCTTAAAAACATCATCAATCAATCAACCTCAATTGTGCTATTTATCATTACTGACATAAATTACACCCAACCGTAAATTACTCATTCATAACTGCCATAATCCAATCGGTCACTGCTTCCGATAGAGCACTGACTTGTAACTCGCTATAATGCGATGATACGATTATGGTATGTGGTTTGCATAATTCTAATTTAAAAATAATTTGAATGTCCACCCTCGAATAGCTGCAGAAGCTCAACAACCACACCGAGTCACTGCTCAACAGCAAGGACTTTAACAACCCTCAAATCAAGCTCAACCTCAAACTCGCCAAAGTACCCCCGCCCCCACGCAGATCGGCATCTACAGCAACCCCAACTTCCAGCATGAATCCTAGGCCTACCTCAACCAAGCAGGTAACTCCCCACCCACTCAGTGCGCTTTTCGGAGCTGAACCTGCTCTACGCGTTGGCCAGCAGAAACAGCCGAGAGTACGAGAACGCGATTAACAATGTGAAGTTCTTCTACGAGAACAGTCTGGTGAACCAGCAGCACCAGGACCACTCCAAAATCACTGCCATCCACCTGCTCTTCCTCCTCTCCAGCAATAAGACCCAGTAGTTCTTCACCAAGCTCGAGTCCATCCCCTACAATGACCTCAAGGACACCTACATCTCTTATGTCATCCTCCTCAACGATGCCATCGAGGAAGGAAACTACCGCAAGGTGTTTTCGCTCAGGAACAAAAACCCCCTCCCCGAGTACTTTGGCCCCTTCCTCGACAGGATACTTGAGACCATCAGAACCGAAATAGCCAAAAGTTCAGAACGAGCCTACGCTGAGATTTCCCTGAGCTAGGCCTTGGGCATTTTCCAATTCAAATCTGTGGAGGAGCTGAGGGCTTTCGTAAATAGCTATCACTAGCATCTGGAGTATATCCAGATCAATTGGCTGATAGGGTAGGACAAGATAGTGTTCGAGAGGGAGACCAATAAGAAGATCAACTTCAACTCCGAAGAGATGATCCGTAGAATGCTGGATTACTCTGTGTAGCTGTAAAGAATAGCTTGATTGACCCACAAATGCTTCAATATTACTATCCATATCACTGCTAACAAACCTAACACCTATCTTCCATCACTATCGTCTAATCGTCACTAGGTGATCTCATTACTGCTGGATTTTACAACACACAAAAATCAAGAAGAACACAAAGACACGTCTGCTTGCCTTTAACCCATGCAACTGCTATTTATTCTAAAGGACTTTTAATAGAAATTAGAAGGATTGTATGAGCACTCGTTATAGAAAATGAATTTATTATACTAGCTCTAATGTAAAAGCATTAGTTAAAGTAACTAACAATCAGGGTCAGCCATAGCTCTTCCCCACGATGCTCTTCTCTTTTATCACCTTCAGCTTCTTCAAGAAGTCCTGGTACTTCTTGAGGTCGTCTTGCTTCTCCTTGTTACTCTCTTTGATGATGCAGGCCTTCTAAACCTCTAGATCCTTGATGCGGTAGTTGAGTTATTTGGAGTACTGCAAAAGCTCTTCCTTGGTTTTGGCCTTCACGTCTTCTCTGATGGTAGTGGAGTTGATCTTGTTGATGAGTTCATTCTTCTAAAACTCACTCCTCTCCAACAATTTTTTCATCTTCTCCTTCTGTTTCTTTTCCTATTTGAGCTCGATTAACATCAGTCTAACCTCCTCATTCTCGGTGACCTTTCTCTACAGTTCTTAAAGTCTTTTCTTGACCTGCTCGTTCTCAGCAGCCAGTGACTTGTTCTGAGTGTGGAATGTCTGAAACTTCATCTTGTAGGTTTTAAATGCCCCTTCGAGGATGTCCATGGCTTTGGTCCATTAGTTAGAAATGTTCAAGGAGTTTTCCAATTATTGTTCGATGCTTTATGAGAAGCTTTAGTTTTTGGAAACCTCAAGCATTAGAATCATTTCTTTGATTTCCTAGCTATTCTAGGTGACAGAGTTTTCATGTGAGAGTTCCTCGAGGATGACGTTGACTCTGCCTGTGATTTCCTCGATGATTTACTCCAGTCGTTTCGTCTTGCTGATCTCTGACTTCAGCAGCATCATATGTATGTTCTCCCCGCCCTGAGACTACATATTCACGTTTTTGATGTTCTGGTCACCCAGCAAGCGCTGATTGAGTTCCTACAGCTTCGCTATTCTCTGCTGCAGCTTCCGGATCAGCCTGTCTTTCTCATCAAGCATGTCCTTGAATCCTAAGTAAAATGCATGATACTGCGGATGTCTGCCTCTTCTGGGAAGATGGAAGATCTGGAGATTTAGTTCTTCTCATTGTGATTGTTATTTAGGTCAGCCCCTAAATACATCTAAATAATAATATAGTACTTAAAAAGGACTGACTTTTGAACAGCGTCATTCCATTGGGTTTGGAACCAGGGCTGACTAAAGGAAATTGTGGCTAAAGAGAATCTTAGCTATTGTTCAATTTATTGATCACTTGAATCATGTATAATAGAAGCAAGTAATCTTGATCCGTTTTCAAGCCAATTTCACTTTTTCTGAGCTATTTAGCTCTTTCAACACCCTCAGCTTGATATTAGACATAGTTATTATGTTTCTATTGAGGTTGACACATTTTCTATAATCCTAAACTTTCAAACATAAGATACAAGTCAAATTCAATTATTCGGGCTGGAAAGGCTTTGATGATTGATTGTTAGCAAAAGTTGTATAAAATCACTTTGCAGGCAAGTCTAAGGCTTTCCTTATTTAACTCTGCCAGAAGTTGTAGGGAACCCCTTCAGCTATAAATCGAGTGTAGAGGTAATTCAAATCGAGGCTACAGATCTTCCAAAAATGGGGAGAGTTCATCTTCTAGCATTGAGTCATCTAAATAGATAATCTAAGTTACCAATTGAAAGAAGGCTTTGTAAGGGTTTATTATGGGAGGACTTTCCTGTGTATCAACCATCTTGAACTCTTTGACTTCTTTGATGTTTGTTTATTGTTAGGGTAGATATCTAGGTACACTCTTATCCTTCTTCCCATTCCCAGTGTTGATTTTGACCATCCCATTGCTAAAAAGACGAGAAACAGTGTCCTTACCTTTGATGGTTTTGATTTTCTGGTCTTGGACAGTGGAAGGTTTGCTCTAGTTGGAGTTCATCATGACAAATTGGTAGTTAGGAGAACGTTCTTTGCTCAGGATTTACTCAGTTCGGTTGTACTTGCTGTAGTGTTCGGAGATATTCAAGAGCTATTTCTAGCAGTTGAGTTGAATTTCACGTGAGTCACACATTCTTATCTACTCTATCTTTTATTGAGACTCCTCTTGTCTGCTCATGCACTCGAAATCATACTCTAAAAAACCCTCACTTTCTTCACATTTGGACTTCTCAAAATATTCAGTGGGAGGTTGGGCTAAAAATTGTTCCTTTAAGTCTTGATTTTCTTGCATGAGTTCTTAAACTAGCTTCTTCAGGAAGTCATTTTAGCTCTATAAACCTTATATCTTTGTCATCATATAGGCTAGCTTGCTTTTCGCTTATTTTGCCTCAGATTCAGCATGGGTTATTTTCTCATCAAAAATGAGGCACTGATTCACAATCTTCTCTTGCATCTGCATCATATTTTGCTAATCTTCCTTTCTAAGCAACCCTGTGCACTCCTCATAATCTTAGTACTTCTGAAGCAGGATAACATACTCACTATCCTTTTTGCTGATTTCTCCATGCAAATAATCAACTCTTTCCGTCAGCTACTTAAGCTAGGTCTAAATCAAAGTAGTGTTACCTCTGTATCCTTTTTTTACTGCTTAATAGTGAGCTTATAGTTTGCGAACTCTTCTTTTATCTGTTAGTTATTGAAAGTTTGCTATCTAAGTAGCTATTGGTAGTATTTGATGACTCGATTGGCGTCAGTTACTAGCGTATCAACTGTGTTTTCTAGGGTTTTGACTCTTTTGTTGAAGCCGGTTGCTTATTCTAATTGTGAAGATACTAACCTTTGTTTTAGGTATTGTCCCTTGACTGTTTTTTATATTAGTTCTCCTTGTTACTGGAATAGCGAAAGGGGTCATGTTCTTTAAATTTTTTTATTAGTTTTTTTATAGAGTCTTACATAAGTCTAACGATACGAACTTTATTATATATCGAGGATCATCATTATTCACAATGAATATAAACTGGGACGAATAGCTTTAGGAGTACCTAAAGCCACAATACATCAAAGCCCACAAAAGGTTAGCTGAGGATCTCTATGCCATTACCACCTTGTAAAATGAGCTACTTGAATTTTAGTGTTCGACCGAAGGATATAAATGCAAGTGCCATGCAAAGACATACGAATTGCCCATAGGTATGCTGAAATAGCACAGCAAACTATACTGTTAGGCTTTTAATAAGTAGCTTTACGCGAAATTGCAATAGCTGGCTGAAAGTTAAGAAAACTGATCTTTTATTGATCTTCAAAAAGCATTTTTAGAAACGATTGTATCAACAAAAGCGTTTTTGTTGACTTTTTTATGCTCTCTTCTATTTAACTGGGCTGTTTATGTTCTTTGGATTTAAAAGAATTAGTTCTTATGGATTACTATAATCGTAATTTTATGGAGAGACAAATGGGAAATAAGACTAACCCAACTGAGTTTTAAGAAAATGAATAAAAGGCAACCTTTTTAAAGATATTTTTCGACTAAAAGCAAAAATTGGCGTCTGCGGCTTTTCAACCCAGGATCGTCCTTGAGAAGGTTCAGAAGATTATCTTCAAGCCCTACAAAAATGAAGATAAATAAGATATTCAGAAAATATTGGAAATAGCAGAGTTTTGGCAAATCTAAAACGATTACTAGCTGCCTCATCTTTATCAGAATGATGATATAGTTGGTGCTCATCTAACTCAGCTTTACCAATCTTGGATATTAACAGCTCGGGTACTCAAAAAGATTAAAGAATTTTTCTAAAGGATGTTCGGAAAAAGATTACCGAAATAGTAGAAAGAATACCAACATTTAGAAGCTATAAGGAGTTACATTTATGATAATGAACTAATCTTTGTGTTCGGGAGGTAGTTCCTTGCGAAAAAGATGGCAAAATTCAACTACAACTCCTACAATTCAAACTTCTCAGTCCCAAACGCCCAATAGGAGTAATCTAGGAGCATAATCTAATAACTCTACGAAAAGTGTAAGTAATAAGAATGTTAGTTTCTTGTCAAACTCCTTTAGCTATTGGCCGAACTTGACATAATTAGGCTAGATGGGGTTGAACCAAAGATTAAGAACTAATTCATGGAGGCATTGGAAAATATAAAAAGACAGGAACAAAGAAGCATGTTTGTTGAAGATTATGCTTTTCCTAACTTATAAGAACTAAAAGAATTAGCAGAAACAAAATCAAACAAAGCTTTTGAGATTTAGCGGCAGCTTAGGGCGATTTTGCCAAATTATATGTTCTACAAAAACAAGTACTAAATTAGAGGCAACATGAATCTCTAGAAGCTACATGAAAAGTATTAAGATTACCCCTTTTTGGAGAATACTCACGATTACATTCAATGGATGTTTCCTAATCACTACGGTTCAGGCTTCAACTCCAAAAGCCAACCTTTGAATTATCTTGAAAGTGAACTGTTCTTGGAGGATCAACAAATCGCTTTGGCTATGTTTCAATCAACTGTAGTATTCTTTGACTTTATGGGTTTAAAGTTTGATTAGAACTTAGAACTAGTTATTTAACGAGAAAATAGGCTAAAAGATGTCATTTTACATTGCTATCATAACCATTTACGGCTTATGAGAATATTGGCATGTCTTTCTGTTACTGGTTACAGGGAAATCGCACTCAAATTCATTGCTTTTTTGGACTAACAAACCTAAACAGGAGTGCTTAGAAAAGAAAGAAGGGAATTTGAAAAGAATTGGAAAATATATGGAGAATAAACGAAATAAAGAGCTAAATAAATGTGTTTTTTATAAAGCTAAAATTTTCCTCCTTCTCATCAGTTTTGGAAAGATATCGTTAAAAAGCTCCCCCCTGTCAATACATAAAAGCAAAGTTGGACCTCAACCGGATATTTTTATTAGACACCAAAGACTTCTCAATCCAAAAAGAAGCAAAGCTAGGAACCTGCTTCAAAAATGATAGAATAGGAGAATAAGGAATCTAAGATAGAACAGGAGCAAAAGGAATCTAAGATAGAATAGGAGCAAAAGGAATCTAAGATAGAATAGGAGCAAAAGACATCTAAGATAGAATAGGAGCAAAAGACATCTAAGATAGAATAGGAGCAAAAGGAATCTAAGATAGAATAGGA
>Ga0316217_10004774_pt1 | contig 14418 bp, 7 predicted proteins | sample 1anoAmetaG_FD_203633 | JGI IMG/M metagenome (GOLD analysis project Ga0316217, IMG submission 203633) | Freshwater microbial communities from Trout Bog Lake, Wisconsin, USA - 1anoA | ecosystem: Environmental > Aquatic > Freshwater > Lake > Hypolimnion/Profundal zone | place: USA: Wisconsin... | reverse complement strand
TGCCGTACGGTCTAAGACGGTTCCAGAAGGCGGAAGCTCTCCACTTCATCACCTTCAGTTGCTTTTACCGTCTCCCTCTCCTCGATGCGCCCGGCGCCAAGGAGACCGTCGAGACCATACTGGAACTGACTCGCGGGCGGGTGGCCCCGGTCTCGGGGTGCTCTCCCAACTGCGATGAGGGTGCCCCCGGTCCCTCGCTTTTGGGGACCGGGGTTAGCACAATCCCTTCCCGGCCACGGATTACCCCGAATTATTCCCCAGGGCCCAGGAAGGAGGCCGCGCCTGGACCGCCGCACCTCCGGAATTCGCTCGGCGCATTGCATATTATTTCCGCCCTTTGCCGCACAATGGTTCCAGCCCGTATCTCTCACGAAGTCCGCGTTGAGGATAAAGATCGCTCCGCGTTGATGCCCGCGCCGGAGGCGCAGCGATTGTTCTGCCGCGACTTGTTGTGTGAAACGCAGGTCCGAGCGCAGGCCGAGCCCCTGCGCCCCGGCCTCCGAAATCGCCGTCAGACCTCCGCCAACGCCGGAAAACCACCGCTAACCCCTTTTCTGAGACGATTTTGCGGATAACTTCAATGGTATGAGGATTTTAGCGCGATACCCCTGCCGCATCCCATTGAAACCAGGGAATTTATTCCCAAAATATGGGGTGGGGGTGCCGTCGAGGTTGGTTACAGGCCGGTCACATACCGGGCGGGTGGCCCTCTTCGGACTCGCCCAGAAATGGGTGCCCGGCCCGCATTTCACGCGAGGCGCGCCAACAAGTCTGTAGCGCTGGCCTCCTGGCCGGCTGTAGCGTGGGCCTCCCGGCCCACGCTGGACACCGTTCGCTCTTTCACGGAATGTGCGACCAGCATAGATTGCCCCGGCGGCGGGGACGCCGCCAGCACAGCCGACCGGGAGGCGCTACAGGGTGCGGACCTGGCCGAGAGAGATGCCGCCTAGAAGCTGACGGCGGTGGCGCCGGCGGCTTGGACCACGAACTTCTCCATCCACGCCGGCCCGGAGTGCTTTTCCGCCAGCGCGACCGCGATATGCACCGGCTTGACGCCGAGATCCCGATTGCGCCCGAGGCCCTGCAAGCAGGACGGGCAGTTGGTGAGGATCGTGCTCTCCCCGCCCTTGCGGCGCTCCACAATCTGCTCCCGCTTGCGGTGCAGCATGGAGTCGGTGATGGCAGGGCGCGAGAGCGAAAGCGTTCCCGCCTCCGAGCAGCAATCGGGCACGGCGGTAATCGCGTCGAATCCGCCGATTTTGGTGAGCACCTGGGCGGCTTTGCCGTCCAGCGAGTCGTGGCAAGGCGCGTGGTACAGGTACTTGCCTTCGCCCTGGACCTTGAGGCCGCGCTCCAGCAGATAGGCGCCCGCATCGACAATGCGGCCGAAGAGCTTGGGAATTTCCATGCCCACCAGGCCTTCCTTGCAGGTTCCGCAGGTGACCACGCAGGCGTCGAAATCGAGATACGAGAACATCTCCCGCATCTGCGCAAACAGAATGGAATCGCGCAGCACGGTGCGCGAGTGCTGGGCGGTTTTGGCGTTCACGTGGGCCGGGAATCCGCAGCAGAGAAACGGCGGAGGCAGAACCACGCGCGTGCCGGTTTCGAGCAGCAAGTGAATCGTGGCCATCGAGATGTCGGAGAAGAGCCGCTCGGAGCCGCAGCCGGGGAAGTAGAAGACAGTCTTCTGTTCCGCCCCGACAACCGTTGCCGGCTCGAAGACCAGCGCCTGATCGGGCTCGCATTTGGGCAGCACGTCGCGCAGCGTCTTGCCTGGATAAGCGGGCAGCGAGGAGCGCAGCATTTGCAGCGGGTAGAAGTTGGCCGCCGCGCCCGCGCCCTGGAACGGAGCGAGCATCTTGCTGGCCACGCGCTGCGCCGTGCCGCCCAGTTGAATCACCGAGGCGCGGAAGAGCTTGTTATAGGCCGGCGAATGGCTGTCCAAGTAGCTCAAGGTGAGCTTGGTGGCGATGGGCGTGTGCTTATAGCCCCAGCCGGAGAGGATTTCGCGTTCCAGCACCGAGACCTCGCCGGTATCGATATCGACCGGGCAGACAGGCAGGCACTTGTGGCAGATGGTGCAATGGTCGGCCACTTCTTCGAGCCAGGTGAGCAGCTCGAAGTTGGTGGAGAGCTTGCGCTGCGCGTCGTAGAGCAGCGCCTCGATCAGCGAGCCGATAGCCAGGTTCTTGTTGCGCGGATGAAAGAACATGCCGCGCGCGGGATGGAAGACGCAGCAATTCGGCTTGCACTTGCCGCAGCGCACGCAATGGGCGATGCTGCGCGAAAGCTCTTCCAACTGGCCGTGCTGCAAGATGCGGGCTTCGAGTTCGAGCAGGTTGAACGAGGGCGTGAAGATGTGGTCCAGCGCCTCGTAGTCCTCGAGCTTGCCGGGATTCATCAGCGCGCCGGGATCGATCTGGCGGCGATAGGCGGCCAGCTCGGCGATGCGCTCCGGCTCGATGTATTTGAGTTTGGTGACGCCGATGCCGTGCTCGCCGGAGACCACGCCGCCCAGCGCGACCACCTTGGCCATCACCTCGTCGATGCGGTGGTCGGCGCGCTTCAGCATGGCGCGATCGTTGGAGAGGACGGGAATGTTGACGTGCACGTTGCCGTCGCCGGCGTGCATGTGCGTGGCCAGCACAATGCGGCTCTTGCGCACATCCTGGTGCGCGCGTTCGAGGGCCTCCTGCACCGCCGGGAAGCCGCGCATCAGGCTTTCCAGGTCCTGGCGAAACTCCTGGTAGGCGGTGAGCGAACGCAGGGTCCTGGCGTCGAGGCTTTCCACTTGGGCCCGGAAGCTGGCGCAGAGTTCGACTCTGGCGGGGAGTTGCGTGGCGAACTGCTGCTCGTCCTCGCCTTCGACGGGCAGCGAGAGAATCTCTTCGGCGCGGCGGGCAAAGTAGGTCTGCGAGTAGCGCTCTTCCTCGATGTTGACGCCGTCGACAAAATGGGCGAACTCGGCCAGCGCATCCAGGGGAAGAACGATGTCCTCGTTCATCTTGAAGGCGTTGGTGCGGCGGGCAATGGCGCCCAGTTTCTTGCGGTCGGCCCAGAAACGCTTGGCCTCCGCGCCGTCGCGGGCCACAAACATCAGCGTGTTGGGGTGCTCGGCCAGCAGGGCGCGAATCCGCTCCACGCCGACCCCGGCCTGTTCCACGCTGTCGCCGGCAATGTCGATCAGCAGTACCGCCTTGGGCGTCTGCGCGCGGGCCGCTTTGACCTTGTAGCCGATGGCGCGGATGTACTCGTCGTCGAAGTGCTCCAGAGCCAGCAGCGCTTCCTGGCCGTCGGCGGGAAAGGGGAAGGCGCGCGAGAGCTCGACGATCACGCGGCTGGCCTCGTCGAAGTCCGGCCCGAAGAACTCCAGGCACAGAGTCTGCTTGGCCTTATACGCGGGATAGAGCACAAAGGTCGCCGAGGTGATGACGCCGTCGGTGCCCTCCTTTTGCATCCCCGGCAAGCCGCCCAGCGCCTTGTTGGTAATGTCCTTCCACAGGCCGTTCTTGCGGATCTCGGTGCCGCGCAGCTCGATCTGCCGAACCGCCGCGCCCTGCTCGTCCACGACTTCGAAGGCGACCAGATCTTGAGGCAGGATCTTGCGCAATTGATGGTTTGTGCGGCGCACCGTCCAGTTTTGCCCGTTGGGCATGGCCATCTGCCAGCCGAGCAGGTTGTCGATGCAGGTGCCCCAGCGCACGGCCAGCTTGCCGCCGGCGTTCTCGGAGATGTTACCGCCGATGGTGCTGGCCCAGGCGCTGGTGGGGTCGGTGGCAAACACCAGCCCGTTCTCGCCGGCTTGCTCCATGGCGGTCTCGGTGATGACGCCCGCTTCCACTTCCATCACGTTGGAGGCGACGACGCGCCCGCCTTCGAGTTGGAAGTCGCGCTGCCCGATGCCGCGAATGCGGTTCAGCTTTTCGGTATTGACCACCACGCAGCCAGCCCGCAGAGGGACCGTGCCGCCGGTCAAGCCGGTTCCGGCGCCGCGCGGAATGGCCTTCAGGCCCAGGCCGGCAATGGCCGCCAGCAGCGGCGCGACCTGCGCCTCCTCGGCCGGCGTGACCACGGCCAGCGGAAGATGCAAGCGCCAATCGGTGGCGTCGGTGGCGTGAGAGACCAGCGAGAAGGGGTCGAAGAGCACATTGCCGCCGCCGATGACCGCGCCCAGTTCCCGCTTGATGCGGGCGCGCAGGCCGGGAGCGCCTTCCACGTCGCCGCGGAACTCCGCGATCAGCGCACGGCAGCGGGCCAGCATGTCCAGCACCCTGACATCGCCGTTGGCGCCGGCAGTCAGGGCGTCCAGGTCCTTGCCGGTGTTTTCGAAAAAACGCCGCCGCCGCGGAGCGGAGTGGACAAGCTCTTCAAATAGATAAGGATTGCGGCGGTGAACCAGCACATCGCCCAGGATGCGCATGAGGCGGCGGGCGGAGCGGCCGGTGACGCGGGTCGCGCGCAGCTCGTCCACCACCCGTACGGCCTCCGGTCCGAGCAGGAAGCCGATCGCCTGACGATCGTCGGCAGAGGTGTAATTAAAAGGGATTTCGCGCGTGCTGGGCGCCAGCGTATCGTTTCCGCCAGAAATGGTCAACATATCCAAGCGTAGCAAATATCGGGATTCTCCCGCTGTGACGGGCGTTCCAGGCGTTTTACAATGTGAAGCCCCAGCGGCCGGGCCGGGTGTGCTGCCGGGCGCAGCCCAAATCGGCGGCCCCGGCGCACGACCATTCGGCGGCTTAGTTCGCCGCTGATCCCATCCCCCTTAACCTTGCCTGGGCCAGCAGATACGTGCTGGTCGGGCCAATTCTGCCTTCGGGCTTTTCAACCTTCTTGTACGCTTCAATGGCCGCGTCGCCGATCCCGTACTGCTCGTAGATATTCCCAAGCCCGTACCACACCGCTTCATTCGGTTCCGAGAGATTTGCAATGCCCATTGCCTTGAGCAACAGATCGCGGGCTTCGGCGCTCTTGCCCTGGAAGGCATAAATGCAGGCCAGGGTATGCAGTTCCGCAAAGGCCGACTGTCTGGTCAGCATGGCCGCTTGCTGGGCCGATTTCACCACATCCGTATCCACTTTGCCGTCGAACAGGCTCATCCAGGCGTAGGCGTTGTAGTCGTTGGCCGTCGCCTTGCCCTTGTCGATCACGGCTTGTTCGGTGGCCCGCCCCAGATCGAAATCGCCTTTGGTCTCGGCGTACTCGGTCTTCAAACGCAGCAGCGTTTCGTCGTCCGGATGCTTGGCCAGGCGGGACTCGAGCATCTGGCTCCAATGGTCCCAGTCCTTCGACATGCCGTCGGCGTCTCCCGCCAGGGCAAGGGCCGTATAGGAATCGGGGTACTGCTTCAGAATCGCGGCGCTCACGCTGTGCAGCGCGGGGCCATCCGCGGTCGTCTGGTAGGCACGGGCGAGCAGCAGGTCGAGGTTGAGCCGGGCCTCTTCGGTTGCCGCCTTTTCCCGCGCCGAACGAAGGAACGGCAGCAGCCCCTCGATGCTGCGATTCGATGTCACCAGCGAGGCCGCCGCCAGCTTCATGGCCGCGGCGTCTCCGGCGTCTCCCACCGTCCAGAAGCGCGGCAGCAGCGGCCCGGAGAGCGGATCGTCGCCTCCGCCCTTGTGCATCCGGTCCCTGGTCCAATCCAGCAAGGCGCGCGCTTCGCGTTCTTTGCCGACGCCGAGCAGATAGAGCACTTCAATTCCCGATTCTGAAGCGGTGCTGCCATCGGTCACAATTTTGTAAGCCCCGTCTTCCTTGGTGACGAAGAACTGCTGCGTCTTCGATCCAAAGCTTTGCATGGATACCCTATGCCCGGTTTCATCGTCGCCTTCGACGGTCAGCTTCAAGTTACCGGCAATCACATCGAGCAGAACGTTTGCCGGGAGCCCCGATTGCGCCGCCGAGCGGTGCAACAGCCCGCGGCTCTCTTCCACTTTTTGCAAGTTTTTCTGCCATTCCAGGTCGGAGCCGCAAGCATGGCGGGTAAGAACCTCGTCGGCCGTCTTTGCCGTGAAAGTGCTGGTCACCACGGCCAGGAACATGCGCTGCACAATGCCTCTCGGGTCGGTAGCCGGCATCAGGTCTCCCTTCCAGGGGACAAGCTGCTTGAAGACCGAAACCTGCTGCGCGACTCCCGCGGAATTGCTCTGCCCCTCGGCGCTTGCCGACAACAACGCAGTGGCTTCCAGGTAGAGACGGAGGTGAAGAAGCTGATTTCCCGCCGTGGCCAGCGCGGAGTTTCTCTCCTGCGCGCCCGCGCCCAGATGGTCGGCGTGATCGATGCCCGCCGCAATTCCCTTGCTTCCGCCTTGCATGGCCACCGTTGCGGTAATGGCCAGAGCGTGGCGCGTCACCGACGAGGGCAGCTTCTCCAGTTCCTGGAGCAGTTCCTGATACTGTCCGTTGTAAAGCAGGTCGAAGAGGATGTTGTCGTCGTACCGCTCCCCGGCGACCTTGTCTTTCTGCTTCACCGCCCGATAGGCGCGGATTGCGTCGGCCAGATGGGCCTTGGCCGTGTAGCGCTCGCCGTCGCGGTCGTACTCGTCGAGAACAGCCAGGTTCAAAGCGGTTTCGGAGTCGTCGCCGTCGAGTTCTATCGCCTTTCGATAGGCCGAGGCAGCGCAGTCCCAATCGAAGCCTTGCGCAAATTGAATCCCGATTTCGTTGAATTGGCAGATCCAGCCCAACGCCCTGAATCCTACCACCGACTTGGGGTCGAGTTTGGTGGCTTGCAGCGCCTCGGCCCTGGCCTTGGCGCCCATGCCCGCCTGAAGAAACGCATAGGCGATCTGCGCATGATGAAGGCCCTCGGTGGGATGCCTTTCGATGAGCTCGTTGTCGGCTTTGAGGGCTTCGCGCGTCTTGCCCGCGGCCAGCAGCTTGGACCCGGCTTGATCGAACATGATCATGACCATGTCCTGCTTGTAGGCGGCCAGGACGGCGTCTCGCAAGGCGAGCACCTCGCCGGCGGTATACCGCGGCTTGCCCGTATCGAAGCGGAAGACGGCTTTGATCTCGCCTTTCGCCGTGGTTTCGTAGTGCCGCACCAGCTTTGCCGGCCCCAGCTCCGTGGTCTTGTCTTCCGGCATGGCGCGAAGCAGAAAACCCGCCGGCGGCGCGATGGTGTACTGCCATTCGGTCGCAAACGGATGCACGTCGTATTCGCTGCTTCTGGCCTGCACCGCGCGTTTGCGGTTCTCCTCCTGCTGCGGCGTCAGCTTCTCGCCTTCCACCTTGGGATCGGTCTTGAACCAATTCGGCAGGCGATTGAAGATCTCGGAGAAGGGGATGGCCACGATGGCGTCGTCGATGGCAGTGTTGGCCCGTTTGGTCTCGGTCATGTCCAGCTTGAGGGCAAACGGCTTGGTCAGGTCGCGCCCCTCGCCATGCTCCACGCTGGCCAGTGCCTTGGCCAGGTACTCGTTCTTCGCGTACTTCTCCAGTGTCTCCTTCTTCTCGCGCGTCTCCGCGCCGCCGAAATCCGAGCGGTAGGAGGCGTCGATCTCGCCATGCGTGAGGGAGGTCTCAACGATGTGCGCCGGACCGTACTCCGCCATGGCGACGTTGCGCAATTCGGTGAGCCGATCGTCGTCCGGCTTGGGTGCTGGAGTCTCGGTCAGCGCCGTCGTGCCCTCGGCGACAATCAGCGCCTGCCGCCCCTCGTCCATCGAGGGCAGCGTGCCCACCTGGGCGAACTCGGCGGTGGCGTCGATCCACAGCGGCGCGCCGCCCGCCAGCGGGGCCGGCAGATAGACAATGGCATGATCGAACTCGTTCATCCCTGGCAACTCGGGCGTCACATCCGCGCCCGGACCGGTGTCGAGAAGCGCCATGTTGGCCGGAATGCCGGCGGCGCGCAGCATCGCCACCAGCAAGGCGGCCTTGTCTTTGCAATCGCCGTAATGATGCTTGAGCACATCGGCGGCCGCGGCCGGTTGCAGACTAGCCTGCCCGAATTCGATCCCCGTGTAGCGCACCTCCTTGTGCAGCTTGGCGACAATGCGCTCAATCGCCGCGGTGCGACCGGCCGCACCGCCCGACGGGACCATCGACTTCACTCTTTCCGGATCGATGTGCGCCTCGGCCAACTGGCGATAGGCGGCGGCCACCGCAGCCCACGACTCGCCGGTGGAAAACTCGATCACCGGGCCGACGAAGTTGTGTGTCGCCAAGTCGATGTCCGAGCTTTCGTTGGCGGCCAGATACCCCTGCTCAAAGCGCAGATGGCGGATGCCGGCCTGCTCCTCGTCGGTGGTTTTCACGCCCGGCATCAGGTGTACGCGGTACTGCAATTTCAATTCCTTGGGAGCTTCGATCACCAGTTCGCAGCGGATAATGGGAACCCCGCGGGAGAAACTGTCCCGGTAGACTCCGCCCGCCGAGAAGAACGGCTCGTTGTCGGTGCTGGTGGTCTCTTCTTCCACGATGACTCCGGCGGCCATTGCCGGAAGCGGCGCCTTGCGAATGCGGGCGTCGGTGTAGGTGTCTTCGCTGCCTTCTCTGGCCGGGCCGTCGGTCACCGTCTTCTGGTCCAGCAGCGTAACCTTGCCATCCGGGCCGATCACGCGGGCATGAATCTCCGGCTGCTTCTGGTGCCACGGGGCCCAGGGCACGCTCAGTTCCGACCAGCCCTCGATGCCCGCCTGGGTTTCGATGCGGTAGATCATCGAGTGCCGGTAGGTCAGGCGGCCCGCCGCATCCAGCGTGTAGGCGTCGCGCTCGAAGAGCACGGTCACCTCCATGAACTTCTCCGCGGGGATGCTGGCTGCGGCCTTCTGCAGTTCGTCCACGGAAGCACTGAACGCTGGGCCGGCGAGCGGCCAGGAAGGCTCCGGCGCCTGTGCGTTGATCTGTCCGGCAACAAAGAAGACCTGAAGGCAAACCAACAGGAGAGCAAGGCGAAACTTATCCGGGCGCATGGAACGACCTTCGATATGTAATTTGAGTTGTCCTCCATGGTAGCGCAATCGAATGCCCCCGGTTTCACCGCCGTCGGCTTCGGCGAACTTTCGGTTGTCGATGCGGCTATCCGGGGTGTAGGAGAATGAAGTTTTCTGGAGAATCAGGGTCTCCGCATATTTATCAAGTAGTTATTAATGCTTTGCTGCTTACCTTCCGCTGGATACCTTGCGAGCAAAGCCGGCCAGTTATCGAAACGGGGCGTCTGGCGAGATGCAGAACTGCGCCGCCGGACCTCTGTCAAACACCAAGTACGGCTGACAGGAGTTGCCTGCCTGCGTCTGACTGTTGCGCGTTGCCTGCCTCGTTCAGCCGCTCCGTTGAACCAGCCATTACTCTTCCGCCGGGTCTCGTCCTTTGCCGTTCTGCGTCTTCATAACCGGCAAGCCTCCCCGGTTTTCGGGCGGACCGAGTTTTGACGAACCACAGTTCCCGCATGTTCGTACCTGCGCATAGCCTTTCATCCCTCACAGATATAAGTCCTGCAGAATGCCTACCGGCCGGAATGGTCATGCAAACCCGATCCAGCTCCCATGAGCTTCGGGGTGGAAGGTTCGGGTGGATGCTGGGTGAGGTGTTCCAAGGTGCGTTGGATTTCGACGAGAAGCTCGTCTGCCATGCTTCGGGTGAATCCGTGGCGAACGAGAATCCGCTGAATGACGAGGTCTTCGCGATTCGGCGGCATGGAGTAGGCAGGCACGAGCCAGCCTCGCTCGCGCAATCGATCGGCAAGATCGTAGAGCGTGAAGCACGACGATGCTGGGTCGTTCAACTCCCAGCAGAGCCCCGGGATTCCGCCCTGCCCGTCGTAAACGATCTTGAAGGGCCCGAACGCGGCGATCCGCTCGGCGAGGTAGCGGCCCAGCGCAGAACATTCGGTTTGGATTTCGCGGTATCCCTGTTTGCCCAGGCGCAGAAAGTTGTAGTACTGGCAGACGATTTCGCCGCCGGGGCGGGAGAAGTTGAGCGCGAAGGTGGGCATGTTGCCGCCCAGGTAGTTGACGTCGAAGATCAGCTCCTCGGGCAGGTCGTGCTTTTCGCGCCACAGCGCCCAGCCGACGCCCAGCGGCGCCAGCCCGAACTTGTGGCCGGAAGCATTGATGGATTTTACGCGGGGCAGGCGGAAATCCCAAAGAAGATCCGGCTGGGTGAAGGGCGCGAGAAATGCGCCGCTGGCCCCATCGACGTGGATGGGGATGTCGAGCCCGCTCTCGGTCTGCAACCGGTCGAGAGCAAGGCTGATTGCGTGGACCGGCTCGAACTGGAGGGTAAACGTCACGCCCAGTGTAACGATGACGCCGATGGTGTTTTCGTCGCAGCGCTTGAGTACCTCTTCCGGAGTCAGCAGGAGACGATCGCCCTCCATGGGGACTTCGCGGATTTCGACGTCGAAGTAGCGGCAGAACTTGTGCCAGCAGACTTGGACCGGGCCCATCACCAGGTTGGGAGCATCGGTAGATCTGCCTTGAGCGCGCTGGCGTTTGCGCCAGTTCCACTTGAGGGCCAGGCCGCCCAGCATCGCAGCTTCGCTCGAGCCGGTCGTCGAGCAGCCGATGGTGCTGGCGGCTTCCGGCGAGTTCCACAGATCGGCGATCATGTGCACGCAGCGCTCTTCGATCGCCGCGGTCTGCGGGTATTCATCCTTGTCGATCATGTTCTTGTCGGCGGACTCGTCCATCAACTGCTTTACTTCCGGCTCGATCCAGGTGGTGCAGAAGGTGGCGAGGTTTTGCTGGGAGTTGCCGTCGAGGATGAGCTGGTCGTGGATGGTCCGGTAGACAGCCTGCGGGTCCAGGCTCGCGTTGGGGAACTCGTAGCTCCCTGTCTTGCCGTTCAGGGCTTGCGATTCGATTTGGCTACCGGGAGCGGCTTTGAGCTGCCCGGTGTTGTGCAGAGGCATAAGTCTTCTCGTGTATTAGGGTTTCGCGGCTTGGTGGCGCCAAGATCTAGCGTTGAGATGGTGGTTCTACGATCTCGGCGAACGACTCATCCGGCGAGCTCGGCGGCCATCCGATCATGACCAAAACCACATCCAGGACGAAAAGGGCGATGGCGATGTCGTTGAAGAGCGTCGCTTGCGGCAAATCCGGCCAGAACTGGTTGGCTGCCCAGAAGAGAAATGCAACGGCCAGCAGGATTGCCTTGACTACTTCCAGGAACGCCGGCCGGCGCGCGGACTGATAGGCAAGATAGGCGATGGCAATCATGGCAAGGGGGAACGCCGCCAGAAAGTCGTGAGCCCTTGCCGCAAACATGCTCGGGAAAAGATCCCAGGCGAATAGCACTGCGACGCTGGCCAACGCGATTACGCCAAGGATCACGGGGAGGGCCCGGTGGACCCGATCGAGACGGGTATACATGAGCCATTATGGCCCGGCTCCGCCAAAGGATCCGATAAAGATACGCCAAGTTTCCCCATGAGATGGGACCCGCAACCGATCGCCTCGACACAGCAGGCGCTTGCGCCGCATCGAGGCGAGTGGTCTCGGAACTGCCTGGAGGATGGTTGTTCCCGCACTTGCGAGGCAAGTCCGCGCCTGCGCAACAAAGCCCCGCTCTAGCGCTCGTGCTTCTGCCAATGCAGCATGTGGTGGTCGTCCACGACGATCTTGGCGGGCAGGGTCAAACCGCACGTCTTGCAAATCAAGACTTCCTTGCCGATCTCCCAGTGGGTGCAGGACTTGCATTTACAAACCAGAAGTTCGATTTCCTTCTTTTCGCTCATTTACAGCCTCCTGAATTCTTCTTTCACTTCGCGCACAAAATCGTTGAACTGCGGCGTGGATGCGATCCCCGGCTTCCAGCAGAGTTCCCTATCGATCAAATTGTACTGCTTGACGATGCGCGAACCGGGAAGCTGATTCCCATGCTCGTCGCAAGATCGGCCCATCAGCCAGAGATGGTCGGCCACCGTGCAGGCAGCGGCTACATCGTGTGTCACAACGATGATCGTGTTCAGCTCGTCCATGTCCGAGACCTTGGCGATCAGGTCGGCGGTCTTTTCCAGCATGATCAGGTCGAGGCCGGAAAACGGCTCGTCCATGAGCAGGAAATGCTCGCTGCACAGGATCTGCTGGATAATCGCGCAGCGTTGCCGCTGCCCGCCCGACAACTGCGCTGGATACAGGTTGTACTTGTCTTCCAGGCCGAACTCGGCGAGCATCGCCATGACCTTGTCGCGGGCCACCTTCGCGTCCTTCTCTTTCTTCTTTGCGCCCAGCATGAGGTTGCCGAGCACGGTGCGGTGCTCGAAGAGCGGATAGCTCTGCGCCACCACGCCCACTTCGCCGGCGCGCACCGGGCGATCGAACCCGTTGACCGAAACCCGGCCCGAGGTCGGCGAATGCAGACCCGCGATGATGCGAAACAGCGTGGTCTTGCCGCAGCCGGAAGGGCCGAGAATGCCAACCACCTGTCCTTGCACGCGGCCGGGCACGAGGATGTCTTTCACCTCCGCCGTTACACCGCTCAACACCGGACGGCCATCGTACTCGAGAGAAACATCGTCGATCTTTAACAACGTCTTGCCATAGCTATAGGAAGGGATCGCCATTAGTTACGCTCCAGCGTCAGTGCCGCATAAGGGCAGAGCAAATTCTTGAATAAACCGATGCTGTAGTCCTGAAAAAGGCCCAGCAGGAGGATGCTCAACTGGATGGCAAAGACCGCGGCCAGCCGGAAGTGGTGGTTCTGGTCGAGCAGAACGGTTCCCACGCCGCCCTCGGAGCGAACAATGCCTTCCACCATGGTCAGCATCATCCAGCCCATCGCCGCATTCTGGCGGAGCACGTCGAAAACCTTGTCGATCTGGTTCAGCACCACGACTTCCCACACTACGCGCCACTCGCCCATGCGCAGCGTGCGCGCCAGATCGAACATCTCCTTGGGGATGCCGTTGATGACGTCGGCCATTCCCGTGACGAAAAAGACGGAGACGGAAAAGACCAGAAGGGAGAGCTTCAGTTCATGGCCGCTGCGCGCCATCAGCGTGAAGAAAAAGGTGAGGCCAACCAGGGAGAGAAAGCGCAGCTTGCCGATCAAGGCGACGATAGGGCGGAAGAAGGGCATCACCGTGGCGTAGGCCAGCAGCAGCGTGACGACGGTGGAGACGGCGACGGCCTGAATGTTGAGGTAAAAGCTGGTGATCAGTTCCGCTCCGAGGCCCTGATCCCACAAGTCCACAAAGGCGTTCATCACCTCGCCGGGTTTGGGCAGCAGCACGAATGGGCTGAACACCCAAAGCACCACCACGATGGCGACCTGGGTGGCTACCAGGGCACGAACAGCGTTCTTGTTCAGAACCGTATTGGGTGAAAATACAGCAAAGGCTGGATTCATGATTTTTTCGTAGAACGGCAAAAGTATGGGGAGGCTGGCGCCTCCCCGGTTGAGATGAAAACTACTGACCGATCTGCGTGATCTCCACGCGGCGATTGAGAGCCTTGCCTCCGGCGGAGGCATTCGAGGCCAGCGGATTCTGCGAACCGTGCCCGGAGACCTGCTTGAAACGCGAGTTCGGGAAGCTGAGCGGAGCAACCTGCTGGAAGTAGCGCTTCACAGCCTGTGCGCGCTTCTCGCTCAACGGCACATTCACCGCGTCGCTGCCGGCATTATCGGTGTAGCCATCGATCTGCAGGGCCAACTGCGAGTTGATCGCCAGCGAATCCTTCAGTTCGTTCAGCACCGGCACGCTGTCGGGCAACGGCTGGTCGGAGCCGGACGCAAAGTTGATGTACACCGCCTTGTGGCCCAGCACCTGGCCGCCTTGAGCTTCCTTGGCGTAATCCACCGTCTCCGCGCTGGCGCCCTGCACTCCATTGGTGTTCAGCGAGGCCTGCGCGCTGAAGATGAACGAAGTATCCACCGCTTCCTTGTACGGCGGAACCGGATTGTCCTTGAACAGTTGCGGGTAGTTGGTGGTCGCGATCTTGCCGAAGGTCTCGTAGGTGGCGCGCATGTTGTTGTTGTGCTTGCCATCCAGTCCGAAGTAGTTGACGTTGTCCTCGAGACCGAAGACCGCCGAGCCGCCCAGCGGTTGGCCGGACTTGGGATCGCGGACGCCGCCGTAGTACTTGTACCAGTAGTCGCCGGTCTGGTCCTTGTAGAGCGTCGCCGAAATATCGCCCGCCTTGCGGCGGACGGCGTCGAATGCCTTCACTTGATCCGCCGCCTGGAAGCTCGCCGCCAGCAGCCCGGAGATTTCGTCGCGATTGTCGTTGAAGAACTTCTTGATACCCAGAATGACGGCCGGCATCTGCGAGGCATATTCGTGCGAAGAGACGATCTTGGCGGTGCCGGGGCGTCCATGCACAGCCTGCTCGTCGCCGGGGGTCCAGGTGACCACCCCATCCGGGCAGACGTTCTTGGTTTCGCCGGTCGGGCGGCCATCCTTGACCACCTTGCGGTCTTCGCAGCGGTTGGGGATGAATACGTCGGTGACGGCCTTGATGTAGTCTT
>Ga0316217_10004773_pt1 | contig 14419 bp, 11 predicted proteins | sample 1anoAmetaG_FD_203633 | JGI IMG/M metagenome (GOLD analysis project Ga0316217, IMG submission 203633) | Freshwater microbial communities from Trout Bog Lake, Wisconsin, USA - 1anoA | ecosystem: Environmental > Aquatic > Freshwater > Lake > Hypolimnion/Profundal zone | place: USA: Wisconsin... | reverse complement strand
GACGCTGCGCTGCCGGCCGCGGGCGCTCGGCGCTCAGGATGACACTTCAGATCAAAATCGCGATTCGAAGACCGGGTGGCCCATATTTGCCCTCCTTTGGCAAATGTGGGGGAGCATACAGTCCGTTCCGAGCCCGCTTGGTACCAGCAGAACCAGGCGAGCAGGGACAGGCACCAGGGCGAGGCGAGGAGCATGTCGGTGGCGGCGGCGCGGGCGAAGCCGAGGATGAGGACCGAGGAGGCGACCATCAGGGCAGCGTCCAGACGGGCGGTGTAGCGGATGCGGCGGACGGCGAGGAAGGTTCCGAAGACCAGTAGGGTGGCGGCGACGGCCGAGGGGATGCGGGCGGCCCAGTCGGAGACGCCGAAGACGGAGTAGGAGAGCATTTCTCCCCAGTAGAGAAGAATGGGTTTCTCCAGCCAGGTGTGGTGGTAGAGTACGGGCACGACCCAGTCGTGGCGGGCAAGCATCTCGCGGGCCACCTGGGCGTAGCGGGGCTCGTCGGGGCCAACCAGGCCGATGCCGGAGAGGCGAAAGAAGAAGAAAAAGCCGCACAGGCCGGTGAGCAGGAGGAGCTCGCGCAGGCGGGTTTGGCGGCTCGACATGCAGAGCAGTGTATCGCCTGCGGAACGGATTCGCCAAAGTGGGAGGGATCTTTGGGGGAACCGCGACGGTACGAACTAGAGTAACGACGGGAGCAACCCTGAACAACTCTGGACAATGTTGCTGCATCCTAACTGGGGTGTACTCTCGTTGTACGCACATCCCTGGCGGGTTGCGGGCTGGCGCGTTTTTATCGGCGGCGCGGACGGCGAGCGAGGAAAACAGGAGAGATACAAGTGATGAACCATAGCGCAGGGTCAGCGGAAGTGAGTGTCGAAACCGGTGGTAGCGGGCGGCAGGCCGGCAGGCGTCTTCCCGGCCGGCGGGCAAAAGGGTCGTCGCTGATTGAATTTGCCCTGGTGATGACGTTTATGCTGGTGCCAACGACGGTTGGACTTGCGGAGTTTGCGACCTATCTGAGCAACTATCTGGCGCTGACCGATGCCGTGGCCGCAGGCGCGCGGTCGCTGGCGATCAGCCGGGGAACCACGAATCCGTGCAATGTGGTCGCGGACGTGGTGATCCCCACTTACCAGGCGGGCGCCATCGAGAGCGGTTTCACCAGCGCAAACATGAACTTCAAGATCACGCTGACCCCTGTGACTGGTACGGCGCCGACGCCGGTGAGTTGGTCGGGAACCACCACCACGACCACCCCGTCGAGTTGCTACAACAATGCCAGTCCTCTTGGCGGGTTTCCGGCCGGGATGCAACAGGGCGGCACCGCCACGGTCTGGGCCAATTACAACCCTGTACTGATCTTCAACGCGTTCGGCCTTACGATCCCTATCACGGCACAGACGACGGAGATTGTGCAATGAACCAGAATGGAAAGCTTTCGATACCCCGGTCGCGTCGGCACGAGCGCGGACAGATCGTCATTTGGTTGTTGTGCGTCTGGGTCGTCTTCTTCGTTGCCATTGGGGCGATAGTGGCCGACCTGGGAGTCGTGTATTGCGCCTGGCGGCAGCTGCAGGCGTCGACCGATGCGGCGGCGCTGGCGGGGGCCGAGGCGCTGCCTACCCAAAGTGCGCTGGCCGTGCAGTCCCAGGCGCAACTGTACGGCTCGTACTCGGGAGAAAAAAACATCTATACCGATATGACGGTTACGAGTCTGCCGTCAGTTACGCTGGGCTGCTCATCCACAGAGTCGAACCTGGGAATCGTCTGTGTTGACCCGTCGAGCGACAACGTGGTGAAGGTGACGCAGACGGCACAGGTGCCGTTGAATTTCTTGAACTTTTTCTCCACAACCCTGACCGGCCACCCCGCCATGACGATTACGGCAAACTCGGAGGCGGTGATGAAGGGCGCGCCGGGTCCGCCCTTCAACGTGGCGATCATCATGGACACCACGGGTTCGATGAGCAGCGGCACCAACAGCTGCGGCGGTTCGACCACGCCCATCCAATGCGCCCGGCAGGGCCTGCAATACCTGCTGGCGGAACTTTCGCCTTGTGCACCGGGCGCAACTTGCGCTGGGGCTTCTCCGGCCCCTGCGGTCGACCAGGTGAGTTTGTTTGTTTTTCCTGCGTGGGATGGTACGGCGGGCTTGGTTACCAGTGCCTGGTGCGGCGGCGGATCAGCCCACGGCGAGCATTATTATGAGGCGTTGGGCGGCGGTCCTACAGACAGCCCGGCACCGCCGGGGGGCGAAACAGCGACCGTCAGCGGAACCTCGTTCACATATCAGCTCATCGGGTTCAGCAGCGATTACCAAACCACCGATGGAGCGGGCCTGAACCCCAATTCCCACCTCGTGAAGGCGTCCGGGTATCCGGCGGGGACCGGGTCGAACAACGGATGTTTGACAAACCCGGGCGGCGCCGGCACCTACTATGCGGGCGTGATTTATGCGGCCCAGAATGCGCTCGCCGCTCAAAAGTTGGCAAATCCGCTCTCGAACAACGTGATGATTATCATGACCGACGGCGATGCCAATGCGACATGCTCGGACATGACCGCCCCTTACAACGTTGTCTATACCGGTAGCCCGGCAAGGGTCCCAAGCGGGTGCTCGCCGGGGACCGGGGGCAACAGCTACAGCTATATGTCCGCGACCGATGAGTGCCAGCAGGCGATTCTGGCGGCCTGGGCCGCTACGCAGGCGGGAACCCAGGTGTATACGATCGGCTTCGCTTCGGAGGCTTCGGGGTGTTCGACCGACACTACGAGTATGGGTTTAGGAGCTTTAGCAGCCTCGTATGGGATGCCCGCCTCCTACTCAGCAACCCCCGGCTCCGGCCTCACCCCGTGCGACACGATTGAGTACATGGCCTCCTCTCCGGCGTACTGGTTCAGCGATTCGGCCAGTTCGTGCGGCGGAGCATCCGCTCAGCCCGCCAACAACATACAAACGATTTTCGGGGCGATTACGGCGAACCTGTCGGTGGCCCGGCTGGTTCCACCGGGCACATAAGGCTGGGACTTCCGGATTTTTTCGGGCTCGATCATGAAAGCTCCTCCCACGGATGGGGGGAGCTTTTGCTTTGTGGGGTGCTGGATGCCTCCGGAACTGGGTTGGAGGGTAGACCGCGTTGGGATTCCTTGCGGCGCTCGGAACAACACCGCGTTTTGGCCGTTCGTTAGAAAATGCGGCGCGGTTATTCGCGGCCGCGGAAGCGGATGATCTGGCGGCGGTCGCGTTTGGAGGGACGGCCCTCGGGGAGGGCTTCAAAGTTCATCAGGGCGCGGCGCTCGTCGGCGGCCTTCTGGCGGGCTTCGCGGCTGGCGTCGCTTTCGCGGTAGAGGGTTTGGGCGACCGCGGCGGGGCCGCGCACGTCGCTGAGCAGCAGTACCTCGACCTGGAACTCTCCGCCATCGTTGGTGACCTGGAGACGGTCGCCAATGCGGATTTCGCGCGCGGGCTTGACGGGCTGGCCGTTGGCGAGGATGCGCCCGAGTTCGCAGGCGCGCGAGGCCAGGGCGCGGGTTTTGAAGAAGCGCGCGGCCCAGAGCCACTTGTCGGTGCGGACGGAGTTCATGGAGATATTTTAGCTGGAAGGTCAACTGCAAAGATCAACTGCCCCACCCAAGCCAAAGGAGGGCTTGAATGGGGCACCCGCGGGTGAGCCGGAATGCCTCTGCGGCGGCAGAGGAGATTGGAGCGGCGATGGGGCTCTTCGCTTGAGCTACGCGGCGGGTACGCGGCAAAAGACGCCGCTCCGGTCGCGGGCGCTCGGCGCTTAGGGTGACACCTCAGGAACAAGAACAAGAGCAGCGACAAGAGCACAAAAGAAAAACCGGAGAGCGGCGGCTCCCCGGTTGGGTGCGCGGAAGATTGGCAGGCGATCAACCGAAGTTGATGGGGTGTCTGTCGAGCCAGTGGGAGTCGCGGGTGGAACTGATCTCGCGCATGGCGCCACGGGCGACCTCGGAGGAGATCTGGCGGGTTTCCCAGGCGACACAGGCGGTGAAGCCGACGACGCCTCCGGCGACGCCCAGGGCCACGGCGGCCGCAGGGTTGGCTTTGCGGCGCTGCACCAGCAGGGCGCAGAGAGCTCCGACGCCGATCCCCATGGCGGTTGGCGCCCAGGAGGCGCGGACGGAGCGCGACAGCAGTTTGCTCACGGGCTCGGTCTGAAGCACGGTGTCCCACGCGGTACGCGCGCCCTGCCATCCGGAGTCGGCGAGGTCACGTCCGTATTCCATTTCAGATTTCAACCAATTTCCCATATTCGTAGCAGTCATCACGGTCCATCCTGAAAATTTGGGCTGAAAATTCAGCCTCAGCGAGAGTTGATAGTAACTCCGAAGTTAAGAAAGGGAAAGTACAACTAGCATGGCAAGGCTGCTTTTTTACGGTGGATTCACAGTGGGCGGGAGTGGGAGCACACTTAAGGAGAAAACCTCGGACGGAACAAAGGCCGCGCACGTGCGAAAGAAAAATTGTGCTCTAAAATAGACGCATGGACAACCAGCTCGTGGCATTTCCGCCCAAGAAAATTGAAAGAGAACTCTACCTGATCGGCTTCCGGATGGATCCGGCGGCGGAGGGTCCGCAGTTTTACTCTCTGATCGGGACGGAGGGGGATGGGGAACGGCCGATCACCCGCGGCGGGCGAATCCTGTTCTTCCGCAGTCCGGCCGCAGCGGGCAGAGCGCTGGCGGCAAGCGACAACGGCTTCCGCGACGCGGGTCCGGCACCGGACGAGCTGGAGCTGCTGTGCGACATCGGCGAAGCACTGCATGTGGCCAACCAGGAGGCGGAAGACGGCGATGGCGTGCTGTTCGAGCTGATCGCGGTCTTCGACGACCTGCTGCGGGAGGTGAAGCTGACGGTTCCCTCTGAGTACACGGCTGTGCTGGCAGCGGTGGCCGAGCGGCTGGGCGAGAGCGTGGAGTTTGCCAGCTTCCTGGCCTCCAGCGGGATCGCGCGGGAGCGGCTGGAAGATGCGCTGCTGTGGTGCGTAGGAGCGGTGGCGGCCAAGAGCAGCTGGGTGGAGTGAGGCGCAGGCTGTCTTACCGCTGGGAAATACACCGGCCGCTTTCCTCTTCCCACATTTGCCAAAGGAGGGCAAATATGGGGCACCCATCGTTGCTGATTAGCGGCGGGTGGTGGCGATTTCGGGCTGGTGGCGGTGGGCCTGGGGCGGCGACTGGAGATGGTCGCGGATGAGGTTTTGCTGGAGACGGGCGAAGGCGTCTTCGGGAGTATCCACGTAGTCGAACAAGTTCACGTCCTCGGGGGAGATGGTTCCGGCGTCGGCCAGGGCTTCAAGGTTGAGCACGCGGCGCCAGTATTCGGAGCCGTAGACCAGGACGGTCATCTTCTTGGCTAACTTTTCGGTCTGCGCGAGGGTCAGGATCTCAAAGAGTTCGTCGAGGGTTCCGAAGCCGCCGGGAAAGACCACGAGGGCCTTGGCCAGGTAGGCGAACCAGAGCTTGCGCATGAAGAAGTAGTGGAACTCGAAGTTGAGCTCCGGGGTGATGTAAGGGTTGGGGGCCTGCTCCATGGGCAGGGCGATGTTGAGGCCGATGGTTTTGCCGCCGGCCTCGCGTGCGCCGCGATTGGCTGCTTCCATGATGCCGGGGCCTCCGCCGGTGGTGACGACGAAGCGGTGGCGCTTGCCGCCGAGGGTGCGGCTCCAGGTGGTGAGCATGTTGGCCAGGCGGCGGGCATCTTCATAATAGCGTGCCATGTCCACGGCGCGCTGGGCGCGATAGGCGGCCTGGGTATGCTCCGTGGCCGGCGCGGCAGAGCTTTTCCCGGACAAAGAGGCGGGAGGATTGAGGCGCTCGGCGGCTCCCTGGGCATTGTGCAGGCTGTGGAAGCGGGCGGAGCCGAAGAAGACAACGGTGTCCTGGATTTTTTCGCGGCGGAAGCGGGCCAGCGGCTCGGCGTACTCGGCAAGGATGCGCAGGGGACGGCCATCGGGGCCCTTGACGAAGGCGTCGTTTTCGTAGGCGAGCGGGGCGATGAGATTGGTCTGGTCAGCCATAGTGGGTACCCGGTTCCGGCTTGCTAGCGAAGATCGCGATAGTGTACGGCATCGCTGGCTCCCAACCATAGATCGAGGAGGCCGATGCCGGAGATCATGCCGCGGACGAAGGTGAGATTGCAGAAATACTTAAGGTTGGGCCAGGCGCCGAGCAGGGGATTCTCGGTCCAGAGGCGGGTCCAGGGGAGAACCAGGACGAGGATGCCAGCCCAGAAGGCGATGGCGACCTCGACGGCGAGCAGGAGGCGCTGCGCCCAGACCGGCGGGTGCGCGGCGGGCGGGCTGAGCCGGGTGAGCTGGGCGGGGTGCTCTTCGTCCGGTTCCGGCGTTTGCGGGGTCTGCTTCAGCGGTCCTACTTCCATCATTCGATTTGGTGCGTCCCTATTCTCCCGCGATGGCCCGGCAAGGCCAGACGACGAGCTGCTGTCCCAAAGGCTGCGCAAGCTTGCTCCTGATTCTACGCTGAAGACCGCCAAAGACAGAACCGGTATGGGGTTCCGGGCGAGAAAAAGGCGAGGCGGGAACGGCTACTGGCGCTTGGCGAATTTACGCCGCCCGGCACGCAGTGCTCCTGCTCTGCACATTCTGCTCGCCCCACATTTGCCAACAGCGGGCAAATATGGGCCACCTGTCAGCTCTGCCATCTCCCACATCTGCCAAAAGAGGGCAGATATGGAGCACCGTCAGATGGCGGAGCGCAGCTCGCGGATGCGGGTGGCAACGTCGCGATAGTCGATGTTGGAGCCGTAGACTTCGAGGAAGTGGTTGAGCGCCTCGCGCTTGCGTCCGGCGGCCTCGTAGGCGCTGGCCAGTTCGTAGTTGACGGCGGTGCGCGAATCTTCGTCCGGGGCGGTGTCCAAGGCGCGGAGGAACCACTTGAAGGAAGCCTCGGGCACGGACTTTTCCACGAAGCAGGTGGCCAGCCAGATGTAGGCCTGCTGGGCGCGGTCGCGGGTCAATCCGTTCGCCAGATGGCAGACCTTTTGCAACTCGCCGATTGCCTCGTCGAGCAGTCCCATCTCGCGGAAAGCGATGCCGAGGTTGAAGTGGGTTTCGGGATCGTCATCCTGCTGCGGGGTTTCCAGGTCGCGCTCGAAGTCCTGGAGCAGGCTGCCAAAGACGCTGGGGGCGAGCTCGGGCTGAGGCTCCGCCGAGGCGGCCACGTAGGGCACCAGCGCAGGCGGCGCCGCAGCGGGTGGAGGCGGCAGCGGGGCGGGTGCAGGCGCGAACGTAGACTCCAGCGCGGGGTGAGGCTCCAACGGCAAGGGGTCGGAGTCAAACAGATCGGGTAGAGCGGAGTCCGGCTGCGGGGCTGGCTCCAGATCCAGTTCCGTCTCCAGTTCCAACATCGGGGGCGGCGGTTCGAGCGCCAGGGGCGCGGCTGGCGGCTCAGGCGGCGCAGGCACATGGCGGGGCTGGGCGACGGGAGTGAAACTGTCTCCCAGCTCAAGGTCCAGTTCGGAGGCCAGCGCACTGAGCGAGGGTTCGTCGGCGGGCGCAGCTTCCGCCACCGGGGAATCGCTTTCCGCTGGCGCGAATTCCTCAGCCGGCGCGAGGCCGGGGAACGGGGCTGGCTCGTCGGTGACCTCGATGACCTCGACCGGCGCGAAGCCGAGCTCGGGGACGGCGATGGCGGAGCCGGAAGAGGCGGAAGCGCGGTGCATCCGATCGCGCAGAGCAGGCAACTCGGGGTGGCTGGGGCAGGCCTGGGCCAGGCGCGCGAGGGCGGACTCGGCTTCCTCCCAGATCTGCTGATTCAGGCAGAAGTGGACCTCTTCGAGCAGTTCCGCGACATTCGCGTCAGTGACATCGGCGGCTGGCCCGTCGGCGGCCGCCTCCGGCTGCGGAGCCGATGGCGCGGCGGAGGTCTCGTCCGCCGCTTCGTCCTGCCAGACGGACTCCCACTCGCCGGAGAGATCGATTTCCTCGGTATCGCTGGGCGTCTGATCGGTTGCGATGTCGAAGTCGCTGGCGGTGAACTCGCTGCCCTTGGCCTCCCAGGTGACGGTGGGGCCGGAGGTGGTGAGGGCGGCGTAGTAATCGGCTGCTTCGGAGGCGCCCAGGCTCTCCAGGACGCGCTGCATGGTTTTGTAGCAGCGGGCGGAGTTGGAAGCGTCGCCCTCCTGGCGGTAGAGCAGGCCGAGCGTGCGGTTGAGACGCAGATCCTCGGGGGCGCTTTGCAGGGCTTGCTCCAGCACGCCGATGCTGCGCGTTTTGGAGGCGAACGACTCGTAGAGCTCCGCTTCGCTGAGGGCGGCGGTGACGATCTCCTCGGTCTCGGGCGGTTGATTCTGCGATGGCAGCTCGGGTTCGCTGCCGGTGCGGAACTCCTCGAGGGTAAGCGCCTTGTCTTCTGACGGCGGGGCTTGGCCGACGGGCGCAGCCGGCGCGTTGGGCGAGAGGCGGGCACAGATCTGGCGGTAGGCCTGGACATGGGCCGGGCTCTCGGGCTCCAGCTGAATGAGTTCCTTGTAGGCATCGCGGGCGCGTTCGAACTGCTCGGATTGCACGCAGGCGTGGCCGAGAAGTTCGAGGACCTCGGCCAGCATGGAGCTTTCGCCGGCGCGCTGGAACAGGTCGTAGATGGTCTGCAGGGCGTCGGGATTGTTGCGCACCCGGGAGACGGCTCCGTGCAGATGGGAGAGCACGTCCTCCTTGTCATGCGCCAGGAGTTCCGCGGCGAACTCGTGGTAGATGGCGATGACGCGGAGGGTTTCGTTTTCTTTGTAGAGCGCGGCGGCGACCCGCAGGATGCCGTCGGCATCGTGATGGACGGTGACCAGCTTGCGGGCGATGGGGTAGGCCTGGTCGAGCTTGTCGAGTTTGAGATAGGCGGCCAGCAGGTGGCGCAGTCCTTCGACGCGCGAATCCAGATCGGGGATGGCCTCGTACAGTTCGGCGGCTTTTTCGGCGTCTCCCGTCTCCAGGGTGACCTGGGCGCGCAGCTCCTGGGCGCGCAGGTTGCTGCGGTCGAGGGCGATGAGCCGGTCGAGAATCTTCTGCGCGGGCTCCAGCGAGCGGCGTTCGATCAGGGTGGAAGCGGTTTGGGAGAGCATGTCCCGGGCTTCGTTTTTCTGGCCACCCTGGATCATGAGGTCGGCAGTGCGGGAGATGACCTGGATATTTTCCGGATCGAACAGGACAAGCTGCTTGAGCAGACGAAGCGTTTCCTTGATGTGGCCGCGCTTGGTATAGGCATCGGCGGTTTGCAGCAGCATGGAGCGGGCATCGCCCACCAGGCCCTGCTTACGGTAGAGCTCGGCGAGCTTTTCCATGGTGGGCAGGCCGTTGGGGTCGAGCTTGGTGATCTTCTTATAGAGGGCGATCGCCTTGAGGTTGGAGCTGTCGTTGACGTAGCTCTCGGCGACCACGCGGAAGCGCTCGATGGCCTTCTCGTTCTGCCCGAGGCGGGCATAGATGTCGCCTACGGTGTTGAGAATGGTGAGATCGTTGGGCTCGACCTTGAGAATCTTTTCGTATTCGGCGATGGCGTTGGGCAGCTTGTTCTGCTGCAGATAGCCTTCGGCTTTGATGCGCGATTTTTCCTTGTTGAAACCAAACTCGAACCCAAACACCGCCATAGTTCGCTCCCGGGCTCCTGCACCTGGTCCCCACATTCGCCACCAAATGGCGGATGCGGGTCACCCACCCGGAGGCTGCGCCGGCAGGAAGAGCCCCTTGCATTGGCTTACGGTACCACAGCATCGGCGAGGGCCGATAGGATCGTCGGCCCGCTGCTGGGGTCTATCGGGACATGTCCCAATGAGGCCAAAAAAATGGGTACCGGGCTTCCGCTGATAGACTTCATGCCATGTTGAAACCCACGGGGAGTGACAGGTCGTGCCGGCGATGAAAGCTGCTTCGGGCGCGATGCGGAAGGTGCGGCTGCTGGGGTTTCTGCTGGCGCTGGTGGCGGCCAGCGTTTGTATCCACGGCTATCACTATGGGATCGAAGACGAGGCGATTTATCTGCCGGCGATCAAGGCGCATCTGAACCCGGCGCTGTATCCGCACGACGCGATCTTCTTTGAACTGCAGACCCGGCCGATGCTGTTTGACGATCTGGTGGCGGCGACGGCGAGGGTGCTGCATCTGGCCGTGGACTGGACGGTGTTCGGCTATTACCTGGCAACGCTGCTGGCGTTTTTTGCCGGCCTGTGGGCGATCGAGTCAAGGCTCTTTCCCAGCGAGCGGGCGCGTTGGGGCGGGGTGCTGCTGGCGGCGGTGTTGCTGACCCTCCCGGTGGCAGGAACGTGCGTTTTTCTGGTGGATCAGCATCTGCATCCTCGGACGCTGGCCACGGCGCTGATTCTGCTGGCGGTGGCGATGGTGGTGCCGCGGGCTTTGGAGTCGGGTAACGCTGACGCTGCCGGCCGCGGGCGCTTGGGCGAGAAGTTGCCGGCGCGGCACTGCGTCTGGGTGGTGTTGCTGACGATTGCGGCGGCGACGATGCATCCGCAGATGGCATTTTATGGGGCGCTGCTGCTGGTGGTTCTGTGTTTGCCGGAGCGGGCGCTGCGCTGGAAGCCAACGCTGGCGATGGGCATCGCCGGAGTGCTGGTGGTGGTGCTGGCGACGCGGTGGATGGGCACGGGCAGTGCGGCGTGGCAGGAGGCTTCGCGCACGCGGACGCAACACTATTTGCTGCAGTGGGAGTGGTACGAGTGGCTGGGCGGGATCGCTCCCATCTTTGTGTTGTTGGGGCTGGGGTGGGTGGCGCGGAGGAAGGGATTGGCGGTGGCCTCGGCGGTGGCGAAGCGGACGGCGTGGTTTGCGGCAATGGGATTCGTGGCGGGAGTGGTGATTACGATTCCGCCGCAGATGGAGCGGTTGACACCGTATCAGCCGCTGCGCACGCTGCACCTGACTTACATTGTGATGACGCTGCTGGCGGGCGGACTGCTGGGCGAGTATGTGCTGAAAGACAAACTGTGGCGCTGGGCCGTGCTGCTGCTGCCGATTGCGGCGGGGATGAGCTATGCGCAGTGGCAATCGTTTCCGGATTCGCATCACATCGAGTGGCCGGGACGGGCGACGGGCAACGACTGGGTGGAGGCGTTCAAATGGGTGAAGGCGAATACTCCGGTGGACGCCTACTTTGTGCTGGACCCGCACTACATGGATCGCGAGGGCGAGGACTTTCACGGCTTCCGCGGACTGGCCGAGCGCAGTCAGATGGCGGACTGGGAAAAAGACTCGGGAGTGGTGCTGCTGTTTCCTGCGCTGGTGACGCGGTGGTATCGCGAGGTGCATACGCTGGACAATTGGGACCACTTTACGGCCCAGGATTTGCATCGGCTGCGGGAGCAGTTTGGCGTGGAGTGGACGGTGCTGCGGGGACAGGGCACAGGATCTATTGCGCTTTCGGATTGTCCGTATAGGAACCGCAGTGTGGAGGTTTGCAGGATAGAGTGAAAAATGAATTGTGGTGGCCGGAGTGCCCTTTGGGCGGTTGCGAATATTTTGGCTGCGCAGGGGTCCTTCGCTCCGCTCAGGATGACACCTCGATTCAAGAGCAATAGCGAGAGCAACTGCGGGAGCAAAGACAGGAACACCGACGGGAGCAAGGGGAGCGATGCGGGGAAGCTGGCTGAGAGAGCCGACGATGATTGCGCTGGAGACGATGCGGTCGCACAAGCTGCGCTCGTTCCTGATGCTGCTGGGCGTGATTCTGTCGGTCTCGACGCTGATCCTGGTGGTGGCGCTGATCAATGGCACCAACGACTACATCGCCGAGCGGGTGGCGAACCTGGGCAACGGCGTCTTCCTCATCATGCGCTACGGGATCATCGACAACAGCGACGATTTTGTGCGGGCGGTGCGGCGCAACAAGCAGCTCAGCTACGACGATTACATTGCGTTGCGCGATGGCATGAAGCTACCCAAAAACGTAGGGTTGGAGTGCCGCTCGACGGAGACGGTGCGGAACACCGGAGAAAGTCCAGGACTGGGCTCCGGATTGGGTTCTGGGTTAAGTTACGAGGACGCTTCGATACGCGGCGTGACGGCGAACATCGGCGAGATGACGACCGACGAGGTGGCGCGCGGACGCTTCATCAGCGAGAACGACAACCAGCATCGCAGCCAGACGGCGATGATCGGAAGCGAGGTGGCGGAGAAGCTGTTTCCCAACCGCGATCCGCTGGGCAAGACGGTGACGCTGCGGGGCTACGACTTTACGGTGGTGGGCGTGGCCAAGCCGGTGGGCAGCGTGCTGGGCCAGCCCATGGACAACTTTGTGTATATCCCTGTGGAGAGCTGGTTCAAATTGAACGGCACGCACACCGACCAGATCGCGATCAACATTCAGGCGCGCAGTCCGGAGCTGCTGGAGCAGACCAAGGACGAGGCGCGGGCGCTGCTGCGGGCGCGGCGGCATGTGCCTCCGAACGAAGACGATAACTTTGGATTGTTTGGCGCCGATACGTTGATGGCTCTATGGAAGAAGCTGACGGGAACGCTGGCGTGGGCGATGGTGGGCTTTGTTTCGATCTTTCTGGTGATCGGCGGCGTGGTGATTATGAACGTGATGCTGGCCAGCGTGACGGAACGGACGCGCGAGATCGGCATACGGAAATCGCTGGGGGCGCGTACCTCGGACATTCTGGCGCAGTTTCTGGTGGAGTCGGCGGTGATGAGCGCAATAGGCGGAGCGATCGGCATTGTGGTGGCATGGCTGCTGGCAATGATTCTGGATAAGACGACGCCGCTGCCGATGCGGGTGCCGCTGATGGCCGTGATCACGGCGATTGGAGTTTCGACGGCGGTGGGATTGTTTTTTGGAGTCTATCCGGCACGCAAGGCGGCGCGGATGAATCCGATTGAAGCGCTAAGGGCGGAACAGTGATGGAGCGCGTGGATTCGGGGATCCCACATTTGCCAACCGAAGCTTCGCAGCCGGGTACGCGGCAAGGGACGCCGCTCCGGCCGCGGGCGCTCGGCAAATATGGGGCACCAGGGTTTTCCTTTGGCGAAACCGTGCGCATGGCCATGGAGACCTTGCTGGAGAACAAGCTGCGCTCGATGCTGACCGTGCTGGGCGTGTTCATCGCCGTGGTGGTGCTGGTGATGGTGTTTTCGATTATGTATGGCGTGGATGCCGATGTGCGCGCGCAGCTGGAACAATTCGGCACCGACACGCTGTTTGTGTACAAGTTCGATCCCGGCATTCACCTGCACCGGTTGTCGCAGGAACTGCGGTTGCGGCGTCCGCTGCAGTATGAGGACGCGGAGGCGATTGGCGCAGAGGCTCCGTCGGTGCGCGAGGTGTGCGTGCAGGTGAACTCCCAGTGGCCCAACGGCGACGAGGGGATGAACACGCCGTCGTATATTCCCACGGCTCGCTATAACGGGAAGGAAGTAACGGCGGTGGATTTTGAAGGAGTGACGCCGTCGTATGTGCTGGTGCAGAACGCACGGCTGGAGCAGGGCCGATTTTTGACCGAGAGCGAGAACCTGCATCGCGTGGATGTGGCGGTGATCGGCCACGACCTGGCGGAGGCGCTGTTTCCGGCCCGCGATGCGCTGGGCAAGGAGTTGCAGGTGACGGGGATGACGTTCCGGGTGATCGGCGTGCTGGAGAAAAGCAAGGCGGTGTTTGCGCGCGACAACTCGGCGGACAAGCAGGTTTATGTTCCTTACCTGACGTACCGCAAGCACCGTCCGCAGGATCGGGAAAACTTTTTTACCGTGCTGGCCTACCGCGGCAGGAAGGCGGAGGCGACGGATGAGATTACGGCCATTCTGCGGCGCCGGCGGGGCGACGGCTTCGGAAAAAAGGACAGCTTCGGGATCTCTTCGGCGGAGGCGATCAGCGAGCAGTTCCGCGGCATCATGAGCTCGATTGCGCTGCTGACGATTGCGGTGGCGTCGGTGGGAATGCTGGTGGGCGGCGTTGGCGTAATGAACATCATGCTGATGTCGGTGACCGAGCGGACGCACGAGATTGGCGTGCGCAAGGCGATTGGTGCGCGCAGCCGGGACGTGGTGCGGCAGTTTCTGGTGGAGGCGATGGTGCTGACCGGCTCGGCGGGGATTGCGGCGGTGCTGTTCTGCCTGGCGCTGATCGCGTTGCTGAACCTGGCGCTGCCGCAGGTTCCGGCGATGGTTCCGGGCTGGGTGATTCCGGCGGCGGTGGCGGCGGCGATGAGCGTGGGACTGTTCTTCGGGATTTATCCGGCGGCCAAGGCGGCACGGCTGGACCCGGTGGAGGCGCTAAGGCACGAATAGGAGATTGCATTTGCAAATACCCTAATGTGGGGCGCCGCAGGTTAGCTCGCTGGCAAGAATCGAGCGTGGCCGAAATGACCTTGGTGCGGCCGCGGATATTTGTGCCGTGCTGGGGTCCTTCGCTTCGCTCAGGATGACCCTCTCAA
>Ga0316217_10004772_pt1 | contig 14420 bp, 11 predicted proteins | sample 1anoAmetaG_FD_203633 | JGI IMG/M metagenome (GOLD analysis project Ga0316217, IMG submission 203633) | Freshwater microbial communities from Trout Bog Lake, Wisconsin, USA - 1anoA | ecosystem: Environmental > Aquatic > Freshwater > Lake > Hypolimnion/Profundal zone | place: USA: Wisconsin... | reverse complement strand
TGGCGGCAGCCCCCGTGCCAGAGGCACCGTCCCCGAAGGACCAGGCATAAGAAGTGATGGTGGCGGTCAGGCATTGGTCGGTGGCAGTCCCGAGGAAGGCCAAGGCGGTGCCGCTGGCCACAGTCACGGCCGAAGCCGGGGTCACGATGGCGGCCACCAAGGAGCTCGACGCCACAGTGACAAGACGGGTGGCCGTGGCCTTGACCCCCGAACTGTCCTTGACCGTGAGAGTTACTACCTCCGACATCGGCGTGGTGCCCATATTGGTGAAGCTGTGGCTTGTGGAGATCCCGGTGCCGGGAGTACCGTCCCCGAAGTCCCAGGCGTAGGTGAACGTCGCCGCGGCGGAACTGTCCGCGGCAGTCCCGAGGAAGGCAACGGCAGTGCCGCTGGCCACGGCCACCGCCGCCGGCGGCTGGCTGATGGCGGCAGCAAGGGTGTTCCGGGCGACGGTGATGGCCATCGTCGTGGAGGCCGAGAGCCCGTTGCTGTCCGTCACAGTGAGGGTCACCGGGCAGATCCGGCTGGTGGTGCCGGGATTGCTGAAGACGTGGCCGGAAGATGAGCCGATGGCGTTGGCTCCATCCCCGAACGCCCAGGCGAACTGGAAGGCGCTGCCTTCCACCCCGCCCGTAGCCGAGCCGGCGAAGGCCAGGGCGCCGCCGCCCACCACCGTCGTGCCCGCCGCCGGAGTGGTGATGGCCGCCGTGAGGGTGGGCGGGGCGAAGGACGCGGCGCCGGCCGGGGCGCCCACTCCCGTCGCGTAATCCCAGCCGACCAGGGCCGGGAAGCCATTGTCGCCGGAGGTGATGTCCCGCAATGGAGACGGGCCTTCCAGGGCATTGCCGTAGATCCGGCTCAGCAACTGGGTCGTGTTGGCGCACGCCGCTCCGGCGAGGTTCACCATGCCGGCCACGCAGGGACAGGAGACGCTGGTGCCCCCGAAAACCATCCAGCCCGCATAGCCTTGATATGCCGTGCTGTCGAAGACGGCGACCCCGGTGCCGGGATCGGCATCCGACGAGATGTCGGGCACGCCGCGTTTCGCCCCGGTCATGCCGACCCCGCCCTGCCAGACCGGCTTGGCCAGGTAGAAGCTGTCGCCGCCTCCCCCCTCGGTCCAGGCGCTTTCCCCGATCCAATCCCCCAGCCGGTCCGTGGCGACGCTGGTGCCCCCCACGGCGACGACATAAGGCGAACAGGACGGATAGGTGACCACCCCGCCGGCGTCCCCGGAGGAGGCGAAAAACAGCGGGCCATCCCGGTTGAAATGGTTGTCATAGAGGTGCTCGTTGGGGAACTCCGAACTGGCCCAGCTCATAGAGACGCACGCCACCCCCGGCAGGGCGGCGGCCACGTCCACCGCCGCGAAAAGGTCCGCGAAACTGGAGGACGCGGCCTCGACCAGCACGATCTTGGCTGCGGGAGCCATGGCGTGGGCCCACTCGATGTCCAGGGCCGCCTCCTGGCTCCATCCGCCGTCGCCCGCCGGCCGGGCGTTCTCCAAGGGGCCGCTGCGGATGCTCCTGGACGTCGAGGAACTGAGGGGCGGCATGGTGCTCGACGCCGACTTCCTGTCGCCCCAGGGGCTAGTCGTGCTCTCCGCCAGGACCCGGCTTTCCGGCTACCACCTGGAGCGCGTGCGGACCCTAGGCGCCCTCCATGGCATCCAACAGCCCGTGCTTGTCACGGCTTTCGATGCGGTGGTCTGAGGCCTGCCCCGTCTCTGAAATCGGAGTCGCCCCTTCGGGAAGGGTGAAATAGAAAATTGCACCTTGCCCTGGCTCAGCTTCCGCCCAGGCTCGCCCGCCATGGCGCTGGATGACCCGCTGAACGATGGCCAAGCCGATGCCGGTTCCTTCAAAGTCGTTGAAGGCATGCAGCCGCTGGAAGGCGTTGAACAGCTTACCGACCTGGGCCATGTCGAAACCTGCGCCGTTGTCCTTGATGAAAAACGCCTTCCCACCATCGGGCATGATTTTTCCGCCCACCTCGATTCTGGGGTTCGGCCGCTTGGAGGTGAATTTCCAGGCATTGCCCAGAAGGTTCTCCAGCACCACCAGGAGCAGACGGGGGTCGGCACGCGCCTGCAGGTCCGGGTGGACGGCCAGTTCTACCTGGCGCTCTGGGCTGGTCAGGGCCAGTTCATTCAGGACCTTGGAGCAGGCCTGGGATATGTTGATGGTTTTCAGGTCCAGATGATGGCGCCCGATCCTGGATAGGTTCAGCAGATCCTCGATGAGTTGCGCCATGCGCTTGGCGCCCGTGCGGATCCGGGCGAGGTGATTCCTGCCGGCCTCGTCCAGCCGGTCGTGGTAGTCCTCCAGCAGGACCTGGCTGAAACCGTCGATGCCCCGGAGCGGCGCCCGCAGATCGTGGGACACTGAGTAGCTGAAGGCCTCCAGCTCCTTGTTGGCGGCTTCCAGTTCCTTGTTGGCGGCTTCCAGCTGGACCGTGCGCTCCTGGACCCGCATCTCCAAACCTTCGGCCATGAGCCGGACCCTGGCCTCAGCAGCCCGATGCTCGGCGATCAGTCCGGCCTGCTGGGTATTTTGGTAGGCGCTGTGGGACAGGTGCTTGGCTAGGGCGTAGAGGGCGTTTGCGACCTTGTGGAACTGTTCTGCCGGCATGACGGGCACCTCGCCCAGGGCCTGCAGAAAATCCGCCTCGTCCGCCCCGATCTCCCAGGCATAGGCAGCCATGGACTCCAGTGGCTGGGATGGGTCGCGTACCTGGCCGATCAGCCAACAGGCAACGTGCTGGCCACCGACCGAGATGCTGGCCCCGGCGTCCCAGAGTCCGCCGCTGAGGCACTTCTGAATGACCGGGCCGTCCGGATGGTAGCGACCGATGGCCGCATCGGAATATTTGCAGTTAAAGCAGCCCAGTTTCGTCGTCCGGATGACCTCGCTGCAGAGGCGGGTGAAATTGCTCGGTTTGGTGATGGGAGTCCCATCCGGCCAGGTGATGATGGACGCCACACCAGTGGCCAGGGCGAAAGCATCCTGGAGGCGCTGGAGGTCGGCTGGGTTGAAGAGGTCCTCGAAGGCGAGCCGGCTGGACTCTGTCGGCCTTCGGGCGAGGGCGAGGACCCGCGTTTCAAGGGCCGTTTCCAGCCGTTGCCGCTGGGTGATGTCGTAGATGACGCCGTAGACCACCTTCTTGGCGGGATCATACTCGGCGATGGAATAGATGTCCCGCAACTGACCATCGGCGGAACGCTTGATGCGGAACTTGATGTTATAGGGTTTGTTTTCCTGAATCAGCCCACTCAAGGTCGCCTTCATCAGCTCCCGGTATTCAGGCAGGACCATGGTCTGCGCCTCAGCCAACGACCACTCCGTCTGCATGAGGCCGTAGATCCGCTTCGCGCCCAGGGATGCTCGGATTCTCCGGTTGGCGAGGTTCAGCTCCCAGTTGCCGAACTGGGCCATCCGCTCGGCCCGTTCCATCAGGGCATGGCTGCCACGGAGTTCCAGTTCCGCCCGCTTGCGCTCGGTGATGTCCCGGTTGAAACACAGGATGACCGTTTTCCCGGCGACATGGACAAGGCTGGCCTTGACCTCGACTGGGAAAGGATGGCCATCCTTGTGGGTATGCTCGACCTCGAAGGTCAGAGCCTCCCCGGCCAGGATCCGGGCGATCGTCTGGGGACTCTGGCTGGGGCATCCGGGGGTGACGAGATCTCGCAGATACATGCCCTGCATTTCCCTGAAGGTATAGCCATGCAGGTCAGCAAGCGCTTGGTTGACTTCGATCAGGGCTCCGTCCGGGGACATGGTGAAGATCCCTTCGCTGGCAAGGCGGAACAGGGTTCGATAATTCTCCCCGCTCTCCCGCAGCCTTATTTCGGCATGTTCCTGGTCAGGCTGAGAGGAAATCCAACTCAGGTCGCTGGCGCCAACGCCCAACCTCGGACCAGCCACGTTTCTTTTCAGGCCTTTCCTGAATTTCATCCGTTGAAACCCTATGACACCTGCGAGGGGGAAAGTCTGGAACTCTGAATCCTGAGGAGAATTATGACCGGATGGATTTTTTGAAAATATCAATATTTTCCCCATTTTTTTATAGCTAATGCCAGGGTTGCACGACCCGCAGTTGCTGGGTATCGACGGCACCAGGTGATCCGGTGTTTGATTGAGGACAGGACCTTGATCTATCCCTTTCGAGCCCATGATATGAACATCAACCGTGGTCCACTGTAGACTCGCCCATCCGCCGTGGAATACATGATCGGATTCCTGCGGTTCCGCGGGTTGACCCCCAGATAGACCACCAGCACATGGTTCCACATGGTCACCGTGTCGCCCGGGTGGACTTCGGCCCCATCGGGAAGCACCAGGGGTGCCTGGATGTAGCCATCCTTGCTGAGGGGGCCGAGGACTCTCACCTTGAAGGGGAGCTTGGCAATGTCAATCCGCCCAAGCACGCTCTCGACCTTGTCCGGGCTGCAGGTGTGTTTCTTCCCGCTATTGGGGTCCATCAGGTTGAGCTTGTTCATGGGCCGGTGATGGTCAACGATGCCGACCAGGACATATATTTTCCCCATCACATTGACCAGGTTCTCGCCATCTGCGAAAGCCGCTGTGATCGCCTGCAGATCCATCTTTGTCGATTCCTTTGTTAGTATTGAAAATATGGCAGGTCAGCCCTCCGGTTCGGGCCCGATGGCAAACTGGGCCAGCTTGGCCCTGATTTCTTCCAGGCCGAAGGGCTTGGAGATGACCCCCACCTTGGGGCGCTTGCAGCAGTCCCAATCCTCGATGTTCGGCTGTCCGGAGGAAATGAGGATCGGAAGGTCCGGGCAGAGGTCCCGGATCTGGGCCATGGCCTGGGTCCCGGTCATGCCGGGCATGTTCTGGTCCAGGATCACCAGGTCTGGGACGATTCCTGACCGGATGCGCTCGAGCGCCGCTTCGCCTCCATCCACGGCCGTCACCTTGTGCTCCCCGGCCTTGGTGATCATCCGGGTCATCAGGGTCCGCACGTCCTGGTCATCGTCCACCAGGAGCACCTCCATAGGATGTATGGGCAAGGCGGGCGCCGCGGCGTCTGCCGCATGGGCGGGGGCCGGGATCCGGGGCAGCCGGAACTTGACGATCGTGCCCAGTCCCGGCCGGCTGGAAAGCTCCAGGCCCCCCCCGTGCGCCTTGACCACTCCGTAGGTCATGCTCAAGCCAAGGCCCGTGCCCTTGCCTACTTCCTTGGTGGTGAAGAACGGTTCCACCGCATGCGCAAGGACTTCTGGCACCATGCCGCAGCCGTGATCCTCCACCGAAACGTCCGCCCAAACCGGATCTGGGCTGGCGGTGCGGATGGTGACCGTCCCGCCATCAGGCATGGCGTCCATGGCGTTGAGGCAGAGGTTCACCAGGGCATGGTTGATGCTGCTTGCGTCCCCGTTCACCCACAAAGGATCTCCAAAGAACACCGGCTTGATGGCGATGAGGTTCCGGGTGGTGCTCTCCAGTAGGAAGCGGACCTCCTGGATGAGTCCGTGCAGTTCAAAGGGGGACTGGCTGGCGAGGGTGGGCTGGCCGAACTGGATCAAGGCCTTCACCACGTCCCGGCCCCGCATGCAGGCCTTGCCGATGACCCCGTAGGCGGCCATGTCCGGAGGTGCGGGCCCCAGTTGTTCCCGCAGGGCGGCGGTGCCCATGATGATGGTGAGGACGTTATTGATGTTGTGGGCCACGCCGGCCACCAGCACCCCCAGCGACTCCAGGGCCTGGGTCTGGTTCAGGCGCCCGGTGAGCCGGATCTGCTCCGCTTCGGCCCGCTTGCGCCGGGTGATGTCCTGCCCCTGGGCGATGGTGGCGAACGGGACCTGTCCGTCCGGATCAAACAGCGTCGCGGAGTTCCAGATTACGGAATGGGTCGAGCCGTCCCGGTGCAGAATTTCAATCTCTTCCGTTTCCAACTGCTCGGCGTTCAAGGTTCTGCGGATGCGCCCCATTGAATCCGAGGCCGCCGCCGGCGGGAATAATACTTCCATGGTCTGGCCGGCGGCTTCCGCCGCAGTGAGACCAGTCAGCGTTTCAAAGGCGCGGTTGCAGCGGGTGATGCGGAAGTCTGGATCCCAGACGACGATGGGTGCGTTCGCGTGATTGATGAGGTTTTCCAGATAGGTGTTGGAAATGTACAGTTCTGCCGCACGTTTCTCTTTCTCTTCGTTCTGGAACTTGAGTTCCTCGTTTGCTATGACCAGTTCCGCAGCCCGCTGCTCCTTCTCATGATTCTGAAAGATGAGTTCTTTGTTGGCGATGACAAGTTCCGAAGCCCGCAGCCGCTTGTCCTTATTTTTTAATATCAATTTATTTTGCATGGCATGCAATTCATCTGTCCGTTTTTCTTTCTCTTTTCTTAGATAGCTGATTTCCAGTTTTGCCAAAGCGAGTTCACCCGCCAATTTGATGACTGCGAGACCGGCTGGAGGATGGGACTTGCGGGCATTCGGTGCAGCCATAGCCAGTCCGGGTTCTCCCTGACCGAATGGATCATCCGACTGGGGCAGGTTGGACGCCCTGCAGGACCGACTGTTCATCTTCCACCGACGTTGGATCCGCATGGGTGAAACTGACGGGTCTCAACGATCCACTTCAGAGACAGGTCAACCTTGTTGGCCGGGTGGCTAGCAGAGGGCCTGAACGAAATATAAATATCAACCTTGATAAAGTCAATATTATTTTCGCGGGTCCGTCCGGATCCAAAATTATGCGAGGAGTTCATGCTTCCCGCGAATTGCCAAAATGCCAGCTCAGCTGGGTGGATTTCACTTTTTCGACATAATCATCTACCAGTTTCCGCACCTCCTCGGCCTTATCCGCAGGCAGTGTCTCCAGAAACTCTCGGAAATTACAGGCGTAGTAAAGACCAGCTGGCCCCCTCTTGACGGGGTCAGGTTGTAATTTCGGTCCAGTTTCCATCGCCAGCCCTTTTCGGTAATGCGAGCGATTTTGTTGATTTATCACAAAAAAATGACTTAAATACCAACTTTACCATAAATATGCATGGTTTAAGATGGTTGAAATGCGGGAAGCCAAGGGATCCCTCAATGCCTTCCGTTCCACGGGCAAGGCGTTGGCAGTTCGTCAGTATTCTGAAATATAATTATTTTTTTGAAAAAATCAAATAAAATTCTCAGGCTCTTGGTGATGGCAGGTTAGATCACCGAAATTTGAGAAGGATGCATACCAGGCTTCTGGTGGCTGTGCCGGGCCCGGAGGGGGGTTCCGGGCCGTTCGAAGGCCACCATCGCATCCAGGTTTCGGATGTATCTGCACAACCCGTTGTGCAGGCTTGCGATTTCCGTCGGGGTCATGCCCTTCTGGGCGTTCTCCTGGAAGTTGCGCCCGATCCCGGTCAACTGCTCACGGAAGGTTTCTCCTTCTGGCGTCAGCCGGATGCGGATCCGTCTTCCGTGGGTGGGTTCGGATCCCACGGCGAGGTAGCCGCGCAATCTCATCTGCAGCACCATGCGGGATACGGTCGGGTTGTCCATCCACATGGCCCTGGTCAATTCGCCCAAGGACATGGGCGCACCCTTGCCAAGGATCATCAGCATCCAGTATTGGTGGGGCGTTATGTCCAGGGGCACAAGTTTGGCAGCGATCAGTTGTCTGATGGATCTCCTGGCGGCGACGATGAGCATGCCGGTGGTCGAGAGTCTCAAACCAATTTCTGATGAATTGATCATTTTATATACCTCGAAATGAGGAAATAATTTGGGTTTAAATCACGCATTTGCTCAACACCACAACGGGCAGCGTAGGCGCACAAACCACTGGTGTAAATATATAATTTATTTTGGAAATGTCAAGTCATCCTTTTCGTAAGGTTTGTGAGAAATGATGTTTCTGGAAATCCCTGGAACAGGGAAATCGCATCCCTATTCTTCCTCCACGCCGCTCATCAGGGCGTGCCTTATGCTCTCCAGCAAAGGATAAAGGAATGGGGCGGAGCCGCTTGCACCGTCGAGTGTGCCTGATTCAATGAAGGGCAACAGGGATCCTGCTCTCGGGCCGTTCCACACGCCATACCCAAACTCCCCTCCACCGCCGCAGCCTTCGCGGTCAGCTGTGATTATTAGATAATTATTTATTTCAAAAGCATTTTTTGGAGTCCATCGGCTCGGAGCGGAACTTCGATGGTTGGAAATTTTAATAATTTGAAAAATTCATCTTGAAAATCACAAAAAAGCTGGTCAAATCCTATACTTGAAGATGGTCCCAAAGTCCCCGCCCCTGGACAGGTCGAAAACTTGGGAATCGATCATGCCTTCCCAGACCCCTGCCCTCCCAGAGTGGCGGTCCTCATGGTTATGCCCCAATTGGACGGGCTGGAACTCGCAGTAATATCCGGCCCCGCGAACCGGAAATTCTGAACCAATCTTTTCCGCAGTCGACTGGACGAAATTAGTTTTTACCTCGGCCAATCTGTGTATCTGTAAGTCTATCTGCACCCCTTGTCTCCACAGGGCTGCCGCGTTTTGCAATACCTTCTCAAAATAGCGCTCTTAATTCAATAACCAACCTGGAAACGACCTCGTTTCTCAGCTTCCCTCCCGTCAAGGGCAAGGAGCTCAGCCATGGCTCTCGTCAAGAAAACTGCATCTACGGCAGTCGCGCTCGCTGATGGAAAATCGTCGTCCACTACGGCGCACGATGCAGAAGCTCAGCGCAAGAAAGCCCGGACCCTCGCCAAACAGCAGCAGGCTGCCGAGCGCATTGCGGCAGCCACGGGGCGGTTGACTTCCGGCATCAACGAGGCCGCTTCCGCCGCCGAAGAATTGAAGAGCGCATCGGACCAGATCGCCACCGGTGCCGAGGAAGCCTCCGGTGCCGCTCAGGAATCCATGGCCGCCTTCAAGTCCGTGGGTGAGGCCATCCTCCGCCAGCTTCAGGGCGCGGACATCAGCCAGGCCAAGTCGGATGCGGTGACGACGCTGGTGGGCAAGGTGACGGCTGACATGACCAGTCTGGTGACTAACGTGAGTGTTGCCGTCCAGCGTCAAGTGGCTTCGGTGGGGATGGTGGCGGAGTTGGAAAAGCAGGCGGCAAGTATTGGAGACATCGTCAAGGCGGTGGCCCGCATCGCGGACCAGACCAACCTGCTGGCCCTGAACGCCGCCATCGAGGCGGCAAGAGCCGGAAAGCACGGAAAGGGTTTTGCAGTGGTCGCCGACGAGGTGAGGACGCTTGCGGAAACCTCGGAGAAGAGCGCCAAGGACATCCAGGAACTGGTGGGGCAGATCCAACAGGAAGTGAAGGATATCGCAGAGGGTATAAGTGCCGCGGCCAAGGTCGTTGAGGGTGAGGTGCAGAACGGCAAGATCATCACAGCCCAACTTGAGCAGATCCGGGTGGATGCCATCGAGATAGGTAAGGGCATGCGCGATATCGCCACCGGTGCGTCCCAGTCCAACGAAGCTTCCAAACAGGCCACCAAGGGAGCTGAGGCCATCGCTTCCGCCGCTGAGGAACAGTCATCCGCCGCTGAGGAATCCGCCAAGACCGTGGCTGAGCAGTCCAGGGCCCTGGCCGAGTGCGAGAAGACCGCGCAGACCCTGTCGGAGCTCACGGAAGACCTGAAGAATTCCTCCGATGTGGCCAAGAGCGCGGAAGAGGTGGCCTCCGCCGCTGAGGAACTGTCCTCCGCGGTGCAGGAGATCAACCGCTCCGCCTCTCAGCTCATGGCCGCCATCGACCAGATCCGCAAGGCGGCCGAGATCCAGTCCGCCAGCACCGAGGAAGCTTCCGCCGCCATCAACCAGATCGAGAAGGGGGTGGAGATCTCCCAGACCAGGGCCACCGCCAGCGGCGAGAAGGTCCTGGCGATCAAAAAATTGCTGAACTTGAACAAGACCTCCACCGACGCCCTGATCGTGGGGGTTGCTACGGCCTCCGACGCGTCCCGGGCTTCCATCAAGCAGATCAAGGGCCTGGAGCTGGTTTCGCGCCGCATCGACAAGATCGTGGACGTGATCACCACCGTATCCATCCAGACCAACATGCTGGCGGTCAACGGCTCCATTGAAGCAGCCCGGGCCGGCGAGTTTGGCAAAGGGTTCGTGGTGGTCGCCACCGACATCCGCAACCTGGCCCATGATTCTGCCCAGAACGCCGACAGCATCAAGGACATGGTCAAGGGCGTGCAGGACCAGATAGGCGTGGTGGGACGCGACCTGGACGAAATCCTCGCCATCTCCCTGGGCGAGGTGGAGAAGGCCAAGGCCACTACGACCAACCTAGTGACCATCGAGACAGACATCGCCGAGGTGGAACTTGGCTGCCAGGGAATCCTGGCCGCCTCGAACGAGATCGCCGCTGCGGTCGGCCAGGTGAAGAAGGGGGTGGAACAGATCGCCTCCGCCGCCGCAGAAGCGGACAAAGCTGCCGCCGTAGGCGCCTCCGCCGCCAAGCAGCAGTCCCAGGGCGCCGAGGAACTGTCGTCCGCCATCGAGGAGATCGCTTCCCTCGCCGACGAACTTCAGAGCGCTTGAGGGGAGCCGCCATGACCCAAGAAACCACAGAACTGCCGGGCAAGATCCCGGCCCGCAAGGATGATGGCCTGGGTGGGGAAAGCTCCGACACCCGTCAATTCGTCACCTTCCTGGTGGGGAAAGAAGTATTTGCCGTCGATATGGCCCCGGTGCAGGAGATCATCCGGGTGCCGCAGGTGGTCCGGGTACCCCTGGCGCCGCCCTCCCTGGACGGACTGGCCAACCTCCGTGGCAAGGTGCTGCCAATCGTTTCCCTGCGCCGGATCTTCGGATTCGAAGAGCACGAATATGACGACGCCACCCGTGCGGTGGTCATCGATACCGGGCAACCCCTGGGGTTCGTCGTCGACAGAGTCGCCAGCGTGGTGGGGGTCGAGGCCAACCAGATCGAGGGCGTGGGAAGCATCCACGGCACGGTCAATACCGACCTGCTGTCCGGGCTGATCAAGGATGTGGGCGGCCACGCCATGGTCATGGTGCTGGATTTCACCAAGCTCATCGCCCGGGAGTTCGCGGAACTGGCATCCGTGACCAAGAACTCCGGAATCAGCGCATCCCTGTCGGTCAGCGCCAGGACCGAGGAGGAGGAGGTGAGCGATGAACTCCACCTGGTGAGTTTCGAGGTAGCCGGCCAGGAATACGCCATCGCCATCGCGGATGTCCAGGAGATCGTCCAGGTGCCCGAGCAGATCATCCACGTGCCGCACTCGGAGTCCCATGTGCTCGGGGTGATGACCTTGCGCAACCGTCTTCTGCCCCTGGTGAGCCTGCGGCGGATGTTCGCTCTGCCCGCGCGGGAGGTTGATGAGCATAGCCGGATCGTCGTAGTGTCGCTGGGGTCAATCTCAGTCGGCGTGGTCATGGACAGCGTGAACGAAGTGCTCCGGGTGGCCCGGTCCGAGGTGGACGCCATGCCAAGCCTGCTGGTCCGGGAGGGCGACTTGTCCGACATTTCGGAAATATGCCGGCTGGACGGTGGCAAACGCATCGTGTCGATCATTTCGGCAAGCAACCTGTTCCGCAATTCGGCAGTCAAGGAGGCATTGACGACGGTGGAAACTTCGAGCGACGAGAACGACCAGGACCAGTCCACAGAACTGGACGACGGGAAAGCGGACGACATCGAGCAGGTCGTCGTGTTCCGGCTGGACAAGGAAGAATATGGTGTGCCCATCGCCAGCGTGCAGGAGATCGTAAGAGTGCCGGAGGAGTTGACCCACGTGCCCAAGGCGCCCCCCTTCGTGGAAGGCGTCATCAATCTGCGCGGCGCGGTCCTGCCGGTGATCGATCTGCGCCGGCGCCTGGGCCTCCCCACCGTGGAGCGCACGGATCGCCAAAGGATCATGGTGTTCCTGATCGGCGGAGTCCGGACCGGCTTCATTGTCGATTCGGTCGCCGAGGTGCTCAGGATCCACAAGTCCTCCATCGAGGCTGCCCCGATGCTTTCCAGCGAACAGGCCAACCTGCTGGGGCGCATGGCGAATCTGGAAAAGCAGAAACGCATGGTGCAGCTCATCGACCCCGATTATCTGGTCAAAGCCGACCAGATGGCCAATCTTGCCCAGACCTCCGCATGAGACCCCATGATCAAGCTGTTGATTGTCGACGACTCGGCGCTGATGCGGCGCCAATTGACCCTGCTGTTTCAGGCGGAAGGAGACTTTGAGCTCTACCAGGCGCGTAATGGCCAGGAGGCGGTTGAAGCCAATCGCCAGTTCCAGCCGGATGTGGTGACCCTTGATATCAACATGCCTGAAATGGACGGCATCACGGCGCTCTCGCTGATCATGGCGGAGCGCCCAGTGCCGGTAGTGATGGTTTCTTCGCTGACCGAAAAAGGCGCCCTGGCCACTTTCGAGGCGCTCAACCTGGGCGCCGTGGATTTCATTGCCAAGCCCGGAGGCACCATTTCCCTCTCCCTCGATGGGATCAAGCGGGAGCTGGTGGGAAAGGTGCGGGCGGCGTCCCGCGCCCGGCTCAAGGGCAAGGACTCCCCAGCCAGGGGCCCCGCCCAGCGTTTGCGGGCAGAGCGCCAAGCAGCTGCGGGACGCCCGTTGGCGGTCCGCCGCAGTCTGGCGGGCGAAGGCCTGGTGGTGATCGGCGTTTCCACTGGCGGACCGCGCACTCTTGAGGACATCCTTCCCTTGCTGCCGGCGAATTTTCCCTGGCCGGTGCTGGTGGCCCAGCATATGCCTGCGGGGTTCACCCGCTCCTTTGCCGATCGCATGAACACGCTTTGCGAACTCCGGGTGATGGAAGCATCCAGCCCCATGCCCGTCGAACCTGGCAACATCTACATCGGCAAGGGTGGAGCGGACATGGTGCTGGCGCGCCGGGTCGGCAAGCTCATGGTTCTGCCTAAGCCGGAAAATAGCCAATTTTTCTGGCATCCCTCGGTAGAACTCCTGGGCCGTTCGGTAATGGAGTGCTGCGACCCACCGCAGGTCGTCGCGGTCATGCTCACCGGCATGGGCAGCGACGGAGCGGACGCTTTCACCGAGATCAGAAAACGCGGCGGACGCACGATCGCGGAATCCGAAGAATCGGCCGTGGTGTTCGGCATGCCGGCAGAACTGATCAAGCGGGGCGGCGCTAATGCTGTGCTGCCGGCGGAAAAAGTGACGGCCCAGATCCTCAACTGGGTCGGTTGACCATCAAGGGGAACTCGTGGCTCTCATCAAGAAGCAGACAAGCGAACCGGTCACCCTGGAGGAGCGGAAGCGGCCTCGGGATTTCGCCCATCTGGTGCTGGAACTGATGAATCCCAACCCGGCTGCCCGCCGCTGGGCCGCGCGGGATCTGGTGGTCTATCCGGAGGCCACAGCCGCCCTGGTGATCTGTCTTGAACGGGAAATGGATGTATCGGTACGAGAAGTGGTCTTGACGACCCTCACCCGGCTGGGGGACGAGGTCGCGGTGGCGGGACTGGTGGAATGTCTGCGCAGCGAGGACGCCGCCCTGCGCAACGGGGCGGTCGATGCCATGAAGCAGCTTCCTGACGAGGTGGCGCCCATCATGCGGGGGCTGCTCAGCGACGCCGACCGGGATGTGCGAATCTTTGCCGTGAACATTCTCGAATCGCTGCGCCACCCGGAGGTGGAAGCCTGGCTGATCGAGGTGATCGAGCACGATGCCGAAGTCAATGTCTGCGCCACGGCTGTCGACCTGCTCGGAGAGGTGGGTTCAGTGGCCGCGCGTGAAGCGCTTGTTGGGCTGAGGGCTCGCTTCCCCCAGGAACCTTATGTCCAGTTCGCTGCGGACCTTGCCCTGAGGCGGATCGATGAGGGATGACTCTGCAGCGAGTGCATGCTCGATCAGTGATGAGGACTTCCGGAAGTTCCAGGAATTCTTCTACCGCAAGACGGGCATCCAGTTCGAGACGTCCAAGCGGTACTTCGTGGACAAGCGCCTATTTGAGCGCATGGACGCCACTGGTTCCAGTTCCTTCCGGAACTATTTCACTTTACTTCGGTTCCAGGCCGATGGTGAGGAACTGCAGCAACTGACCAACCTAATGACTGTGAATGAGACCTATTTTTTCCGGGAAGAGTATCAGTTCCAGTGTCTGGTTCAATCCATGCTACCTGAGATCATTGGTCGCAAAAAACCAGGGCAGACCATCCGCATCTGGTCCATTCCATCCTCTTCGGGCGAAGAGGCCTATTCCATAGCCATCTATCTCCTCGAGTTCTGGCCGGGCATTGCCGGATGGGATGTTGAAATCATTTCATCGGACATTGATACTAGCATCCTGGCCCAGGCACGCCAGGGACTGTACCAAGGACGGTCCATTGGGCGACGACACTGTGTGGAGTGCGTCAGCGACAACTACACCAGTGCATGGGGTAGCGCTGAACCGGGCAGATTCGTGACACGTTTGAACTGCGACCAGGTGGACGCAGGAAGGCGTTGCCATGTC
>Ga0316217_10004771_pt1 | contig 14422 bp, 13 predicted proteins | sample 1anoAmetaG_FD_203633 | JGI IMG/M metagenome (GOLD analysis project Ga0316217, IMG submission 203633) | Freshwater microbial communities from Trout Bog Lake, Wisconsin, USA - 1anoA | ecosystem: Environmental > Aquatic > Freshwater > Lake > Hypolimnion/Profundal zone | place: USA: Wisconsin... | reverse complement strand
CAGACCAGCAAGATCCCGCTGCTGGGCGATATCCCCTGGCTGGGGCAACTCTTCAGCCACACCACCGAAACCAAGACCAAAACCGAGCTGCTGATATTCCTGACGCCCCACGTGGCGCTCCAGCCGACACTGCTCAAAGGCATGACCGAGGATGAAAAGGCCGGCCTCAAGCTCACCCCTGATGCGGTCGGACCAGGCATCTTCAAGGAGCATTTGCAGGGCATGGATCGTGGCGCCGCCACCCAACCGCTGGCTCCCCGGCCGTCGGTGGTTGAACCCGGCGGTCCGCCGATCTCGGCCTCCGACAGGAGCGGCAATAACAACAAAGACAGCGCGGAGCCGGGGCTTAACCAACCGCCATCCGAAATTCCGCCCCCCCCGCCCATGGGGCCACAGGAATAGGCGCGGATTTGAAATGTATGCCGCTGGAGTGTATACCGTATTTCGCCTCAGGTTCGGTGTCGTAATGACGAATGACTAATGACGAATGACGAATCAAATTACAATGCTCGATGGACCCACCCGCGAACGCGGCGCGGCGGTTTTATTTCGTCATTCAGTCATTGGTCATTGGTCATTGATTCGTTCCCGATACCGATCGGGATCATTCGTCATTCGTCATTCCTGTGCATTGCCCTGGCCTTGTTCCTGTGTGCCTGCCAAGCCGCCCCTGCGCCAGCGCCGCGTTCCCCTGGCGCTGTCTCCGCCACCGACCCCTGCGCCATGCGTCTGCACGACCTCATTGGAACCCTGTATCTCTATTACGCTCTCCACCACCATCTGCCGGCCAACCTCGACGAACTGCGCCCGCTGACCGATCTGGACACGCCACTGGAATTAAACTGCCCGGTTTCCAAGGCGGCCTATCTTTACTGCCCCACCGATCTGAGCGCCCCGGGGCCCGACCCGCGGCTGTTGGTCTATGATCAACTCCCGGTCCATGCCGGGCACCGCTGGGCCATTCTCGCCCATGTGGCGAATCCCGGGCGTCCGGTCACCATGTGGGTGGCATACCTGGACGAACCCGCATTTACCGCCTTGCTGCCAGCGGCAACGCCCCGGCCGTAAGCGCTTGTCCCGGGCCGCCACGGTGTGCCACCCAGACGCCCGACCCCGAGAGCCGCCGCTAAATACGATAAACTGCCCCCCTGCCGACTGGCGTGCGGCCACGGTCCTGCGAAAAGATTTGTGCGGGATCTTAAGTTTTTAAGGCGGTGCGGTATTGTTAATCTTTTTGCGCTTTCATATAATAGATGATTCACCCTTGGGTTTTGCGCAACCGTACGGTTGCTCCCGATGGCGGGCCGATCTGGCTTGGCCAGAGAACAGTGGATCTGAAACGGGGGCCGCGGAAAACGATCGCGGCCCTTTTATTTTGTTGCGGCGGCAGGGAAGCCCCCCGCGGCGCGCCCCTCAGGGTCCGATTCGGAGATCGTATGTCCTTCAGCATCATTCAGGGCGGCATGGGGGTCGGAGTTTCGGACTGGAAACTCGCCAATGCCGTATCCCGCCGGGGCCACCTGGGCGTGGTCTCGGGCACGGGCTTGGCCGTGGTGCTGGCACGCCGGCTGCAACTGGGCGATCTGGGGGGACATATCCGCCGGGCCATGGAGCACTTTCCCATTGCCGGCGTGGCGCAGCGGGTACTCAAAGAGTTTTTCATCCCCGGTAACGGCAAAGCGCCCGATAAACCGTTTCGCCACACCCGCGGGCCCGAATTGCACGAAGCACGCCCGGCTACCGATCTGACGGTGCTGGCCAATTTTGTCGAGGTGTTCCTGGCCAAGGAAGGGCACGCCGGCAAGGTGGGTGTAAATTACCTGGAGAAGATCCAGATCCCCACGCTCGCATCGTTCTTTGGGGCCATGCTGGCCGGCGTCGATTTCGTCTTGATGGGCGCGGGCATTCCCCGGTTTATCCCCGGGGCGCTCGATGCCCTGGCCCAGGGCCGGCCGGTGCAATTGGCGGTGAATGTGGCCGGCACGCTGCCGGGCGAATCCTATACGACCCAGTTTGATCCGGTGGCCTATTGCGCGGGCGCTCCGCCATCCGTACGCCGCCCGGCATTTCTAGCTATTATTTCGTCGGCGACCCTGGCGATGACCCTGGCCCGCAAGGCCAACGGGCGTGTCGATGGCTTTATCGTCGAAGGCGCGACTGCCGGCGGCCATAATGCGCCGCCCCGCGGCCCGATGCAGGCCAACGCCCGTGGCGAGCCGATCTATGGGCCGCGCGATATTCCCGACATGCAGAAGATCCGCGAACTGGGCCTGCCGTTCTGGATGGCCGGCGGCTATGCGACGCCCGAGAAACTCGCCGCCGCGCAGGCCATGGGCGCCGCGGGCATACAGGTGGGAACCGCGTTCGCGTTTTGTGCCGAGTCGGCCATTGATCCGGCGGTCAAGCAACGCGTCCTGGCGCAGTGCCTGGCCGGGAAGTCCGACGTGCTGACCGACGCCAACGCCTCGCCGACAGGGTTCCCATTCAAGGTCCTGCAACTGCCCGGAACCGCTTCCGATGTGGACGTCTACCAGGCCCGCCGCCGGATCTGCGACATGGGCTACCTGCGCGAAGCGTATCGGCGGGAAAATGGCACGGTGGGGTATCGCTGCCCATCAGAACCTGTGGAGCAGTATGTGCTCAAAGGCGGCGCGGTAGCCGATACCGTCGGCCGCAAATGCCTCTGCAATGCCCTGTTTGCCAACATTGGCCTGGCCCAGGTGCGCAATGATGGCACCGTCGAATCCTGCCTGCTCACCGCTGGTGACGATGTGGAGAATATCGAGCGGTTCCTGCCGCCGGGCCAGACGTCTTACACCGCCGATGACGTGCTCAATTATCTCTTGCAGCCACCCACTCCCGTGCCGAGCCAGCAGGCGCTGGCGTCGACCAGCACCGCGTGACGCCCCGACTCCCCCAACCCGGCACAGGTTCCCGCAGCGCTCCGGTTGCGCCAGACCGGTCACCCGACAACGGCGCCGTTGCCGCGCCGGCCATAACCTGACCCGCATAAATCAACGCGACAATTGTATTACCCGCACAGCATTGCCAGATGGGCCACAGTGGCACCGCGCAGCAGCACGCGTTTGTGGGGTTGCGTTAGACCTTCCACCACCTGAATGTTGCGCGGCGGCAGTCCGCAGGCTGCGGCCAGCAGGCGTTCGACGGCGCGATTGGCGCGGCCATCCTCCGGAGGTTGCGCCACTTTGATCTTCAGGGCATCGCCCAGCAGCCCGACGATCTGCTCGCGGCTGGCGTTGGGTACCACTTTGACGCTGATGATCAGCCCGCCGGGAACCTGCTTCACGTTAAGTGCCATGCGTTACTTCCGCGCCATTACATACCACATGGTCGGCGTTGCGCCATCCAGGTGCAGCACCGCGCCGCCGCGGACCGAAACGTCCTGGGGTGCGCCCAGGGACCGGCCATCGGGTCCCACCGGCACGATCGTCCAAGCCCCCGCCGCCAGGGTCTCCGGCAGACGCACGTCGGCGGTCACCGGCTCAATCAATACCGGGCCATGGCCCCAGTTGTGCCCCACCGTGCGCCGATCGGCACTGAAAATCATGCCGGTATTTTCGCAGCGGCCGCAGGCACTCAGCAGGAGCTTGCGGGTGGTGCTAAAGGGCTGGCCATCTACCGCCGCCAGGACCAGGGCGGCAAAGGCCGGCTGGTGGAGCGTGACGAGGCTGGCCGAGGCCTTGGCCCGGCCAATCCAGACCATGGCCCCGGAACCCAGGGCCACAAAGGTCCCGGTCTTATCCTGCTGCGCCCAGGTGAGGGACGTACCGGCAGGCTTTTCCGGCGGTACCACGGCACCATCGAGCGCCACGTACAGGCGTGCCCCGAGCAGGTCGGGCCAATGCAGTCCGGCCGCGGCGGCAATCACGGAGGGCATATCCCGATCGTACTTGTCGTGCCACGACCACAGCAATTCAGGGGCTTGGGCCACGGCCGGGGCGAGGGGTATCACCCGGGCTTTTTCCAAGGGCCCCAGCGCCCCGCCGCGGAAAATCGCCGCCCCGGCGGCCATGAATCCCCACTTGGCCGGGTTGGGGCCAATTTCGAAATAGCCCGTGACATGATCCCGAGCCTGGCCGTAATCAAACAACCAGACGCCGTCCCAGTCCTGGGCGGCGGCAAAGGCCGCGATTTCCGGCACGCCTTCGGCCTGGTAATCATTGGGCGCGGCGTGGTTGTATTCGGTCACGGTAAAAGGCTTGCCGGCCAGGCGCTCGCCGGCCATGCGGAACAGCGTGGCCGATTCCGGATGATCGATCATGGCGGTCTGGGCCACCTGCCAGTTGCCGCCATCCCACGGGCGGCCGGGAAACTGCGGATGATTCCAATAGGCGTGGGAATCGACAAAATCCATGCCGCTTTGCCCCCAGAGCCCCAGCGGGCCAAACACAATCGTGCCGGTCACCATGGCCTGACAATTCATATCATGTTTAACAAACGCATACATTTTATCCCAGAAGCCCTTGTCGGTGTCGGCCAGAAAGTGCCACAGGTCCTGCACGCGGGCCGCCGTCTGGCCCGGGCCAAAGAGGGCGACCCGGCCGGTCTCCAGAGTTTCATCGTCGGCCAGGCCCAGGCGTCCACCGGGGCACAACTGCACGTCCTTGAATTCCACCGCGGTGGTGGTGCCCCCCACCAGGAACGAAAGGCGCGCGGCGGCATCATCCGCCGTGGCCACAAAGCCCGTGCGGAACGGCCGCCATTGCGCAGTCAGGCGGGCCGAACCCTGGAGTCCCAGGTTCTTCCACGGATCATGCGTCTGGCTCAGGCCATACGAAACGGGGCGCGGCTGATCGGCCCGCGCCACGAACGTTACAGTGTAATACTGGCCGGCCTGCACCTTCAGATCCCGCTGCTGAAACTGAATATGCCAATTGGTGGCATTGGCATGGTCGATCTGCACCCGTCCGCCGGTGCCATCCGCGGAACGCACCAGTTTGGCCACGGACCCCTCGTGCGTTTCGAGCGGCCAATGCCGCGCGGCCGCGGTCAGATCCTTAAAGTCGCCATCCACCAGCAGGTTGGTCCCCAGCGGCAGGGCGCCCTGGCCCCAGGCCTGGTGCAGTTTCTCCGTCGAACCGTAACGCCGCTGGAGCCAGGCATTGAACTGGCCCTGGAGAATGCCGGCGTACGGCTCGGGCAGGACCCGCAGTTTTTCCATCGCGCCCCACATAAACAGGCCGTCTTCATTATTGATTTCGACGATGGCCACGGCCGAATCGTCCGCCCAGCGCACATGGCGATACGCATTGACATGCCCCAGCAACTGCCGGGCATAATCCTGCTGGGCCGCGACCAGTTGCGGCGTAAACACATCGATGATCTTGTCGAAGTTCAATTCCGGGACCGCGGGCAACCCCACGTAGTGGGAATGCGTCCGCGACACGTGGAGGTTCAGATCCGCATAAATGCCATGCTGCGCCAACTGGTCCAGGAGGTAATCCAGGCGGTCGAGCGCCTCGGCCGAGAGTTTCCGCGGATCGGCGCCATCCCAGATGCCGCGCCCCTGGGCCCAGGTGAACATATCCATGTGGTGCAGGCGCACGCAGTTGATGCCACCCTGGGACAGGCGCAGCGCCAGTTGCACCGCCGCTTCATGGGTGGGAAAACAGGTATCAAACGTCAGATTGACGGACCAGAATTTGATGCGGGCGGCAGGGGCGGGGCCGCTGAAGAAATGGCCATCCCGGGCCACCACACGCGGGGCCTGGGGCGCAATGGCGACCGCCGGCGGATAGGCCGCGAGGGCCTGGGGATCCGGTTGGGCCGGAATCACAAAAGGCACAAAAGTAGTCGGATCGGCCGCCCGTAGAAACGGGGCCGCCAGCAGGAGAACAACGCCGCCAAGGGCGTTACGCAAGCGTGCGGATAGAGTAATCATGCAAATGGTATAACCGATTGGCGCGGCGGCGTCATCTGCCGCAGCCAACGGTCAGTGGAGCGAACTGGGCAGCACCAGCGCCATCGGGGAAACGTCCGGAGCGCCCACCGGGACGACCAGCAGGCGGTCGTCCTGAATCTCCACGATACGGATATCGCCGATCACGCCGCCCACGTTCACAATGGTGTTGTTAACCATGGCCATGCGGTGTCCGCCATTGCGCACGATGCCTTGGAGCTTGACGCCCTGGAGATTGACCGACGGAATCTGCCGGACCTCTTTATGCGCCCCGGAATCCACCACCTGGGGCACGCTGATGACCGTCGGTTCGGGACGGACCAGCGTGGCACGCCAGCGCTCATCGAGCACAAAGGGATTGTGCGGCGTCTGATTCAACGCGGTATTGGATTCGGCCGCACCGGTCAACAGTCCGCGCGTGGGATCCTGCATAAGTTCCTTGATGGCATCGACCGTCAGTTTCTCGGGCCCGGCGGGTGCCATATCCGGGCCGCCGCCCTGGGCGTTGGCCGCCTGCGGCGTGCGGGTCATTACGTAATGCAGCACCGCCACCACCAGCACCACGCTGAGTACCGAGAGGATCGCCATCTGCTTCTTCTGGGCGGACGGCGGCTGATTTTTTTTGAATCCCTGGGCCATATCTCACCGTGCCATGAAAGTGGAGATTGTCACATGAATCGTACACGTGCTCGAGGGCGTCACCGGCCCGCCCTTGCCGGGCATTACCGCCTGCACCACCAGATCATCGAGGCGGGTCAGGCGATTCAACTGGCGCAACCCCTGGAGAAACTTATAGCAACTGCCAAAATCACCGGACCCCACGATCTCAATGGGCAAGGCGCGGTAACTGCCGGCCGGCTGCACGGTACCGGGCGTAATGCCATCGACCTGAAGGCCGGCGGTATCGGCCACGTGCGCCAACTGCTGCATGAACTGCGCCATCTCCCCCTCGCTGGGCAGGCGGCTTTCGGCATCGTGCAGGCGCTGCTGCGTAACTTTGAGATCCGTGCGGGCCTTTTCGACCATCTTGTTGAGGCCGTCAAATTCGGTCAGCTTGTGTTCCAATTCGGACGCCCGAACCACGTTCAAGCTGCTGAAATGGTGCAGCGGCACCACGCCCAGCGCCACGGCGGCAACCACGACCACCGCCAGCACCACGGCGGCCGCCAGGTCGATACTCCGCAATCTTTTCTTAATTTCGTCGGGCATGGGCTGCCTCTCTTCTCACAAGGACCCGGGAAACATTCTAGCCGGCGGTGTTGCCGGCACCTTTGCTCTTGTCCGTGCTGGTCTTTTCACAGTTGATCTGGAAGCGGATCACCTGCCCATCGAGCAGATTCTCGCGATTCGATTTCTCCAGCATTACCGTCACCGGCATCCGGGCCGGTGCGCTTAAGCGCGTCAGCAATTCCGCCAGGGACTGGGTGGTGCTGGTCACACCGTTGAGACGCACGGTATACACACCTTCGGGCGCGTCGGCGGCGCCATCCTTGTGGGCCGAGGAGCGCGTATCGATGTGCATGTACTCCAGGCAGTCGTTGGTGGAGAAACGCGCCGCCAACTGCTGGAGCAAACTCACCAGCACACGATCGTCGGACAGACGCTGGAGTTTTCCCATGCGTTCAGCCAGAATCGCGCGGCGGGCCACCAGTTCATCGGCCTGTCCGAACAGCGTGCTCCGCGCCTGGCGGCTGGTCTCCAGACGGGCCACGGCGCTGGCGGTGCGGCACTCATCCAGGAAGGCGCCGCTGACGCCCATCCCGGCCAGCGTCAAGGCCAGCGTGCCGGCCAGCACCCACCGGCGCACGCGCCGCCGCGTGGCCATACGCACCCGATAAGCCATGGGAATCAGTTCAGCCATGAGCCGGCACTCCTGCTATTTCCTGCATGGCCAGCCCCAGCACGGTGCCGTAGTGGGTGGCCTGTTTATCCGCACCGATTTTGTCCCCGTTCTGGAGCACCGCAAAGGGGGAGGGATTGCGCACCGCGACGTTGAACCGGTTTTTGAGGTATTCCGTGACCACCAGGTCATCGCTGCCGTAGCCGAACAGCAGCAGTTCGCCCAGGTTGTCCAGGTGCATGGTACCGACCATGTGGCTCACGCACTTGGATATTTCATCGCCGACGCGCTCCAGGCTGGCCCCAATGCCCGCCACGCTCACGCCTTTTTGCGTGGCGGTGTTCAAATCGAACGGCCGCCAGAACAGCACGCGATTGCGTTCAGTAATGACAAAGAAGCCCACATCGCGGCTGATCGCCACCGAGCCCACGATGGCCTCGCTGGTTTGCTGGGTCAGGGGAATAAGGCTGGCCAGGGCACAGGGGGCCACGTCCATATGCACGCAGGTGACGCCCAGCTTCTCAAAACCGTCCAGGTACCGCTGCACCACGCTGGCCTGGGTGGCGACGACCAGCACATCCGAGCGCAAACTGGTGTTGGCGGGCTGAATCGGCCAGTAATCAAACAGGAGATCCTTGCTGTCAAAAGGCAGGCAATTGAGCAGGGCGGTCTGCACCTGTTCCGCCGGGGTTTCTTTTCTTTGCTTGTCAATCTGCGCGGTGCGGGTGACCACGATGCTCGTGGGAATGGTGGCCAGCACTTCACGCGTGCCAATATGCTGAACGCGGAATAGTTCTTCCAAGGCGGTGAGCTGGCGCTCCACCAGCGTGTCGGCCGTGCCGGGCGCCACGTTCTGCGCGGCATAAAAGGCCAGGTCGGGCTGCCGGCCGCCGCGCTTAACCTGCACGGCGCGAATCACATCGCCGCCCAATTCCACCGCCAGAACCATTTTCGATTTGGTAAAGACCATGCCGCACCCTGATATTAAAGCGTTCCGCACCCGCGCCGACGCTGAGAGTCATATCGGTCCAACCGCCACCCGGATCAACTGGCACCCGCGGATTTACTTGATCGCGGAGGCAATTTTGAACATCGGCAGAATCACCGACACCGCGATAAACCCGACAAAACCGCCCAGCATGACGATAATGATCGGCTCAATGGCGGTCGTAAGCACCTTGATGCGGGACTGGAGTTCTTCTTCATGAAACGAGGAAATTTCCAGGCATACCATCGGCAGCGTGCCGGTCTGTTCGCCCACCGTCATCATCTGCCCGGCCATGGCGGTAAAGAGCGTGCTATTGGAAAAGTCCGGGGCCAGGGGTTTGCCTTCGCTGATGTGCTCGTGCAGCTCGTCAAAAAAGGCCCAGTAGTGGGTGTTGTTCATCATGTCACGGGTCAACACCAGCGCATCGGAAAGCGGCAGACCGCTCTTGGTCAACATGCCGATGCTCTGGATCGACCGGCACACATTGGTCAATTGCACCACCGGCCCGATCAGCGGCACTTTCAAGATCCAGCCGTCGATGAGCGGCTTGACGGCCGGATGGCGCACCAGGTAGATCAGGCCGCCGAGCAACGCCAGAAGGCCGGCCAGGAACCACGGCCAATGCGCCGAGACGTATTCGCTGCTGCTCAGCAGGATGACGGTCGGCAGCGGCAGCGGCACATTGCTGGCCTTGAACACCCCGCCAAAGCGCGGCAGCACAAAGGTTGTCATCACCACCACCGCCGTCAGCGCCACCGAGAGCAGGATGGCCGGATACATCAAGGCCGAACGCACCGAGGAACTGATCCGCATCTGGTTGCGAATGATGATTTGCAGACTCTGGAGCATATTCTTCATGAGCCCGGCCGATTCGCCGGCCTTCATCATGGTGACATACAACGGGTTAAACACGTGCGGATACTTGGAGAGTGCCTTGGAGAAGGAATTGCCGCCGCGCACCGTATCGCGCAGATCCTGGGTGACGGACTTGAGATATTTGTGGGAATCCTGGCGGGAAATGGCATCCAGGCCCGCCACCAGATCGCAGCCGGAGGTCAGCATCACCGCCAACTGGCTGGTGATCACCAGCAGGTGCTTGGGCGATACGTGCTCGCCGGTCACGTGGCGCAGCGCCAAAGTCGCCACACTGTCTTTTTTTCGGACCGGACGGGCCTCCTCGGCGGGCTTGCGCACGCCGGGGAAACTGCGGTCGGAAATGTTCGAAGCCATAGTCATGTACGTTGGTTATCGACCGGTTATAGGGTGTACTTTATGCAGCCGGTAATGCCTTGCAAGCAGATTATGGGACGGACCGGGGTTAGTGCCGCCCGTTACCCCGCGCCAACGCGGCATGACCATTTATGGCGGACCGCGGCCGTAATTCCGAGGGCACCCGCCCATGGATCGCCAGTTCTTCGATGCACTGCTCGAAGCTGTTCATGCCGAAATCCCGGCCGGCGCGGATCATGTTGGGGATCTGCTCATATTCAGCGTTGCGAATCTGGTTTTGAATCGCCGGCGTGGCCATGAGCGTTTCGTACGCCAGCACGCGTGTGCCCGGAAGGCTGCCCGGCAGCAACTGCTGGGCAAAAATCATGCGCAGGGAAATCGAAAGCTGCACCTGCACCTGGTCGACCTGGCTGGCCGGAAACACATCAACCATGCGCATGATCGCGCCGTGGGCGGTGCTCGAATGGACGCTGGCAATCACCAGATGGCCGGTTTCCGCCGCCAGCAAGGCTATTTGTATGCTTTCCAAATCGCGCAGTTCGCCCAGGATAATGACGTCCGGAGCCTGGCGCAACACGCTGCGCAGGCCGTCATGCCAGCTCTTGGTATCGGCGCCGATTTCCCGCTGTTCGATGATCGCCCGCTTGTTGGTGTACATGAATTCGATGGGATCTTCCAGCGTGATGATGTGCGCCCAGCGATGCTGATTGATGTGCTCGACCATGGCCGCCAGGGTGGTGCTTTTGCCGCTGCCGGTGGGCCCGCTGACCAGGATCAGCCCGTGGGGCAAATCCACCATGTCCAGCACGTGTGCCGGAAGGCCCAACACGTCGGCGGAGGGGATCTCCGGCCAGACCAGGCGCAATACCATCGCCAGATGCGCCCGCTGGTAGTGCACGTTGCAGCGTACCCGCCCCGTGCCATCCATGCTCCGGCAGAAGTCCACCTCGCGCTTCTGTTCGAGTTGGTCCATGAGGTCCGGACCCATCAGGTCGCGGCAGATGTCCAGCACCGCCTCGCGGCTCAGGGGGGCATCATCCAGGCGCTCCCACTCGCCGGCGACGCGAATGGCGGGGCGGTCGCCGACCATGATCAACAAATCCGAGGCGGCACGCGCCTTGGCGATACCCAGCAGGGATTCCAAGGTCATTTGCATTCCTCGGTCGGGGTCCAGGCGACGCGCAACACTTCTTCCGGCGAGGTCAGTCCGGCCTCCACCGCCATGATGCCTTCCTGGTATAACGTTGTTTCCTTCAAACGCTGCCGTTCCTGCCGCAAATCGTCGGCGCTGGCGCCGCGCTCCATCAATTGCCGCGCCCCGTTGGTCACTTCAAATATTTCATAGAGGCCCAGGCGCCCGCGGTAGCCGCTGTTGAAGCACTGCTTGCAACCCTTGCCCTTGGCATACCTGGGTCCCGGCTGGAGATTCAGCCGCTGGCGCAGTTCCTCGGGCGGCTCATAGGGTGCTTTGCAGGCCTGGCAAACCTTGCGCGTCAGGCGTTGGGCGATCACGCCGACTACCGCCGAACCGATCAGGAACGGTTCGACCTTCATATTGACCAGCCGCGTAATGGCCCCGACTGAATCATTGGTATGCAGCGTCGAGAGGACCAGGTGGCCCGTGAGGGCGGCCTGCACGGCGACCTCGGCGGTTTCGGTGTCGCGGATTTCGCCGATCATCACCACGTTGGGATCCTGGCGCAGCACGCTGCGCAGAATCGTCGAGAATCGCAGGTCGATCGCTTCGTTGACCTGCACCTGGTTGACCATGGCCAGTTGATACTCGACGGGGTCTTCCACGGTGATGATGTTCTTCTCGGGCGTGCGTAACTGTTGCAAGGCCGAGTAGAGCGTGGTGGTCTTGCCGCTGCCGGTCGGGCCGGTCACCAGCAGCAGGCCGTGCGGGCGGTCGAGCATGCGTTTGAACTTGACAATGGCCGGCGGGCGGAAGCCCAGTTGCTCCAGGTCGAATACCAGGTTCTTGGAATCCAGGATACGCATGACGACCTTTTCGCCGCCGGTGGTCGGCAGCGTTGAGACGCGGATATCGATATCGCGGGCGGAAATGGTGGCCTGGATGCGTCCGTCCTGGGGGCGGCGGCGCTCGGCAATATCCAACTTGGCCATGACCTTGATGCGGGAAACCATGGCGGCGTGGAGGCCGATCTTCTGGGTCATCATCTCGCGCAACACCCCGTCAAGACGGTAGCGCACGCGCAGGATTCTGCCATCCGGCTCGATGTGGATATCGCTGGCCTTATCATTAATCGCCGTGCTCAGGATGTAATTGACCAGGCTGGCAATCGGACTGTCTTCGCTGATTTCGCCGATCTGCTCGGACTGCTGATCCTCCGCGGCGTTGACTTCGATCTTGGAGGCTTCGAACGAATCGAGCAGGTTGGTGATATTGACTTCGCTGACATACTGCTTATCGATGGCCTGGCGCACCGCATCGCCACTGCACAAGACCAGTTGGATCGAACAATCGGCCAGGCGCTCCAGATCGTCGAAATCGAAAATCGACAGCGGCCGGGAGGTGGCCACCGTCAGGCGGTCCTCCACGTAGAACATGGGGATCACCCCATAGTACTGGGCTTTTTCCTTGGGGATGCGCGGCACCACGGTCGGATCGATCAGCGCGGGGCGCAGGTCCACCGAAGGCAGACCCACCTGCCGGCCGACGATGCGCAGCAGGTCGGCGGATTTGATCACGCCCATTTCGACCAGCGTTTCCCCGAGCATGGTGTTATTTGCCTTGCTGCGTTGCAAGGCGGAATTGAGCTGATCCTGGTTCAGGAGCCCCTCCTGAATCAGGATTTCCCCGAGGCGGAATTTGCGTTTGAGTTCAGGCATTATCCACCTCCCGGGCGATACCGGTAAGTTGGAAGCGATGGTCCAGACGCGTAGCCAGGAGGGCATCCCGCAGCAAGGCCGACGGTTTTTGCAGCACCATCTGCAAACTCAAGCTGGCCAGACGCGATTGCTGACCCAGCAGCCAGTTCAACGCGGCACTATCGACGGCATTAACCTGGCCGGCGCCAATCGTCAGCGGTTCGGGGTTGCGGGCGATCGCGGCCTCAAAAGCCCGTTCCAGCGTGCCCAGGGAGGTCTGGACGAAAGTCTCGGGCAGTTCAACATCCGCCTTGTCCAGCAAGGGTTCGATATTCCGTACCATTTAGGCCTCGCATCCGAATTGGCGCGCGTTACAACCGCTATAAACTCGCGCTCTTCCCACTCCTATCGGACGGAAGGCGGCGGCGCTGAAGCCATTGGCCGTAGTGGAAGTTGAAAGTTAGAAGTTGGGTGCCATGCCTGGCGGGGCTCCGCCAGGCATGTTCGCGAACGGGAGTCAATCCATTAGCCCCCCCATGCGAACCTTCTATTATGGGTAATCCTGGCCGGTGGGTCTGATAATCAATTCGTTGACATGCACCTGCGGCGGCTGGCGGATCACAAAACCGATCGCCCGCGCCACATCCGCCGGCACCAGCAATTTGCCGAAACGCCCCACCCATTGGCCGAAGTTTTCCGGCGTGTACCCGGCCACCCCCTGAAACTCGCTTTCCACTATGCCCGGCATCACCAGGGTTACGCGCACCCCCTGGGCGCAGACCTCGCGGCGCAACGCTTCAACCGCCGCGCCGATGGCAAACTTGCTCGACCCGTAAAACCCGCTGAACGGCGAAATATGATGCCCCACCACCGACCCGAGCACCACAATATCACCCCCCTTTTGCTGCACCATGTACTGGCCGGCACGGCGCATCAGGTGCGCCGCCCCCAGCACATTCACGCGATACAGTTGCTCCCACTGGCTCTCATCGCTGCTCAAAACGCCGCCGGCCAGCCCGCGGCCGGCGTTGACCACGACGATATCGAGGCGCCGCCCCGCCGCGCTCGCCCAGGCGGTGGCCTGCTCCATGAGCCGGTCTATATCCGCATTGCTGCCGGCATCACCCGGCACCACCAGGGCCTGGCCGCCGGCGGCGGTAATCCTTCCGGCCAATTCGGCAAGACGGTCTTTGCGGCGCGCAAAGAGCACCACCGCCGCACCACCCGCAGAAAGCTCCTCGGCCGTGGCCCAACCGATACCCGCGCTGGCCCCGGTTACCAGTGCAACTTTGCCGACCAATTCATGGCTCATAAAATTAAGATCCCATCCTGTGCGGCCAGCCAGCGGACTTCGCGGGCGGCCACCATTCCAACGCACAAATCTTCAATCTGACGAAACGACATCACGCCACTGCGGAAAATCCAACCGCGGGCGATCCTTACTTATACCCCGGCCACCGGCGGTATGCCAGATCGGTGGCATACTTCGCGCGCAGCGGGTGTGCCCAAATTTCATGGGGATGATGGAAATGGCATAATGGGGGCATACCGACCGGAGTGTCGGGGACTATTGCAGGAGGCAAGCCATGGAACGGCTGGAGAAACTAGACAA
>Ga0316217_10004768_pt1 | contig 14427 bp, 9 predicted proteins | sample 1anoAmetaG_FD_203633 | JGI IMG/M metagenome (GOLD analysis project Ga0316217, IMG submission 203633) | Freshwater microbial communities from Trout Bog Lake, Wisconsin, USA - 1anoA | ecosystem: Environmental > Aquatic > Freshwater > Lake > Hypolimnion/Profundal zone | place: USA: Wisconsin... | reverse complement strand
GCGCCATTTCCTATCAGGGGCGGTTGAATGTGTCGGGGACGCCGGCGAACACCAACTACGATTTTCGCTTTGCGGTATTCAACGCCCCCACCAACGGTGTTCAAGTCAGCGTCTGGCTGACCAATGCCGCCGTGCCCGTCTCCAATGGTCTGTTCACCGTGATTTTGAACTTCGGCTCCGGTGTATTCAACGGCACCTCCAATGGCTCCAATGACTGGCTGGACATTGGGGTTCGCGCCCTGGGCGTGACCAATTTCACGGACCTGACGCCGCGGCAGCCGATCCTGCCCGTGCCCTATGCTTTGTTTGCCACCAGCGCCAGCAATTTGCTCGGCTCGTTGCTCGCCACGCAGATCACCGGCACCATTTCCTCGACGCTGATTTCAGGCACTTATTCCAACAGCGTCAATTTTGTCAACGCCACCAACAGCTTCACAGGCAACGGCTCCAATCTTAACAGCCTCAATGCCGCGAATATCACCCTCGGCACTCTGGCGGACGCGCGGCTTGCGTCCGATGTGGCTTTGTTGGACCAAAACCAGACATTTACCAGCGCGAACACCTTCAATGGCGCGAATATCTTCAACGCCTCAAATTCTTTCACCGGCCCCAACGGCTTTACCGGCGCCAACACCTTTGCCGGCACCGGGACGTATAATGGCGTCAACACCTTCTCGAACTTGGGAAACTCTTTTTCCGGCAGTTTTTTTGGCAATGGCCTCGTCGGCTGGGTCGGTGTTTCGGGCACCACACAACAGGCGGCGAAGGACCACGGCTATATGCTGACCAGTTCAAGCCTCACCACGGTGACCCTGCCGGCGTCATCGGGAATGACCGGCGGCGAAATCGTGCGTGTGTCGGGCGGGGGGGGTGGCGGCTGGCTGGTCAAAGAAAACTCCGGCCAATCCATCCAGGGCAATTTCGCCGCCTATACCAACAGCTTCATGATAGCATTGTCGAACAGTCCGAATGTGACCCTGAATGGCAAAAGCGTGGCCGCTTCGGCGGATGGCGTCCGGATGTATGCCGTGGGTGGCGACCAGTACGGCGTTTATGCCTCTTCTGATTCCGGCCAAAGTTGGAGTCACCTTAACGCTGACGGCGGCAATGGTTATTATTACAATTCAGTCGCCTGTTCGGCGGATGGGAAAACACTTTATGCGCAGCGAAGTTCCGGCTTTACCATTGAAGAGTCCACCGACGGCGGACTGACATGGTCTTCTTCCAGCACCGGCTACGGGCACGCGATTGCGTGCACTGCCAGCGGAGCATTGATCACCGCCAATGATGGTTACAATTACGCTTGTTCGGGCAATGGAACCTGCCGCGCAAGATTATCCAGTGGCGCTATTGCTGTGTCTGTCAACAGTGGTGCAAGCTATGCTGTTAACGTAACTGCACCAGCCGGGGTGACCGTGACCAGTCTGGCTGTTTCCAGCGACTGTACCCGGCTCGTGGTGGCCGTCACTAACGGCTTGCTCTATGCCTCCTCTAACCAAGGCGCTTCGTGGACGACCCTGACCGCAGGTGCTCAGGCATGGTCCGGCGTCTGGATGTCGCCGGACGGAAGCAAGTTTGCCGCAACGGTCAGCACGACCAGCGCCAGTCCGCTCAACGGCGGCATTTATTCGTGTACCGTCAGCCCGCAGCCCGGCACTGTAACCACCACCTCCACCGGCTCCATCTGCGGCGGTCAGGGGGCGGCTGTGGAATTGCAATATCTCGGCGGCAACCAGTTCATGCCCGTCAGCTCCGTCGGGTTGTTGTGGGCGAATTGATTTTTGAGTGGAGCGGCGGCGGCTCGCTGGAGTTCAAGCTTTAGCTTGTCCGGGCGGCACGCTAAAGCGTGAACTCCAACACGCCGGGCCGGAGGCCGGCGCTCCGTGGTGGCGTCCGGCCGCTCCGGAAGTTGATTTTCTTCCGCCTGCTTATTGACAGACGGGCTTAATTTTGCGGAAATGGGGAAAATTAATCCCAACTATCAGACGCCATATATGTCAAACCAAGCCATTTCCACCGATTCGCTCTCGCACGAGACCCGCACCTTCCCGCCGTCACCTGAAGTCGTCCAGCGGGCGCACTTGAACGCCGCGCAGTTCGACGCCTTGTACGAACGGTCCATCCGCGAGCCGGACAAATTCTGGCTGGAGCAGGCGCAGACCCTTGAATGGTTCAAGCGGCCCAAGCACGCGCGGAAGTTCAACTGGGACACCGCCGCGCGCAAGGTCGAGCACACTTGGTTCGAGGACGGACAACTCAACGTCACCACCAACTGTCTCGACCGCCATCTTCCGGCGCGCGGCCAGCAAACCGCCATCATCTGGCAGGGGGAACCGGAAGAGGACGTGCGGCGCATTACTTACGCGGAATTGCACGCGGAGGTCTGCAAGTTCGCCAATGTCCTGAAATCGCTCGGGGTCCGCAAAGGCGACCGGGTGGCGATTTACATGCCCATGATTCCCGAAGCCGCGGTGGCCATGCTCGGTTGCGCGCGCATTGGCGCCATCCACTCGGTGGTGTTTGGCGGCTTCAGCGCCGACGCGCTGGCGGGCCGCATCCATGATTCCGAGTGCAAAGTGCTCGTGACCGCGAACGCCTCTTTGCGCGGGGGTAAATCCGTGCCGCTCAAGTCCCTGGCCGATGCCGCGTTGCAACACACGGCCAGCATCGAAAAGGTCATCGTCGTGGACCGCGACTTGTCGCGCCATGGCGGAGCGAAACCGGACTCGTCGCGCTCGAGCGAAGCGAAGCCGGAACCGTGCGCCATGACGGCCGGCCGGGACGTGTGGTATCACGAATTGATGGCCGGGGCCTCGGCGGAGTGCCCCGCCGAGAAGCTGAAGGCCGAGGATTTGCTTTTCATCCTGTACACCTCCGGCTCCACCGGCAAGCCCAAGGGCGTGGTGCATAGCACTGCCGGTTATCTGCTCTGGAGCGCGCTGACTCACAAGTACGTATTCGACATCCACGAGGGCGACGTCTATTTCTGCACCGCCGACATCGGCTGGGTCACCGGCCACAGCTATGTGGTTTATGGCCCGCTCTGCAATGGCGGCACCACGCTTATGTTCGAGGGCGTGCCCACGTTTCCCGACGCCGGACGTTTCTGGCAGATGGTCGAGAAGTTCAAGGTGAATTCCTTTTACACCGCGCCGACCGCCATTCGCGCGCTCATCCGGCTCGGCGATACCTGGCCGGCCAAATACGATTTAAGTTCCCTGCGCGTGCTCGGCACAGTCGGCGAACCCATCAATCCCGAGGCGTGGATGTGGTATCACAAGCACATTGGCCGCGGCCGCTGCCCCATTGTGGACACTTGGTGGCAGACCGAGACCGGCGGCCATCTCATCACCCCGCTGCCCGGGGTCAACACCCTGAAGCCCGGCAGCGCCAGCCGTCCTTTTTTCGGCGTGGAACCGGTGGTGCTGCGCGACGACGGCACCGAATGCAAGCCAAACGAAGGTGGCAAGCTCTGCATCAAGCGCCCGTGGCCTGGCATCATGCGCACCACTTGGGGCGACCACCTGCGCTTCGTGAATACGTATTTCTCCACGTTCAAGGACGTGTATTTCACCGGCGACGGCTGCCGCGTGGATGCCGACGGCGATTACTGGCTGCTGGGGCGCGTGGACGACGTGGTAAACGTCTCCGGCCATCGCATCGGCACGGCGGAAGTCGAGAGCGCGCTGGTGAGCCATGCGAAAGTCGCCGAGGCTGCCGTGGCGCCCATGCCGCACGACATCAAAGGCCAGGCCCTGTATGCCTTCGTGACGCTTAAAGACGGCATCGAGGAAAGCGAGGAGCTGAAAAAGGAGCTGGCTGCGCATGTGCGCAAGGAAATCGGCGCGATTGCCGTGCCGGATAAAATTCAGTTCGCGCCCGGCCTGCCGAAAACGCGCTCCGGCAAAATCATGCGCCGCATCCTCCGCAAAATCGCTGAAAACCAGACCGACCAGATCGGCGACATCACCACGCTGGCGGATCCCGGGGTGGTGGACGCGCTGGTCAAGGGAAAGCAATAGCGTGCATTTGACTAATCCATTGAATTAGTGCATTGTTTTTCGCATGAAAACAACCATGATTGTTCTCGCGACTATGATGATGGCCACGCTTTCCCTCTCGGCGGCGGATTCGCTTTACAACATTCCGCTCAAGGACATTGACGGCAAGGACACCACGCTCAAGCCTTATGCCGGCAAGGTGCTGCTCCTCGTTAATGTCGCCTCCAAGTGCGGATTCACGCCGCAATACGCCGCGCTGGAAGCGATCTATAAAAAATATCAGGATCAAGGGTTGATCGTGTGCGGTTTCCCGTGCAACCAGTTTCTTTCGCAGGAACCGGGCACGGATGCGGAGATCAAGGCCTTCTGCACCTCGAAATACGACGTGACCTTCCCGATGTTCGACAAGCTGGAGGTCAACGGAGCCAACCGTCATTCGCTGTACGTCGCGCTGGCTGGCAAAGAGTCGCCGTTTCCCGGAAACATCCACTGGAATTTCACCAAATTCCTGATCGGGCGCGACGGGAAGATCGTGGCTCGCTTTGAGTCCAAGGTGAAACCGGATTCCCCGGAAGTGACCAAGGCGATTGAAGCCGCACTGGCGGCGAAATGACCAGAGGGTGACCTGCTGCCCAAGGCTCGATCAGTCGAACTTGCGGGTTGCCAAGCTAGATTTCGGCGTTAATTTCGCCAGACCCAATCGCCCTGTTCCCGGTCCTCGGTCCCGTTCTTGGTGCGCGCCACCGCGCCGCCATCGTCTTTTTCATTCCAGCCGACTGAATAGAGCAAGAACTTCCCGCTGGCCGCATCGGAGCTTTGCGCCGTCGGGGCATCCGCGCGCCGATAGTGCAAGGGCTGGCCACCAATGATGTCATGGGGCAGTTTCGCAATGAACTGTGGTACGAGTGCTTCGAGCGTGGTGGGATACTCGCCGTGGGCCAGCTGATAACGTTCCAAGGCGCAGACGATTAGCGCTTCGTTGACCAGCGTTTGATTGTATGCAGTGTTTTGTATTGCCTTCTTGGAGTTGGGGATTGACATAAGCGCCCACTGATTCCAAGGTGACCAATGGTTCAAACCGGCCTCAATTTCCAACATATGCTGCTCCGCGGGGCCTGGGAGTATCAAATTATTCGAGAGGTCGAAGCCGCCGAGGTTCTTCTGCGACAATCTGGCCGCGTTTACCATGTTCAGATGATACCAGCCGCGCGGCACGAGATTCAGGAGCCAGAAACTCGGGTCTGTCAACTTCGCCCAGAAATTGGTGGAGGCCTGCCGGGAAAGCAACCTTTGTAATTCGGCCGGCGTGGATATCTCCAGTGTCTGGGCGGAAGCCGCGACCTCATCTCGAAACGCTTCCTCCACCCAGGGAGGCAAACTGATTCCCTCGAGTTGCGCCTGCAAAGCCGTGAGTTGCGGCTCCTGCCACGAGTGCCAGCGCAGGCCGCTGGCGATGGCGTTCACATAAAGTCCGGTGATGGCCACATTGATCATCGCTTCAACCAGGGTTTCCGGTTTGCCGGTGGGCGGCTTCTCCAGAATCCGGCATAAGTCATGTATCAAAGTCAATTCGCGCAGCGCCTGGTCTGGTTTGCCCAACAACAGTTCACATTGTGCCCGTTGCTCGAGCATTTGGGACACGCTTCGCATCATCACGAAATTTGGGATGGGGATCTGGTACGGCCGGAAGTAATCGCCCGGGATGATCGCGCCAGGCCGTTTCAGTGCCTCGCGGACTTCTTCGAGCGCAGTGCCAAATTGGTCGCTCCATTTCAAATAATCTGCCGCTGGCGTGGCATGGACGTCCCCCAGCAAAATGTCGAACACGCCTTTGGTTGCAGTCGCTGCGATTTGCAAATGGCCCAAGTTGGTGGCCAAGTCCCGGGGGATCAGGTTTTCTAGATTGGCCGCCGAAAGTTGCGCGTCCGCCTGCAACCAAACGCGCGCCGGCGTCAAGTTGCTTAATTGCAATTCGGAGAATTTGAAGCCGGCGGACCCCTCAACAGAGCGGCCAATGTTTTTTTGCATTGAGTCGCGAATGTCCGCCGGGGCGGCAGGATCGTTTAAGCTAAACACCCGACTGTTTCCACCCTGGCCGACACCGACGGCAGCCGTTGGCGACACCATGATGTTTGCCAACAGCAAGGGATTGGTTTTGGTGTTGGCGAATATGGGAAAGGCATTGGTTCCGTAGGAAATCAAGAACCATGAACAATGCGATGCCCTTTCGGATTCCGCATCGGATTGGGCTTTTTTGAATCGTATCAGAATATTGGTGCTGGCCGTGAAAAAATTCTGGTCGTCTGGAATCGGCGGCGGCAGGTATTTGTTCCAATTCATCTCCAGGCCGCTGGCTTCCAACTCGGCCTTGCATTGCTCCCATGCGCGTTTGCCGCGCCAATCCTCCTCCAGATAGAAAATCGCGGCCAGGGTGGCGAAAACGGCCGTGCCGACCAAGAGCCGGCCGAAGTTGTGGCGATTGCACGACCAGCGGCCCACCAGCCAGGCGCACATTGCGGCGGACGCCCCGAGGACGGCAATCAAAACCTGCTGCCAATACCAAGGTCTCCGGCTGCCGGGCGACATCAAATCGGCGACCAGTATCAGCAGGCCAATAACGGAGAAGAAGATCAGCCAAGCCAGCAGAGCGCGCGACATCCGCTGGCCCGGGCTGTTGTGTGGGGATTCGTTCATGTTGATCTTAGGTGTTCAATAGCATTACGCGTTCCGTCCGGGGTCTGGGTGAAAAAAACTTTGGTCGTTCCGCCTCACGTGGCGCGGAATGATCCGCCAGCAACTCGGCCAAAATATTCTGCCGGTCCTTGAAGGCCATGAGCATCTCCTGCGTTGGCGGTGAAGACTTCCGCGCCAGTGTTTGTGAATGACCCTGCAACGAGAGTTTGTCCATGAAGATCAGCACCCACACCACGGCTAGCACCGCCCACACCCGGCGGTATGGCCAGATCACGTCCAGAAACCATTCGCGGATGGCCATTCCGTCGGAGCGTTCACTGGATGTTGGGTGTTCGATGTTGGGTGTTGGGTGTTTCCCGGGTTCATGGCCGGGGTGAGGGCGGGCTTTCTGCATACTAATTCCGCCCTTTGGATTCATGGTGAGTTGGCGAATTGGTTCCATCCTGCCTGCCTCTTGGACCGCCCTGGCCCAGCGAATCTGCACCGCTTGCCCCGGCTGAACGCGTGCAAAATCCTTCTCCCAATTCGACAACGATGTCGTCACAGACTCGAGCTCTGCAAGTTGTCTCCGGCAATCCGGGCACGTCGTGAGGTGGAGTTTGAGCTGCTCCCGCTCTGGCTCCGGCAGCACGCCACTGGCCAGAAGGGAGATGTTCCGCCGATACCGTCCGCACTGATGGAAGGGCCAGCTCATCCTATTGGCTTTGTGGTGGGTGATGGGAAAACGCTTGAGAGCTGGCGCACTCCAAGACGCTGGCGCGTGACGCCAACCCTGCACTTTGGGCCAGCATTTTCTTGGGATTGCCAAATCGCTTTCATATCTGTTTATCCCCTGATTCGCCGGGAAGGTTCATTTTCATTTTGCGCAATTTCTCCAACGCATGATGCAGTCGGGATTTTATCGTGCCCACCGAACAGCCGAGCACCGCCGCCATGTCCGGCAGCGAGGCATCTTCGAAGAAACGCAGCAAAATGACCTGACGATGCTTTTCGGGCAGCAGGGCAATGCCTTGGCGCAATTGGGTGCCAGTTTCGTTTTGCGCCATGGTTTCCGCCGGGGAAGGTTCCGGCGATGGTAAATTGGCCTGCTGTTCGTGGAGATTTTGGGCGTCAAAAAACGGCAGCCAGGCCAGCGCAATAGGCCGGCAGTGCGCCCGGCGCAGGGATTTGCGATGGCGATGCAGCAGAATGGCATATAGCCAAGTGGACAGCCGGCACGACTGGTTGTAGCGCGGCAGGCTTTTCCAAGCCCCGACCAACGTCTCGGAAACAAGGTCTTCCGCCGTGCTCACATCGTCGGCCAGCGCGATGGCTTGGCGCAGCAGGCGGGCTTGCAGCGGCTCAGCCAATCGGCAGAAGGCCTCGGCATCTCCCGCGCCGGCGCGCGCAAGCAGTTCCCGGTGGTCTGATTGTTCAAGTTGGTCGTCCGTAATGACCATGTAAGGATTAATCCCCGCGCCGGGCGGAAAGGTTCAAACAATATTCGGGGAAACTTTCAACCTGCTTCCGGCGCTGACGCGATCCCCGCCGACCAAAGGTTTGCGGTGTGTTGCTGGTTCTGCCACCCGCTGCGCGCCGGCCTTGGTCGTCGACCGATCTCCCTGTGCAGCGTACTGCATGGCCCATCACGCATCACACATCACGGGCCTTTCTGTGCTTGTCACCGGTCACCCCGCACTTGTAATTTTTTTGGCAATGCGACGCGACGGTTTGTTGGTTACAAGTCTATTGCTGCTGCTGCTCACACTCACATTGGCCTGTTTCTGGCCGGTGGGTTCCCTGGGGTTCATTGGCTATGATGATTACGATTACGTGTACCAAAATCCCGCGGTGCGCTCGGGTCTCAATTTCGACAGCATCGCCTGGGCGTTCAGCGGAGCCCATGCGGGGAACTGGCATCCCATCACCTGGCTTTCGCACCTGCTGGATTGTGAACTGTTTGGGCTGAATCCGCAGGAGGAACATTGGGTGAATCTGGGATGGCACGCGGTCAATACCCTGCTGCTTTTCTGGTGGCTCAGCGGATTGATGTGCCGCCGTGCGGATGTCCCGGCGAAGCAAGGCGCCGCGCGCTGGCGCAGTTTTTTTGTGGCCGCCTTGTTTGCCATCCATCCTTTGCATATCCAGTCAGTGGCTTGGATTTCGGAACGCAAGGATGTCTTGAGCGGCTTTTTCTTCCTGCTCATACTGCTTGCCTATACCAGCTACGTTCAAAAAGCAGAAAGCAGAGAGCAACAAGCAGAAACCGGCGGACGATTTCCATCCTCCATTTTCCATCTTCCATCCTCCATGCTCTATCTTCTGGTCGCCGTCCTCCTGGCCTTGGGCCTGATGGCCAAACCCATGCTGGTGACGGCACCCTTCGTGTTGCTGCTGCTTGATTTTTGGCCGCTGCAGCGCTTGGCGACTGATCCGCCCGCGCCGGCCTCCGGCGGGACAAACGCTGCCCGTTCTCCGTTCTCCGCCCTCCACTCTCCGATTTTTTGGCGGCTGGTGATGGAAAAGCTTCCCCTGTTTCTGCTTTCTTTTGCTTCCTGTCTGGTCACGCTGTGGGCGCAAAGCTCCAGCGGTGCGATGGGTTCCATGCAGACGACCTCACTGTGGGGACGATGCCTCCATGCGGTGGTGGCGTACAGCCGCTATCTCGAAAGAATGTTCTGGCCGGTGGATTTGGCCATCTATTACCCGCTTTCATTTGCTGATCCGCAGGCCCTGGTCGTCTTGGGTTCCCTGCTTTTGTTGAGCCTGTTGTTCTTGGCGGGCATCCGGCGGCGGCAAGCCCAGCCTTGGCTCCTGGTCGGCTGGGTCTGGTTTGTTGTCATGCTGTTGCCGGTGATTGGTGTGGTGCAAGTGGGGCTGCAATCCATGGCCGACCGCTACGCGTATCTGCCGTCCATCGGCCTGTTCATTGCGGTGGTTTGGGGCGCGGCGGAGATGGCCGCCGGCTCCTTTGCCCGGCGCGCGCTCATGACGAGTTTGGGCGCGGCCTGCCTCGTGGCTTGCGGTTTGGACAGCCGGTATCAACTGGGCTTCTGGCGGAACAACATCACGCTGTTTCAACACGTGGTGGAGGTGTCGCCGAAGAACGATTACCTGGGGTATTTTTATCTGGGCATTTCCCATGGCGAACTGGGTCAATTGGAGGACGCCGCGCGCTGTCTGCGGTTGGCGCTGGACGCCAACCCGGATTTCGAACTGGCCCGGAGCCGGCTGGGCAATGTGCTGTTGCTGCAGAGGAACTACGGGGCGGCGGAGCCCTTTTTGGCAGCGCAGGCCAAAAGCCATCCGGATAACTTTGCCGCCCGGGTGACCTTGGGCATGGCACTGGCCGGGGAGCGGAAATATGCCGCCGCCCAGTCGGAATTTCAGGCCGCCCTGCAACTCAACCCCAATGAGCCAACAGTGAATCGCCTGTTTGCCGCCAATGCTCCGAAAGCCGATGCGGAACAGGCCTTGAACGCGCTCGCCGGCCAGCTTTCCGCCAATGGCACGCCGGAAATTCACGTTCGCAGCGCCCAAGCGATGTCCGTGGTGGGACGCTATGCGGAAGCGGTGCAACAATACCGGCAGGCGCTGACGCAGAGGCCGGATTCCATCGAATGTCTGAATAACCTCGCCTGGCTCCTGGCTACTTGTCCCGATTGCGCGGTTCGCCGTGGTTCCGAGGCGGTGTCGCTGGCCCAACGCGCCTGTGAGTTGACCCAGTATCAGCAGACGGTTTTGTTGGGCACCTTGGCAGCGGCCTGTGCCGAGGCCAGCCAGTTTGACGACGCCATCCATCATGCCCAAAAGGCTTGTGACCTGGCGGCGGCAGCGGGTGAAACCGAATTGCAGGAGTTGAATCAGAGACTTCTGGTGCTGTACCAGAAGCGCCAGCCCTACCATGAAAGTTCCGAGACGCCTATCCCGGGCGGCGATCAACGATAATCCGGACAACTCGCCCACCCGGCGCGCAGCGCGTGGGGGACAAGCGGCGCGTGGCGAACCTCCGGTGCGTGGGCGAGAATGCGGGTAGCGCCGGATGTCTTCGGCGCAACCTTGGGCGTTGAGCCGGAATTCCTTGGGGATTCGAGCACGGAACAAGGAGCTTCCCATGAACCTCAATCTCATCCGTGCGATAGCGATGGCTTTAGCACCGCAAGTGTCTCTTGAAGTTCCCGTTTCAAGGAGTGACCCCCTGAAAACCCCGAGCAAAGGCGCACCCCGGCGACTTACAGCGGCTGATTTACAGACCGTTTTCATTCGTGGTTCCCAGGCGTTTTCCCTCCGCGCCCTCTGCGGCTCTGCGCGCGCCCCTGTTTCTTCTTTTGAAGGCGGACCAGAGCTCGCGCAGAGCCGCGGAGGACGCAGAGAAGAAGCAATAGAGATAGCCACTGGTTTTGGCGGCCGATGATTTCCAGCATCGTGAGGTTCATGGCCGGTGATCAGGTCCGATAGGACGAGCCCCCCGCCAGGCGGCGCGGATCTGATTTTTTGCTTGTTTATGAATTCCAGTGGCTGTATTAGCTCTCGAACCTAAATCAATATTATGGGCTCCATCTTTATCGGCTGTGTCATTGGCTTCATTGCCTGGTTTCTGGTCCGTTACCTCTTTGCCGGGATTTACACCGTGAACCAGAACGAGCGCGGGGTGAAAACCAGCTTTGGCCGCGCCGAGCGGGTGGGGGACGCCATGACGGCGCAGGATCCCATCGCTGAACAATTGAACGAGGAGGAAAAAGAGCGCTACAACTATCCGCAGGTGCGGGTGATTCCGCCAGGCGGGCCGTATTTCAAGTGGCCGTGGGAGAAAGTGTATAGAGTCTCCATCGCCACGCAAACGATGAACATGGCGTACGACCCGGAAAGCCCCGAGGCCAATTACCAAGGCACGTTACTCGAAGCCGTGACCAAGGACCAGCTCAACACCGGCTTGAAAGGCCAGATTCGCTGGCACATCTCCGAAAAGAACCTCTATGCCTACCTGTTCGGCGTTAAGCATCCCATCACGCACGTTATGGGTTATTTCGTGTCCATTTTGCGTGAGCGCATTGCCACCTTTGAGGCTCCGACCGGCGCCACGAAGACCGGTGATCCTTCGGCGCTGCACAACCTCGCCGCCACGGCGGTCATGGGTATCTCCATCAACGACCTGCGCAAGAATCTGAGTGACATCAATGACCACATGGACCGCGAATGCCTTGGCTCGGCCGCGCGCTACGGCATTGCGCTGGATGCGTCGCTGATCACGGGGATTGACCCGCCGCCGGAGGTGGAATCGGCGCTCGCGGCCATCAATACGGCCTACAACCAGGTGTCGTCGGACATCAGCCTGGCGCAGGCGGCGGCCGACCAGAAGATCGTGCAGTCCAAACGCGCTGTCGAGATCGAGACGCTCAAGGCGCAGGCCGAGGTGCAGCCCATTGTCGCCCTCGCGGAACAGCTGACCACTTTGAAGTCCAAGGGCGAGGGCGCGCTGGACGCCTACGTGCGCAATGTGCGCTTGAAATTATACAGCGAGGCGAAAACCGTGATCCTGGAGGCCGGCCATGAATAATCCCTTCGCGCTATTTTTCCTCGCGGCCATCATCACTTTCGCCGGCATGTTCATCCTCGCGCCGTTGTTTTTCGGCGTCGTGCGGCAGCTTGGTTTCTACACCATTGTCGAGGAACGGCAGTGCAAGGTCTATATGCTGTTTGGCAAAGTGGTGGCGGTGATTGACCAGCCCGGCCTGCACTTGCTGCTGTTCAAGCTGGGCCTCAAGGCGCCGATGGTGAATTTTCTCGGCAAATGTTACACACTGGATTTGCGCCTCGACCAGGAATATCTCCGCAGCACCGCGGTGAATTCAGAGGAAGGCGCGCCCATGGGCATCGGCATCTGGTACGAAATGGTGGTGAGCGACCCGGTGGCGTATCTGTTCAAGAACGCCGACCCGCGCGGCTCGCTGGCGGCCAACGTGGGCAATTCCACCGTCCGCTGCCTGAGCAACATGAAGTTGGCCGACATGCTCCAGAACCGCCATCCCATGAGCCTGACGGTGCGCACGGAAGTTTCGCCGCAATCGCAGGCCTGGGGCTACAGTCTTGGCTCGGTCTATATCCGCAAGGTCCACTTTCGCGACGCCGGCATGATCAAGCAGATCGAGGAAAAGGTGGTGAACCGGCTGCGGCAGGTGACCGCCGCCATCAAGCAGGACGGCACGAACCAGGTGAACATCATCGCCAGCACGGCGGAACAGCAGGCGGCGATTGAATTTGCCAAGGCGGCGGCCATGCGCCCGCAGATCGTCGGCCAGGCGCTGCAAAAGATTTCCGAGGATTCGGACATTTCGCATGCGTTGTTCAAGGTGCTGGAAACGCAGAACATCGTTGCCGGCGAGGCGGCCATCACTTTGATTCCGAAAAATGCGACCATGCTTGGCGAACTGGTCGCCAGCGCGCAGGCACCCAAGAGAATACCGGTAAAATAGGGTGGCGTGCTTGAAAACGACGAACCTGCATCACACGCTTTCCAGTGGTTGTTAAGTGTCATGGCCACGTCCTTGCAAAAGGCTGCTGTTTGGTTTGTTCTTGCGGTAGGCATTGCCCTTCTCGGGTGGTTCGTAGTTCTACCACACGTTTTCTATTCCGGACCGGTAGTCCGAGATACACCAATGATGCGTGAGATTAGTGCGATGTACCACATTTGTACCAAGCTTCGGCATTATGCGGACGAGCATCACGCATTTCCATCCGGTAGCGCATCTGGGAAGAGCGTGGATTCGTTGGTTGCGGCGGGCATCCTATCGGTTGACGATGCTGTTTATATGCGTGAGTACCAGATTGAATTTCGCGGATTTGATCCGAGTCGGATTGGGCCTGACATCGTTGTTATGGAGACGGTTTTTAGGAACACCAAGACGCCATGCCGCATTGTTGGATACAGCGACGGTAGCGTTGTCAGATACGATTTGAAAAACACGCATTGATACCTGTCTGATACGTGGCGAGGATGCTTCGCCACTGTGGCATACTGGGTACGTTTCTCCCCTTCCTCGTTTTGCGGAGTTAGCGGCGCAATATCTGCAGGCGTTGGCAGCGTACGGAGCGCCGGCTTGCAGCCGGCTTACACCGCCCAAGTGCCCGGTTGTGTTCCGATTTGAAGAACGGCCACGCACCTTGTGACCGGACGCACAAAGCCGGTCGCAGACCGGCGCTCCAGCGGTGGGCAATCTCGGGGCAACCCCGTATCACATGCGTCCTGCCTGCGGGGTTGCCGAGCGTATGGAACTGGTGGCGAGACGCCGCCAGAACCCGCAGCCGGGGACGGCTGCGCTACTATTGTGCCGATTCCGCCAGCAATTTGGCGACGACCTTTTCCACGTTTTGCGGCTGCAAGCCGATGCTGCGCACAACGCCTTTGCGATCCACCACCGCGTAGGTCGGGTAATAATGCACCTGCCACGCTTTTTCCGATTTCAGCTCCGGATCGCTGGCGGTGGGATATTGAACGCTCAGCGTTTTCACCAAATCAGCCATTTTCTCCTGGCCGCGGCTGGAGGTGCAGACGCCGATAATCACCAAGCCCTGGTCCTGGTATTTCTTCAACATTGCGTTGTTGTGCGGGATGGCCGCCTTGCACGGGCCGCACCAGGTCGCAAAAAAATCCACAATGACGACTTTGCCTTTCAGGTCGGCGGGTTTCAGCTCGCCATTGATCCACCCGGTGACGCTAAGCTCTGGCATCGGCTTGCCTTCCAAGGCGGCGTGG
>Ga0316217_10004767_pt1 | contig 14429 bp, 11 predicted proteins | sample 1anoAmetaG_FD_203633 | JGI IMG/M metagenome (GOLD analysis project Ga0316217, IMG submission 203633) | Freshwater microbial communities from Trout Bog Lake, Wisconsin, USA - 1anoA | ecosystem: Environmental > Aquatic > Freshwater > Lake > Hypolimnion/Profundal zone | place: USA: Wisconsin... | reverse complement strand
GTAAAAGAAGGTTTTTTTAAACTGGACTAAAGTGAATCCAAAGTAAAAAAACGTTTTTTTAAACTGGACTAAAGTGAATCCAACGTAAAAGAAGTTTTTTTTAAACTGGACTAAAGTGAATCCAAAGTAAAAAAACGTTTTTTTAACTTGAACTAAAGTGAATCCAAAGTAAATAAAGTTTTTTCAACTTGGACTAAAGTGAATCCAAAGTAAAAAAACGTTTTTTTAACTTGAACTAAAGTGAATCCAAAGTATAAAAAGTTTTTTCAACCTGGACTAAAGTGAATCCATTATGAAAAAAGAGGTTTTCAACTTCCCCGAAACCGGGTTTACCATCCCGGGATTATTTTTCTACCAAAAAAATCAGTAAAACAGGTAAGAAGTATTCCGGTAATATTTCCGCTACTTCTTTTCCATTTCAGGGTATCTGTTTTCAAAATATTAATTATTGTTATCTGTTATTATATTATAAAAAATTAAAATACATTTTATGCAAACAACTATTTTAGATTCAGAAGCAGGGTTCCATGGTCAGTTAGATCAATGTTGTTCTAATATTGATGATTATTCAACACCATTAAACCTTGATGCCACCAAAGTAGCTAATCTGAAAACAACCGATGGATTTATTAAGTTTATATTTAGCTTACAAGGTCTGGCACAGTCTTATGCGCATGCTATAACCAGTTATAAAGATCAGTTACATACAGGCCCGTCAAAACTTTTGATGGGGGCTGTACCGCTGCCTCCGGTGTATCCTACGGTAATGCCTGTAATATCTTTGGGTAATGCAAGGGCTCAGTATGCCGATATCATTCAGGATTCTATTAAAAGCCCTAATTTCACTAAAGACATTGGTATTAAACTTGGTTTTATTATAGAAGTGGCTGAAAAAGACGAGCCGGTAACACCTTTATTAATCTTTAAACCACTTACCGAAGGACATCCTGTATTACACGCCAAAAAAGGGATCTATCAGGGGTATGAAGTATGGAAAGATACAGGTGATGGTAAAGGATATTTTAAACTGGATACCAGTATGTATCCGGATTATACAGATTTATCAAATCTGCCCGCTATTGGGATAGGTGCCACCTGGAAATACAAAATAATCTATATTTTGGCAGGTGTACACTCAGGTAACTGGAGCAATGAAGTTACCGTAGGGGTGTTTGGACAGATATAAATATATATGTGATAATAGGATGAAGATAGTAGATAGTAGTGAGAAGATAGAATAATACAAAAACTAAAAATACAGTTCTGGCAATTTGACAATGAACTACAATTAGTAAAGTTTAAAGAAAAATATGGCATAATAAAAAAGAGTTCCGGGAGAAATTCCGGGACTTTTTTTTGGGGCCTCCCCGATTTAAAACGAACCCCTTTAATTGCCCTCCAACGTAGGGGGTTATCAGTGAAGCTTTACACACCTGAAAAGCCTATAACATTGTTTTAAAAGCACCTAAATCTATCAGCTTTTATGCCATCCACTCAAGATAATGTCATCAATAATTTTTTAAAAACTTTGAACCCTAATTGTTATTTATACTTCTAACAATAGCAAAATAAATAATTGATATTATAGCTGACAATTGAATAATGTAACCCATCCACATATTTCTTTTCTCATATTTTTCAGAAATGATTTCAGAAAACTGTCCTCTAAAACCGCTTAGAGTCCAGAAGAAAAATCCACCAATCCATATTGAAGTTAGTCTTGCTGCAAATGGTTCACTATTCATACAAATTCTATTAAATATTCATTCTATCCATTCCCCTGTATTCAGCTAAAGGCTAATAGCTAAAGGCTAATAGCTATAAGCTGACAGTTCAAAAAACTTACTCCTTCTTTACCAGCACCATCTTGCTGTTATCGGTCTTGTGCATGGTGTCGTAATAGGCTGCCAACACCGAAAAGTCGGAAGCTGGATAATTGCCTGCATACTGTATATGTTTTCGGTATACACTGATGGTATTGTTATCAAACATTGTGGTAAGACTATAACTGCCAAACTGGTTGGTAACAGCCACATCCTTTGCCACAGCCTCTATTTTGTATCCCGCAGGAATGCTGATGGTGATACTATCGATTTCCATATAGGCATTATTAATACAAATGTCGAACCTTCTTTTTTTTGTGGTATCCAGCCTGAACTCTTTATTGATTAAATTGGGCTGAAGGAATATTCTTTTCGATGTTACATTGGCATAACTGGGTGCTGTTATTTTCAGTCGCTCCTCCACTAATGGTATCTTTCCTTTTACCTCATTAAAATCGGAGGACTCCACATGGTAAGTGGGCAGATGAAGTATGCTGTTGAGGTACTTGTCCTTTTCTTCCTTGCTGGCCTCGTGCATCATGCCCAGTATATGTTCCTGTCTGATTCCTGAATAATGCGTACTGATATCGGCAGTAAGGTTTCCATTGTCGTCAACACTGGCTTTTATATTGCGGATTTCAAGATTGTCGGAAGCCTTATAAACAGGGGTGTGTACCACTACCCCACCGTTATCGTCTATCATCAGTGCATCCCTGTCGCCGGTAAAACTGCCCATAAACCCGGGGCTTGCATACTGACTGGTACATTCCAGCCATATAGTATCTTTACCTTCCGGCACACACATAATGGCATGATTGAAATTGGATACCGGAAAATCTTTAATCAATCCCCTCTCCCCTGCCCCTGCTTTTATCAGTACATACTTTGCATTTACACCGGCTTCCTGCAACAACGACACCATATAATTGGACAATGCCTTGCAGTCGCCATACTTATTTTTAGCCACATAAGCCGCCTCAAAAGGTTGCCAGCTACCAATACCTACCTGAATACTGATGTAACGGGTATTCTGCTGCAAATAGTTGTACAATGCATTTATTTTCTCCTCGGTAGTTGTCAATTTATCTGCTATATCGTGAACATCTTTTTTTACATTATCCGGCAGATTATTTTTCCCTTTATTTAAGGTCTGAATAAAGTTGCCCAGGTTTTGCCAGCTATCCATATTGCCCTTGTACCCATCTATTTCAAAATCGGAAGGAGCCAGATATACTCCCGGTGTAATTTCATTTTTATCGGGCCTGAAATATTCTTTATCATAAGCAGGAAACTGTTTAAGCGACCAGTAATACTGTGTATTGCTTTTCTGAGCAGAAATATCGGGCACAGGTGTATTCTTCCATAAACTGTAATGCAATTTATAATCGGCAGGAAAGGAAACAAAGAATGTACTTTTTTCTACCGAGAACCTGCTATTGGCCACAGGATGCCATCCTGGCAATTGAAAAATACCCTTATACTCTATCTCCTCTTCAATCTCAACTGTAAAAGGAAATGCCTTCCAGGCAAAATTGAAACTGATTGTTCTTTCATCATTCAGTATGCTGATTCTGTCTTCATAAGCCATATCAGTCATATCTTTTTTCTTCACTGTTTTCAACAGAATTCCATTTCTGTCGTATAACTTAGCTACTACCTTATTTATTTTCCGGTACTTATCATAATTATTAAAGTAATAAGCATACCCCAGACCATCTTCGTTCAGAATAGTAATCGCATAATTATGATAATAGGTAGCTTCTCTTGGTGAATTTATTTTCAGTTCCACATTTTCATTTCTCAATACAACATCCGCATTTGTTTTCAACGACTCGGGTATGGTATTCACATTATATTCCTGCGATATACTTATCAACGGAATGATAAACAAGAGGACACAAAATAGTTTCATAAAGGATTTTTATTTTATTTTTTTAAATACGATGTCTTCACTCATTTTCTTCACTACTATACCATAGAAATCTCTGATAGACTGATAATCATCGGGAGCATAAACAGCTTTCTCGAAATTGAGTTTACACTGCAACTGAACCATATCATCATTAGCAGAAATCAGGTATTCAAATTTTCCCTCATCTTCATTCAGCAAGGCCCTTACCGATTTAGGCAATTCATCTACTTTATAGCCTTTAGGAATCATGAAAGTAAGATAATAATTCAAACTGCTGGCATAGTCTTTTTCAATAGGATACTTTCTGGTATCGGCTTTGAAAGGGTTTTCTTTAATGCCTTTATTCAATAAAGGATTGAAGTAAACAATGTCGTCTTTGAAATTGAAACTGACATCGTAATTCATCCTTATACATTTATCATAAGCATTCATAGAATCGACATTCAGATCCGAAATGGTTGTTTCAAAAGCAAACTCTTTCTTAATATGATCTTCAATATTCTTAGTTTTTACTTTACTGAAATCTTCTCTGAAATTCAGTGAATGATAATAGCCCAGTTTTTCATCAAAGCTTGCTGTCAGGCCTTTTTCATCACTATTAACCATCACAGATATGTTTTCCTTTTCCAGCAGCATATCGCTGTTGAATAAATGCGGAATAGTTGATGGAGTCAGAATCCTTGCATATCCGTTATAGCATTTCAATGGCAGTTTATTGAATCCCATATACGGATCGGAGGCGTCCAGAAAATAATCTTTATTACCGGCATTTACATAGGCTATCAGATAATTGAACTCTGTAATAATAGGATATACAGGATGTGCAAGCCCATTATCTGTAGTACTTAACACTACGGGCTCTGCATTGATCTTCAGTTTTTTCAACATCGCAATCAGCAACATATTCAGTTCGGCAGCAGACCCTTTCCTGTTGTTGAATACATCTTTAAGGCTATTATCGTCGGATAAATAAATGCCTTCATCTTTTGTTTTGCTGAAATTATCCCGTACATATTCATATACTTTTTTAATGATAGCTACTGTATCGGTTGTATGGCCTATCAGTTCGTTCACTGGATCGTTCAGCCAATGATGGTTTGCATAAATCTGATCACCAAAATATTCGTTCTTTCTTAGTACATCACATACTTTTTGCCAGGAGTTGTATTTGTTATTAACAGGCTGACCCGGTATTCTGATTTCCTTCAACTGAAAATCGATTTTCGAAATACAGTTATCAATAGTTCTTAAAAAAGGTTCATCCTTTACAGAAGGTATATCCTTTGCCACCCATTTTGATTCAGTAATAGTAGCCCTTGCAGTAAATGTTTGTCGGGAGGACATGGCAGTACCTTCATCATCAGAAATCATGAAAGTATTGAAATATTCATCCCTCGTAAGTTTCAACGGAACATTTTCTCTTAAATCTGCCAGATAACTGAATATGTCGGGAATAGCCACCGTATATTCATTATACAAGCAAGGGTACTCACTTTCAAATTTCCAGGGGCGTAAATACCTTATATATTCAGAATGAACAGTGTATGTAAATTCAATAATACTTCCTTCTTTTATGGCCGGAAGTGTAAATACCTTTCTATTAAAATTTCTGATAAATCTGGAAGTAATAATATCCGATTTATTCAGCCTGGTTTCCACCACAGCATTATTAACCAGGTTGAAAGTAGAGGCTTTTATATCATCCATTTTTTCTTCCCTAGCTGCATCTGCCACATACAATACTTCCTTGATAGTAGCTGCATTGTATCCATTTTTATTCAGTATTTTAATGCGGGTATGTTTTGTGTATTTTATACTGAACCATCCATTATTATTTCCTTCAAATGAACAGCTACCCACATCAAACAGTACTATAGCATTGGTACTGGAGTCTATGAGGCTGGACTGCACTTTGAAATCTTCGGGTTTCACAACACCGAATTTTGAACTGGGTTGAGCATACGCTATTGTACAGCTTAATAAGGTCAACAAAAACAAGAGTCTGATTTTCATCGTGTGTAAGGTTTATTTTATTTTTTTAAATACGATTTGTTCGCTCATTTTCTTTACAACCACTCCATAAAAGTCACGTAGGGTCTGATAGTCATCTGCTGAGTAGGTGGCCTTATTAAACTTCAGTTTACATCTTAATTGAATAAGATTTTCAGCAACAGATATTTTATATTCAAACAAGCCTTCATCTTCATTTAATAACACATTGGCAGACTTAGGTATTTCATCAATAGTATAACCTTTGGGCACTTCCATTGTAAAAGAATAGTTTAATTGTTCGGTATATGGCTTTTCAACAGGAAACTTTCTGGTAGCCGATTTAAAAGGGTTCTCTGTAATAGCCTGATTCATCAAAGGATTGAAATAAACTATATCATCTGTAAAATGATAATCGATATAATAATTTAGTCCTATTGGATAGTCATACATCTTTAAAGAGTCGATAGAAAAATCTTTCAACTTTACTTTTTCAGTAAAGTCCTTTTCAATTGATTCCTGAATTTTGTCTATTGGCTTATTTATAAACTCATCTCTGAAATCCAACGATTCATAATAGCCATAAGTTTCTTTACAATTAGCAGATGAAATTCCATTTTCATCATTTGAAATATACACAAAGCTTCTTTTGCTTTCATTTACTGAATCTGCCGAGAAATTAACATCATACGAATTTTTATCCCCTATTATTCTGCCATTATCATTATAGCATTCTAAAAGTAATCTATTGAATCCTAAATTTTGCTTTGAATCATCTAAAAAATATTCATTGTCTGAAGTCACTACTTTACACAACAAATAATTGTATTCTTCCAGATTCGGAAAAGCCTGATTTACATACCCATGTTGTTTAGTACTGACTAAAACAGGATAAGCGTCAATATTTATTTGTTTTAGCATTGAAATCAAAAGCAAATTAAGTTCAGCTTCAGTTCCCTCTTTCTTTGTAAATATGTTATGAAAATCATTTTGATATTTTAGATAGATACCAAAGTTTCCGGTACAATTGAAATGATCCCTGATGTATTCAAAAAGAATATGAACTATTTTATCAGTATTTTTTTCAGTATCAATCAGCTCTAATGTCTTTGCTTTCAGCCAGTTATTGTCTGCATAAAGTTCTAATCCAAAAGATGGATCTTTTTTCAACTTCCTTTCAATAACATTCCATGATACAGAAAACTTTTGTTCACCTATACTGGCAATATTTAATTCAGTAAAATTGAATTTTACTCTGGTAAAATAATTTGAACGATTATTCAAAAAGGGCTCATTATTTACAGGAGGAACTGAATTACTTATCCATTTTGTTTCTGTAGCATCCCCAACCCATTTATTGACTTCCTGTGAAGATTTACCATAATAATTGCGGGTAGCTTTTACGTCAAAATAAATATTATAGTTTACTATATTTTTGGTTACAGCCAAATCTACATAAGGTTTTATGTCAAAATTAAATTTCAAAAACTCAGGAATTACTACATCATATTCACTATAAATTTCAGGATATATTCCCTGAAAATACCAAGGATGAATATTAGTAAAAAAATCAGATTTAATGGTATAAGAATACTCTATTATGGACCCCTCTTTTATAGAAGGAAGTGTAAAAATATCTTCAAAATAATGATTAACAACATTAGCATTAATCTCGCTTTTCCTTTCGAATTTATACTCTTTAACTTCATTTGATTCTAAATTGAAAGTTGACGCTTTCAGGTTTATCAAATCCTCCTCATTCTCTTTATTATATTTTAGTAATATGTTTTTTACAGTGGCTGCATTGTATCCTTTTTTAGTTAATATTTTAATTCTGATATGCTTATTAAAAACAGACCTCATACCTCCTGCATTATTACTTTCTAATTCGCTATTGCCTATATCGAATAAAACAATTGCATCAGCACTGCTGTTAGAGTCAGTAAAAGAAGAATGATAGGAAAAATCCTGTACAGTTATTTTCCCAAACTTTGTATTGAATGGACACTGACAGAAACAATTAAAATTAAGCAGTACAAATACAGCAATCAGCAAAGGTTTAAATTTCAACATAAAAGAATTTTTTAAATGGCGGTTATATTTTAGCGGTACAATATTAATTATTTTATACCAACATTCTAATAGCTTTTTATTGATATTCATTTATTCATCATAATTAATGCCCTTGTGTAGCTTTCTTTTCTTTTATTTGTTGTTCTTATTAATGTCAGGATAATAGTTATCAGATGAAAAAGAATTTATACGCTTGCTTTTTATTGATGTGCTTGACTGCATGTTTTCCCAAAAACATATTTGCTCAACTCATGAAGGAGAAAGAAGTATTTACCCATGCCGATACACTAAGGGGCACTGATAATGACAATAGAAGCTGGTGGGATGTTCTGAGATATAATATTACTGTTACGCCTGATTATGAAAATAAGACTATCGATGGTACTGTTGAAATAATCAGCAAGGCAACAAAAGATGGAGAAGTTTTACAAATAGATTTAATGGAACCTCTAAAAGTTATTCAAATCCTTGAAGTGAAATACCTGACAAAATCAATAAGTCCTACAATTGCATCTCCCTCACCAGTTCTTTCTTTTCAACAAAATGATAATATAATCTTAGTCAAGTTAAAAAAAACAATAAAAAAAGGAGTAAAGTTTGGTTTGTTAATTCATTATAATGGCAAACCACGCGAAGCAATTACCCCTCCATGGGATGGTGGCTGGATATGGAAGAAGGATAAACAAAACCGTCCATGGATGAGTGTTGCTTGTCAGGGACTAGGTGCAAGTGCCTGGTATCCCTGCAAAGATTATCAGGGCGATGAACCGGATAATGGAGCATCATTAACTATTACTGTACCAGACTCTTTAGTAGCAGTTTCAAATGGCAAACTTATTTCCAAACTCATGTCTCACGACTCAATAATACACACGGAATATACATGGGAAGTCAAGAACCCCATCAATAACTACAATATCATCCCTTACATTGGTAAGTATGTAAACTTCACCGATACTTTTATGGGCGAGAAAGGCAAGCTGAATCTGAGTTACTGGGTATTGGATTATAACCTTGAGAAGGCTAAGGAACAATTCAAACAGGTTAAACTGATGTTGCGTGCTTTTGAATACTGGTTTGGCCCCTACCCTTTTTATGAGGACGATTATAAACTGGTAGAAGCACCTCATTTAGGCATGGAACATCAGAGTGCCATTGCTTATGGCAATCAGTATAAGAATGGTTACCTTGGCAGAGATTTAAGCTTTAGTGGATGGGGTAGTAAATGGGATTATATAATAGTTCACGAAAGCGGACATGAGTGGTTTGGCAACAATATAACTACTAAAGATATTGCCGACATGTGGGTACATGAAGGGTTTACAACCTATAGCGAAACATTGTTTACGGAATATTACTATGGCAAAAAAGCCGGCGATGAATACAACAAGGGAATGCGTTTCAACATCCTGAATAACAAAAATATTATAGGACCTTATGGAGTAAATAAAGAAGGAAGTGAAGATATGTATTTTAAGGGGTGCAACATGATTCATGCCATACGTCATGCCATGGATAATGATAGTCTGTTCAGAAATATTCTAAGAGGTTTGAACACAACATTTTATCATACAACAGTCACTACTGAACAGATAGAATCTTATATCAATAAAATGTCAGGAATGAACTTTACCCCTGTTTTCAATCAGTATCTGAGAACCATCAGAATACCTGAACTGGAATATACAATAGATACTATGGCCAGTAAAATTACCTGCAAATGGAATAACACCGTTGATGGTTTCAACCTCCGGCTTGTAATACAACCTTCCGGAAAATACCTGATACCAACTACAACTGATCAGACAATAACATTATCGAAGGAAGATATCAGCTGGATATTGAATAAAGGATTCAGTAAGGAATTTTATATAAAAGAAAAGCAGGTAATTAATTAGGAATTAGAAATTATGAATTATGATTTAATACAGCTGACCTGTATTAATTCATAATTTTTTATATCCTACATATCGGATACAATTTTCTTATAGCTGGTGATGATGCCTTTTATCAGGGAAGATGAGAAGCCCTGATGTTCCATCTCGTTCAATCCGGCAATGGTACAGCCCTTAGGAGTAGTTACTTTATCTATCTCCTGTTCGGGATGAGTGTTTCTTTGCAACAACAATTCTGCTGCGCCTTTTACTGTCTGTGCAGCTATCAGCGAGGCAGTACCTGCACTGAAACCAATTTCAATACCACCCTGAATATTGGCACGGATATACCGCATGGCATAAGCAGTACCGCAGGCACCTAAAACGGTAGCCGCATCCATCAGTTTTTCATCTATTAATACAGTCTTGCCTAGGCTATTAAATAAATCAGTCACAAATTCAATCTGTGGTTTCCCTGCATTCTGATGACTTATGCAGGTCAAACTTTCTTTAATAGCAATAGCCGTATTAGGCATTGCTCTGAAGATAGTAAGTTCCGGACTGGTCATCTCCACCAGATCTTTCAGCCATATCCCTGTTATTACACTGATAATAACAGGTTGTTTTGCCAGAATTGATTCTTTTATCTGTTCCGATATTTCTTTTATCTGAAAAGGCTTTACAGCCAGAATAACATAATCAGCAAATTCAATAGCCATATTGTTATCATCGGTAATCAGTACGCCCTTCTTTTCCAGTTCGGACAATGTAGCAATATTGCGTTTGGTAACAATAATGTTTTCAGGTTTCACAAACCTGCTGCTGATTAATCCTTCAGCTATAGCTGTACCAAGATTACCGCCACCAATGATGGCTATTTTTTTGCTCATAATGAATTGTTTTATCTGTTTGGTAAATTAGTAATACTTATTTTCCAGTAAATAGTTCTTTACATAATCCACTACTCCTTCTTCCAGCGAATGAAATGGTTTGGTATATCCTGCATTAATCAGTTTAGCCATTTCTGCCTGAGTATAATACTGATACTTATCTCTGATGTCAATAGGCATATCAATATACTCGATGTTTGTATCCAGCCCCATACCAGTAAAAGTAGAAGCTACCAGGTCGTAGAAAGACCTTGCCTTGCCGGTACCAAGGTTGTAGATGCCGTTCAATGATTCTTTCCATTCATTGGCAATCATATTTTCCAATAGCCAGTCGATTACACTCACCACATCTTTTACATAAATAAAATCGCGTAATTGTTTTCCATTCTCATAGTCGGGTCTGTGACTCTTGAATAATTTCACCTGACCATCTTTTTTGATCTGATTAAACGAATGCCATATTACACTGGCCATCCTGCCCTTATGATATTCATTAGGACCATATACATTGAAGAACTTCAGTCCTGCCCAGTACTTTGGATGTTTATCCTGAATCAATGCCCATTTATCAAATTCATTCTTACTTACACCATAAGGATTCAGCGGGGTTAACTGATCTATTTTGCTTTCATCATCATCGTAGCCATGTTCACCCGAACCATAAGTGGCAGCAGAGGAAGCATATATAAAGGGTATATTTTTTCTGCTGCAATAATTCCAGAGATCTTTTGAATAGTTTAAATTCAGTTCCTCATGAATGGCATAGTTAAATTCTGTAGTATCTGTCTTTGCACCAAGATGTATAATGGCATCTATATTTACAGAATCGTTTTCTAACCAGTTCACAAATACTTTTCTGTCAATAACCTGTATAAACTTTTTGTTTACCCAGTTATTTCTTTTGTCTTCTCTTTCAAACTCATCAACTATATATATATTCTCATAGCCTTTTTCATTCAGTTCTTCCAGCATACAACTACCAATAAATCCAGCTACACCAGTTAATACTATATTCTTCATTATTATACATTAATTCAATGCAAAGTTGCAAGGAAATGAGCAAAAAAAAGCCGACTATTTTTTAGCCGGCTTTTGTCGAATGTTTTATTAAATTATTTCAATTTCAGCTTAGTTTCATCCAGCTCTTTCTTAGTTTCATCTAATTCCTTTTTCATTTCAATCATGTAAAGGGTTAGTTCTTCTACTTTTTTTAATAATAAACCATTCATCTTACCAAGGTCCAGTCCTTTCGACATAACCTCTTCGGTAGTAGGCATATCAGGAAGATGTCCATTATCTTTAATATATTGTTCCAGCTGATAAATTGGAATCAACTTATAATCCTGTTTCAACACATGGTCAAACCAGTCTTCTGAATTCTTTACTGCAACTTTTACTTTCTCCGTCAGGATACCTTCTTCCACATATAGTTTATATCCATCTACCTGTGTGTTTACATTTCCTATTTTCACGCGTCCCTGATAGGAATCTATTGAGAAAAATTCCTGATCTTCTGTAGCGCCGGTTGGTTTGAAACAAACTTTAAATGTCTGAGGAGTATTGATGGTTTTATCTCCGGAAACCCTTGCACCAACTGTCCAGTAACTTACATTTGCAGGACTGGTGATATCTCCATTCGAGAACATGATACTTGGTTCATTTTGTCCGCTTTCAGCCCATTCATTGCTTAATGTCAGCAATACATTCTTCTGACGGGTATTACCTACACCTCTTTTAATTTCCATGGCCGACTGTGGAGTTAAAGTTCCAATACCGATATTACCATTCAAAGGAAAATGGTTCTCACTATTAGGGAAAGTAGTATCTATATATTGATATACAATATTTTTTGATCCCGGCTTTGTATTTGGATAAATAGCAGGAGAACTGGCATTGCTGGCACCTGGTTTTTTAGCGTTTCTTACTTTTCCAACATAAGTATACTTTTTAGGAGCCCATTTAGTTTTCTTCTTGGTGGTAGTAGTTTTAGGCGCTTGTGCGTTAGGAACCATAATGTCCTGACTATAACCAGACAGGAAGAAGAAAACGGCGATTAAGAATAAAAACTTTTTCATGAGTATGACGTTTGTAATTTTGGTATATAACAAAAACAAATTTATTTTCAAGTATATATAACGATTAAGTTTATTAAAAATTATATTTTCCTAAAAAATATCGCAATCTACGCATTTATTTGTGTCTGTGTTCAAATTCTTCTCTTTCTGTTTCCTTTTCGTATGCTTTAATGATTGACTTAACCAGTTTATGTCGTACCACATCTTCTTCGTTCAGCTCTATATGGGCAATACCTTCAATATTCTGCAATATCCTGGAAGCCTTTAATAGTCCACTGTGCTGATTTCTTGGAAGATCTATCTGAGTAGGATCACCGGTGATAATCGCTTTGGCATTTGGTCCTATACGGGTTAAAAACATCTTCAACTGCAGATCATTGGTATTCTGAGCTTCATCCAGAATGATGAATGCATTGTCGAGCGTTCTACCACGCATATAAGCCAGCGGGGCTACTTCAATTGTTCTTGTGGACATATAGTACCCAAGCTTATCGGCAGGTATCATATCATCCAGAGCATCGTATAGAGGACGTAAATATGGATCAATCTTTTCTTTCAGATCACCAGGAAGAAATCCAAGACTTTCCCCTGCTTCTACTGCAGGACGGGTTAGTATTATTTTCTTAACTGTTTTATTCTTCAGAGCTCTTACTGCTAAAGCAACCGCTGTGTAGGTTTTTCCCGTTCCGGCAGGACCTACTGCAAAAACAACATCGTTCTTGTCAACCGCAGTCACCATACGTTTCTGATTGGCTGTACGAGCTCTGACAGTTTTGCCATTCGGACCAAATACCAGTACATCGTTGGGGTTCTTATCAATAAAGTTATCGATCGTTTCAGCATCATCCCCACCCAGTATCTGTTCAAAGTAGTTGTCGCTGAGATGTCCGTTTCTTTCCAGATACTGAATAATAAGATCAATCTTTTCTTTTGCAGTATCTATCTGTTCCGGTGCACCACTAATCTTAATCTGTGTTCCTCTTGAAAGGATTTTCAATAAAGGAAACTTTTTTTTCAGTAAGTCTAGTTTTCCATTGTTTACACCAAAAAATTCAATCGGATTAACCGATTCAAGGCTAATTATTGTTTCTGTCAATGTGATAAGTTTTTATACCAGTGAATAAAATATTACTAATGTGATTTCAAATTTAGTAGATATGAGTATACGTAATAAACATTTTATTGCACAGTTGTGGATTACTTAAAACCAAAAAGGGTTAGCAGTCTTCAACTACTAACCCTTCTATCGTATGAATATTATTTTATTGTTAATACAGGCCTCTGAACCATGTTGCATCAGGAGATAAATGTCTGAAAGGCCATGGAATAAAAGCAAGAATAATTATAAGGGCTAATGAATACAACAATAACTGACGTTTATGTTTCTTTAAATCAGGCCAATCTTTCTTAGTAACACCTCTTGATATAGTAATAATTGCAACAGCTATAATCATACCAGTAATATGTTCTACAGCCCAAAAACGCATTACATTATTTTTCATAATTTCTGAAAAGGGAATATCTTTATTAGCAAAATATGTAAAACCGTATCTGCCAAAGAAATATTGAATAAAACCCAACAAAAGATTGATATGTGCAATAATTAATAATCTGAGGTTCCATTTAATATCAGCAGGTGTATAAGAAGTATCGGCTTCCACCATACTTCTGAAAATATTGATAATTAAGAATATCAATATTAACCATCGGAGTAAACTATGTAATCCTAAAATCCATCCCATATTTTCTTATTTAGCTTTATGAATTAATAAAAAGTCTCACAGCCTATTGTT
>Ga0316217_10004766_pt1 | contig 14429 bp, 11 predicted proteins | sample 1anoAmetaG_FD_203633 | JGI IMG/M metagenome (GOLD analysis project Ga0316217, IMG submission 203633) | Freshwater microbial communities from Trout Bog Lake, Wisconsin, USA - 1anoA | ecosystem: Environmental > Aquatic > Freshwater > Lake > Hypolimnion/Profundal zone | place: USA: Wisconsin... | reverse complement strand
GTAATACTTTCCCCAACCCCAACCCCTTTAATCAATATTCAGGCTTTTGCCCTCTTTGGTACTTTTGTGGGCTAATGAGGTATTCAACTGCATTTTAGTTGTGGGAAAGTATTACGATACAATGTCAGAGTAGTCTTTTTATATTGGTTATAATTTGCCTCGAAATATATACTTTTTGCTAGACAATGATAAATGAAAGTGTTTGCGCACCACAGAGCCATCTTTAGAGCATCAGAGGCATCTGCTTGAATTAGGGATGTGCTAAAGCCCCGTTTTCCTGCCCTTCTTGCTCTATGGTTGATCATTTAGGGCACAATGTTCTTACACACTAAGAATTACTAAAACTGGCAGATGAGCCGCCTTTCAACTAAGAAGGTTATCTAACAGCTTAAAATTAGTTTCTAAGCATCCAAAACATTATCAAAAAGGTACTTTTTGCTTCATATAGATTTTCAAAAACCTTTTGGAAAAAACAAGTTCTAGAATGTAAGAAGAGGTCTAAGAGAACTAGCCTTCACAAAGCAGGCTATTTGCTAATATAGGAGAGATCAACCTCAGAAAAATAGTTGTGGATATTCTCGGGCATAAAACTCTCCCTAGCATAAAAAAGATGTAGAAGTATTTGCCTACTTTGAGGAACTGTTACAAATAAAAGCTCAATTACAGCTAAAAGCCCAAAGGCAGCCGAAGAATGAGCAATCAAATCAAAAAGATAATCGAGTAGACTCAGAATTAAATGGAAGCGGTTATAAACAACCTTACGGACAAAATTCGCTATTACCATCAGCTCGAAGAGATGGAGGAGGAGTAAGGTAAGTGTGAAGATTTTCAGCAGGAAGTAGTGAATCATTCATTTTACCATAGGACTTAGATCGAGCCTCAGCTGTTAGTTTCTCCTATGGAGTAGTAGTAATAGCAGTAAAGATAGGAAAATAGGAAATAGGATCATTCCTGGCCAGTTTAGCAGTAAAGATATAAAGAAAAACTGCTAAAATACAACTTGTTTCGTTTGGACGATTAATAAGACGAGGAGCAAAGGATGGAGATTGTCATTCTGCGTGAAACGAAAGACGCCAAAATCAAGGAACTGGTTAAGGGAATCGATGTTACCAAAATAAGGGAACTCACCATCATCAATGACTCCACTCCTTGCGCAATTGACCAATCAATTGCTGAAAAAATCGGAGAGATGACTTAACTTCTTCGGCTTAGGATCTTTTGGGCAAGGGATTTAACAGTGGAAATGGCCATAGAAATGCTACAATCTTTGACGAAGCTATAGGAATTATGTCTTTTCGAATTTGCATAAACAACGCTTTAGTTGGTGGTTGCTTTGAAGGAAAACAACCCAGCCCTACAAAAACTTGTCTTTTCAGCCGACCTCAAACATTGCATGAGGTACACGGATGAATTTCTTGAATTTCTGCCATACTCAGCTACGCCTTTGGCCTAAGAAGCATACTGGTTCAATTTGAGCACTGACCTGTTAAATCTAACAACGATTGAGCTAAACTAGCCTGTGCAGATTGAGCATTGGACCCAATTTTTGAGACACAAGCAAAAGGTACTTAAAGAGTTCACTCTCTAAGTCTACAAAGTGTCATAGGACGAATCGGCGCCCTACAAGTTCCAAGGGTCAGATTATAACCTGATTGTAAAGGCTCTCGGCGATTGTACCTAGTTGTAATGCCTCAAGCTACAACGTAATTTGCGATTAACGTAGAAGTTTCTTTTTAAAACAGGTATCTTGAAACCATATTATTCAAAAACAACAATCTACTCTCTCTTTGTCTCAACGAATGCTTGGTAGACTTAGATCCTATTATTTCATCACTCTCCAAGAATTGTCCTAGAATTTAAGAGTTAGCTATATAGCTGATTGACTCTTTCTCGGGGAAGAACTTGGATAAATTGACCTCTTTGAAGAGTTTGGTCGTAAGTAACTTATTTCTGATTCAGGGGCCTGTTGGTATGTTAAATAGTCTCTGTTTATCAAGGGAGTCTAAAAACTCAAAAAGCTGAAATATTTATCAATCGGTAGGTATTAAACTACTTAGATTATTGTTATACTTGGGTGACTAACAAGTCTCTGACAGAGATCAGCAAGTTGCCGCGCTTAAAAGTCCTCAACATAGGTAAGCTTAAGATTATAAAGCCCACAACCATTTGCATACAATCCAACCTTTGTACAAGATGACTGGACTGAAGACTCTCATCTGTTGGGACAACTACTTTTCTTACAATGTTCTATATGAGGGTAAATTTGCCAAAACACTCAAGAGACTATCTATGAGCAAAAACGTGGGCATTTATCCGGCATAGAAAAACTAGTTATAGAGTATTAACATGGGAGCTGTCGCCAACCATTTCCCAGCTTTGAGCCATCTCAAACTGAAAGGGTTCAAAAACATCAAACCTGAAGAGTTTGGGTCGATGAGTCTATTGAACTGTGTGACATTGCAGCAGTGTCTTGTCGAAGAGGTATAGAAGGTTGAAGGATATTGCTAAAATAAGGGGATTAACTTTAACTTATGTTAATGATTGAATAAAACTAAAGCTTACTACTATTTTTGATGGGCAGCATTATAATAGTTAGAAGGGGTGTACTTTACAAGTTCCTTCAAAACATACCTTTATTTACTCAAATACATTCTTATTATTTTCCAAATCCATATTAATCATTTATTGAAACCTTATTTTTTGTATTTGGTAAGTGTTGTAAATGCATTCATTAGGCTTTTCTCTTTCCCTTTCCTTTAACATTTGATTAGAAGAAATAAAAATGCCATCAAATAAGGTTTGTTGTGCCTTTTCCTATAATTAAGTTCTAAGATGGAGAAGAAATGTATTTTTAAGCCCAGTACTTTGCTTTCAAGCAGAGCAAAATTGAGCTTTTCGTAGCTAGTTTGTCGATTTTTAACGATAATCTTTGTATCAATAAACCTTTTTTCCTCACTCAAAGGATAGTTAGTCTCTGTTTTAGCTAATTTTTCCTCTTTGCAGATATTTTCTGTAGTTTTTTGCTTTCTTCTACATTCAAGTTTCTTACAGATTATAAAAATTTATTTATTGTTTTGGGTAATTACACCTAATTACTTCTTTTTGAGTTACTCTGCAGATATTTGGGTAACGACAACCAACATTTTTTCTAGCCTACTGTCGCACAACCTTTTATTGCGGTTGCTTTCGAAATTCACCAAGCAAGGAAAGCTCATATGATTAGCCATGAGCTAAGCAAAGCGACAACTTTGACCCTCCTTTTACTTTTTGCCTGCAGTTGCTGGAGTTGTTTGAAGATGATGCCTACTAGCCTTTTTTCTGCATTCCATGGGCAGTTTGGGCAGCAATTAAGATTATATTACTGCTTGATTACTCCAAATTACAAATTCAGAATATGACTGAATGCTAAATTATGGCAACAGCCATCGATCTTTATTAATTTGTCTAATTTCGGCTGGCTTTTTTGATTTTGCCACTTATGCGTAAATCAATCACTTTATTCTTGTTTTTGGTTTAGCAATATCTTGGAAAACCCGATATGCTTTAAACAAAATCAAGAGTTGTAGCTCACACAGATCAGGCCTTAGTGTCATACCTTTTACTGATCATTTCTTATTTGCTTCTCGCTTCTCAGCCCCTTATATTCGCAATGGATCTCTGTTTTTTCAAAAAAGTCTAGTAATGAGTTCATGATATTCTATTGTCAATTATTAATTATAACTTGTAAATACTAAATCTGTTTTCTCACTTAAACATAGTTACCTTTGTTGTCCTGTCCACACAAATCAAGACTTAGCTCTATAGCCCACACGAATCAGCTCTTAGTTACTTCTCCTTTCTCAGTCTCCTTCTATTTGAAATCAATCTCTGTCTTGTAATATTTCCTATTCTAAATTAACAGAACTTTACCAGCTCGAATGGCACTCCCATTTTCCTGAAGAAATTAGCACTAGCATGAAAGACTGCGTCATAGGTCAAATTGATATTCTGCACATCTAGGCATCTTTTGATCCATTATGGCAGTTTTTCGTATTTGCCGGCTCTTGTAAATCTGCTGTCTGCTAATATCATCAGTCCATAGTCGTTTTTGCGCCTCATTACTCTACCTAAGCATTGGGCACATTGCCTCATTGTGTCGAATTCGAAAAACTAGTTTCGATCCACAATTTGCTTTTGTTCGACCATGAATCTTATCCTTTAGAGCAACACGGGGTCGTGTGAGTTTTGGACTGGAAATCCCATCATTATCACACATCTCCCATAATGTCCCTAAAAGTCTATACCCTCAGCGATCTTGCCTCTTGCGATTGCCAAAAATATGCCACCTCTTCCAATGTCGCAAGCCTTTCTGTAATTCTTCAAACTCTCTTCAGTCTCAGTGGGGTCTTTCTTCTCAATATACATGTATTTGTAGTTAATTAGCTCATCTATGACTCCGCTTTGCTTCCAATGCTTAAGAATGTGCTCCATGTAAACATAGGAAGGGAAGAATACAAGAATGCCGTCGGGGACAATTTAGCTCAAGCCTCTCAAAAGTTGGCCGTAGGCATTTGAAACCTTTATGTCACTTCTTGCGGTGTACTAAGAGCTAAGGTTTTATTGGTCAAAGGTTTTGCCTAGGATGATGGGACTAATTGGATTTCTGCCGATTTGAATGTTTATTGATTTACAAACAACTGGTTGAAACCCTAACATCTTTGGGTATAGGCTCAAGGGGCTGATGGTTCCTGAAGTCAAAATTACGGAGGGGAACAACTTCCATATCGGCTGGAGAGGCAAAGAAGCATCTAGACATGACAAAGTGAGTAAAGGATCAGCGATGTCTCCATCCATTGGATGAGGTTGAAAGACTATTTTGAATCCCTGGTTATAAGAAGAAATCAGCTAGGAAAAGAATGTGATTGCCTTGACAAACTTCAAATCTTCAACTTCGGTAATTTCCAACTCTTAGGTGAGATTATTCAATTTTTGGTGAGCTAGTTTAAAGAACTCCTGCTCAAGATTGGTATTCAACTCCATTTATTTCCTCAGTTCTGAGTTGTCATAATACCTAACACACTTTTCCTTGAGTTTGTTTTTCAAAAATTGAATGATAAGGTGTAATGAGCTTAGGAAAAGTCTGTTGTTGCTGATCCTTTCAGGAATGTAATTCGAAAGGATGTCTTCTTGCTCTTGACTTTCAAGGGTTCTCCCAAGCTTCTATTTGTGTGCTTCAACCATTTTGATGAACTAGGCTTTGAATACCTCACTATTCTTTTCTTTTATGTCTTAAAGCTTTCTTTCAAGCTACTTTACATTTGTAGAAGCATGGCCTACGATTTGGTTGTTTAGCTTCAAGGTGTAGGACTACAGACATACATCATCGATGTTGTGAGCCTCGTCAAAAACTACGATTGAGTCTCTTTGCTTTGACAGTTTTTTCACCATTTATGAGGATATCTGCGGATCTAGCAAATACAAGTAATTGAAGACAATGATATCTGCGGTCTTTATGGCTTATCGGGCAGTGAAATAAGGACATTGAACTTTGTCACGTCCATATTTTCTTAAGTCTTACATTGTGTATACTTTATGGCAATCACTTTTCTCTAAAAGTTCTGTTTTCTATGTAAATCCTTCATAAAATTCACATTTGGAATTCATAAAATCTTCCTAAGTTTTTTTGCTGTATCTCGTAAACTTTGCAGTTCTCTTTCGGCATTAAGATTAAACCCTTTAGCCCTGCCTCCAAGTTTTGGCTTCTTTGTGAACGCAAAGGTTCTTTTTGGCAGTCAAACCAATGCAAGTAAGCTTCTTTTAGTCTTTAACTTCTTTTTCTCTCATGCTCAGTAAATTTTTCAATTCAATCAAAGTTTTTTCCATCTAAACCACGGTACGTGTGCAATAGACAAGCTTCATTACACAGAATGTACCCTTTTGTATTTGGATGAGTTGAGGAGATAGGCAGTCAAAAGTGAAAGCAAACACACAGTTTTTCCTGTGCCTGTGGGCATCTCCAAAATGGCATGGCCTGGGGCATCTAATGTCCTTTTAAGGTATTTCATGTAAACTTCTTGCTCCGAGAAAATCAGCTTATAGGGAAAGATGACTGGAAGACCATCGATAAATATCCGCATTGTTCCCGCTTTTTTGATTATAAGAAATTTGACAGAAAATATCGGAATGACTCTTTTACCATAATCAACAAAAACTTAATTTTTAGCCTTAATTCGACTAAATTATTTGAAGTAAGCCTTGAAAGCTAAACCAGTTTATTAGCTATACGTAATAATTAAGTAATGCTTAAAAAAATAACAAATATTCCTGTGAGATTCTACTAACTAGCTCTTCTCAACTTTGGACTCATCATTGCCCTTTCCAAAGAAATGTCGCTGTTTAGTATTATCACCTCTCTTCTTTTCGTAGGAGTTGCAGTGGCACCGTTTGGAGTCATACTTGGACTGCTCCCACCCCCACCACATCAAATAATCCATGAATTGATCCTAAATAAAGTGAAGTAGTTCCACCGTGGACTCATTGGCTACGTTTCGCAGTGGGATTCTCTGAAATAATCGCAAAAACAAAAGACAATCATCTACGTATGCTAAAATTGATTTAGATCTTGCTGGGAATTTACATATCGACCAACTTCATTTGCCCTTGCGTCTAAACCTTTTTAAGTACTTTCTTAGCTATGAAGTCGTCAATTCGATTTTTGCCTTTTTCTTCATGCAGGAGGAAGTTGAGCTGATTAGTGGCATGGCCTCCAGTCTTTGGTAGGGTAAATGTCCAGTGCCTCAATGAAATGATAGGTTTGTGTCAATCGAAATTGATTATCATTTATACTTTGGATTATAGCAAAGAGTCATTATATTCTTTGTCTTAAATTAAGCATGGAGGCAGAAGATAATTACCGCTTTCACTTTGAGGAGTAAGAGGCTTGGAGAGAGCATTTGGATAGGGAAGGGTTCGTAGTTATTTCTTCTTGGATTCCTAGGGAAGAGTGTGAGAAGTACGTTGAGGATTTTTGGGATATTATGTAAGTCTTGGCTGATGGAACTCTCGATAGGAAAGATCCCACTACGCAGGTCTTGAGTAAAAATTATCCGCCTGTGCTTCACGGTGGAATGATTCAATATGTAGGGCATTCCAAACCTCAATGGTAGCTAAGAAAAAGGGCCATTCCTTTGTTTCAAAGACTGTGGAAAACGAAGAACCTGAAAAGCTCATTTGACGGATTTTGCTTCATGAATGGAAATAGGAATTACCAAAAGGTGCCTATCAACTCTTTTTTGCACTGCGACCAATCTCCCACCAAGGATAAAGTTTGGAGCTACCAAGGAGTGTTGACACTGACCGATTCCGGATAAGACGAAGGTGGATTCGTCGTTGTTCCAAGGTCAAACAAGTATCATCGCAAATATTTTGAAGCAAGGAATATGCTCAATGATAAAAAGAATTGGCACCTTGTGCCTGAGCAAGATAAAGAAAACGAACCTTTTACTAACTGCATGAAAGTTAACAGTCAAGCTGGAGATTTTATTCTGTTTGATAGTCGCACCTTTCACTGCAACACTGTTCCAAGGAAAAAAGCGCTAAGAGTTTGTACTTATATCTGCATGCTTCCAGCAGAACATGTGCCTGAAAAAACAAAGATTCTGAGAGATCTTGCAGTAAAGAACAGAAGAGTTTCTAACCATCACCCTGGAGACGGATTTAAAACTTTTCCGGCACTGCCTAGGTACCTACAAAATTCAGAAAGATTCACAGAGCTATTGAAGAAAGTTAATGATTGCTAATTCGACGAGATAATAAAGTCTCTGATTTGATCTTCGAAAGCATTTGATTCATAAATTTCATCCAAAACCATTTTCTTCTAAAAATTCGCTCTTGATTGATTTGTGCCAAAAGCTGAGCATTTTGACTATAACAAATATTTCTTTTTTAGTCTATTGCTAATAATAGGATTAATATGGATTTTCAAACTTTAAAATCTTCATATGAAATCTTAACAAAGCAGTTAGATGGGACTGAAATAACTTCTCTGGAATGCGTAGAATGTTGCTGCAATTTCGCATATTTAAGATTACTGCAAGGTGCTTTCTCTTGATTAAAAAGTTGTGCCAAAACTGAAAATTCAAAATAATCCACAATATATTAAATGTCATATATCCAGAAGTTCCTCAAGCAACACCTGCCTCTCTTCTACCTGGAGCAACTTCGTCAACACCTCAACTAGCCCTAATTTCTTCTCTTTAATAACCAGCACAACATTTTCGACCTCACCCTTGATCTCATTCTCTCTTCTCAAAACTGCCTTCAATCCAGCTAGCTGCCTCAAAGTTCATTTGAGCTAGCATAGCTCTGCAAGATTAGCTACTAAGGGTTGCGGGAAGTGCAGTTGCCCATCAAAGAACAAGACAATGAAATCATAAAAGTTCTAAAAAGTTCTTTAAAATACGTAAGGATAAATATATACTTAGGTTCATATGCAGATGCTGCAGATTTTGATCAGATTAGTTCTTTGTTTTTACGAATGTGTAAAAGTCAAAGCAATTAATGATACTTTATCTACTATAGTTGAAGAGATAGCTTTAATATATCCAGTTCTAAAACTTTAGGCTAGCTTTTCTCAAACACAAATCAATCTTTCTTAGTTTTTTGCAAAATACTTGGCTAAGATTATGTAGTCAGTCCCTTTTAATGAAGTTTCTAGACAGGCTTTAAGGCGAATCGCTTCAAAGGCTTAATTCAACGGTCCAATTGAAAAATTATTCTTAAAATACACTCAAAAGTAGCTAAAAAACTCTTCTCAAACAGATTTGAACCTTAATATGGCTATGAATGAACTTTAGCAAATAGGCAACAGGAATAAAAATTAGATTATCTTTTCCAAGGAGCTAAACAAAAAATAATAAAAAATGTCTTTAAATTGTGGAGAGAAGCAGTAATAATCTGATGATTTCTAGCTATTTAGAAATAGAAAGAGAAAATTAATAGCAAAACGAAGACCAACACAAAGACCAGAAACCCTAGATTTGGGCTACAAAACTCCATACAGAGAAAAAGAAATGTCAGAGTTAAACACTCCTAATACAAGCAAAACCTTGCGTGTTAGCTCTGACACAACCTAGCATAATCCAAGCAGCATTCTTTACAGAAGATTATTGACAAGAGTTGCAATTCCAAAAATTACAAGAACCATATATTTTAGCTAAATGTACAAATTCAAGCCCCAAAAGAAGTCAGATTTTGACCCTTAGCAATATATCGAAAAAGTTACTGCTTCTTCCTTGGCAATTTAGTGTCCAAAACCTTTTGAATAAGTTGCCAAAAAGAATGAGAGAAAGGCTCCAGAATCTAAACGATAAGAATAGGACGATAATAGGATTTTCTGCGTTCCTGCCACTCCTAAACCTGACCTTTTACTGAAGAAACGTTCACACTCTACATAGAAGTTTAACTCTACAAAGTATTTAAAACCTTGATTTTCTTGCGAATAAATATTTGATAAAACTTACTAAATCAAATTCAAATAAATAACGTAATTAATGAAAGGAAAAAATAACTCAAACAACGATTCCCTCTTTTCTTTGGATTACAAAATCCCTTACTACTCCAAAGATAGCATTTAGTCGCATTTGTAGTAGAGTCAGGAGGAGATAAACTTCATTAAGGTGAAGCTCACTTAGGCTTATCAAAAACTTTAGTATTAAATCCAGGCGAATAACGACTTAGAGTAGGAAAACTAGGTTTTTCAGGTCAGGCTCAAAGAGCTTGAAGAAAAATATCTGTATGAGAAGAAAGAGAATAATAAGCTCAAGGAAACTTTGGAGGTCATTCTGAAGAATAGGAAGATTTTACAGGAGGAGAATTAGTAGTTAAAGCAAATTTGCAATAAAAAGATTGAGTAAAAAGATAAAAATTTCGAATAACTACGCAGAGAAAATAAGGGACTTTCCCAAAAAGTTAACTCTTTGAGTGCCTAAATCGATGAGAAAGACAGACTTATCAAAGATTACTGTGATAGATTGCGAGAAGAATCAAAAGAAAAAGAGGTAGATAGTCAAAGAGAAATCGCATTAGCCAATAAAATGTAGATTAACTTATATTCAGACAAATCCTGGAACAATAAATCACCAGAATAACAGAAGAAAAGTATATCGAAGTCAATAGACTAAGACATGAGTTACAGCTTTATCAGAGAGGCACTAGTTCTTTCATTAAAGAGATAAAAATTGATGAATAGCCAAAAGTAGAAAGAAAAAGATAGTTTTTCCGCCCTGCTGTTAAGCAAGGCAGCCAAATATAAAAATTCAGTTCAAAAGGTACAAACTAAACAGAATTCGACTCCAACAAATAAAACCAAAATTTATCTCAAATCAATGTCAATCACAGCTCCTTAGTCTAATAGTCCATTTCCAAGTGGAAGAGAAACCAAAGTGTCAAAGAACCAGTTCAAAACGAATCAACAAACGCGACGGCTTAATCTGTACCAACTGTGGGAAGAGCAGTGGGTGATGACCAACAGTTGAGTCTTTATCAGGCTATGCGCAAAAAAGCTGAACTTTAGTTGTGCGCTTTGGAAAAGATCAAAAGGCCGAGTAATGTCTAGAGGTAAAAAATCGACCGTCTTTAGAGAGAAATCTACCATCTAGATAGCGATATTGCAGGCCTAAAGAGGAAGATTCGAAGAAAATACTGATAATTTATAAAGTTTGTAAAAAGACCATGAAATCCAGATTACTCGATATATTTAAGACTGAATAATGCTTATTGAGAGTAATTATAAATGACTGAAGCGACTGAGGAGTAGCTTTTTTAAGCTGTGCAAAGCTTCGATCAGGAGGAGGCAAAGGAACTTTTCGGCCACTTCTTGCCAAAAATAGACTCAATATCAGATAATTAGAACGCCACTCTTCTACATGTGGCTGCCAACTACAACAACTTAGACATTGTCACCCATTTCCTAGAACAGTACGACGCACAAGCCCTTGTAAATCCTGCAGTGTACTCAAATGAAAGGAAAAGGGCTTGGCTGAACCGAAGAGATAACTAAGGATTTACATGCATTCACTATGCAGTTTTTCGTGGGAACTCCAAATTGGCCTTTCTCCTCGAAGAGAATGGGGCTGATATATACGCGATTAATCGGCAAGGGTTGACAGTGTTACACATAGCAGCGCAAGGGGACTCTCCTTTGTTGATGGTATATGATGATTAAAGTAGTATTACTACCTGAGCAAAGGGATGAAAATCAGTGCATAGGATTCCAAAGGCAGTACAGCCTTACATTGGGCCTGTTATTCAGGCCAGGAAAATGCAGCATACGCCTTGATGGCTTGGGGGGCGGAAATAGACAAACAAGATTTCACCTACGGGATGACGCCTCTTCACTTGGCCGTGATGAGTGGGAATGGTCGTATTGTCAAGAAGTTGCTTGTGAGAGGTTGTGACCGGAACATCAGGAACTATGCTGACCGACTGCCTTTAGATATTGCCCTTTAGAATTAGTACAAAAATATCACAGAGATGATCATTGACAAGCAAGGGATCGAATAGTTTTTCAATATTAAGTCACCCTATAGAAAGATTGGGAAATATACGCTCCCTTACTACTTTCTGATCATTCTTTTTCTCACCAACTTTATCTTGAATGTCTCTTTTGTGCTTTTTCAGCATTTCCCCAAAGGAGGGGATTTAGCCTTTGCCTACCTGATCATAGGTCTCTTCGTCATTTGCCTCTTTTTGATAGCTTCACGCAAATAGCCAGGATACATTTGCATAGAATAGGAACAAAATGACTTCGAAATGCTCAAAAGGACGCATTCTTCAAAGATATGCTTCGATTGCATGGTAAATCTTGATAGACATAGCTAATAAAGCCTGAAAGGTCAAGGCACTGCTAAATTTGCAAACGATGTGTGAGCGTTTATGACCATCACTGCCCCTGGGTAGCCAATTGTGTGGGTTCTCGCAACTACTTTTGGTTTTATACCTTTTTACTCTTCATGGAACTCTTTTTAGTGTTTACTATCGCCTTTGAAATCGTTAGTACTTCTTCTGAGACTTAGACATTGTATAAATGAACTGGGAAGATCACTCTGCATTGTAGATCATAAGAATTATTTGTGTCATCTATGCTCTGATTTGCAGCCTACTCTTTCTTTTGCCACTCACGTAAGAAATAGATTATAAAGCTACCTGCTTTATGTGCAGACTTCAAACTGCTTGTCGAACCAAACCACCTTTTAGAAGTATGGCTACCAAAACAAGGCCAACAATACCACCAGCAAAACCATCACTCAGACTTCAGAGGTACAGAAGTGATCTAAGGATAGGGTTTGTCAGAGAATCTACTGCTGAAGAAGAATTCGAATATAGGGACATCGTTGGATGGAGTGTAGTTGCGTACGGCCTCCCGCTTGAATGCTGAGATCCAGGCCAGCCCGGGTAGCAACTGCTACCAAATGTGTTTTGCCAATGCTGATAATTTAGTCTATCAAATCGGCAAAATATCCTGATTTTTATAAAAAGCACCAACTCAAACTTCGCTCTTTTAAGTCATCTAACAGTGACCGCATTTTTGAATAACTTCGATCACAGCAAACAAGTGTGTGAATTTGTTGAAAACTGAAAGTAGGTGAGAATGATTTTGCTCTAAAAGATATAATTAAATTAAGTCCTTTTTCAATGAAAAGTGAAGAATCAGGAAACTTCGTAACTGCCTGTTATACTGACGGCAAAGATGCGCCAACTTTGTTTCTGTTCGATGCTTAAAAGAAGTTAGCAGAGTCCGTCCTAACAGAGGTCAACGTCTCATACGTCATCAATAGGAATGGTTATTATTATGCTGTTGCTGAGCACCAGGCAGGTCTTCTCCTCACCCTCAATTCTAAGTTTGAGCTGCTTTCGAGGGTTCATACGATGGGAGATGATCCATGCCAATTGAGTCTTGACAACTCTGGAAACTTCATAGTGGTCACTAACTATTCTAGTGCATCCATTCTCATTTGTAAGCTAGAAAAACATATTCCTTCAATTGTCCACTCTTTCATCACTCATGAAGGCAGTAGCGTCAATCCCGACAGGCAGGCAAGTCCTCACCCTCACAGCAGCGTCTTCTCTGAAGAAAACGACATCCTTTTCATCGCTGATTTAGGGACGGATTGGGTGTATTACTACGCATTCAACCCAAGCAAAGTAGTGTGGTACAAATAGAAGTCTCTTAAACTTACAGGTGCTGGTCCAAGAACCCTTTGTAGAGGAAAAGCAGGCTCCAAGTTGCTCTACTTGTCTTGTTAGCTGGACAACACAATTAGAGTACTTAGTCACAAAGGGGCTGGACTTGAAAACATCGTAGCTTACAAACTTTCACAGAATGAGTCTAACTTTTTGTCTTAGATAAAGTATTTGAACCAAAAAGTTTATGTGGCTTTTAGAGGGGACGACAAGATAATGATACTGGATGAAAAAGAAGAAAAGTTGGTCCAAAACTGTGCTTTTAAAGTGGGAGAATGGCCTCGATTTTTCGCAATAACCCCAAGTGGTTTTCTGTACGTTGCTTGCCAAAAAGGAAACAAAGTCCAGAAATACCATGTAAGTGAATAGAAAATTGTGCTCCAAACCGAACTCTCGCTCACCACCCCCAGCTGCATCTATGTGCTTTGATGTGTAAACCAACCTCATTTATGATTATTCTATGAATATCAGAACCAAGCACAAAGTGATCAGTTTCACATGTAGAGTGCAAGAAGCGCGATGAACATGTAGAATAGCAAAATGGGGTAAAGTGCCACTGTTTTCTTCGATTCTTAGATGTTGCCTGTGATGAAAACGGAAGCAGCTGCATATTGCGAGAATTACCCATCACTCCCCATAAAGCGCCGATTAGCATCGCGAAGATTTTGATTAAGATGTGATTGTAACCTACCATGCTTAGAATCTTCAGAATCACCATAGCAAAAAAAAGAGGGAATATACAATAACCCAGAATTGAAACACTCTGAAAAACTGATATCTTGCCTCCCAAAATCCTTGTATTGAATGTCACGATTATTGAGCCTCCAAAAACTACGGCGAAAAGCACTAAAAATTGAGTTGCGTCTATTTTTAGCGATTAATTACCATTTATGAAGAGTCCCAGTATGCAGCACATAAAAAAGGGTCCCCAGAGATCCCAATTTTTCAACCTATCGGCTCCTTTGGAACGAGGACAAAGTACATAGCTGAAACGGAAAGCCATGGAAGAAAACTCCCTAAAAAGAGATTAGGCAACTCCATCGTCAATGGTGTTTGGAGGGATGTTTTGAAAATATTTGATTTAGCCATAGTGGAAAAAGCTGTCATCGATGAAATCGTTGGGTTCTTCGGTTGGAACTGGAGCAGGTTCAGTCGTGGCTTTATTTTACTCCATTATAACACTTGAGTTATATTTTTAACAAAGGAGT
>Ga0316217_10004764_pt1 | contig 14430 bp, 21 predicted proteins | sample 1anoAmetaG_FD_203633 | JGI IMG/M metagenome (GOLD analysis project Ga0316217, IMG submission 203633) | Freshwater microbial communities from Trout Bog Lake, Wisconsin, USA - 1anoA | ecosystem: Environmental > Aquatic > Freshwater > Lake > Hypolimnion/Profundal zone | place: USA: Wisconsin... | reverse complement strand
TCAGGGGTTGGCCCAACCCTCGAACAAATTTCATACAAATTTCATACAAATTTCATCACTTTTTGGTCAATACTTCGTTCAGGGGTTGGCCCAACCCTCGAACAAATTTCATACAAATTTCATCACTTTTTGGTCAATACTTCGTTCAGGGGTTGGCCCAACCCTCGAACAAATTTCATACAAATTTCATACAAATTTCATCAAATTTCATCACTTTTTGGTCAATACTTCGTTCAGGAGTTGGCCCAACCCTCGAACAAATTTCATCTATTTTTCTATGAATGTTAAAGCCTAATTTATTACGAGGGGAAGAATTTTGTTTTTTGATTAACGCCAAGTACCCTTATACCCAAGTCCTGTACTATATACCCATATAATGGTCAAACATGGTCAAATATTGTCAAAAAGTATTTTTTATTCATTTCAATCAATCTCGATCTCCTATATGCTCACTTTGTTTGCATTTATATTTCTTCCTATATTTCTTTTCTTTTTAATCAAATCACAAAAATCAACAAAGTTGTTTCTCCAAAAATCCTATTTCTTCAAAGAAATTTTCAAGATGTTCGCACTCTGCAGTTCCGCATTTATTTTTGTGAAACAATAGTAACTTTAGTAGAACTTTAGAAGTCATTTACTTCGTGGGACATCTAAATTAGATTTAGTTCTTCTCTATCGTCTAAAAAGGGGATTTCAAAAAGCAAAGAATATTCTCATAAAATGCCGTCTTAAAGTTTTTCAGATTTTAGACGAATTAGCTGAAACTTTTGAAGGTGTTTTGCTCGTTTTGGGACAACGACGAGAGCATGAGGTCAGTTTTCCAGTTTTGATAGGCATAGCTTTCGCTGACTCCGCCAAAGAGAGTGAGGTGTTCGGGTTTGAAGATGATATTCCTGATAATTTTGTTTTTCTTCAAATAAGCTGACTACTAAGTCATTATTCTCGCTTTGAGGTGAGGCATCTTGTCGTTCTTCATTTAAAATCTGACGCTTTCAAGGGTAAGGTCTTTTTTGCTGCTCTCGTATTAGGTCTACAGTTTCACATTTTTTAGCAAAAACCCCATATTACTTCGAGCTACTACTTTCTACTTGGGCTCCCTGTGGTTTTGATGGCTGGTCCTGTTTTGCTTGCCAGCCTAGAGCTTTTTCACCCGTTTGATTTCGGATGACTTCTTGTGGTTCTAGTGTTAGCCCTGCTAGAAGTTGATAGAGTTCATCGATTACTTTGGGTGCTATAAGATGTGCCCCTAGGCCCTATAGCCCTCCTTGATTTTCTTGAGAGAACTCTCTTATCGCCGTGTCGTATTGTCACTGCCGTTATGGCGCATCATCTCTGCATTGTGGGTCAGCGACTTTTTGGTGTTTAGTAAGGAAACCAAGTTATTTTGACTCTAGAACTTACTCGGCTCATTTTCTGAGCAGAGGTTGGATTCGCCTTCTTTTTGGTTAATCGTCAAACCTGGAGTCTTCTTTTTGGTAGGACTCTTGATGCTGCCCAGCCTTCTGGCGTTCAGAGAGTCGAATATGCTCTGCTCCCACTGGCAAGCAACTTCTTTTTTCTGAGCCAACTACTGCTGGTTGGTCTGATGCTGGTGGTTGTTGAGGGAGTGCTAGTTGTTTGGTGAGTGTTTGGAGGCGATGCTGCCAAGGGATTCATCATTCTACTGTAAAAAGCTGGCTTCGCTGATGTCCTTGCATGCTTCTTCTGTGGTTCGATCGAGGTACTAGGTCATTTGCGATGTGCGGCTCTCAAACTTCTTCAGGTGGAACGCGGACATTTTGCTGACCAGCTTCTTCTTCTTGCTCTTTAAGAGTTCGTCCTCCTAGGCGGGTTCCTGGGAGGCCTACTTGGAGTGGGCCTTTTTTTTGTTCTGCGGGATTTCGGCCAGAGTGTTCCTGATCTTGTTGACTTAAGAAGAGCGTTCGTTCTGGTTGGACCTGTAGGGCTGCGGGTTGTTCTGGCTGTTTTTCCTGGACTGCGACCTGGAGATAGTGCTGCCCGCCTGGTTCTTAAGCGAGTGCTCCTTCAAGCTCTAGTATTTGCCACTCAGCTCTATGTTTTAGATCTGCAGGCGCCTGTTCTAGTCTTTGAGCCTCAGCAGCTGGGAGTCCTGGATCAGCTTGGCACTGGCCCGCGACTGCTGCTTGGGTTCCTGGGGCAGGACTGCGAGGCTGACCTCTGTGAGTATCCTGCAGGGGTTGGGGTTGGCGGTGGCGTTGGCCGGGGTCTTCTCCTCCATCTTCTTGAGCAGCTGCCTGAGCTTGGTCTGGAACTTAATGCGGTACTTTTCTCCCAACTTGTACTTGAGCTTGCTGATGAGCTCCTCCAGGGCGAACAAGGTGTGTTCTTCGTTGAAGTTCTAGTTTTAGACCTTTTCCGCCAGTTTGTCGTAGTTCTTGGCGCTCTCCTCCATCTCGCGGATGATCTTGGCCAGGAAGTTGACTGAGCCGATGTACTCCTTGCTTTCCTCCTTGTTCTCCCAGAGTTCTTCCTTCCTGACCGCCTCCCTCTCCTCCCTCAGCTCCTCCTCGTAGATCTGCCTCCAGTGCATGGGTCCCAGCATGCTTTCCTTGGCCTCCTTGATCTTCATCTCGTTGACGTTGTTCTGGCACATGCAGCAGTTGAGCCTCAAGCACCTTTGCGGCTCGAGGGCTGAGCGGAAGTCGTTGGTCTTTTTGAAGAGCTAGATGGAGTAGGAGTCGAACCAGTAGCGGAGGTGGTTGAAGAGGTACTTGGTAGACCTGAATACTTTGTGGGTATGTTCTGCGACGAGTTTGGGGTCGAGGTAGGTGGAGGGGTTCCTGGAGTAGTCGAGGTAGATGAAGTCGAGCTGGTCGTAGCAGTTGAAGGTGTGCTCGAGCAGGGCTTTGAGCTGTTCCTCGCTGGGCACTGCCCGGGTGAACGCAGCGTTGTTTTTGGCCAGCAGCTGGCAGACCTCACTGATCCTCCCGTGAATGTTGTTATCGGGGGGCTGAGTGCCTCCTTTCTTGATTGATGCACTCGAACCTGCTCCTATCATTGATTATAATTTCTATTTCCATCTATATTCCAAACCACTTAATCGCCATCACATCCCCACCCACCAACTCCACCCAATCGCCAATCTCCACCCCACTCCAGTCCCCCTCGCTCCCTGCTACCCACCCTTCCACTCAACTCCACTAACGTTCTCTCTAGAGAGGCATAGTTTTTGGTTGTGAGGTTTGGCTGAAACGAATCCAGCAGTCTTTTGAGGTGGGGTTTTGAGTGGTTTGTGTTATCTTGTGCTAGTGTTGACGAACCACTTGAAACAGGCCGACTGTTATTGTTTCTAGCGAGATCTGAGGACTGATAATGATTATTTGCAAACAGTAGCTAGTTAGGGCTAGTGAGTTGGATTTTCTGGTTAGGGAGTTTCCTGCTTTAAGGATGGACTGCATTTGTTGGTTGCTGTATTGAGAGGGAAAAGATGATAATTGATCCATCCAGGATAAGGGTCTTTTATTTCTGTGCAATCTAGGAGGGAATGATGAGGCAATGGGAGTTAGGATTAATGGGGCAATGGGAGTTAGGATTAATGGGGCAATGGGAGTTAGGATTAATGGGTAGGAAGCTCCAAAGCATACTAGGATGATTTAGGCCAACCTTTCTATTTAATTATTGTAATATAGATGGGAGCCTGCGGGTCGGCCAACTTCGGCAAGCTCAAAGACAACTCAGCCCGTTTCGACATCTAGCCCGATGACACCTAGTCGCTGAAGACAGTATCGCTGCCCTCGCTGGCGTTCTACATCCTGCTGTCGGACATCAAGATAAAGAGATGCAGCTACGTAGGAGTATGGTTACTCAGGATTTCATGGGGCTGCGGTTCAAAATAGAAGGCATCCACAAGGAGGAGTGCCTGCTGAAGGAGCTGGACGGCCAGCAGCGCGCCTACGTAAGCACCCCCCTATCAAGTGGAAGCACTACACGGCCTTCCAGTTTAAGGCCAGCTAGTACGAGATCCGCAAGAAGTTTCTGGAAGTGGAGGCTGTCAACCTCAGGAAGCAGGTCATCGGCACCTTGAGGATTAACCTTTACCTCATCTGGACTGGACCCTACCACCTCGACTTCAGCCTGCCCCTCAAGGACTGCCCCACCTCCCGCCTCAGCTTCAACTTCAAGATCTCCCAAGGCATACACTTCAAACTCCAAAACCTCGCCACAGAACTTGTCCCCAACCACCCCAACACCCTTCCTCAACGTCTCACCTACACTCTCTCAGCAGTCGTACCTCTCCCTTGTTGCAGATTGGCCAGAAGACCGAGCCCTCGCCCTATGTCTACAGCCTCATCCTAGGCGAAGAAAACCCGAACGCAAAGCTGGCGGGTGAGTGGGCAGCGGGCAGGCAGGTGGGGAAGGAGCAGAAGATAAAGTGGGAGAACTCGTAAGATTGGGGACAGCTGCCCAGCTTCGAAGAGACCATCCCCTTCTTCCAAATATACGAGTCCTCCCTGCACCTGCACTTCTGGAGGGTGGAGAGTGGGGTGGATGAGAGCAGGCAGCCCAGGTACGAATCCGAAGGCGAGTGCTTCATCTCCCTCAACAAGCTGATGACCCTGGAGTACAGCCTGAGCAAGGACGCAGTCAGCCACATCCAGTACCTCAACAGGAACATCCTGCTGAGCCAGAAGGTGCTGCTGCACGGGAAGGAACAGGGAATCGCCCACATCCAGTTCAGGTTCGCAGTGCAGGCCCACCAGAAGCAGATGCAGGCCTGTGTGCGCACTGAGGACGGCGTGCTGACCTCCTCTCCCGTCTTCCTCAAGGACAACTCCCAAAAGCTGCACGAGTGCGAGGAGATAGCCGCGCTCAAGAAGCTGCACAACCAGATCCAGAAGGAGTTCATCAGTCTGGACCAGGAGTGCTCGCGCAGGAACAGCTTCATCACCAAGAAGGAGATCGTGCTGCGCATCTACAGTCTGCTCTAGCGCAAGCTGGCCTTGGTCCAGAAGACCCACAAGGAGTCCATCCTCTTCTACTCCTACCAGGACGCCCCCGAGTTGGTCCGTGCCCAGCGCTTCCTCATCAACTTCGCATTCAACATCCTCACCTACATCCACGAGGACATCGCCGCCCTCAACGACATCTGCTGGAACATCCTGGCCGCCATCCTCCAGCGAGGGGAGTTCAAACTCACCCACATGGCCTTCAGCAGCCACGAGAAGCTGCAGCTGCGCACCGACGCCACCAGCAGCAACACCGCCAGCAGCAACACCGAGAGCATGAGGCACAAGAGCGAGACCTCCCTCAAATACCTCTAGTTACTGAACGAACTGCTCAAGGAAACCTTGAGGGCACTCGCAATCAAAGGCAACTAGTGCCAACAAGTATTCGCCTAGAAGTTCTGCGCCTACGCCTACTTCCGCATCCCCCTCTTCAGAGAACGCATCCTCCAAATGCTCAGAAATGCCAAAGACCCCGAAATCGAGGAGTGGAGGGGCTCCGAGAACAACCTCTACCGCGACGAAAGCATCCACGACCTAGGCATAAACGACGACTTCTACGACAGCCTCTTCGACTGGGAGAACAACTTCCTCAAGCCACTGTCCCACTCCAACCCGCTCAAGTACAAAGAGAGCATGGAGAAGCTGCAGCAGACCCTGCTGGAGGACCGCTGGGAGGAGAGGCTGGCCAGGAGGGGAGGCGCCTTCTACACCTTCCTTTAAAACCTGCTCAGGGAGATAGAATACGTCTGTGTGGTCAGCAAGCACATCCGGTGGCACTACCTGCCCGGCTACAACCGCCTCCTCCAGGCATTCCTGGTCGAGATGAAGCTGCTCAAGGTCAAGGACTACAGTGAGCGCTTCAAAAGGTGCTGCCTCCAGCTGCTGGCCAACGAAAAACTGCTCAACATCTTCGTGGTCATTCTACTCGGCAAGACCAACGTCAACGACGGCTAAACAGTCCATGCGGCCCTAGAGTTGATAGATTCGATGTTCAAGTCTCTCAAGAAGAACCACCGGCCCATTCCCAGCACTTTCGACTATAGGTACTTAATGCAGGGCATAATAATGTTGCTCAATAGCTAGCTGGAGTTCAGCATCTAGAGGGCCCTGCTCCTTCTCTACGATAACTTCTAGCTCTTCTCCCAGGAGTTCACCCTCTAGCTGGGACTCTACATCATGGCCAACTTCTTCCACAAGTTCTTCTTCCACTGGTCCTACAACCTCAGGCACATCTTCCAAACCCTGCTCTACACCAGGATCCTCAGGCCCGAGCACAACCACTCTCCTCTCAAGGGCAGCACTCAGTCCAGCTACATCACCGGCCTGAAGGTAGCCCTGAGGCAGTACCAGCAGAACCTAGTCGACCACATCGGAGAGCAGGTAGGGCCGCAGACCCTCTCTTCCAACGCCGACCATTTCTACGAGAAGGAGCTGTACAAGAAGATGAAGGGCAAGCTGAAGAGGAGGGCGGGCAACACACTACGCTCAAGCATATCTGCCCACCTAGAGCACAGTCAGAAGAACCAGGAGGAGGTGCCTGACCACCTGCCTCCCTCCAAGTCAGCAGGCACCAACGTCAACTTGGTCCTGCCCAACAAGCTCATATTCTTCAAAGAAGAGGACATGACCCCCAAAAGTGCCGGGCACTAGAACCTGGCCTATGCCAAAGTAGCCCTGGAGTAGTATAAGTAGCTTGTGTAGGAGATGAGGGCGAAGGAGAAGATAGACCCTGAGTACGCCCCTGAAATGAGGGTGAAGAGGATACTAGACGAAGTAGAGTTCAGACCCCTGGCCGCCGAGGAATGGTGATAATACTCATTATTTCTTACCATCTGCCCACCATGATAGACCAGTTTGTTTACTTGCCAGGTGGCCAATCAATGAGGCTTAATGATAGGCAGGTACAAGCCAGCCTGGTTTAATATGCTGGATTTAGCAGCATACAGTTCTAGATAACACTTTTGTTAACTAAACAGGGTTTTCGTTATTAAAACCAGATATATTTGTTAAAGAGGGCTGTCTGGTTAACAGGGTTTGTTGCTATCTAGGAAATGACGCATTAAAAAAATGGGGTTTGCTTGGATAATAGGAGTTTTTTGGAAGATAAATCAATGGGCGACTGCGCCAGGTCCCTAGAAACCCTGCAGACCCACCAGCGCCACTTGGGCAAATACCTCAGCAACGTGTCACTGCTGGTCAGCGACCTGGCCAAGCGCATCTACATCTCCCAGCTCAAGCTCAAGGACTACATGGCAGCCCTCTAGAAGTACCAAGACGTGGCCACCATCGAGGACAAGTACGAGAAGATCGACAACATCGACGAAACACTCATCTAGCAGCTCATCTCCAGTCCAGAGCCCAACGACTGGCACATCGACACCTCAGACACCAACTACTTCAACGCAGACACCACCCACTTCAACCCAGACACCACCCACTTCAACTTCAACTTCGCAGACCCCAACCCTTTGAACCTCACTGACTCCACCCACCTCAACACCACCCACAACCGAGACATCAGCAGGCTCTACCTCGACGAGTTAGAGCCCAGCAAGGACCTCAACATCAAGGAGGAGTTCGAAGAGCCCTTCTAACTGCCCATCTACCACAAGACCAAGCCCAACAAACATGTCCACCCCTCTGCCAAGGCCCCTGGCAAGCACCACAAGAAAGGCGGCAAGAAGCCGCAAGAGGGTGTGTCTAATGGGGTGGTGAGCAAGGGGGGAAAGAAGAGGGCGAAGGGGTACGAGGTGGTGCCGCAGTCTAAGCTATAGATGGAGGGGAACATGTTGGTGCTGCCGGACACCGGGGGCCGGCGGATCGCGATCAGCCTAGAGGACGACGAGAAGGAGTAGGTGCAGAAGCGGGTGGAGCAGACGGAGAAGGAGGAGCGGAAGACGCGGGTGAAGGAGGAGTCGGCAGTGGTGGCGCAGTTCGTGCACAGCTACCTGGTGCAGCGGCTCAAGTACACGTAGGACCACCGGCGGTCCTACATCCCCAAGAAGATGATCCTCAACATGTACCTCGGCTGGTGCAAGGAACTCAACCGCAAGGTCCTCTTCGCCGAGGAACTCAGCATCATCCAGATGTTCCTCACCAACTAGCTCAAGATCGCCTTCTCCAGGATCGACGTGTACTCCACCAACTACAAGGGCCTCTACTTCACCAGCTCAGTCAACTACAAGCGACACAACACCACCAAGTCCAACCACAACAACAACCACCATAAAGGCCACAACAACCACGACAACCAAGACCTAGATGAGAACGATGAGAATGAGGACATCGATGACAACCTCCTCACCAAGTCCATGCTGGTTTGAACCCGAATGATTCCAACGCAACCCTATTCCTCCTTCATCTCATACAACCCACACATTATGTCATACCTGGCCTACCCTTGAATAGCCAACTCTTGGATGGATACTCTTGGGTAGCCGACTGAAAAGGAAACTTACCAAAAAAGTGTGAAGTCTTGGAAATAAACGGACTGGTTCAGCAAACTTGCTCTTGTTTGCTTCAGAGGCACCTGTTTAGATGATCCCATACCACTCTTAACTAATACTATGGAGGTCTTATGGATGATAGGTGGTTTGATGATAGTTGGTATGATGGTAGGTGTTATTGACATGATCACTCTGGCCGCTGGTACTGCACTTTGGAGTCCCGATTGGGAGACCCACGTCTCTCGTAGGGTGGTCTCTGCTGCTGATAGAGATAATCTTTGCTTTCCTTGCGCTCAGCTGGCTAATCTCTGCTTGAGTACTCTTTCCTGCGCTCATAAGGCTCTCTCCTGTAGTCCTTGTAATCTGTGCTCCTGTCTACCTTGTACTCGTTGCCTCTCTCTCCCTTATAGTCATTGCCTCTATCCCCTTTGTAGTCCCCCTTGTAGTCATTGCCCTTGTAGTCATTGGCTCTGTCCCGTGAGTACTTCTCGTAGCGGTCAGTGGGGTACCTATCATCCTTGTAGTACCTCTCTTCCTTGGGACGATCAACGTCCTTGGGGTCTCTGTAGTCCTTGCGCCTGTCCTTGTCGTAGTCCCTCCTGTCACTGGATCTGTCCCTTCTATAGCTCCTGTACTTGTCCTCGTCCCTGTAGCGGTGGTCATACTAGTCCCGGTAAGTCTTCCTGTATCTGTCATCGTCCTTGTAGCGGTCGTCCCTGTAGTCCCTGCGTTCATAGCGACTGGTCCTCTCGTAGCTGCGAGAGCGGTCCCTGTGGTCTCTGTACTTCTCGGGGTAGGGCTTGTAGGGCCTGTACCTGAGTGGAAGGGGGAGTACCTGTCGTGGGGCGAGCGGGAGGCGGACTTGCGCTTATAGCGGTCGTCGTAGCTGTCGTTGGACTAGTAGCTGTAGGACCTCTTTTTGGGGGAGTAGTCCTTTTTGTGGGACCTTTCTGTGGGGTCCCTGCCGTAGGACCTGCCCTTCTCGTTGCGGTTTTCGTAGCGGTTGGTGTGGTAGTGCTCGAGTCCTCGGTGGCCGCCCTTGCCGTACTCCACCTTGAGCACGCGGTCGAAGTAGGTCTTCTTGTCCATCCTGCATAGTCTAGAACAGAAGAGAAGCAGCTCGCGCAGGGCGAGGTGGGAAGGAGTAGTACTCTGCGATGGCGGCCTTGGCCTCCGATGACTTTTCGTACTCAATGAAGGAGTAGGTGACGTTGTTCTCTTTCTTCTTGAGGATGAGGGACTTGATGACCCCGAACTCGCTGAATTTGCGACGAATGTCTTCTTCCTCGATCTGGGTGAGGCAGTGAGTACCGATTTGTTGATGTTGGAGATGTAGACCTTGCAGTTGTCTGAGTTGCTATCCATGGAACGCTACGAATGTTACGACATCAAATCAAATTATATCACACACCCACTCGCCCACCACTTAAATCAAAGCACTTCAAAAACTCGCAAATAATAACCGCCCATATCTGAGCCCAATTCATGCCATCAACTCGAGAGTTCTTGAAAAAGCTTAATGTATCAATTGTTGCGTATGACATAAAGCAAGCAGATGGACGAAGTAGGCTGTCCTGAATGGCCAGAGTGCATGATTATATGTTGTTGTTGCTGTCTTGGGATGCCAGTACTGTCTTGGGATGCCAGGTGCTGTCTCGGGATGCCGAGGTGCTCTGTCTTGGGATGCAGGTCAGTGGATGGGCAGCGGATGGTGGGTGCAGTGGTGTGTTAGTGAGTGAATGGAAAGGAAGAGAATAACTAATCAGTAAAGCAGGGAAGATGCAAGCAAATGAAGGGCAGTACATCAGATCAAATATAAAGTATCATCATGGAGCAGGTCAGCAGCATCAGGCAGAGAGAAGTGAGCCCAGAGAACGCAAGTAATGGGTGTGAGAGTGAGAAATGAAAAGTTGGAGGGTGAGCCTGTTCGTATGGTCAGTTGATTTATATTATATCACTGCCCAATCATCCTCCATCAATATAATTTCTAGGCTACTTCCATACCCACACCCAAGAACCAACCCCAACCGCACAATAGTCTAAACCTAATCCAATCTCATGAACCCTATATAAATATGTTTTATTCTGTCTAAAAGCTGAGTCTGGTAGTGCTAGTGGCTTATTCCATTGCAGGCTGGTTCGCACTCGCCAAGTCCAAAGTCAACTACGGCCGCTTCCTGTCCTCCATCAGCGGAGTGCATGTGGCTCCCAAGACGGCGTGGCTGCTGCTGGGCGGCCCCGAGTGGCTGCTGGCCTTCTACTTCCTGGCCTGGAGGGCGGATGGAGTGAGTCTGGCCTACGGTCTGTTCCAGCTGCACTACGTGCACAGGGATATCATATACCCGCTCTCAATGAAGACGTCCACGCCGATGCCTCTGGAGATCATGGCCTACTCTTTTGTCTGCAAATTCGCCAATGGATTTCTACAAGGTATAGCCAACGAGCAACACACTCCCGTCCCAGGCTGGCAATCCACATTAGGTGGTCTGCTGTTTGCTGTGGGAATGGCCGTCAACATCCACGCCGACCACATCCTACAGCGAACCAAGGCCAAACTCGCCAGATAAGGTACCCCTATCCTCACTCAGGTGAGACAGCATATGCCAGAATCGATGGCTTCCTGTTCAAGTGGGTGGCCAACCCCAACTACCTGGGGGAAATCGTGGAGTGGGCCGGATACGCTTTGCTTTCGGGGCACTTCTACGCCTGGCTAAGTGTGTTTGGGACAGCCAATGTGCTGATTGCGGGGGCAGTGGCCAGGAACAGGTGGAACAAAGAGCACATCAAGAACTATCCCCTCAGCAGAAAGGCCATCCTACCCCTCATACTCTGATGCTGCTAGTGATCTATCTTGTAGCAATTTATCTGTTGTCCCTTATAACCTGTTTTACTGTTAACACCAAAACGTTGTATAATATTATTAAAGATTTCCGATCAGCATGACTCTCACCTTCTAGACGGCCTGTGTCATCATCGTCATCTTTTTCTCAGTGATGGGGTGGGTGGTGCTGACTGGGTTCAAGCTCAACTACGGCAGACTGCAGCATTCCCTGGCCAAGATCTACATCTAGCCGAGACTGGGGTGGTTCCTGTTCTAGGTGCCCAACCTGCTCTGGGCAGCCTACTTCCTGCTCTACAGCCACCACCAACTCACCCTGCCCTACGTCCTCTTCATCCTCCACTACATCAATAGAGACATCATCTACCCCTGGAGGATGAAATCCGTCACCAAAGTGCCCCTCGAGATATTGCTATCCGCCTCCACTTTTACTTTCGCTAACGGCTTTCTCCAGGGACTGGCCAACTAGCACTACAGGCCTGGGTCGGCTTGGCGCACTCTTTTGGGAGTCCTCTTGTTCGCAGTAGGCATGGCCACCAACATCCACTCCGACAACATCCTGCAGGACGCTAAGGAGAAGCTGCAGAAATAAGGTAGCTGTTGACCTACTTAGGAGTCAAGAAGTACACCCGCCTCGACAAATTTCTGTTCAAGTGGATTGCCAACCCTAACTACCTGGGCGAGATAGTCGAATGGGTAGGGTACGCAGTGGTTTCGGGTGACGTCTACGCATGGCTGTTCGTGTTTTCGACGATAAACGTGCTGACCCCTGCGGCCCTGGTGCGCAGCAAGTGGAACAAGGAGAACATCGAAAACTACCCTCTGGAGAGGAAGGCCATTCTGCCCTTCATCATCTGAATGACTGTTCGTTGTATCTGCTTTAATAATTACCCATGCAGCATCTGCCACACCTATTTGCAATCAGCAATACTACTCATGTTTTGAGCATTGCTATAGTTATGTCAGAGTGATGATTGTTGAGTTATGCCTATTGGTAATGTGCCTTAGTTGTGCATTTGGTGGTGTTGCAGCTGCATGTCCCAAGCTATTCCTAATATGCCATTCTATTCACAATCTGTCATTCTATTCCCAATCTGCATTTCAGGTCTCTCATTGGGCTCTTGATAGCAGTCAAAGTTATTCAAATGGTTATAATTGTTCTTTGTTATTTTCGAAATCAGATGGAAACCCTCACACTCTAGAGTCTCTCCAAGGAGGAACTCATCTACTACCAAGAAATATTCTCCATCTTCGACAAGGAAGACACCGGCTGCATACCCACCGCCCACTTCCCCACCTTCGTCCGCGGCCTCGGCCATTGTCCCACCGAAAACGAAATCAAGGAAATGAAGGCCATACTCGACCCCAACAACGAAGGCACCATCCCTTTCGCCACGATCATCTCCCTCCTCCTCAAAAGGCCCAAGGAACAGAACATCGAGGAAGAACTCATGGAAGCCTTCGAGGCCATCCAGAGCCTGACCTCCCCCCTCTCTGAAGGCGAGAAGAACTACAAGTGGTCAGTGCGGGAGGCCAAAAAAACCCTCATGGACCACGGGGAGATGATGTCGGAGAGCGAGGCCTAGAAGTTCCAGTAGTTTCTGGAGGAATACAACCTCAAGGAAGGCAATGACTTCAACTACCACGACCTTTCCAAGATCATGGCCTACTCTTACCAAAACTGACCAAACCACTGATTATTGTCATACCTTACAATCATTAAACATCGACATATCACCCTTGTGATGCAGTATAGGAATCTTGTGATGCAGTATAGGAATCTTGTGATGCAGCATAGCAATGATGTCCAATTAGGAAGCAAACATGGGTTGACCCAACCATGCAATCGTAAAGCCAGGCAGGATAGAGATAACGGGAGTTGATTGATCAATAGTAGAGGTGCTCCATGCGCTCGATTATGACCCTCAGCATTTGGTTGTACTTGTCCAAATCTAGATAGGCCTCACTATACCGAGGTTGTCGTCCATTTTCGTGAATTCCTACATTTTGAGCACACTGGCTTCAGTACTCGTCCCTCGGATCTACACCACACTCCCCACTCGAAATGAATTTGCACTTATCAGCTTCTAAGGCTATGCCTCTTTCGTTGCCATCTTGCTGCCCGATTCATTCTCTCCACCCTTGTTACTTCCATTGCCCTGGTTGCCCTCTGCTTAGAGGCTATTGCTGGGCTACAAAAGCGGCCGGAATTCGTTGTAATTCTCACTTGCCTTCAACCTGCCGAACTGCTCATCCGAGAAGCAATACTTAAACTTAAAAGGGACGATCTCTACTTTGATCTTCTTATTCTCTTAATAGCCAAATAAGCACATGTTGGGTCCAACTCCAGAGTAATGGAGCTCTACTGAACCAACACTACCCTCCCGACCACACTGATGGGTCTGCCCTGAAAGTGTGGCAGTGCCCACCACGGGCACCGCTGGTAGTTGACAAACTATGTGGTGCTTTAGTTATTGAGCTACTCGATGCTCTACATTGCGCCAATAAAGTAGTTATATAGATTTGGCTCATTTGACTCACTACAAATGTCTAGGGTATCACATAGGCTGAGCTAGCTGCTGGCTATTGTCGAAGCCTCAACCACCTTCCAACGCTACTTCTCTCTCATCAAACTTCTGTAAGTCAGGAAGTAGCAAACTTAGTCATAGCTCAAAGCTATGAGGTAGAAGCTGGCTCAGCTTAAAGGCAACGTCAAATAAGCCAGGGAGCTGACCAAATCCATGATTGTAGTCTATCGAAGGTTTTATGGACTGAGCAAAGAGAAAATAGAGGTTTGCCATCAATTTTAAGAACTCATCCAACATTTGCGTAGCCAATTAAATGCCCTCCTGCATAGATACAAAACCCCAAGGTTCGTGTAACTGCAGCGTTCGCTGGGAAACTTCTAGGAGGAATTGAAGCGGGCAAACGATGGAGAAAGAAGAATGACCAAATATAAGTCAAAAATGATGAAGATGGCCAAATTAGCGGATAGGCTGGATGGGAAGAGGGATAACTCTCAGTAGCACGCCTTATCAACACCATAGATGGAGGAAACAAACTGTTAGGTTTACGAGAGGAAAGGAGCTCGCAGGATGAAAATACATTGATAAAATAGCCTACAATCAAATATCAATCAATATTAATAGATGAAATATACGATCATGAACGGAAAAAT
>Ga0316217_10004763_pt1 | contig 14433 bp, 10 predicted proteins | sample 1anoAmetaG_FD_203633 | JGI IMG/M metagenome (GOLD analysis project Ga0316217, IMG submission 203633) | Freshwater microbial communities from Trout Bog Lake, Wisconsin, USA - 1anoA | ecosystem: Environmental > Aquatic > Freshwater > Lake > Hypolimnion/Profundal zone | place: USA: Wisconsin... | reverse complement strand
AATGGTCGGAAGAGCATTGGAAACTGGTTGAGCGGTCGATCGCCATGCTGGGCCGACTGGGCAACAAGATGGTCAATATCCCAGTGGTCGAGCGAACACAGTTCGGCAACGATGAGGGCATGGTGTTGTGGGTGAAAAGGCCCGATGGCAGCTACGACTACCAGATGCCGGCCATGGACCGCTACCTGGAACTGGTCAAGAAATATTGGGGCACGCCGACATTCGTGGCCCTGCATATCTGGCACTCCGGCGGATGGGAGGGCCATAAAGCCGACCAGGAAACCACGGTGACGGTGATTGATCCGGCCACGGGCAAGCATGAGCACATGCAGGTGCCGGTCTTCGGCACCGAGGAGAGCAAGAAATTCTGGACCCCGGCCCTGGGGGCGATTAAAGAGCACCTGGTTAAACTGGGCGTGGATAAGGCGATGTGCCTGGGGATCATCTCTGACGGCGGGGCACCGACCAGTGCATATAAGGTATTCAACGAAATCATTCCGGGCATCGGCTGGTCGCGCGGATGCCACTCGGCCACCAATGCCACGCAGCCATATGCACTTCCGGGAGGCGGATTCGTGGTCTGCCAGGAATTCTGTTACGGCCGGGATATCGCCGACCCGGCGGTAAAGCTGCCGAAAATATGGGACGCGACGGGACCGGGCATAAGCTACCTCCGCGAAGATTACGACGAAGTCCAGCCATACATGGTCCGGCTGACGGCCGAACGCAGCCTCTACGGCGGGACCCGCGGCTACGGCCGACTGATCCTCGACGGCTGGACATTCAAGAGTACGGTAGCGGGCAAGGAAAAATGGGTATGGATGTACAACCGCTGGCCGCATTCGAGCTGCGGACAGCGTGAACCGGTGCTGACCAGCCTGGCCCAGCCGGGGCCGGATGGGGCGATGGATTCGGTGCGGTTTGAGTTATTGCTGGAAGGCACACAGGATGCGGAGGCGATGATAGTCATCGCCGAGGCCGCCGATCGGTTTGCCGACAAACTGGGGCCAGACCTGACGGCCCGCTGCCGGGAACTGCTGTTCAGTCGGATTCGCCATTGCAGACTGTGGGGACTGAACTCAGGCAACACTTATAAACCGATTCTTGCGATGGCCGCTGACGTAATCGACCGTTCCACCACGCTCTACGCCACCGCCGCGGAGGTCGCCCGCAAACTGGCAGTAAAAAAGTAGCCGGACCGGTATTTAGGTCATGGATGAAGATCTTCATCGCAGCGTCAATGATGGCGTAACATCTTGTCAATGCATGACATAAATTAGACCTGTCCTCTTTTTGGCGATCAGGGGACCGGGCAGGTTTCCTCGGCGGCGTGGGCCAGCTTGACCCGGACCACACGCCGACTGACCGTATCCGCTATGTAAGCATGGGTATCGCTGGCAACCACGCTCAGCGGCCAGGCGAGAGGAATGGCTGGCTTCTTGACCAGCGCGTCCTTGCCGCCGGAGTCGCGGTTGCCGTACTTGCCGAAAGAGCCAATCATATTGTTGGCGGCGTCCACCGCCTCAATGCGGAACTGGCCGAGATTCGGATAAAATACGCGGCCATAAAGGTCGATGTCGAATCCAGCCCCCTCGCACATACAGGTGTCCGAGCCGTTGTGCATGGCGAAGGGCGAAAAGCCAAAACGCACCCATTGAGCGCCCTTAACCTCAGCGGGGGCGTTGGGAGTGTAGACAAGATGGGCCTGGAACTTGAGGGAAGGCTGGGCCAGCAACTCGGGAGGCGGTTGTCCCACCACGCTGGGAGATAGGGTCTTATCCTTATCGTACCAAATGACTCCCCCGCTCGGTGGAAACTTCACAATACTGCCGTACATGTAGCTGTACCAGAAGGAGTCCTTGCCTTCGCCGGGGGTCATGCTCCGGGGTAGAGGGGCAATTTTGCCGTCGAAGAACTCCGGGGTTAGGCGGCCCAGCGGCTTGAGAGGTTCGGCGAGGTAGATGTTTCCCCTGTGATCTACGCGCAGAATAGCTCCATGGGTGCATTGCCAAATGACGGTGCGTTTGGCCGCACCATCGGTACCCAGGACATCCACACTGTGCATGCGGGTTTTGACATTGGCTTTTTCCTTGTCGTCCTTCAGGCGATAATTGTTTGGCATGATCACATAGAGTTCGTCATCGGTGGGCACTGCCAGACAACGCAGCATGAAGTTCATAAGCCCGCCGCCGTAGGGAATACAGTCAATATCGCGGCCGGGCCAGGGGCTGGGTTTGCCGTCGCGGTCCAGATGCACCAGGCCGGAGTTCCAACTCATGGTCACCAGACTGCCATCAGGACCGGGAACCATCTGGGTGCCGCGATCGCCGGAGTAGAGACCGTATTTATGTATCTTGTTCAGATCGACGACGCCCATAGTTTTGCCGGTTTTTTCCTCAATACGGAACCACTTCTGATTGCTGCTCTTGACGTAGAGCTCGCCGCGGGCGCGGTCGAGGGTGAGATCGCGCGGCCCCTCGGCCCAGGGCTCCTTGAGGTTGCGGAGGTCGCCCTTATCCAGAAATTTGTCGCCGGAGTCCTCGATGCATTTCAACTCGGAGCCGGTGCCGGGGATCGCGGGCAGCCAGATGCGGACGGGTTTAGCGGTAGCGTCCATGGCCATGCGATGTATGCCATCGGCGGGAGTGTGATTGGTCCGTGGCAGAGGCAGACGATAGAGCTCTTTGCCAGTGGTGATATTCTCGAACTTGATGAGGTCGGCGGTGCCCTTGGCGGGGTCGCCGAAGGCACAGACGTAGACGGCTCCGGTGGCCGGATCTACAGCGAGGGATTGGGCGCCCTTGACAGAGATCTGGCCGACGTAGGAACGATCGGATTCCTTGAAGACGACGACGCGATCCGAGGCGGAATCGGTGACATAGAGCAACCCGCCGGCAAGGGCAAGGCCCGAGGGGTTGGTCAAGGCATCCTTATCATTTCCGGGCGCATCGAGCTTGCCGAGAAAGACCTCGGCGGGGCCACGCGTGGCGCTATCGATGCGGAAAACACAGGGAAGCGGGACGCGTTCCTTCTGGTCATTCTTCCAGGTTCCCAGGCCGGCAAGGTAGATATATTTATCGTCGCCACTGACAAGCAGATGGGTATGCCGCTCCAGGTTCCAAGCCTGGGAGGTCCAGGAGGAACAGAGGTTTTTTATGTCGGGTAATAATTTCGGCCCCATAAAGGCATCATAGGGAACGCCGCCTTCAGCATCGACGCAGACCAGGGACGGTCCGACAGTTAGCCAATAGACCCTTCCCCGGCTATCCACGGCCGGCGTGGTAAAACAGGCGATGGTCTCGGAGGGTTCAGGATAAAAACTCAGCCGGCGCACGTGCTGTATATGGGGAACGATATCGCCGGCCTCGTCCGTGAAGGGCGTGAGGGCCTTGATCTTCTCCGGGGCGATGTCCGCGGGGAACGGCGTCAGAGCCCGAACATACTTGCCATCCCGGGTAAGCACCGAAACCTTGTCACAACCCCAATGGGACAGCAACGCCGTGGGATCATGCTGAAAGACGTAGAGGTTGCCATTGGGGCCCGTGGCCAGGGCATCGACGGATCCGCCGGCCTCCGGGTTGTAGAGAAGAAAACCATCGAACTGCGGATTCAGCCCGGCTGCGACCCGCACGGTGAACGGTCCGCCAATCGCCGGTTTGCCAAAATCGTCTTTGTTGTCCCATTGCAGACTCTGAGCCAGTCCGGCCTGGAGCGGCTCGGGAGGCAGATTCCCGGCACCCAGCACTCCGGCGGCAAGGTGACGAACCACGTCGCCGGCGGCGTTCAGGACCGCCACCTCCACGTCGGCGGGAGCGGACAAGGCGAACTCAATCTTGAATCCATCCCCGGCCTTGGTGGCAGTGGGTTTGGCGGCAAAAGTCACCGCGCCGGCCGGGCACAAGCCGGCCGGAAAAAGCCCCGCCAGAACCACCAACAACCGTGCAATAGTCAGATGCCTGACCATGTGTTCCACCTTCCGAGCCATCACACGGATCAATATTCATCCGCGTCCAGGCCGTAAAAGTTACCGCCAGTGACCCCCGATCCACGCTATTCCAGGCCCGTCCAATCGAACTGCACGCCATTGGCCTGTTCTTTGGCGTTTATCAGCATTTGGTACATCTTGGGACCTTCGGCGTAGGGGACGCAATGGGTGATTGCCGGGGCGGGTTGGATCATACCGGCCTTGAGCATGCGCAGGATCACCGCGAAATTCGCCGGATCGCTGTCGTAGGGATAGTCGCCGTGGAAGGCCGAACCGGTGCCTATCATGGTCTGGTTGAACTTTTGGAAGAAACTGTACAGATCCATCTCCACCTTGCCGTGGACGCCGCCGAGGATGATGACCCGGCCCTCGTCACGAACCGCCGAGGGCAAGGTGGCGGCAACACAGGCAGTTGCGGTAGCCTCGATCGCGGTGTTGACACCCAGGCCGCCGGTCAAGGCGCGGATGCGCTGGATGGCGTCTTCTTGGGTCGGGTCAATGACGATGTCGGCGCCCATAGCCAGGGAAGTCTGCCTACGGGCGGCGACGGGATCGACCGCGATCACCGGGCACGCTCCGGACAGTTTGGCCAGGTGAGTGGCGAAGACGCCGATCACGCCCTGTCCGAATATGGCCAGGGAGTCGCCCAGCGTCACCTGGGCGGCGCGGACGCCGCGCAGGGAGATGGACAGCAACGTGGTGCACACGGCATCGCGGCTGGCCACGCCTTCGGGCACCAGGGTGCACTTGTCGGCCGGGAAATCCAGCATGCCGTAGTGGGCCGCACCGTAAAGGACGCGGTCGCCGAGTTTGAGATTCTTGACGTTGTGCCCCAGACCCACGACGCGGCCGATGGCGATGTAGCCGGTGGCGGTGGGGAACGGCTTGTTGGCCGTGTGGGTTGCCTGGATACGGTGCAATTCCGTGCCGGTGCTGACCATTGAGTATTCGGTCTTGATGCGCACCTGGTCGGCAGCGGTCTCTTCTAGCCTGCGATCCTTGACCTCCACGGTGTTGATGGCCGTGGCCAGAAGCGACTTGGTGACGGTGGGCGAGGTGAAACCGGTCATTGTAAGCGTCCAAGAATTACCAGCCGCGCGCTTTCCACCGTCGGGCGGATTGGTAGCTGGCTGGACCGACAACTCCCATGGGCAGCATTATAAACTCCTTGCACTTGCCCTCCTACTCGACCTTTACTGGGGCACCGTTGTTGCGGGCGGATTGGTACATGGCCAGGACAATGGCAACGGACTTGCGGGCTTCCAGGGGGGAGGTTTCGGCATCGCGACCTTCTTCCCAAGCGGTGAGAATGTGGTGGATATTGCGGGCGTGAAGGTCGGGGGGAACATCGGCGGCACTGGTGGCACCGCCAGTGGTGGCGGCCTTGAGGTCGGCAAGACGGGCGATGAGGTTTTTATCCTCGGGGAGTTCCTGTCGGAACTTGAAGACTTTAAGGCCGTTTTCGGAGACGGCGGTGCCATTTTCGCCGCCGATCTCGATGCGGACAGGCAGTCCGGGGTACATGGCGGTAGTGCCGACAATGGTGCCGTAGGCGCCGCTTTCGAAGAGGAGGGAGGCACTGAGGGAATCCTCGACCTCAATCTTGGGGTGGATGCGGCTGGAAGCATAGGCACTGACCTGCTTGACGGGGCCGGCAATCCACTGGAGAAGGTCGATGGCGTGGACAGACTGGTTCATGACCGCCCCGCCGCCGTCGAGAGCCCAGGTGCCGCGCCAACCGCCGTCGGAATAGTACTTGTCGGTGCGATACCACATGGTGAAACAGCCGGCCCAGGTGAGGGTGCCGAAACGGCCTTGAACGCGGGCATCGTGGAGGGCGCGGTTGGCTTCGTTCCAGCGGTTCTGGAAAATGCCGGCAAGGCGCACGCCGTGCTTGATAGAGGCCTGGCGCATGGTCTCGATGCGATCGAGCTGAATCTCCATGGGCTTTTCGACAATGACGTTCTTGCCGGCCTCCATGGCCTGGATCGACAGGGCCATGTGGTTGCCGCTGGGAGTGGCCAGGTGAATGACGTCGATCCGCTCTTTCTTGAGCATATCGGCCATGTCGACGTACTGGGGAATGCCGGTGAGAGAGTTCTTTTCCAAGGCGGCTTGGCTGCGGGCGGGATCAATATCGCAGACGGCGACGAGGGTGGCATTGGGAATCTTGGGAACAAGGCGCACATGCCATTCGCCAGCCATACCGGTTCCAACCACCGCACAACGCCATTGCTTAGACACTAGCGAACTCCTTTCGGGAAGGGACGCCCCGGCTTAGGCTTTAACCCGCCAGTGAATCCGTAGATATTTTCGGCCAAGATTTACGACGGAAGGTTCCTGGCCGGTGAGTTCCTTCCTGAAATCAGTTATTCGCTGGCCGTCGATGTGGACGGCGCCTTCTTTGACTTTGCGGATGGCCTCGCTGTTGGAAGAGGCCAGGCCGGCTTGAACGAGTAGCGGGCCAATCTGATGCGGACCGGGACCGGCAAAGAGTTCGGGCATGTCGCTGGGCACATTGCGATTGACGAACTGATTGATGAAGGCAGCTTCGGCATCGGTGGCGGCGACGGAGCCGTGGAACCGCTGGACGATCAGTTTGGCAAGGTGAACTTTCGCATCTCTTGGGCTGGACTGAATTTGCGGCAGAAAATCTTCTTTGGGCAGGTCAGTCAGGAGGGTGTAATAACTCTCCATCAGGCTATCGGGAAGGCTCATGACTTTACCGAACATGCCGCCTTGGCCATGGGGAGGGTCGGTGACGGCAATGTAGTTGCCGAGGGACTTGGACATTTTCTTTACGCCGTCGGTACCGACGAGGAGAGGGGTGACGATGACAACCTGGCTTTGGGAACCCTGCTCCTTCTGGAACTCGCGGCCAACGAGGTTGTTGAAAAGTTGATCGCTGCCACCCATCTCGACATCGGCTTCGATGACGACGCTATCCCATCCCTGGAGCAGAGGATAGAGGATTTCGTGGAGGCGGATGTCGATGCCTTCGGCATAACGTTTGGCGAAATCTTCGCGGGCTAGAATCTGGGCGACGCTCTTGCGCGAGGCGAGTTTGATAATGTCGACGAGACCCATCTTGCCGAGCCATTCGCCATTGTGGCGGATCTCGAGATGATCGGAGTCGGTGAGGAGAATTTTGCCGACCTGGGAGACATAGGTGCGGGCGTTGGCGTCGATTTCGTCGCCGGAGAGTAGTTTGCGGGTCTGGTTGCGGCCGGTGGGATCGCCGACGCGGGCGGTATAGTCGCCGATGATGAGGACAGCCTTGTGGCCCCAGTCCTGAAACTGGCGGACTATGCTCAGGGGTACAGCGTGGCCGAGGGTGACGTCGGGAGCAGTGGGGTCCATGCCGAGCTTGACGCGGAGAGGCTTGCCGGTTTTGGCGCTTTGTTCGAGTTTAGCGCGCAGCTCGGTTTCGCTGATGATGCGTTCGGCGCGGCGGGAGAGGATGCGAAGTTGGTCGTCGAAGATAATTGGCATAAAGCGGGGGGATTGTAAGGGGGAAAGGGGAAAAGGGGAAGGCTGGAGGAAACGTGGCTGGAGGAAACGTGGAATGGAGGCGGGGATAGAGGATCGGGCAGGCGGGAAGACGCTAAACAGAATCGCCGTCTCGGTGGGTGCCACGGAGACGGCGATTCTGAAGTATCAAAAATCAACTGCTCTAGCGGTCCTCGTTGTGACGCCATTGGCCGGACCAACCGTCGCGGTTATCGCGTCCGCCGTCACGGCCATCACGCCCATCGTCGCGGAAATCGGGACGGCCTTGCGACTCGCCACCACGGCGCATCATGGGACCGGCATCACGACCATCACGGCCGCCATCGCGGAAATCGGGACGGCCCTGCGGCTCGAAGCCTCTACGCATCATGGGGCCGGTGCCGCGGGAAGGACCAACACCGCGGCCATCGTGTGCCTGGGGGCCACCACGGGCAGAATCATGGGAATTGGAGCCCCGGCGATTGGACATCCAGCGTTGGGCCATATCGCGAAGGCGGCCAAAGGCCTGGCCACGCCCCTGCGGGCCAAAATTATTGCCTCCACGACGACCATTCTGATAGGAGGGACCGGGACGTCGGGCATTCGTATGGGCATGCTGCTGCATCCATCCGCCGCGTAGCTGGCCTTGACGCCCTTGCTGACCGCTGCGCATCTGGCCCTGGAAGCCTTGGCCACGACGACCGGAAAGCCACTGTTGGGCCATTTCACGCAGGCGTTGCAGAGGCCGCTGGTCCATCTGCGGACGGTCAGTGGCAGCCCCGCGACGCTCATCCTGAAGGAAGGGCATTTTACGGCCGGGTTCAACATTGTTCTGATGCTGGCGAACCTGCGGAGCAAAGCGGCCTTCGCTTCCACGGCCATCGCGTGGACCAAATCCCTCATGGGGGCGGGCGTTTTGCGCACCCTCACGACTTTCACGTTCATTGGGACGAACGACGGCATTGCGCGTCATCTGGTCGGTCATGAGCTTCTGAAGTTGCTGCATCTGTCCGGAAAGCTCCCGAACCTGCCTGCTAAGTTCAGCAATATCGGCATCGCGAAGATCGCGAGGGGCTTCGCGGCTGTCACGGGCCTCGGTGCGAGCGGTCACCTGATCAGGACGGCCCTGGCCTGGACCAAAGCGACCAAAGAAGCGACCGCCAGGACGCTGGCCGTCATCGTTCGAGGCGCCACCAGGCTGAGTCTGGGGAGTGTTGCGTCCGCCAGGGTCTTTGGAATCAGCGCTGGCTGACTGGCAAAAACCAACCCATCCGAAGAAACCCAAGGCTACCAAGGCTGTCGTCAACGATTTTCGCATGATTAAACCTGTTGAATAATGAAACCAAAGGCCAGCAATCCGCCGAGTCTAGCTGGCACATTGAATATAACGCTCGAAGGGTTGAATTGTTGTCTGGAAGACGGATTGCCGGTTCGGGAGTCGGGGGTCAACATACCTCTGTGACACACTGGCCTCTAGCCGCTAATCCATCTTCCCGTTATTATTTGTCGCCATGAGCACAACACCACTTATTCTGGATGGCAAGAAGGTCGCGGCACGGATTCTGGAAAACTGCGCACGGCGGGTGAAGAGGATAAAGGAAATGTCGGGGGTTACGCCATGTTTGGCGACAGTGTTGGTGGGGAACGATCCGGCATCGACGACGTACGTTAAGATGAAGGGCAAGAGGTGCGAAGAAGTGGGGATGCGGTCGCTGAGGGTGGAAATGCCGGCCTCGACCACGACCGAGCAACTGGTAGCGAAAATCAAGGCCCTGGGCGAGGACCCGGCGGTGTATGGGATTCTGCTGCAACATCCGGTGCCCAAGCAGATTGATGAACGGCTGGCCTTCGAGGCCATACCGCCGATGAAGGATGTGGATGGGGTGACGCTGCACAGCTTCGGGGCGATGACCATGGGCGACTTTCACGGGGACGGACCGGTGTTTGGACCGTGGGGATCGGTGCCGGGATCGGCTACGCCCGGAGGTATCATGAGGCTGCTGGAGGCATACGAGGTGCCGCTGGCGGGGAAACACGCGGTGGTGGTAGGGAGGTCGCCGATACTGGGCAAGCCCATGGCGATGATGCTGCTGGCGGCGCATGCTACGGTGACAATTTGCCATTCCCGGACACGGGATTTGCCGGAAATGGTGCGCCAGGGCGACGTAGTGGTCGCAGCGGTAGGGAAGCCGCAATTTGTGAAGGGGAAATGGATTAAGGATGGGGCGGTCGTGATAGATGCGGGGTACAACGCGGGGAATGTGGGGGATGTGGATTACGAGACGGCGGCACAACGAGCCAGCATGATTACGCCGGTGCCGGGAGGAGTGGGACCTATGACGCTGGCGATATTGATAGATCAAACGTCGCTGGCGGCGGCGTGGCAGTTGAAGCTAAAAATAGATTGATTATGGCTCTGGCGTAACTTATGCCGGTTGCATTCTACACGACAGATGGCCTACAACAGACTTGGAGACAGCATGATGCTTGCGATGCGTCTTTGATGCCACCACCTTGGATCTGGCTGTGTGCATTTCGGCAATAGCACTTTTCAGCTGCTCAGCAACCCAAGCGTTAAGACTTTTGCCCGACGCATCCGCCAGCATAGCCACCGACCGGTGCAGTTCGGGCGTAATACGAACAACGAACTGTCCTGAGCAGGGCTTTTCCGGCCCTTCGCCTCGCTGGCAGCAAAAAGCGAGGTAATCGTCCACCGAGTCCTTGAATGCCCTTTCAAGCTCGGCGACGGACTTTCCCTGAAACGTCACCACATCACGGATGCCCCCTACCTCGCCGTGAAAGAGGTGAGCTTCCGCATCGAACTCGACCTTACCGACATAGCCTTTATACATCATCATGACGGCACTCCTGTCTCGGTCAGGAACCTCCGCATTGAACGGACGGCACCTTTGTCAGTTTCCTTACTCGGATGGGGGCGGTGGAGTAGCGCCCGCACACCGTTAAGGGCAATACGCACACGGGAGCCAGCGCCTTCGCTGATATCTGCTCCAAGATTCCGCAGCAGCGATTCGATGTCCGACCAATTGATATTGGCTCTAACCGGATCAGCGAAAAGGGCCGCCAGTGTCCTATCGTGTTTGCTCACACATGGTATAGCATCTTTAGTTGATACTATCATCAATGGTAAAGTTCGGGCGCTTGCAGACACATCACGGGCCGAGATTGAGAAAACCGCTCAGGAGCCTGGGATCGAATTGAGAATTCCACCATGAAGTGTGTCCGCTGGACATTCGTTGCAAACTTCGGCTACGCCGACCCGTTCTCCCGCAATGCTTTCCGTATCTTGGGGATGCCCGTGCATCGTCCCTCGGTTAGCTTAAGTTCCTTTAGGAACTCGCCGATCCGCCGATTGCGATAGCGGCGGTCCATGATCTTCCTGCTCTTGAGGGCCGGAGCTTGATCGACGGGTCATGTGGACTGTTCCTTGAGCAAGGATGAAAGTCATTGTTCCTGATTGGGGCGCATATTCAACCGAGCGAAGAATCTGCCTGAGTGTTCCCTATGCCCTTGCAACGGTCGGCGCTCGAAGGCATCGTCCGGTGCGTGACCCTGAAAAAAGAACCCGGCCAGTGAGCCGGGTTTTTCATTGGTGGCCGGGAATTTTCAGAAAAGTGGTCCCCACGAAATCCCCCACAGTGGGGACCACTGGCCATCCGAAGCTATCGCACAACCACAAACCGTAACTGTCGTAAACCTATTCCCATTCAATGGTTGCAGGAGGCTTCGACGAAATGTCGTAGACCACCCGATTGACGCCTCTCACTTCGTTGATGATGCGGTTGCTCATCGTGGCCAGAACATCGTAGGGAAGCCTTGACCAGTCGGCGGTCATGAAATCGCTGCTCTCGACGGCGCGGATGGCGATTACCGAATCGTAGCTGCGGGCATCGCCCATCACGCCCACGGTGCCGATCGGCAGCAGCACTGCGAAGACCTGGGCAGTCTTGCGGTACAGATCGTTGGCCACAAGCTCCTCCAGAACGATCTCATCGGCGTCGCGCAGGATCGCCAGCCGCTTGGGGGTGACGGCACCGACCACCCGAACCGCCAGGCCAGGGCCCGGGAAAGGATGCCGCCAGACAAGCTTCTCCGGCAACCCCAGGAGTTCGCCGACGTGCCGCACCTCGTCCTTAAACAGTTCCCGCAAGGGCTCGACCAGTTCAAAACCCAACTCCTTGGGCAGGCCGCCGACATTATGATGAAGCTTGATATTGGCGGAGACGCCAGCGTGGCCATGGCCGGATTCGATGACGTCAGGATACAGAGTCCCCTGGGCCAGGAAACGGGCATTGGGGATGGTCGCCGCCTCGCGTTTGAAGGCCTCGATAAACTCCCGGCCAATGATGACGCGCTTCTGCTGCGGATCAGTCACGCCGTCCAGGTGCGACAGAAACTGCCGCACGGCATCATTGACGCGCAAGTTAATCTTGAAATGGTCGCGGAAGGTGCTTTCGACAAGCTGCCGCTCGTTCTTGCGCAGCAGACCGTTATCCACGAAGATACACTCCAGTTGCGCGCCGATGGCTTTGTGCAGGAGGGCGGCCACCACCGATGAGTCCACGCCGCCGCTGAGGCCGCAGATAACCTTGCCATCGCCCACCTGGGCGACGATGCGGGCCACAGTCTGTTCGATGAAGTTGCCCATTGTCCAGTTGCCCGAGCACTTGCAGATTTCGTACACGAAATTTTCGAAGAAGATCTCGCCGCGCGGGGTATGGGTAACCTCGGGGTGAAACTGCACGCCGAAGAAGGGCCTGGTTTTGTGGCGAACGGCGGCGTAGGGGCATGTCGGCGTGGTGGCCAGGGGCAGAAAATCGGCGGGAAGTTCCTGCACCTGGTCGCCGTGACTCATCCAGACGGTGGTTTCCTGAGGCAGGCCGCGCACCAGGGGATCATCGGCGCAGACAGTGAGTTTGGCGCGGCCGAATTCCCGCGACTTGGCGGCTTTGACCGCGCCGCCGAGGATCTGCGCCCCGATTTGCATGCCGTAGCAGATACCCAGGATAGGAATGCCCAGATCGAAGATCGCCGGGTCGCAGCGCGGGGCATTGGGTTCATAAACACTGCTGGGCCCGCCGCTGAGGATCAGGCCTTTGGGCTGGAGCTTGCGGAGTTCGTCGGCGGGAATATCCGGGCGAACCAGCTCGCTGTAGACACCCTTCTCACGTACGCGCCGGGCGATGAGCTGAGCATATTGAGCGCCAAAATCCAGAATCGGAATGATTTCGTCGTGGAGCATTGGGAATTCTTAACGCCCCCGGCCGGGAAATGCAATGCGGCCGTGGCACGGTAGGAATTTTGAATGGCCCGCTTCCCAACCCTGCCCCCGGCGCACCGGGGGCAGACGTAAATGATTCACAACCGAAGACGACTGTGTCACACACATTATCTCAGCATTCAGAATTATCTTCCCTCGGCCCTAGGCCTGTCCGTTTCTCTGTTCCATTGCCTATGCCCCTATCCCCTAGCCCCTCTTCCATGCTACCCTGTTTTCAGTTGGAGACGATCCCATGCGCATCGGCCTGGTTTCTTATGAATTTCCGCCCCAGCGGGGCCTGGGAGGAGTGGGAACATACATGTTCCGCCTGGCCGGAGCCCTGGGCCGGGCCGGGCATGAGGTAGTCGTGCTTTCCGGACCCAGCGACGAATGCGAAATTCCGCTGTCCAACGTCACGGTTCATCGCATAAACCCCAGGCACGAGCCGTTGGTCCATATCCGTGGTCTGCGTTTCCTCTACTGGAATGTCGTGGCCCGCTTCGTGAACCGGGTGCATCCACTGGTCTGGCAATGGCTTCATTGGGACATGGCCAGCACTGCAGCTCTGTTGCGAATCCACCAACAGACCCCACTGGATGTCATCGAGGCCCCGGAACACGCGGCCAACGGGCTGTGCTGCGCCCGCCTGCGTCGCTGGCCTACGATCATCCGCGTCCACGGGCCGTGGGATCTGTTCTTCGGGATCAACCGCGCCGGGGGCTCGGGCATGAACCGCCTGCTGGCCTTCCTGGAGCGCAAGAGCACCGAGGCCGCCACGCTGGTCACGGCTCCCAGCCGCACCATGGCATCATTCATTGCTTCACGATGGAACATGCCGGGGCTGCCAACGGTCGTGCCCAATTTCATGGACGTGCCTGCCGAGCCGGCTCCATTGCCCGATGCCGCCGGGCCGCAACGCATCGTGTGCGCCGGGCGGTTGGAGCGTTTCAAAGGCCAGGACATCCTGGTCAGCGCTTTCGCCCGCATCGCCCAGGTACATCCGCCGGCCGAACTACACCTCATTGGCCCCGATCAGTGGTCCACCACCTTTAAATTTTCGAAACTGGTCGCCAGGCTGGTGCCGGATGAGCGAATACGCCGACGCATCTTCCTGGACGGGCCTCAACCACTGGCTCAGGTCCAGAAGGATCTGACGCGGGCCACCATAGCCGTCGTGTGCAGTTGCGGCTTCGAGAGTTTTTCCTTGAGCACGTTGGAAGCCATGGCGGCGGCGCGTCCGATCGTCGGCAGCCGTGTCGGAGCCATACCGGAACTTCTGGATGATGGGCGTTGCGGCCTCCTGGCCGCCCCCGGCAGCGTCCGCCAACTCGCCGAGGCCATCGACCGCCTGCTATCAGACCGCGCCATGGCCCAGAGCATGGGCTTGGCCGCCCATGCACGGGCGCTGCGCTGCTACGACAGCCAGACAGTGATCCCGGCGTTCGTTGAAACCTACGAACATGCCCGCAAACTCTGGCGGCAGGCCAGCGGCGGAAACGTCCAATCCTGATGCCGAAATGCGACAGCGCGACGCCAGGGTCCGTCGCAGCTCCGGGGTCTGCCAATTTTTTAGGGAGGAGGTATAGTTGCAGAGCCGGCGGAGCCGGTAAAGGAGCATTAAACCATGGATGGTAAGAAGTTATCGCCTCAGGAGCTGATCGAATCCTTACGTCAGGAAGTT
>Ga0316217_10004762_pt1 | contig 14434 bp, 15 predicted proteins | sample 1anoAmetaG_FD_203633 | JGI IMG/M metagenome (GOLD analysis project Ga0316217, IMG submission 203633) | Freshwater microbial communities from Trout Bog Lake, Wisconsin, USA - 1anoA | ecosystem: Environmental > Aquatic > Freshwater > Lake > Hypolimnion/Profundal zone | place: USA: Wisconsin... | reverse complement strand
TTAAATCTTCATGATTCTAAAGCGCACCAGTATCATTATCAACTGGGTCGGCCCACATCAAATCACAAAACAAGCCAGTTTTTGGGATCTCCTTGACTCTATTAATCTTTTCTATATCCGCCAACTGCATAAAAAATGATTTACACTAGTTATTTCAGCTGAAATGCCGCCGTGGATGGACAAAAATTTATTATTGATGATCGCTGCGAGCGGCAGGTTGTCGAACAGGTCCATCACCGTCTCATACACTTCTTGGTCGTACTTGGCCAGGCCTAGGTCTCAAAATACGTACATTATGATCGAAAGTTGAAGTAGGTGGTCAGTTGTCGGCATTCGTGGTTGCCTCTTAACATATATACTGTTTCTCTAAATTTAAGTTTGATTGCGAGGATGAGGCCTAGGACTTCGATTGAGAAGGAACCCCTGTCGACGTAGTCACCTAGGAATATGTATTTGGTGGTCTAGAGCGGGCCGCCGGTATCTTCGTCGATGAGTTTGATGAAGTCGTAGAACTGGCCATGGACGTCGCCTACGATGGTGACTGGGTCCTGGATTCTGACGATATTGGCCTCCTGTTCTAGATGAGTGGGATTGTTACGAAAGACGGTTTTAGCTCTTTTGAGCAACTCCATGTACAATCTTTTGTTGAGTTTTCCCTCCCTTTTATAAAATTTCATCAGAATTTTGTGATCAACGGAGTCGGCAGGGAACAGTTGCTCCTGGGACAGTGACCGCTGGTAGGGCAGAGGAGTGGTATTGATTTTGCGATTTTTGACTGGGTCTTTGAGTTCCATTTTGAGTAGCAATTGGTGCAAAAATAATTATATACACACCTTTTTATAAATTTGAATTGAGGTGATTCGGATCGATAGAAATGCTCTTGTATATAATCTACCGCAAATGGTAAATCTGCAATTACGCAGTCTGACAAAAAAATTATCACCTATGTTGTATTTCTGCTTTATCTCCTGATAAAATCTTATGGACGTCTGCTAGCATTTCAATGCTACTTTTAGGATGTTTTGCGAAATGGGCACCTTTTACTTGTAATTACTACTAAAAGGAGCTTCATTTTATACGCACTTTTAACTGTTTATTCTGCACTAATGAGTCGCCAAACTCCCGGGATCGTCTACCTCTCTATCTATGATGAACAATACAACGGTTATTTAGTATTCTAAGCTACTTATAAATTACTGGTAACTAAATCTATTAATCAGAATTTCTTAATAATCATATCTAACTATCTTATGTTTTCAGAGATGCTTTTCCATCTTCCAGGGCTTACTAGAATTGTGCGCGCATATCAGCACTGAGATGTTTGTTCCCTGTGACCTTTTATAGGTTTTTTCGGTTCTTTTGGTGACTTAATTGTCCACTCTTTTGCTGCATGTTTTTCATTTTGCTCTCAATCCATGAGGTTTCATATTTAATAAGATGCTGATCATAAGAGGCTAGATGATTCTATTATAGATCTGAACTTTCTGTTGAATGTTTGATCTGTTCGTACTCATCTCAATCATCCTAGATCGAACCTTTATTGGCGTATTTTGCTTTTTTGAGACCACATTCCAATCAAAAACAGGCCTACAACCCAAAGAAACAACAACTGATACCTTAGCTGAGAAGATTGAGGTTGATTTTCAGCTATGATTACTCATAATATCATGTCTTTTCCCCCAGTTTGGTAATTAAAACTTAGATCCTCAATAAGAAAAGTTCTTCGTATAAGCAAGAAGGGTTAAGTGAGCTGTTGGCGGTGAGCTTGGGCATGCGCTGGGATGATAATGGGTCAATTGTTAGAGTTATATAAGAATGATATGAATCAAATTAGAATTCTGCTTTTATCGACTAATCTCACAAAATCGTCTTCAATTGCAACTATCTTCAAACTTTAGAGCTACTCCAACTTGGAGCTCCAGTTTTTACCATACTTGATCCTTAGAGAGTTAGAGTGTTTAGATGGATGCTTTCGAATAAATTTTATCAGCTCATTCTCTACCTCAACTCCTAGCTACTATTTCTAAGCTTTCTCCTCAACTATCTGGTCCAGCTCCTTGTAGAATGATTACAGCTTAGTATCAAAGTTTATTTCGGGCGCTTATTCTGGCGATTAGAGAAGATGCAAGACGTTTAATTGAGGGATGAATTTTTGGACTGTTTTCTTGCGCTAAACGTAAATTATTCGATTGAAGGCTTTGCGGAAGGATCTGTTTAGTCCTTTTTGGAAATTAAGTACAAATGCAGCTGTAAAGAGCTAGAATTTATACTTTTTTTGAGATATTTTGGTGTACTAAACTTTATTGGTTTCTTTTTGAAATCCATTAGGTTAGGTATTGGCAGTTGAGTCCATCTTTTTAGTCCTCTTTCTCTATTTTCCTTAGCCATCTGTATGAATCTTTTTCTTTGGATGCTGCTAAATTTACTACTCTTCTTCCCTATGCCTTTTAAGAATAGGCTATCTTCTTTTATCCCAATTTTAAGCATCAATCCAGCCAGGGTAATAGCAAGTATCTTCTTCAACTAGGATGCCTAAGCTTTTTAGACCTTAGAGTATGCCCATTAAAGACCGCTTGTGCATTATTCCTACGTTGAATTTGGCCTAGTCTTTAACAATCAAGGCACGGAGCTAATGTTCACGCATTGCTCCTTCTCGATGGATGTAGTTCAAAACTTTTATATAGCGATTAAGTTTGAGTGGAGTGCATTGTCTTTTAGACTGCTTTACTCCCAGAATCGATAAGTAGTCTTTGAATTTGTTGTTGATGAGGTGCAGTAGAAAGTTTTAGCCCAAAAACTAAGGGAACTTAGATTCCAACCACTCCAATATGACCTAATCCAAAGATTCAATCTCTTACTAGAGCTAATTGGGAATAATTTGATTTTTAAAGAGAATTTCATTTTTGATTGCTTCAGTTTCATTTTTGTACTTGAACTCAAATACTTTTCCCTGTCGCTCAGCGTTTTTGTCAAAGAACTTCATTGATTCCACAGTTCTTCTAACCATTTTGTTTTAGGCTTGCTTCATTATCTTCCTTTTAACTTATTAGTTAGTCAATCCTCCTTTTGAAATGGATTCCTCCCCAGAAATGTTTACCCAAATGTTTTCATTCATATTCAGCTCCCTGAAAAAGAAGGATCCGCTTAAGTCATAGTTTGGTTCGTTTCTAAACCTTTCGTAAACAAAAGAGTTAGAATCCTTGGGCTACATTGTTTTGGGGAAAACGACAACCCCTTCTTTTTCATGCTCCCAGTAAATAAGTCTGAGCTTCTTCAGCTTGCAACAATAATGGCTGATATTAATGATATCTGTTTTCAACTTTTTGGCAAGGGAGTCGTAAGTGATTCCTCTTGGACTGTTGAGAATGTGCTCAAACAGCGTGAAGATTTGGGCGTTGCTCTCTCTGTTGAGGTAAAGACTAAGTTGCCTCAAAGTTTCCTCTTTTTAATACTATTATTTGTAGGACTAGCCTCGAGTCCTCAGCTATTGATTTTTTTTCAACAGATTTTCAATGCGAGCTAAAAGGTCAGATATGGACATATTGGAGCAATAAAAGCGATGAGTTTGTACAAACTTGTGGAGTTATGTGCGTTAGACATGGTTGTTGTCTTTATACTTCGTAGCTGCATCCGCCAAAATAATGTTCATGATGGCTGAGTAATAATATAAAAGAAATATTATTTTTGCTGTAAGAAGTTGATATTTAAACTGCATATTGCGCATTGTAGATAAAAAGTCCAGTTATTGCTTAAAAGTTGTCATATATGCAGCTAAAATATCTCGTATCACTTGAAATGCGACTTTTTTGAGGGGATCACAGGCAAAGTCACCCCGTTCTCGTTGCTTTTCCTACGCTACAGAGATTTTATGTGCCTTTCGACGCTTTGCCTCTTCTCCAGTGAATTGTTGCCCTGTCGTATGCTTTGGATTCTTGTTCTTGTTTGCATTATTTATTATCGTGGAGGTAATTAGGGTTAGGCTTCATCATCCACGAGGAGCATAATTGGTCCGCTGCTTTAGTGCAAAATTACAAGTCGGGGTGCTGGTAAGTATAAACCTGGAATGACATAAAATTATGAAATGGATTTTGTAATATTACTACAAATAACGCTAGCCGCCCAAATACATCATTTGTTGTTTATTTCTCTTGGATGATGAGCTATTTGTATGATTTTGCGACTGTTCTTTATAATCTTTAGATTTCGTACGAATTTGCAAAGTTCTAATCAGCCTTCTGTAAGAAACTATGCACATTGAAATGTTTCAAATCAGGTCAAATAGTTCACAATCTCACTCAGCCTTAAGCTTTCGAGATCTTTGAGATATTCTTTAACCCCTTAAAACTTTACAAAAAGATCAGCGATTAACATAATCCGAATCTGGTTTAGCAGTTTTTGTGGAAAGTACACTACCTTCTTGGAGAAACTGTCTTGAATGTCCAAGACTGCCTCATAGCTCATCAAATACTCCATTAGTGTCTCCTATTCTAAAAACCTCAGATCTAAAGAATCAGCGACAAAATAATCGAATAGGCACAAAAGCTGCCTCTGAGCAAGGAGTTTCTAAAGATAAAAACCCTGATTTAGAGATTTTATCATTATAAGAAGCATAGCACGAAGAAGGTAATTATGCTTTACAGTGAGTTCAGTAAACTCTCGAGAGAACCCATCAAATTTGATCTGGTCTTCAACTTCTTGACCATCAAGCAAGAAGAACAGAAAAAGCAAGAGGAAATTAATCGAAAGAATAGTAATATTACCTATCTGAATAAATACTATAAAGACGGACAGATAGCCCAGATTACAAACGTGGTCCCTAAAAAGAGTCTTTCTACGCTAGGAGGAACCATAAATAGCAAGGAAAAAGTCATTTAAACTATCTTCATTGAAGATGACGGTGAGAAGGGGGCTAAAAATAAGTGGACTCCTACTGAATAGGCTATCTTTTGCAAGATATACTCAGAAACAGATTCACCTGCGGTTTGTGTTCAACTGATGTAGAAGCATTTTGGTGCTGATGTCAGATGGAAGGCTGCAAGTCAGATAGAATCAAAAATGGAATTTTTAGTGACAAAAGTTTTCAATAAGGTTGCATCTCTTACGACCAATAATGAGTATATAAAGACCTTTAGAGATAATAAAAGGGTTGTGTTTGTTTAAGCTGAGCCGGAGATCAGGAAAAAGATCTTTAGAAACATAGCGATTATCTATGAGAGTATGCTGAACATTACTTAAGAGAAGAAAGCTATCATAACACAAAAAATACTTGAAGTTAATAGGTTATGTCAAGATGCCAAACTTATGAAATGATTTTTTAAGCAAATTTTAATGAAATCGACAAATAAAACTTAATTAAAACCTCCCTAAATCATAAAGCCTCAGCTTCATTCCCCCATTACTCAGCTTTGAAAGATAATTAAGGCAAAATATATTTATAGGCAGTTTCTTTCTTAAAATTGTGTATTTTTAATTGCATGTATTCGGGATAAAAGTGTAGTTTAGAGTGATATTTTATAATTCTTACACATGGGTTGGTCGACTAACGAGAAGTAATCAGCAATTGATTTAGAGCGCAGGCAAAAAGAGACAAAGACAAAGCAGAAAAGCAGTAGAAGGAGCAAAAGAGAGCCCAGTAGGCTGAAAGTCGCAAATGGAAAGACTAATAAACCTAAAAAAAGCAATCAAACCAAGTAAAACTTTTGTCTATGTTAGCGCGAAAAATAGTAAAAAAGAGAAAGAGAACTGGCCAAGAAGCGTTAGTTGAAAGAGTTAGCATAGCAGTAGGAAAGATAGCTCGAAAAAATAAGTATCTAGTAATGTATGTAGATAAAAAGAAAGAAACATTCGCCTAAAAAAAGCTGACACAAGCAGAAATCGCGAAGAATATCGAAGAAAGAGAAAAGAAAACCCCAAAATTAGAGGAGGTACATCACAAAGTCTTTTATGAGGATAACCCAAATAAAGTTCTCGAAGATTACTAAGTCACAAGATCTGTTGAAGAGGCTTTGAGAGTTTTGGACACTTAATAAGAAAAGCATCCTGAAAAGAGGTACAAAGCTGCCTTTGATGCATACTGTGCTAAAAGAGATGTATAGATTCGTGTTTAATACCCCAAACTCAAGAGATCTCAAAGATTGCAAATGATGCACAAAGAGGTAATTAAAATAAGACACAGTTCGAAAAGCACGCAGATAACCCCTTCAACAAAAATGTGGTGGCTTACAACGACAAAGCGCGAAAGTAGGCGAAGAAAGCAAAATAATAAGAAAAGAAATAGAAATAAAAAGAGTCAGGGTAGTAAAAAATCGAAGAAAAGCGTGAAGAAGACGACTGATTTGTTCATGGATCCTTAAATGAATAAATGCCTATTTAAAGTGTTTGGCCCTGTATTATTTATATTGTTGGATGGACAAAAGCAAAGACGACAGTTTCAACCTGATATGGTTGTATTGGGTCAAAAAGTACATGAACGACAAAATGCGACCCAAAGATAGCATTAATGATATCATTGCGCAGCTCAAAAAGCATTACACCTTGGATACCCTCGATTCGAGGGTTGACTTGTAGCAAAAACTTAAAAATATTAGATAGGACAAGGGAAAGGCTCATTGGCCCATTTACATCATCGACCCTGAAAGATAGCTCAAACTTATCTAGCAGAATCTCAACTAGCAGTACGAAGAGTATCGCAATGAAATATATTCATATTATCTCAACATCAAAACCATATTCATCATCTACTGCAATGATTGGGAAGGGAGCTAGAATTTATCAGAAAAGGGCGGTTCGCTGGAGGACAACAACAATGACAACATTTCTTAGGGCAATTTAAGATATAAATCTCAAATTAAGCAGCTTGATAATCGCACAGAAGGCAATAAAAGTCTACCGAAAGCTGAATCTCTAAGCGTGATCAACAGAATCTTCCATAGTTGCCTTTAGTATTAGTCCAGTTAATGCAGAAACGATGAGTCTGTTTGCTAAACTGTTTTGCATAACATAGATGAGCTGGAGATATTGAAGAAGGTGGCAGATTTTGAAGGCTTTTAGGTCTGGAACAGCAAATATAAGCATATACCTCACACGTATTTGAAAATTAGCAATGAAGGATGGAAGGATTGTCTTAAGTTTCCACTTATGCACCCTGCACAGCCAAGGATCATAGGTAACTATACTATAATGCCTCGTTTAGAGATTCTTTAGCCTGGAATCGATAAGCTGTTGCCCTTCGTTAGCTATCTGAAGCTTTTGGACAAATATTTCCCAGGTTATTTGCCGACAAAGAGTTCTATTTTTCAGATGAATGACCTTCCAGTTGTGTTTAGTAGATGCAATGAGGGCAATTGGTGTGAATAGCAAAACGTGGGCTTACTTTGCTACTACGTAGTGATGGGAGACGACTAAAATTTGACAGCAACTAGAGTGTAAAAATGGGCATAGATGAACGGATAGACATTTTTAGGCAAAACGATAAAAGAAATGAATAAGCGTTTCCGAGAGAGGAGGAAAAAAATCAAATAGTAGGAATCTAAAGCTTTTTCACTGTTCTAGGTAGACATTGACGGCAAAAACATCTGGTGATATCTAAAAGCAACAACCGACATTCATAGCTTCTTATTAGTTTTAAGGGTTTATAGCAGTCTGGCAACTATCAGTATTAGATCAAGGTTCAGATATACCAATAACTATACTTGCATGCATTATTTTTATTATTGGCTATTATAATCTATTCATTCGATGATTCAAAGAGTCATCCAAACATGCAGAATGATCCGAATAATAAGCCACAAATTCGCAAACCTGAAAGTTAAGAATGATTTATTTAACTCGCAGTTTCACCTTAATGGTCATCGTCATTTTCAAAGGTCCAAACAACTCACACTCAACCCTACTAATAATCTTTTGGAAATATAAAAAGCAACATTGAATCTTCAAAAAATAAGAATGTTAGTCCAAAAAGTAAAAGATAGCACACTTAGGCATAACTTAACTGAAGAAGAAGGAGAATGGCACAAAAACTACTTAGATTCGTACTTAAAGTTGATTGAAGCTATTAAAGAGAGTAAGTTAAACGAATAATGGTTTTACCAAATGGCGGGTTGGTATAATATTCAGTCAGTATTTCCAAATCTTGTTGAAAAACTTTTTGGATAGGGTCTCAAAAAGCGTCACTTAGCTTTAGTAGAGGCATTGAGCTGGATGCGGCCACACATATACAAAATGCCACCCAACCTTTAGCTTTACGAAATACAGAGATACAATAAAAATATTGATGCTTACTACAAATCCCTAAACAACAGTCTACCTTTGCCAAATGTGAGGCAAATCGAAAATATATTTGAGCAAATGCAAACTCCAAACAAGGCTAGGTTTTATTAGAGGTTCGTACATATTAACATCGCAAACATTCTTAAGCATATAGATAAGCAGAAAAAAGAGCAAATTTAGGATGTTTTATGGTTGTACAAAATATATGTGGGAAACTACAATGATAAATAAGAGATCATTCAGCAATTTGATCATTTCTTTGCATAACTATAGCCTAGCTCCGATTCGCTGAGTGAAAAAGATTTACTTACTTTGATGTAGATCTACAGTTCCAAAGGTAGGCTCAATAAAAAAGTATATGAAAAGCATTTAAAAAATTTCATAGTGCCTAAAAAAGACAGTTCAGTCAACTTTGTGGCTAAATCTTTGTCTTTTCTTCTTCATAGTGAAGCTCAAGATCCATAAGCAATAAAACTACTCATGAAGTTCATATCAAGAACATTGCAAGATTATAAAATATCCCCTTAAATTATGCTCTAGATTCACTTCTTATGCCACTACATGTCTATTAAAGGAATTCACTTTGATTTACATAAATCTACTATAAAATAGTTGCACGAGTGCTGTCGAAAGCACGAAGGAAACGGCTCAACTGCAAGAGTTGTAGCAATTGCTTTGGACGACAAAGCCAGGAAATAAGGTAAAAGCTACTATGAAAGTGACTGTCTGCGCAAATAAAGATAAGCATCAACCATAAAGGAAGATATTGGTTCATAAATAAAGCTGGTAGCTGATTACAAAAAATATAAAAACGTGCGAATTTGTACTATCGACATAGCTGATTGCGTAATCCATGACTAAACAAAAGAAGTGATAGTTCTTGAAAACTTATACAATAGATTCGAGCACAGTAAAAGACTTAGTAGATATTTTTAAGTAAGAGAGGCTATTTTAAGTCACTATGGAGTCAAAGTTAATTATTTGTAGAAAAAGGAAAGCTTCAAAAGAATGCCTAAGGAAGAAAACATCGACTATTTTGTATGATTCTGTATTTTAGTTAATTTCGGCCGAATTTTAGTTTATTTTGTATGAGGGCTGATTATAAAATTATTCATTTGCAATAAAGATGGACAAAAAGAAACTAAGTCCCAAAGAAATATTTCGTACTTTAGCTTTCCACTACCATCTTGATGATGCCATTTCATTGGAAATACTTGCCGACATGGTGAGTTTGATGTATTACCCCATAGAACCGAAGGGAGAGCCTCGGCTAAGGTACAAAAAACTTCTGCTGGATTTCATGAAAGAGTACAATAATCAAGAAAAAACCATGAATGAAGACAAGTTCATCAAATTTATGCAAGAGATGGCAAAGCATTCAAACGAATAGTATCTTAAAAAACTCACTGATCGCATATTCAGCCGTTATTGTTCAAAGTAGGACCCTAGCGTAATCGAAGAGTAAGGGTTCATAAGAATGACTGCAGGATTCATGATAGCGGAATCGTAAGCGAAAGATTATTTTTTATCAGTGGCTGATCTAAAGAACCAAATAACCCGTTAGAAATTTCACGAATACATGAATTCGATGCTGTCTAAGAAATGATCAAGAAGTTTATTATAGATCAATTAAATTTTATCATGAAATTTACTTTTAGTTAGATTCACTCAAACTATCATTTATTTTTGGGATCTTAAATAAGAGTATATGCAGTAGGCTCATACCACAATTGAAAAGAAGATTCGTTTTCAATCGGTACCACAACGCTCATCTGCTAGTTCGAATGGTAAATCTCCACAATTTGTCGATATTTCAATTTTAGCTTCATTTCCTCAATTCTCTTTTCCAAAGCTGGATAGACCACTCCTATTACCAAAATTGATGACAAACTGCCTACCAAAGGATACTAAACCCTAAGGCATTTGCTTTCAGGAAAGTTGCCAACTTTGTACTGAGGGAACTTTTTCAGAAATAAGTTTATTTTCGTTTACTACATTTCGGAAACAAAAACTCCTATCAACGCTCTTGATGAAGCGCCTGAAGGTTGAGTGGCCGGATCATCATAAAAGATGGAGAAGTAGTTGGAAAACTTAAATACCATTTAGTAGTCTTCTATCGACTGGCTATAGATTTTGTCAAAGTGGTCATAGCTGCCGAAATAGCTGATATAAACACACTTTAAAGGAGGCATCACAGCTGTCACAACTTTTACTTTTTTCAGAGCGCCTATCTTCCAGAAAGTCGCGATTACTGCCCAAACTAGAAGTAAGAGCAAAAAGATGACGATGAATTGCCAGTTGCTGATTCCCAAGTAGCTCAGCAAATCGCTATAGTTCAGGATTGCCATTAGCCAAAGTTTATAATAAACAAATAAAAGTGAATTAATCAAATGATATTTTTGGTTTCCCGTTTTAAATCTTTGTTCATGCTTTCCATCTTTTGCTTTATCCTCTTCATGTCTCTCATCTTTTCTTTGCAGAAAGATAAAACCTTGTCTTTCAAATCTTGTTACTCACCTTGCTATTATTTTTATTTCCTGAGTTTAGCTTGCTTGAAAACGCTATTTTCCTAAGGGATCCATTTTTCGCTGCCTTTTAACTTCTGCTATGAAATGTATCGCTCAATAATCCCATACTCTCGGGGCTTTTAACGCCTTAAATAAAAGAGATACCTTATGTAATTGAAAGTTTAATGGTTTTACTCTATATGTTTAGTAAAGCCTTCGTACTCAAGGTCTAAATCGAATCTTTCTTGCGCACAAATGAAGCAAACTGTATTCAAGTCCTATATTATCTTTTCTTCCTCTTCTCTCAGCTACGAAAATTTGTCAATAATAGTGCCTGAAAATATCTCAGTAATGACTTTACATCCTATGAGAATGTAAGAAATTTCAAAGAGAAGCTGCATAGTAATTACATCCATTTCAGTATCAAAAGGCACGTTTCCGATTCCACCTGCTCCGCCTTTTAAAATTTGATCTGTAAGCAGAAGCATGCATGTATATTGAGACTGGCACATGGTACCATAGCCTTTGGCGGTCGTAAAAAAGTCATAAATGATCTGAACTGCAAATATGTTGAATACAATAAGCAGTCCGATAGCTACAAAGAGCTGAGCCCAAGTTTCTTTCATAGATCTTATGATGAATCTTCCCATTTCTATTCTAGTGATGGTATCAACTAAGGGGAAAGCGCTGAAAAAGGGATGAAACATCGTAAGAATCAAGAAGATGACAATGTAAAGGTTGTAAATGCTCTACTTTAGAATGTTAGACCAGACATAAAAAGTTTAGTTTTTTGGAGTACCTTTCTTATCTCTTGCCTTTCGCTGTATTTCTTTGAATTTCAATGAAAGAAGCTTTTTCCTCAAGGGTATCTTGCGTGTGAATAAATAAATGCCTATGGAAATGCCAATCAGAAGATTAAATACAGAGCAGAGAAGCATAATGATGCTGGCTGTTCCTGAACCTGGAGTTATGTATTCGAAGAAGCCATGGGTAAAATTAGTTTGAGGCATGAGATAATCTTAAAGCAAATACTGGATGCAGATTAAGAAACTTGAGACCAAGGCAGCCAATAAAAACTAATCCTAATACTTCATAACCCTCAAAATAGGTCCAAGGAAAGGCATATGAGTCTAGATTTAGTTGAAATAGTCTTCTTCTCCTTTAATATCCTAATAAAAACTATTTTCGAATTAAGTGAGTGATTTTATTTTCTATTCTCTACTGATACGGCTGACTCCTATTTAAAACTATTCCTCCATATGTTTGGTAATTTTTTCGGCAAATGGAAGTTTTGGAAAATACACTTTAACTATTTCTCCTTTCAAGTCGACTTAAATGGTTCCAGTTTTCTTTTTGAAGAATATTAGCGCATTGTAATAGGTGTGGTAATAGTATTTCATTTGTTACCTAAGAGACTATGTTTATAGTAGCTTTTATCTCTACAACTATCTCGTATTTTCTTTGATGACTTTGAAAAATTTCTTGACAACTCTTTCTTTCTCCTTTTCCTCATTTATAATCTTTTCATCATTTTCAATGCTATCAGTTTCTGCCTCCTTATCTTCCAAAAGTTCAATAAGTTGAAAGTAATAGAATCCAAGTTTCAAGAAAAGTGATTCAATTTTGAAGTCCTTTTCAACTAAGCTGTTCCAATTGATTCTTTCGTTGATTATAATTTCCTACAAGTATTTGTATTTGCCTTTTTTGTAGGTTTCATAAACTAAAATTATGTTTAGTTTGATTATTTCGACAGAAATGTCCATTTTTAGTTTTGCCAAAGCATTTTAGTTGGCTATCAAACATTAAAGCAATGTTTTGACCAAGACTACCTTGAATCTATTCAGTAAATATATGTGCTTAAAATCTATCAGCCTAATCTTAGATTTTAGGAGCTATTCTATATCAATGCCATTAGATTGGTAGAACTATATGATTCTATTCAGTAACTCTTACCTAACTTCCTGGAATTCATAGGCGTTCGGCTGGATATCTTATAGTTTCAAGATGCTTTGGACAAAGTGAGTAAATTTATTGTCGATTATGTAGTTTTGATTCGATTTGTTAGCCCCAGTGAGCATGGAAGCCACGAAATCCAAAATCTGTTCAGCTGCTCTTACGTTACTTACTGTGATCAACTTTGCCAACTTAATATAAACTAATTTACATGATTTTGGTCATTGTGATGATTAAAAAGAAAAACAAGCACATTGTAAATCTTGTCTAAGAAATCTATATCCACAAAAGCAGATTGTTGGTTTCTCAAGTACTATGTAAAAGGTTCATATGTGCAAAGGTAAGTGAGAGTGCGGTAAGTTTGTTAGTGAAGAAGTTAAGGTTATCTGTCTATGCATAACTTCATTTCACTTAAGGCAGAGTTTATTTGCTAGAGATGGTTGTGAGAGTCTATTGTACTTATGATTTCTTTCGCCCCTTTTTATAGAAACTCGAGAAATTTATAAGTTTGAGGCTGCTCTTTAAAGATTTTCAAAAGGAGTTTGCTAAACTTCTGTTCTTTATCGTATTACAGCAAAAAGTTTAGTATTTTGAGGCAGTAAACAAAAATATTCTTCAGATGTATTTTCCTAAGCTCAAACTATTTGTTATTGGTCAGCTATATAAAAATTTCAATAAATTTACATTACTAAAGAGTGCTAATGATTTTGATTACTTACTCTTTCACTTACAGATCTACCTCATTTTTACTATAAAACTAAATGTAGCCCGAAAGATAAATTAGTATTTTTGCTGCAGTTTTCGCCTCTTCCTTGCGTCCTTAAAGAATTTCTTTTGATTCAAACAGGATTTTGAGCAAATTAATCATGGAACCTATAAAGTTTTTTGAGTTTTTGTTGATAGTCTGATAGAAAGCCACAAGTTATTAATTAATAATCTTTGCTGCAGTTTTACTTTTCAAGATATCCAAAATGGACTTTTTAACATACTTCTCTTCCTTACTATTATCTTCGTCATCGTCAACAAAATTTCTCCATTTGAGTTTGACATCGGATAATGAATTAGACAAAAGCGTTGAAGGTTTAATGATTTTATTTTTGAATTGGTCATTAAGAGTTGCTTGAAGGGATTACAAATAGTTTTTTAGTCTGTTGTCAGTTTGCTTTTGGAAAATTTTAGTTAGCTTGGTCAAAAGTGGTTGAATATTTGTATTGAAGTAAATCTATTTGTTTTTTTAGTAATCAAAGTTATCAACTCCAAGATTTTCCAGGAAGGGAATGAAAAATGACTCACTTTCGTTGGTTAGTTCAGGTCTCGTAGGTTTACCAGCACTAAAGCACTTGCTAATAAACTGTAAAAGCTAAGATAAGTAATCACTTTAGTATATTTAGCCGACTAGCTAACTTTTGTCTAAAAACGTCAGGAGAATGGGAAAAACTTGTTTTTTAATAATAAAGTTAAGTTGTGGTTCAATGCCTGTGTTAGAAAAAATGTCAGGAAAAGCAAGTATTTGAAGCAAGTAATCGATTTTAAAAGTTTGCAGCAGCTTTGACTTAAAGGCATTTCTTGTGGCTTAGTTTGCATTCGATAGCATTATGTTAAAAAGTTCTAAAAGTTTGGAATGATACAGTAAAGGAAGTTGTAGAGGCTCCATCTTAATTCTATGCATCTTCAAGCATAAGTTCTTTTATTGAGTGGACTTGTTT
>Ga0316217_10004760_pt1 | contig 14436 bp, 15 predicted proteins | sample 1anoAmetaG_FD_203633 | JGI IMG/M metagenome (GOLD analysis project Ga0316217, IMG submission 203633) | Freshwater microbial communities from Trout Bog Lake, Wisconsin, USA - 1anoA | ecosystem: Environmental > Aquatic > Freshwater > Lake > Hypolimnion/Profundal zone | place: USA: Wisconsin... | reverse complement strand
CAGCCGCACGTTGTGCTCGTAGAGCACGAAGTCGCCGGTGTGATGTTTTAACTTAAACCACCAATGCTGATCCATGACCGATCCACCGTCGCTTCGCGGAGGGCTATCCGGCTTGGTCTCGAACAGGCCGGCCAGAAAGATCGCCGACTCGGACGAGAACCGGCTCATCTGCATAAACGCTTGATCTAAGCGCGTGACCACCGCGTCCGATTGCTGGCGCACCACCTGTGGATCAATCCCCAGTCCCTTGGGAAGCGTTACCGCGCCCCGCATTCGGTCTTCTCCCTGCACGGCTGTCGCCTGGCGGAACAGCGTGACGAACCGTTTGGACACCGCGCCGCTGGCGGTGGTGATGGTGACCACCGCGCCATAGCGGCCCGGTTTCTCGGCGCTCTTAACCGGCGTGAAATCGGCCGCGTAATAGTCGGTGTGCAGCCGGTACATTCCGATGATGTCCTCGACCAGGCTGGGCTGTTCGAAGTCGCACTCGGGAAAAATCGTGCCGCTGAAAATGCTGCGTGAAAATCGCAAACGGGCGGTATCAAAGGCATCGCGCCGTAATTGTTGAAGATCGGGCAGATCCACTGTCGCCATTGCCGCCCCATCCACTCGCACTGTCAGCGGGCCATAGGTCTGGCCGAGATCCGGCATGGGGCAGATCAATTCAACGCTGGCCCGACGGCCGTCGGCCACCAAGACCCCGCGGACCAATTCCCGGGTGCCGTCGGCCACTACGGCGGTGTGGCCGGCAAGGTCGCCCGCCGCCACCACACCGACGCGCGTGCGGCGAAACCGGTCGTAGGCGCCATTGCAGGCAAGGCGGATTGCGGGCGCGGCCGTCTCCGCCAGGCGCAGCCGATGCATACACGCGGCGTTAAACGGCGCCCCATCGACCGGATACCACATGACCTTCGTCCGGACACCGCCGTCGGCGTCGTTCACGAAGATCTGAAAAGTTACCTCGTCACCGACCTGCGGCGTCAAACCGAGGTTCGTCCATGGCAGCAGCGCCTCCAGGATGTAGCCGTGGGGGGTGACAGTGCGTGCCAGTTGCACGGCAGTCGGCGGCAGGTCTTTGACAGCTTCATTGGCGCGGTGGTCGTAGACCTTGCAGCGCAGCTTGGGGTGCCGCGGATCCACGCCGGGGGCCACCACCACCTGTACAAGACGGCTGCCACCACCCTGCTTGGTGGCCACAAATAGCTCGACCGAGTCGCGCTGAAATAGGGCATTATCATCCGCCGACTCATCGGCCACATCGTCGGCGACTTCCACCAGGACCAGCAGTCCCTGCGTGTTCCAGCCGAGCCGGAAACGGGGATCAAAGTCCGCAGCGGAACGGACCCGACCGGTGCCAGTGTCGACCATGGCATCGACGCGAAACCCGCGTGTGCCCCAATCTTCCGCGCGGCCGTTGACCACCAAGCCTTCCAATCGTGGCACGGCGTAGACAGACTGAGTCGACACTTCGGTTAGAGAACGGGGCGCTGGTCCAGCGGCAGTTGCCCCCAACCCCCTGCACGGAGCCGCGAATACGATCATCGCAATCCCTCCAACCGCGATCATGGCGGTGCCGACGGGTTTCAACATTTCTGTGTTCTCCTTGTTTTGGTATAACTTACCCTTTTAATGTGTTCACCTCGGCAAGGCTTACTTTTGAGCGATGCACTGTTGAATATCTTCAGAAGATACGATTGGCATAAATGGTTCATCGTGGTGGTTAATTCCCGACGGGGTGGAGTATGTGCTGAACGCGATCCGGGCGTCAAGCCGTTGTTGGCGCGCCCGCGGCAACAACGGCCGGTATTCGCCATGAGTAATCATGGCGTGATTAGCAGGCCTGAAGCGGCCCATCGCCATTGCGAATATTCTAATGATCGGCGTTCACACCTCGAAACGGGTTGCCGTCCATTATCACAACTGGCCCACCTTCGGCCTGTGTTGAATTTACCGTTTCAAATGTAACATGTGTTACAGAATAATGGTGATTTCGCAGGGAAAGGCAGTGGCACTGTGTCTGAGGCAGTTGGCTTGCGAGCGTAGTTCGCGAGGTCGCCGTCGGTAAACCCACAGGCAATAAGTCGGCTGGCAAACAACCGCGCTGGAGTCCGGTCAATGATGCCAGAATTATTCTGGCATTTTCCACAGACACACTGACCCCATCAGTAGTTCAAAAAACGGCCGGCAAACCGCCAGACTGCTAGCGAAGGGCTTTCGTCAGCGCGTCAACTTTGTCGGTCCGTTCCCACGTCAAGTCTTTATCGTTCTTACCGAAGTGGCCGTAGTTGGTGGTCTTCGAATAGATTGGGCGCCGCAGGTTGAGCTGATCAATGATGTCGGCGGGCTGGAAACTGAAGACGCGGTTGACAGCGCGCGTGATCTTCTCACCAGCGACCGCGCCGGTGCCAAATGTGTCAACGTGCACACTGACCGGGTCCGGATGACCGATGGCGTAAGCGAATTGGACCTCACATTTTGCGGCGAGTTTGGCGGCCACGATATTCTTGGCAACCCAGCGGCCCATGTACGCCGCGCTGCGGTCAACCTTCGTCGGATCCTTGCCGCTGAACGCGCCACCACCGTGCCGGCCCATGCCGCCGTAGCTGTCCACGATGATCTTGCGGCCGGTCAAGCCGGTGTCCCCTTGCGGGCCGCCGACGACAAACCGGCCGGTCGGATTGATGAGGAACTCGGTCTGGTTGGTGAGCAGGCGCGCGGGTAAAACTTTCTTGATGACGTTCTCGATGCAAAACTTCTCGATGGTGCTGTGCGCAACGTCCGCACTGTGCTGGGTCGAGATGACGACATTGGCAATGGCGACGGGCTTGCCGTTTTCATAAATGACCGTGACCTGGGACTTGGCATCGGGGCGGAGCCACGGCACGTTGCCGGTCTTGCGAATGCGGGTCAGTTCCCGGCCGAGACGGTGGGCGAACATGATCGGCGCCGGCATGAGTTCCGGGGTTTCGTTGCACGCGTAGCCGAACATCAGGCCCTGATCGCCGGCGCCCTGCTTGGCGGTCTTCTTGCCCTTGGCTTTGCGGGCGTCCACACCTTGCGCAATATCGGGCGATTGCTGCGTGACGATAACGTTGACGAACACCTTGTCGGCATGGAACACGTCGTCATCATTCACATAGCCGATTTCGCGGATGGTTTCGCGGGCGATCTTCACGAAATCGAGTTTGGCCTTGGTGGTGATTTCCCCGCCGACGATGACGATGTTGGACTTGGCGTAGCACTCGCACGCCACGCGGCTGAATTTATCCTGCGCGAGGCAGGCGTCCAAGACCGCATCCGAGATCGTGTCGCACACTTTGTCCGGATGGCCTTCGGCCACTGATTCAGATGAAAACAAATACCGTTCAATTGACATGGGATTGATTCCTTTTTGAAGTTGCCAAGCGTTGCGGACTATACCGGTGCTGGGCGGGTCGCGCAAGTGGATTTCTAACCGGTCAGGTCCGGGTCAATGCGCTGGAGCAGCGCGTTGAGCATTGCCAGCACTTCCCGGCTGTCAGTGGCGTTGAGCGTTGCGGCAGCCAGTTCCTGTGCTTCAGACAGGTTGAGACGGCGGATGACTTCCTTGACGCGCGGCAGGCTGGCGGAGGCACAACTGAGTTCGTCCAGTCCCATTCCGATCAGCAACGGCGCGTACAGCGGCTCGCCGGCCATTTCACCGCAGATGCCGCACCAAATGTTGTTATTGTGCGCGGCTTCGACACAGTTGCGCATTAACCGGAGCACCGCCGGATGTGTCGGGTCGTAAAGATTCGCGACGCGTTCGTTCACGCGGTCAACCGCCAGGGTGTATTGGACGAGGTCGTTGGAGCCGATGCTGAAAAAGTCCACTTCCTGCGCAATCATTTCGGCGGTCATGGCGGCCGACGGGATTTCCATCATCGCGCCGACGTCAATGTCGGCATTAAACGCGATGCCTTGCCGGCGCAAGTCGGCCATGACGTCCTGGAGAATTTCATTGGCCTGGCGGACTTCGCCGACCCCGCTGATCATGGGGTACATGATTTTGACGGCGCCGTCGGCACTGGCGCGGAGGATGGCGCGGAGTTGGGTGCGAAAAATGTCCGGGTTGGCGAGGCAATAGCGGATGGCGCGGAAGCCGAGGAAGGGGTTCACTTCGGCCGGCTGATCATCGGGGCGAAATTTGTCGCCACCGATGTCGAGAGTGCGGATGATAACCGCGTGCGGGTGGGCGGCCCGGGCGACCGCGGCGTATTTTTCGTATTGCTCGTTCTCACTGGGGAAATCCCGGCGGGTCAAATACAGGAACTCGGTGCGGAACAAGCCGACGCCTTCCGCGCCGGCGGCAACGAGGGCCGGCATATCTTCCGGTAACTCGATGTTGCCGGCGAGCGCCAACCGGTGACCGTCGAGCGTTTCCGCCGGCAGCTCGCGCAGTTCGGCCAGGCGTTCGTCCACGGAATGGCGTTTGACAGCCAACTGGCCATAGACAAATTGCGTCTGCTGGTTGGGCTCGATGACAAGCGAGCCGCTGAAGCCGTCCAGGATGACCACCTGGCCGTCGTGGACATGCTGGCTGGCGTCGCGCAGGCCGACCACCGCCGGGATGTTCATGGAACGCGCGACAATCGCGGTGTGCGAGGTGTGGCTGCCGACGTCGGTGGCAAAGCCGACCACATTCTTCCGGTCGAGCGAGGAAGTGTCGGACGGCGAAAGGTCATGGGCGACGATAATGGTGCCGGGCGGGAGATTCGTGAGGCTCCGGACCTGCCGGCCGAGCAGGCAGCGGAGCACCCGGTCGGTCACGTCGCGCACATCCATGGCGCGTTCGCGGAGGTATTCGTCCGGCATGTCGGCCAGCGTCTGGATGTATTTTTGGGCGACGCTGTTGAAGATGAACTCGACGTTTTTCTTTTCCTCGTTGAGCCGGGTCATGACCGGTTCGAGCAGGGAGGGGTCTTCAGTGATGGAGAGATGGACGTCCAGGATGCTGGACGGGGTGGCGGAGCCGACGCCGGCCGCAATGCGTTCCTGCAGGTCGTGCAATTGCTGGCGCGTGGCGACGAGCGCGGCTTCGAACCGGTCCGTTTCCTGCGGGACCTGCTCCTGGGTAATCTCGTATTCGGGGACGACTTCATCGGCGATTTTGTAGACGTAAATCGTCCCGTGGGCGACGCCGGGCGAGACGCCGATGCCCTGGAAAACTTTTTCGGTTGCCGGTTTCGTGGTCATGCGCGCCCGGTTAATCTTCGTTGAATTTCTGGCGGAAGAGTTCTTCCAAGGCTTTGACGGCCGCGTCAGCGTCGGCGCCGTCAGCGGTCACGGTGAGCTTGGAACCTTGGGCAGCGGCCAGCATCATTAAGCCCATGATACTCTTGCCATTGATGGTTTCGCCATCTTTTTCGACGCTGATCTGGCTGGAAAACTTGCCGGCGATTTTGACGAAGAGGGCGGCGGGCCGGGCGTGGATACCGAGGCGGTTGATGACGGTCAGGTGTTTTGTAACAGTGGCCATGGGGTCAATTACTGGTTGGGCGCATGCGTTCGATGAGGCGCTGGTTGAATTCCTGGGCGGCGTTATGGCCGAGGCTCTTGAGTTTTTGGTCGAGTGCGGCGACTTCGATGAGCCGGGCGAGGTCGCGGCCCGGGCGCACGGGGATGATGACGTGGGGCGCCCCGATGCCGAGAATGGTGTAGGCTTGTTGGGTGATGCCGGTGCGGTCGACTTCCTCGATTTGGGTCCATTCCATCAAGGTCACGACGAGATCGAGCCGTTTTTCGGAGCGGACACTGACAACGCCGAAGATGGCGGGCACATTGATGATGCCGATGCCGCGAACTTCCATGTGATAGCGGGTCGTTTCGGCGGAGGTGCCGATAAGTTCCCGGCCTTCAAACAGGCGAAAGCGGGTGATGTCGTCGCTGACCAGGCTGTAGCCGCGTTCGAGCAAGGCGAGCACGCTTTCACTTTTGCCGATGCCGCTTTCGCCGCGGACGAGCACGCCGATGCCGAGGATGTCGACCATCGAACCGTGTTCGCTGACTTGCGGGGCGAACTCCATTTCGAGCGCGATGGTGGCGGCATTAATAAACCGCATGGTCAGCAGCTTGGTGCGAAAAACCGGGACCTGGGCGCGGTCGCAGAGTTCGAGCAGACTGGGCGGCGGATTGATGTTCCGGGCAAACACGAGGCAGGGGATTTTCTGTTGCAGCAAGCCGGCCAGGCGTTGCCGGGCCACTGCGGGGTCGAGTGATTTGAGGTATTGCGACTCCGCGCCGCCAATGACTTGGACGCGCTTATTGGCAAAATACTGGAAAAACTCCGCGAGGGCGAGGCCGGGCCGGTTGACCGAGCCTTCCAGGATTTTGCGTGACAATCCACCGCCGCCGGCAATCAGCTTCAAATGCAGCTTCTCCGCGTGGTTCAAGTAGAACCGCTCGACGGTGATTGGGGCGACGGTGACGCGGCTCATGTCAGGCCAGCGTGGGTTGAATCAGGCCGTAGTCGCCATTGCGACGCCGGTAGAGGACGTTGATTTTATCCGTTTCAGCGTTCTGGAAAACGATCATCTCGCGTTTGTCGGACACTTCCAATTGCAGGACTGCCTCGTCGACAAACATTGGTTTGCAGGGATACTGCTCAGTGCGGATGTGGTGCGTCTGACCCTGATCTTCATGGAGGTTGTGGGTCAGGACCTGCTCGTCGAAATTCCGGAGTACCGCGCGGCGCGGCCGGTGGTGGTCCTGGATCCGGGTCTTGTATTTGCGAATCTGGCGCTCCGCCTTGTCCACGACGCCGTCAATTGCGGCGTACAAGTCCGCCTGCACATCGCTGGCTTCAATGTGAATGTGGTTGCCGCAATGCAACACCAACTCCGCGCGTTGGCGGAACTTGTCCACTTCAAAAATAAAATGCGCGTCCAGAATCCGCGGAAAATCAATATGGATGCCGGCCACGCGCTTCTGCGCGTAGTCTTCGATGGCCGGGGTGATGGTCAAATGCCGGCCGGTAACTGTGATGTTCATTTCGTTGTCTGTCCTTTACATGCTAAAGCGCGGGCCAAGATATAATTCCCGGCTGCGCGGGTCGTTAATCAAAAACTCACTGGTGCCCTCGACCTCCACCTTGCCCTGACAAATCAGGTAGGCGCGATCCACGATGGACAACGTCTCGCGCACGTTGTGATCGGTCACAAGAATGCCGAGTCCTTTGCGTTTCAACTCGACAATAATCTGCTGCACGTCATACACCGCGATCGGGTCCACCCCGCTAAACGGTTCGTCCAACAACATCAGCTTCGGTGCGGTCACCAGGGCGCGCGTGATTTCGAGCCGGCGCCGTTCGCCGCCGCTGAGGGTGTACGCCTTGTTCTTACGGAGCGGTGCAATATCCAATTCTTCCAGCAAATAATCCAGCCGAAACTTTCGCTCCGCCGCCGTCAACGGCAGCGTCTCCAAAATCGCCAGAATATTTTCTTCGACGGTCAACTTCCGAAAGACGCTTGGTTCCTGCGCCAGATACCCGATGCCGCGGCGGGCCCGCTGGTGCATCGGCACGTGGGTGACGTCCGCGCCTTCCAAAAACACTTTCCCGTCGTTGGGCTTCACCAGTCCCACCGTCATATAAAAAGTCGTCGTTTTGCCGGCGCCGTTCGGCCCGAGCAAGCCGACGACCTCGCCGCGCTTGACGTTGATGTCCACGCCATTGACTACGCGGCGCCCGCCATAGATTTTGACGAGTCCTTCCGTGTGCAGCAGAATGTTATTGTCCGACGCCATTAAGCCGGCAGTGTAACAGAACTCTTACGGCTGACAAGCCGTCAACTGATTTGAATTATCCGGTCACAACCCGGGCAACGCACTTGCGGCGCGGCGAACGACGGACTGAGTTGAATGGTTTGACCGCAGGCACAGCGAAATGATTCCCAGCCTGGCCGTGTGCGCGTGTAAGCTAGTGGCGTTGCGGTGGCCGGCGCGGTCGCCGGCGTGCCCGCCAAAGCTTCAGCGACGGCGGGGATCGGCAATGCAGTGCCACACCGGAAGCACGTAATTCCGTCGGCGGTATGACCGGCCGGGACGTTGGTTTCGGCGCCGCAAGCGCAATGCACGGCGACGTAGTCATGCGCCCGGTAGGCGGTGTCGCGGACTTCCCGGCGTGTCGTAATCGGGCCGGTCTCCGCCGCGGGCCGGATGGTTGCCGGCGCATCCGCCCGCAATGATTCCGTGCCGATGATGCCGCGGCCGGTTGCTTGCCGGTATGCCGCATCGTACGCCGCAAACGAGGCGCCAGTCATGCCGCGTAAAACTTTGATGCGCGCGGCGGTGGGTGGATGGGTGGCGAACAGACCGGCACTCTCGCCATCGGCCGCGAGTGGATTGACAATGAACAATGGCGCAGTGGCTTTGCCGGCGAAGCTGACCGGAACGTTGGCTTGCGAGATTTTTTCCAGGGCCGCAGCGAGACCTGCGGGATAGCGGGTGAATTGCGCGCCGCACGCGTCGGCGAGATACTCGCGTTTGCGGGAACAGGCAAAGGAGAGCAGTTGCGCCATCAGCGGCCCCAGAATTGCGAAGACGAGTGCGAGCACGAGGATGAGCGCTTGCGCCTGGCCACCGCCGCGGGATTCGGACCGGTCGCGCGACCGGCTGCCGAAACGCATTGTGCGAACAATGATTTCCGAGAGGATCACGATCGAGCCGAGCAGGACGGCGGCGAGGGTCATGAATTGAACGTCGCGGTTTTTCAGGTGGCTCATCTCATGCGCGATGACCCCTTGGAGTTCGTCGCGGTTCAGCCGGTGGAGCAAACCGGTCGTGACGCAAATGGCGCTGTTTGCCGGTTTGCTGCCGACGGCGAAGGCATTGGGAGCGGGGTCATCAATCAGATGAATACGGGGCAGGAACGGCAGGCCGGACGCGATCTGCATTTCTTCAACGATGTCGAACAGTTGCGGGCTGTCATCGCGTTTGAGTTCCTTGGCAAACGCCCCGTGCAACAAGAGCGCTTCAGCCCCGGCAATGTAGATCCCCAGCTGGACGCCACAGACGATCAGCGCGGCGCCGATGCCGAGCACGATCCCATCCGGCCCGGCCCAGGTGTCACCGACCAACATGCCGAGCAGAAGCAACGTCCCCACCATGCCGACAATCAGCACGGCGGACCGGCGCTGGTTGGCGCGGATCTGCTCCCACATGGGCTAGAACTTCACCGGGGGTGCGTTCCGCTGGGCGTCGTCCTTGACCTCAAAGAATTCCCGGCGCGTGAAGTGGAACATACCGGCAATCACGTTGCGCGGGAAAATCTCAATCTGCGTGTTGTAGCTCATCACGCTGTCGTTGTAGAACTGCCGGGCAAACGCGACTTTGTTTTCGGTGGAGGTGAGTTCCTCTTGCAAGGCCAGGAAGGTCTGATCGGCTTTGAGATTCGGGTACGCCTCCGCGACCGCGAACAGCGATTTGAGCGCACCGGAGAGAACGTTATCGGCCTGCGCCCGGTCGGCCACGCCTTTGGCGGCCACCGCCATGTTGCGCGCTTGAATGACGGCTTCGAGCGTGCCGCGTTCGTGCGCCGCGTAGCCTTTGACTGTCTCGACGAGATTCGGAATCAGATCGCACCGGCGCTTTAACTGGACATCGATTTGCGCCCAGGCATTTTCGAGCTGGTTGCGCAACCGGATGAGGCCGTTGTACGCGCCGGCAATCCAGCCGACAAATCCGAGGGCAATCACCAACAATACGACAAGAGCAATTACGATAGGCATGGTTTTTTCCTTTGGTTAAGTTTTCACAGTCTGGCCCAACACATCGTTCAGCAATGCGAGGGATTCATCGGCGTGGGTAGTCGCCAACAGTTGTTGCAATTCATCCGCATCGAACCACAAGCCGTGACCCTGCGGGCACCGGTCGAGCGTCAGGTTGCCGGGCGCGGTGATTTCGTGCAAGCGCTGATCACACCGCGGGCAAAGATGTTTCTTGCCGGGGCATCCCTGCCCGGTCTGTTGTTGCAGTTCGCGCAACAATCCGCTCGCCAGATGGTCCAACTCGTCGGCATTCAGCCAGATGCCCCGGCATTGGTTGCAGTAATCGATCTCAACCGACCGGAATTTCACGATGAACAGTCCGCGGTCACATTTTGGACAGACCGGAATCACGGGGGAAGTTTGCGCGAACCTATCGGCTGGGTCAAGCCCGGTTTCACTCAGCCAGGGCCCGGTGGGCGTTAGGCAATCAATCGCCCGCCGTCGACCGGGATAATCGTGCCGGTTATGAAATCGCTGCCTTCCAGCAAAAACAGCACGGTGTTTGCGATATCAGCGGGAACGCCGACGCAGCGCATGGGGGTGGCGTTAATCACCCGGCGTTTTGTCGCTGCGGCAAAATTCGGCGGCAATAGAACCGGCCCCGGCGCGATCGCGTTAACAGTTGTGTGGGGCGCGAGTTCAATCGCCAACGCCTGCGTGAGGGCGATGACACCCGCTTTGGAAATACAATACGGCAAATAATCGCGGTAGGGTCGAAAGCCCGCCCAGTCGGCGAGATTGATGATTTTGCCAACCACGCCGCGCTGCCGGTGGGCGCCGGCGCGGTTGGCAAAATATTTGCCGACGGCGTGGGCGCAGAGGAACGGACCTTTCAGGTTGGTGTCAATGGCGAAATCCCAATCGGACTCACGGATTTTTTCAAACGGGGTTTTCGGAAACACGGCCGCGTTGTTGATCAGCACGTCGATTTGGCCGAAATGCCGTAGCACGCGCGCGATCATCCGCTGCACATCGCCGGCGCGGGTGAGGTCGGCGCGCACCGCCAACGTTTTGACACCGAGTTGCGCCAATTCCTGGGTGACTTCTTTCGCGGCGTCGCTCGAACTCCGGTAATGGACGGCAATATTGGCACCGCGGCGTGCGAGGCTGAAGGCAATTTCACGCCCAACCCGTTTTGCCGCGCCCGTCACTAACGCCGTCTTGCCAGTCAATTCCACTGCCCCACTTTACCGGAAGGTGGGACGATGGTAAACTGTAATACGTGGGCGCAAAACGAAATACCGATGTTTGTGTGCTGGTCAGTGGCGGGCTCGACAGTAGTGTGCTAGTCAGTGAGTTGGCCAAGACCTATCGCCGAGTCTATCCATTGTTCGTGCGGATGGGGTTACGCTGGGAGTCCACTGAACTATATTGGCTCCGGCAATTTTTAGCCCGACTCGACTCACCGCGCCTGCAACCACTCCAGATTATTGACCTGCCGGTCACTGATATTTACAGGAATCACTGGAGTATCACCGGTCGGCATCTTCCGGGCCAACACACGCCGGCCACCGCGGTCTATTTGCCAGGGCGAAATTTGTTGTTGCTGGCCAAAGCCGTAACATTCTGTGCGCGCCAGCGCATCGCGACGATCGCACTGGCACCACTGGCGCACAATCCGTTTCCTGATGCCCGGCCGGCATTCTTCCATAAATTCAGTCGCCTCGCATCGCAAGCACTGGATCAATCCGTGAAGGTGATTGCTCCCTGCCGCCGACTGTCCAAAGCGCAACTCCTGCGGCGTGGTGCGCAACTGCCGTTACACTTGACTTTTTCGTGTCTGGCCCCACGCGGGCGGCGCCATTGTGGCCGGTGCAACAAATGTGCTGAACGCCAACGCGCCTTTCAGAGCGCGCGGATTCACGATTCGACACATTATGCGATTGTAACGGCAAACCGCTAACCTAATGAACGCTGACGATCTGAATGAATTTTGCCACGTGGCCAGATTACGGAATGCCGACTGTTGACGTGTTGTGAATTCTGATGTTGTTGCAAGACAAGTATATCTGTGGATGATTTAGTTTTTCAAGTTGCGGTTTTTACCGATTTGGCGAAAACAGTTTGTTTTTCTTTGAACATATGGTATAAAGCGATGGTCTAACCTCCTACCTAAACATGAAACCACGCGCTAAAAAGCTTAATGTCAAAAAGATCCGTCGAGTTTCTGGTGTGCGGCATCTTACCAGATTGCCGGCGGAACCCAAAGAACTCAGTTTGCTGGAGAAGATCGCAAAAGTGACTGACGAACTTCAGATGCTGCGTAGTCGGCTCGCGAATGCGGGGGAAGACTTGCCGGCCGTCGGCACCCATCGGATCACGGCGCTGGAACACGATCTGGAACGATTGTGGGAAATGCGCCGGCACGAACAAGCCGCGCCGTTGCGCCAGACTGCGTTGTCGGAAGAAGAAGAAAAAGTTCTGGGTTATTCGGTTGGCAATCGCGGGAATTGATTACCGGCCGGCCAGTCGTTTCCAATCTTCGAAGCTCGGCTCAACGCCGGTCTTGAACGTGCGCCAGCCTTCAAGCGGCGCGACCTCCTGCACGTAAATGCGCATCAGCGCACCCGGTAAAGATATCGGCTTGTAGTTCAACAGGAACACGCGTTCGTTGGTGTTGGTCCACAACGATGGGCGGAGTTCCATGGCGGCGGCGATCTTGGTGGCCGCGGGTTTGCGTTTCGCAATATCGAACGCCGCGCCGGTAAAGGTCTGCGCGCCGCTGGTGAGGCTGGCCTGTTCCTTGACCAAAAAACCTACCAACGGCGTCAGTGCTGATTTATCCACCAGTTTGCCGTCGAGCAGGAGATTCGTGTAACGATCCCGGCTATACGCCGCCCAGTCGTCGGCCGGTTTGCTGGCAGCTGTCGCGGCCGCCCGCTTGCGCATTTCCGCCGTCGGCGCGTTGAGATCCGTGGGTGCATTGGTTTTCACGGCCGGCGCAGCCAGCCAGACCGGCTGGGTAGCGGTGACTTCACCGGGTACTGGTAAAAAGTTCTTACCGGCGTCGTCCGCCGCACAAACTTGCGCAAAAACCAATCCCGCCAAAATCGACCCCAGTGCAGTCCCGCCAATTTGCTTTGCCTTCCGAATCATCATCGGCCAAGATTAGCGTCTCAGTTATGCCGACTCAAACCAAAAACGTCGCCCGACTCGTGCGCCTGATGGCGCGGCTGCGCGCGCCCGGCGGTTGCCCGTGGGACCGCGAACAAACGCACCGGAGCATTCGCCACAACCTGATCGAGGAAACCTACGAAGCGCTCGATGCGCTGGATGCCGGCAACATGGCCGGGTTTCAGGATGAACTCGGCGATTTGCTGTTGCAAGTGGTCTTCCATTCGCAAATCGCGAGCGAGGCCGGCCAGTTTGATTTCGACGCGGTCGCCAAAATGATTGCCGACAAATTGGTGCGCCGGCATCCGCATGTGTTCGGCCGGCAGAAAGCCGACACCAGCCGGGAGGTTTTGAAGCAATGGGAGGCAATCAAGAAGCAGGAAAAACAATCGCACTCAATTTTTTCCGAAATCCCGCGCAGCTTGCCGGCCTTGTTGAAGGCCGACAAGATTCAGCGCAAAGCGTCGCGGGTTGGTTTTGACTGGAAGCACGTCAAGGATGTTGTGGCCAAAGTTGAGGAAGAACTGCGGGAGCTGAAGGCCGCGCACGCGGCTGGCAATCGCCGGCATTTTGCCGAGGAGCTTGGCGACTTGTTGTTTGCGGCGGTGAATCTGGCCCGGTATGAAAAACTCGATCCGGAAGACTTGCTGAACCGGGCGACGCACAAATTTGTGAAACGGTTCCAGCAAATCGAACGCGCGGTTCACCAACGGGGCCGGCACCTGGAAGATTGCCCGCTGGCGGAACTCGACGCGCTGTGGGAAGCCGCCAAGCGGCGAACGAAACGCCGCCGGCGCGCCAATTAGCGACTCGGCCGGACCATTCGCCCTCCAGGCGACCAGGTAATTCGCCTTTGGCACACCACGAGAAACCGCTGGTTTATCACTCGCCGGCATGGTAGAAATGCCAAGTGCGGTTGGGTCAACGTCGAACACAAAGCAGACAAACGCCGGTGGGGATTCTCGGCGGCACGTTTAATCCGATTCATCTTGGCCATTTACTGATCGCGCAGGACGCGCTGGAGCAGGGCCGGTTGGACCGGGTGGTGTTCATGCCCGTCGCCAGTCCGCCGCATAAGTCCATCGCTGGTGATGTGAGTGCCGTCCACCGGCGGCGGATGCTTCGGCTGGCGATTGCTGGCAACGCCCGATTTGCGGTGGATGATTTGGAAATTCGGCGTGGTGGCAAGTCGTATTCCGTTGAAACGCTGGCGGAGTTGCAGCGCCAGCAGCCAACGGCGGATTTTTATTTCATCATTGGCGCGGATTCGCTGGCGGAATTACATTTGTGGCGCGCCGTGGACCAGTTGGTGAAGTTGTGCCGGTTCCTGGTGTTCGCGCGGCCCGGCTATGCGGCAGTGCCGGCCGCCAGTCTGACCGGGTTGCGATATAAACTATTTGCCACGCATCCAACGGAAATTTCGTCGCGGGAGATTCGGGCGCGGGTTGCGCGTGGGCAATCCATCCGCTATCTGGTGCCCGAGCCAGTGCGACATTACATCGAAAGGCAGCAGCTGTATCAGTGAAAAAACTTGATTCGC
>Ga0316217_10004759_pt1 | contig 14437 bp, 10 predicted proteins | sample 1anoAmetaG_FD_203633 | JGI IMG/M metagenome (GOLD analysis project Ga0316217, IMG submission 203633) | Freshwater microbial communities from Trout Bog Lake, Wisconsin, USA - 1anoA | ecosystem: Environmental > Aquatic > Freshwater > Lake > Hypolimnion/Profundal zone | place: USA: Wisconsin... | reverse complement strand
GTGACCGGCACGGTGGAGAGCCCGTATCTGATTTCGGCCTCGATCATGAGCAAGAAGCTGGCCGAGGGAATTGATGCGCTCGTGCTCGACGTAAAAACGGGTTCCGGCGCGTTCATGAAAAGGGAAGAAGATGCCCTGCAACTGGCGCGGCTGATGGTGGAAACTGGCACGCTGATGGGCAAGAAGATGGCGGCGCTGATCACCGATATGGACCAACCGCTGGGTCTGGCCGTGGGCAACGCGCTGGAGGTGGCCGAATGCGTTGAGGTGATGCGCGGCGCGGGGCCCGACGATCTGCGCGAGCTTTCGGCCGTATTGTGCGCGTGGATGTTCTGCCTTGGCGGCCGCACCCCCACCGTGGAAGCGGGCAAACGGCTGGCGCTGGAACTGATCGACAACGGAGCGGCGCTGGCGAAATTCGAGCAGATCGTGCGGCTGCAGAAGGGCGATCCGCGGGTCGTTGCGGATCCTGCGCGATTGCCCCAGGCGGCGCACCGGCGGGAGATTCGCAGCGCGAGCACCGGCCGAATAGCACGGATCGAGTGCGCGCAGGTGGGGATCGCCAGCCTGCTTCTCGGCGGGGGGCGCGAGAAGAAGGAAGACGGCATTGATCCGGCAGTCGGTCTGGTGCTGCACAAGAAGACAGGAGATGCGGTCGCGGCGGGCGAGCCGTTATGCACCGTGCATTACAATTCGGCGGTCCGGCTTGAGGAAGTCTGCCTGATGCTGCAGAAGGCGTTTCGCATGGGCGATGTGGCTCCGGGCGGGCCAAGGCCGCTGGTGCTGCGGGTGCTTGAGGGATACAAGGCGGAAGGCGCGGCGCCGGCGCACTAACACCGCAGTCTCTGGCACCGGGTCGAAGCAACTGCTGCGGCGATAAGGCCGGTGGAGTTTAAGCATTCTGGAGGAGGAGTTCATGGGCCGCTTTGTCGGCGTTCTTGGCCTGCTGGTAATGATGTCGCTGGCCTACGCGTTTTCAACCAATCGTCGCTCGATTCGGCTAAAGACGCTCGGGTGGGGATTGGGACTGCAGTTTGTCTTTGCAATCTTTGTGCTGCGCGTGAGTTGGGGACGGGCGGCGATCCAGGCGGCGGGCAATTTTGTGGACCGCGTGCTTAGCTATTCGTTTGCCGGGTCCTCGTTCGTTTTCGGCGAATTGGGGGCGCGGGGCGGGAAGTTCGGACTGATCTTCGCCTTCCAGGTGCTGACCACGATCATCTTTGTCTCGGCGTTTTTCGCCGTGCTGTATCACTTCGGCATCATGCAGTTTGTCATCCGGCAATTTGCCCGGCTGATGGTGAAGATGGGCGCCAGTGGAGTCGAGTCATTGAACGTAGCGGCGAGCATTTTCATTGGCCAGACCGAGGCGCCACTGACGGTCCGCCCCTTCCTGCCCAGTTGCACGCGCTCGGAGTTGATGACCATCATGACCGCCGGCATGGCGCACGTCTCGGGCGGCATCATGGGGGCGTACATCCTTTACGGAATCGAGGCCAAGCATCTGCTGGCTGCCGTGATTATGACCGCGCCGGGCACGATTCTGATGGCCAAGATGCTGGTGCCGGAGACCGAGGTGCCGCTTACAGCGCCGGGCCGCATCAAGCAAGGAGCGGCAGCGGCTGACTCACCCGAGTTCGATATCAACAAGGTCGAGATGCCGAAGGACGCCAATATGTTGGGCGCGATTTCCCGCGGCACGACCGACGGCATGCACCTGGCCTTGAATGTGGCCGCGATGCTGATCTCGTTTCTGGCGCTGATTGCATTGCTCAACGGTGCGCTGGGCTGGGCGCACGGCGCGTTCGCCAGTATCGGGTTCAACTGGTTCCCGGACTCGCTGCAGGCGATCCTTGGCCCCATTTTCGCGCCAGTGGCGTTTGTGATCGGAGTGCCATGGCGGGATTGCGTCGCCATCGGCAACCTGCTGGGCACGCGCATGGTGCTCAACGAACTGGTGGCCTTCTCGCAGTTGGGGCCAATGCGGGCGACGTTGGATCCGCGGTCATTCACCATTGCGACCTTTGCGCTTTGCGGCTTCGCCAACCTGGGCTCGATCGGCATACAGATCGGCGGCATCGGCGCACTGGCGCCGAACCAGCGCGACTCGCTGGCGCGTCTCGGTTTCCGGGCGATGATTGCGGGTACGATGGCAAACCTGATGTCGGCATCCATTGTCGGTATCCTGATGGGTTGATGATTCGCCCGCCCGCGGCTGGGGCGGACAACGGGAGAGGGATCATGACGGTTGCTCCCATGGCAGGAGAGTTCGAACGCGCCGAGCAGGCGGCTTACTTCGTGCTCGGAAAGACCGGGCTGCGCCCGCGCGTGGCGCTGGTGCTGGGCTCCGGGTTGGGCGAGATGGCCGACGGACTGACCGACGCGGTGCGCATTCCGTATGCGACGATCCCGGGGTATCCGCAGCCGACGGCAGAGGGTCATGCCGGGCAACTCGTGATCGGCCAACTGGAGGGCGTGCCGGTGGCGGCCATGCAGGGCCGCGTGCATTTTTATGAAGGCCTGCCGCTGCGCGATCTGGTGTTTCCGGTCCGCGTCTTCGGACGCATGGGCATACGGGCGGTGGTGCTGACCAACGCCGCCGGAGGCATCAGCCCTAGGCTGAAGCAGGGCTGCCTGGTCGTGCTCGAGGACCACATCAATCTGCAGGGGACCAATCCGCTGGTAGGACGCAACGACGTACGCTTCGGTCCGCGCTTTCCCGACATGACGAACGCCTATGATCCGGCGTACCGTAAGAAAGCGCTGGAGGCCGGACAGCAGTTGGGAGTGGAGATCACCAGCGGTGTCTATGCAGCGATGACGGGTCCGAGCTACGAATCCCCGGCCGAAATCCGCTTCCTGCGGACCATCGGCGCCGGCGTGGTGGGTATGTCCACCGTGGCGGAAGTGATCGCTGCGCGACACCAGGGCATGCGGGTGCTCGCGATTTCGTGCGTGACCAACATGGCGGCAGGCATTCAGAAGGCGCCGATCACACACGAAGAGGTGCTGGAAACCGGGCGGCGGGTGCGTGCCGGCTTTAGCGCGTTGCTGGCGGCGGTGATTCCGGAAATTGCCAAAGATGTGGAGCAGGCAGCGGCAACCGCTGTCTTAACGTAAGCCTGACGAGCATTCTGGTTGCAAGTTCGGCGAGGAGAGAAGCATGGAGGACGGATCCGGCACCTACAATCAGCGGGATGACGCGAAGCCGTACCTGATCGGCATCGCGGGGCCTTCGTGTGCGGGCAAGACAGAGTTGACGAGGCACTTGACGCTTTCGCTATCGGCAGCCGTTCTGCCGCTGGACTGCTATTACGTCGATCTATCCCACCTGCCGCTGGCGCAACGGGCGCAGCACAACTTCGACCATCCGGATTCGCTCGATCACATGCTCTTCCGCGCCCATCTGAAGGCGCTGGCAAGAGGCGAGAGCGTCGAGCGGCCGGTATACGACTTCGCGACGCACTCCCGCACAGCCGCTACCAACCAGATTCGCCCCGGGCGCTTCGTACTGGTGGACGGCCTGTTTGTGCTCTTCTGGGATGAACTGCGCGAACTGTTGCATACCAAGGTTTTTGTGGACCTGGACGACAAGCTATGCCTGGAGCGCCGCATTGTGCGCGACGTGCGGGAGCGCGGGCGCACGCCCGAATCGGTCATCGCTCAGTTCAATCGCACCGTCCGCCCCATGGCCGAGGCCTACATTCGTCCGACGCACGGCTTCGCCGACGTGGTGGTCCGCGGCGACGATCCCATCGAAGCTTCAGTGGCTGCGGTCATGGCGCACGTAGACCGCAATGCAGTCCGCAAGCAGAAGGCGGGATTTCCGCGATAGCCCAGGATGTCCGCAGGGCATCCGAAATTGACGGCATTGAAACGCCCGAAGAGTAGGATTCTGCTCGCCATGAGATTGAGACCAGACCGTTCGACCGTCGCCACCTTTTTTTGCACTATCGCTATTCTGCTCGTGACCTTTTCCTATGCGGCGCTCGCACAGGGTGCCGCCCCGCAGGAGAAGGACCTGCCGCTGCCGAGCAGCAAGCAGCTGCACCTGCCTGCGCCCGGCGAACCCGAGCGCACGAACAGTTTGCCGCTGACACTTGCCGTCAGTCCGGATGGGAAGTGGATGGCGTCATTGAACAACGGCTTCGGGGTTCAGGAGTCACAGGGACGGCAGTCCATCAGCATCGTCGATCTGAGCAGCCATCGGACGGTCGATTTTCCCGATGCTCGATTGGGCCCTTCCGCAGCACAGAGCTACTTCCTCGGACTGGCGTGGAGCACTGAGGGCACACGTTTGTACGCCTCGATCGGCTCGATTACCGATCCGGGAGGCAGCAAGCAGGGCAACCTGGGCAACGGCATCGCCGTGTACAGCTTCCGCGAAGGGCGGCTTGCTCCCGAACGCTTTATCAGGATTGGGTTGCAGAAGCTGGCAGAGGGAAAACGGTCGTCGAAATCACTTAAGCAGTTGGCCGATGGCCAGGCTGTGCCGTATCCGGCAGGTCTGGCGGTCATCGGCTCAGGCACGGAAGAGAAACTGCTGGTAGCCGACAATCTCTCCGACGATGCCCTGCTGATGGAAGCATCCAGCGGAAGGGTGTTACGGCGTTTCGACCTGAGCATCAGCCGGCAGGTGCCAGCGGCATACCCCTACCAGGTCGTAGTGATGAGTGGCGGCAGCCGAGCCTGGGTTTCGTTGTGGAATGCCTCACGGGTCGCCGAACTTGATCTGCGCTGTGCGTCCGGGACCAAGTGCGCAGCGGTAAAGATGATCCCTTTGCGTCAACCCAAGGGGTCAACCGATGCGGGTTCGCATCCGAACGCGCTGCTGCTCGACGAGGCGGCAGGCGTGCTTTACGTGGCGCTGGCCAACACGGATGAGATCGCCGTCGTAGATGTCACCGGGCGGCGCAAAGTGAAGTTCGTCTCGACTCGGTTGCCGGGACAGAAGTACGGCGGCGCTTATCCGAACGCGCTGGCACGCACGCCGGACGGACGGCTGCTGCTGGTGGCGAATGCTTCCAGTGACGCGGTGGGAGTTTACCAAGCAGGCGCGCGGCGCAGTACAGGGCAGGCCAATGGGCAGCGGTTTAACGGGCTCAAGGCGCTGGGGTGGATTCCTACCGAGTGGTATCCAACGGCGCTGGCGGTGGCCAATGGCGAATTGTTCATCGCCAGCGGCAAGGGCCAATCCACCGGCCCCAACAACCAGCCCACGGCACCCGGCTCGGATGCACGATTCAAATACCCGTTCATCGCTTCCCTGCTGCATGGTTCGCTGGCCCGACTGAAGCTCAGCGACATCACCAACCGCGAGCAACTACGGCCGCTGACAGAAGAAGTGCTGCGGCTGAACCTGATGCGCGGCACGACCGGCGAATTCGCCTTCACCGGCGGCGGGAACCCGATCAAACACGTCATCTACATCATCAAAGAGAATCGCACCTACGACCAGCTATTGGGCGATTTGAAGGTGGGCGACGGCGATGCCTCGCTCACGCTGTATGGCGAAGAGATCACGCCGAATCATCACCGGCTGGCGCGCCAGTTCGGCGTGATTGATAACTTCTACGATAGCGGCGAGGTCTCCGGTGACGGGCACGTCTGGTCCAACGCAGCCATCAGCAGCGACTACACGGAAAAGACCTGGCAGATCGGCTACCGCTCCCGCGAGCGCACCTACGACTATGAAGGCGACAACGCCAACGCGGTGCCGCTCAATGAGGACATCGCCGACGTGAACGAACCGGGAAGCGGGTACCTGTGGTCCAACCTGGCGCGGCATCATCGCAGCTACCGGCATTATGGCGAATATGTCACCTCGAAGTGGTGCAACAGCGAAGGAACACAGAACAGCGCGCCCCAGGCGGGGACGCCGCTGGTCCCAGGCCAGAGTTGCCGTCAGACCACAGTTGCGCCGGGGGCGCCGATGCCGGACGGCAAACCAAACGCTTACGGCTGGCCGTTGCCCATTCTGGCCGGAAACGAGGCGAAGAAGCCGCAGTTGCGCGGACATTTCGATCCACTCTACGCCGATTTCCGCATGGATTATCCGGACCAGTTGCGAGCCGATGAGTTCCTGCGCGAGTTCGAACAGTTCGTGCGCGACGGCAAACTGCCGCAGTTCATCACGCTGCGCCTGCCGAACGATCATACGGCCGGCACGCGGCCCAAAATGCCGACGCCGGAGGCCGCGGTGGCCGATAACGACCTGGCCCTGGGACGGGTGGTAGAGGCAGTCTCGCACTCGCCGTATTGGGATTCGACGGCGATCTTTGTGCTGGAAGATGACGCACAGAATGGATCCGATCACGTGGATGCGCACCGCTCGATTGCGCTGGTGATCAGCAAATACGCCCCGCTGCCCGCTGGGGAACAGCCCTTCCTGGATCATCACTTCTATACGACGGTGAACGTGATCCACACCATGGAAGCCCTGCTGGGCTTGCCGCCGATGAATAACAACGATGCGCGGGCGGCGGTGATGGCGCCATTGTTCAGCGGTCCGGGGGCACAGTCGGCCTTCAGCGCCGATTTTCGCAATCGCGATAATGGGCTCATCTATCGCGCCAACCAGGCAAGTGCACGCGGCGCGGCGGAATCGGCACAGATGGACTTCAGCCACGCGGACGCCGCCGATAGCACGAAGTTGAACGAGGTGCTCTGGCACGCGCGCAAGGGCGATGCGCCCATGCCCGCGCCCGTACATAGATTTTTTCCGCAATAACGGGCAACAGCTTTGCTGAAATGCCGTACCCCGGCTTGGCAGCCAGGTTCAGCCTGTGGTCTGCCAGGGGAATCTGTGTTGCAATAGCTTTGCTTCTGAAGTTGAATCGCCCAAGATGGCCTCCAGCCAAAACATCCCGCAAGAACCAGCCTCCGGCGGCAAGCTGCTGCGCCTGGTGCGGGAGTTTCTAACGGCGGTGCAGTTTCTCACGCGCATTCCCGTGCCGAGTTTCGCCTTTGAGCCGGATATGGTCTTTGCGGCGGCGAAGTATTATCCGGTTATCGGCACGTTGGTGGCGGGGGGCGCAATCGCGGTGGAGCGCTTGCTTCGCGGCCATTTGCCGCAGCAGGTAACCGCGCTCGCGGTAGTGATCTACCTGGTAGCAGTGACGGGCGGCTTCCACGAGGATGGACTGGCGGACACCTTCGACGGAATCGGCGGTGGCTGGACACGCGAGCGCCGGCTGGAAATCATGCGGGATAGCCGCATTGGCAGCTACGGCAGCCTGGCAATCTGTCTTTCGCTGCTGGCCCGGTGGCAGTTGCTGGCGACCATGCCGCGTGCCGGCTTCGCTGCCTATCTGCTAACGGCGCATGCACTCTGCCGCTGGACGGTGGTGCCACTGAGCCAAATGCTTCCCCCGGCACGGGCCGACGGACTGGGCGCGCAGGTGGCAAGCAAACTCTCAACGGCGACGATAGTAACGGCTTCCCTGCTGGCCTCCGCCATTGCAGGCACAGCACTTGGGCTGGGGGCAGTCACTCCGCTGATTGCCGTTTGCGGGGTAACGGCGTTGAGTGCTCTTCTTTATCGCGCCAAGTTGGGCGGCATTTCCGGTGACTGCCTGGGCGCCACCAACCAATTGGCCGAAATTGCCGTGTACGTCTGTGGAGTATGGACCTAGAGAATCCACGCGCAACGAATCCGACCGCACAAATGCTGCTGGTGCGCCACGTGCATACTGAAATGGCAGGGCGCTTCTGCGGCCACTCCGATCCTGCAATCAGCACCGAAGGCCAGGGGCAGTTGGTGAGCCTCTGCCAAAGCCTGCAGCAGTATCGGGTGAAGCAGGTCTTTTCCAGCGATCTGCGGCGGGCGCGGCAAACGGCGGAGGCCATTGCCGGAGCAACGCTGCCGGTGCAACTTGTGCCGGATTTGCGGGAGATTGATTTCGGGCGCTGGGAAGGGCTCAGTTGGGCCGAGATCGTGCAGCGTGACCGGGAATTTGCCGGCCGTTGGGTGAGCGCCTATCCGCGACTGGGCGCACCGGAAGGCGAGGACTTCGCTACGTTTTCCGCCCGCGTGATGCGAGCCTTCCATCAGATCGCCGATCAGTGGCAGGGCGGCTGGACGGTGATCGTAACCCACGGCGGGTTCATTCGCGCGCTGCTTCTCGAACTGCTGGGACAGCCCCCGGAGTCGCTAGGGAGCATACCGTGCGATTTAGCGTCCTTCCGCGAGTTGCATTGCCGCAAAGTAAGTGGATCGTATCCCTGGATGCTCACGCCGGAACCGGAAGTCAATTGAGCGAAGAAGATTGCTGCCCGAACTCCAGACCACTGCCGCAACCAAAATCCCCTGGCGCAAACTGGCCGCACTTTCTTGCGCGACTTAATCAGCTATTCATTGACACTGCAGCTGGAAGCAAGTTATAACGGGGCGTCTGGCCAGGGAAGGCGGTCGAAATCCGCCACTGCCCCGCAACTGTAGGCGCGGAGACCGGAACCACAACAGCCACTGGAGTTTAGCCGCTCTGGGAAGGCCGTTCCGGGTCGAAGAAGCGCAAGTCAGGAACCTGCCATTCGCCACCACTGGCTGCGTCGGCTGCGATGGGAAAGTCGACATGGGTCTTGCGGATCAATGAGATCGGCAAAGGTCTCGACAGTTTGCTCCTGAAATTTTCCCGTCTATCGCGCTGACATACGCGCAGGTCTTCGATGCGTAATGGTGTGGGAAAAACCGTGGCCCTGGTGCTCGGGGGCGTACGCTCCGGCAAGAGCCGTTGGGCGCAGGATTTCGCGGCGCGCGGGCGGGTCGTCGGATTCATCGCAACCGCCGAGGCGCTGGATGGCGAGATGCGCTCGCGCATTGACCGGCACCGGGCCGACCGGCCGGCGAACTGGACGACCGTGGAGACGCCGATCGATCTGCCGGGAGCCATTTCTGCCTGCGGCAGCCGCTGCGACATGCTGCTGGTGGATTGTCTGACGCTGTGGACGGCGAATCTGCTAGCGGCCGAGCAGGGCGACCGGGAAAGAATCCTGGCCCATGCGAACGCGCTTTGCGACGAATTGCGACGCACGAAGGCTTCGGTGGTGCTGGTTTCCAACGAGGTAGGCAGCGGCATTGTGCCGGCCGATGAGATGACGCGGCTCTATCGCGATCTGCTGGGCGAGATCAATCAGCGCGTGGCGGCCGTAGCTGATGAAGTTGTGCTGCTCGTAGCGGGATATCCGCTGATGGTAAAGCCCGCGGCAGGAGCGTCGAAATGAAATCGCTACTGTTGCGTGCGCTGCTGGCAATCTGCGTTCTGGCCAGCCCGGCATGGGCCAGCCGGGTTTTGGAGGACGATGCGGGCCGAAACGTCACGTTGCCCGACCAGGTGCAACGGGTGGTTTGCCTGAGTCCGAATATCACGCAAACGGCGTACGCCTTGGGCGGGGCCGGGCAGGTAGTGGGCATCACCGACTTCACCGATTATCCGCCGGAAGCGCAGCGGCAAAAACCCAGTGTAGGAGAGTTGCTGCATCCTTCGCTGGAGCGGATTGCTTCGTTGCGGCCGGACCTGGCGATCGGCCTTACGAGCATGAACAGCGCCGACACGCTGCGGGCGCTGGAGCGCATGGGAATCCCGGTGTTTCTGCTGAGCTCGCGCGGCATCGCCGGCATCTATCGCGATACGGCGCTCATGGGCAGGTTGCTCGGGCGAGAGGTACAGGCCGCGGCGCTCGTCGAGCAGATGCGCAGACGCGAGCAATTGGTGCGCGCCCAGGCGAAGAGCGCATATCAACCGACGGTGTTCCTGGTGCTGGCGTTGGAACCCTGCATTACGGCTGGTCGCAACGCCTTTATCTCCGAGCTGATCGAGGCCGCCGGCGCCCGTTCCATCAGCAAGAACGTGTTGCAGGAGTGGACGCGCTATAGCCTGGAGACGGTGTTGCAACAACAGCCGGATTATCTGCTGATCATCCGCGGGGTGCCGTTTGGACTCAAAGAAATGCGGCAGCATCCGGTGTGGAGCAAGCTGAAGGCCGTGCAGCAGGGGCACATCATCATGATTGACAACAAGATGCAGGTACCAGCTCCGATAGCTTTCGACGGCCTGGAGGATTTTTCCCGGCAATTGCACCAGCAGTCCCGCTGAATCCAGCGTGGCTGCCATGACCTGCCTGCTCGAACCCTGGGCAAGGCGAGACAACAAACAGTCCCGGGCTGGTTCGGCCGGGAGAACTTATTCCGCGGAATGTTCGGGAAGCGCGGTTTGAAACCGCCACTGCCCCGCAACTGTGAAGGACGGTAGCCCCTCCGGCAAGTCCACTGCCTGAATAAGGCGGGAAGGCGCCGGTGGAGGTCCTAAGTCAGGAGACCGGTTCCGCGCCATATTTCCGAGGGGAAACTTCTCATGAAGCGTAGCCTGATCTTCCTTTCTCTTTTGCTGCTGACTTTTGTCATGGCGTTGCAGGCAGCAGAACCTGTCACTCTCTCCGGCGTGGTCACCGATTCTCTCGGCGCAGTGATTCCCGGCGCCCAAGTGGAAGTGTTCGACGGCGGCAAACTGGTCGGCAGCACGAAGACTAACGCAGTAGGCCAATATCGCATCACGATCGAGCATGGTGGACGATACCTCGTGCGGAGCAGAGCGGCGTCGCTTCGTCCGGCCACAAAGGAAGCATTCGCCGGCACGGGAAATGTCTCGACGGATCTCATCCTGTTCCCTTCGCCGGTGCAGCAGAGCATTGTGGTGACCGCTACCGGCTCGCCGATTCCGGAGGCGCAGACCGGGGCCTCGATCAGCGTGATTGAAGCCGACGAACTGGAGACGCACCGCGACCTGCAGCAGGCAACGCGGCTGGAACCGGGCATAAATTTTTCGCAGAGCGGGCAGGCGGGCGCGCAGACCACGGCCAACGTGCGCGGCGGACCAGATGGAGCAAACAAGGTTCTGATCGACGGCGTTCCGGCGAACAACATCGGAGGCTCGGTCGATTTCGGTATCCTGCAATCGGCAGGCTTCGGCAATGTTGAGATGTTCCGCGGACCCAACAGCGCGCTGTTTGGATCCGATGCGCTGGCCAGCGTCATCAACATCGCAACCCGGCGGGGGATGACGCCGCTGCCCGAGATTTCCTACTCGGTCGATGGCGGCACCTTCGGCACCTATCGGCAGGAGGGTTCCCTGGGCGGCGCCTGGAAGCGATTCGATTACTTCTCCGACGCAGCGCGCTTCGACACCCAGAACGCCATGCCCTATAGCGCAGATCACAATTTCAGCTATGCCGGAAACTTCGGAGTGCAACTGGCGCCGAACGCTTCGCTGCGCGCCACGCTGCGCCGCAACGTGAATGGGTTGAATTCGGCAAACTCCATCGGGCTGTTCGGCATCCCCGATGACGGCGTTAGCCGCGAGGCCGACACATCGTTTGGGGTGACACTGGATGCCAACCCCACGAAGCGCTGGCACCTGCTGTTTCGCTACGGCGCCCTGCGCATGAATTACAACTATCTGAATTACGGACCGACGGGCCTTCCGTACGATCCTTATGGCTACGGGGTCGTGTATCTGGGGGCTCCGGTGACCATCCGCGGGGCCAACGGGTACGTTGTATCCCCGCAGCTGATTTCGCATTTGCCGATGCCGCCCGACAATCCCGGACAGGCCGTTTTCCAGTACCCTGGCGACAACAACTACGCCAATCAGGCCAACCGGGACTTCGGCTACATCCAGAGCGATTATCACCTGAGCCAGCAGCTCAACCTGATGTTCGGCTTTCGCTATGAAAACGAACGCGGCAAAGTAAGCAGCGCATACTCCCAGGGCGAGACCGAACGCGGCAATTACAGCTACATGATGCAGGTTCAGGGAAAGCTCTGGAGCCGGCTCTTCTACACTGCGGGCAGCGGCATCGAGAACAACGCCGTATTCGGCGTGGCTGCAACGCCGCGCGCCTCGCTGGCTTATTATCTGCTGCGCCCTTCGCAGTCCGTGATATTCAGCGGCACGAAGCTTCGAGTCAATTTCGGCAAGGGCATCAAAGAACCGAGCATCGCGCAGGAGCTGAACTCGCTCTATCGCACGCTCTTACTGCCCACTTTCCCTGATGGCGCGCAAATCATCGCGCAATATCACGTGCAGCCCTTCCGCGCCGAAACCGCCCGCACTTATGACGGTGGCGTTGAGCAGCAATTCCTCGGCGGTAAGGCGCGTATCTCAATCACCTACTTCCACAACGAGTTCGACAACCAGGCCGAATATGTGCCCAATGAGGCTTTGGCGGGTATTGTGTCACCCAGCCTGGCACAGAAACTGAATCCTTACGGCTACGTTTACCTCAATACGCTGGCCTACAGCTCGCAAGGGACGGAGTTGGAAGGGGCATGGCAGGTGCGGCCCAGCTTACGAGTGCGCGGCGGTTGGACGCATGTTAACGCGGCGGTGCAGCATTCTTTCTCCAGCAGCGCACTGGCGGCGCAGGACGATCCGCAGTCGGCGATGAATCCGTTGTTCCCCGGCATTCTGATCGGCGCCTACTCGCCGCTGGTGGGCGCACGGCCTTTCCATGTTCCGCCGAATTCGGGTTACCTGGGCGTGGACTGGAAGCGCTCGCGCTGGTTTGGGTCGTTGACCGGTACCTTTGTCTCACGGCGTGACGACAGCACGTTCCTCTCCGACACCTGGTACGGAAACACGCTGTTGCTGCCAAACCGCAACCTGGAGCAGGCATATCAGAAGCTGGATCTTTACGGAAGCTATCAGATCACTGCGCGCCTGACGGCATACGCTACGATGGAGAATGTGCTGAACGAGCATTATCAGGTGATCATCGGCTACCCGGCGCTGCCGTTCACGGTTCGCACCGGCATGAAGATCCGCCTGGGAGGGGAATCCTGGAAGCTGAAGTAAAAGTCGCCGAGGCAAGAGTCTTAGGACGCTCGCGCGCCTACTCGGTAACACTGGCCCTGGCCGTTTCGCTCGCCGTGGTGGTGATTGCCTCGGCGGGCGTCGGGGCCGTGCATCTGCCCTTTGCCGATGTGCTGCGGGCCGTGCTGCGACCGAGTGAAGCGAGCGAGACGGCGACGATTGTATTTACTCTGCGGCTGCCGCGCGTGCTGGCAGCAGGATTGATCGGTGCCGGACTTTCGGTGACCGGACTGCTCTTCCAGGGATTGTTTCGCAATCCCCTCGCCGACCCCTTCGTATTGGGAGCATCGGGCGGCGCGGCGCTGGGCGGCGCGGTCGCAATCTTCCTGGTGCCGCAGCTTTCGCTCGCTGGATTCAGTGCAACGGCGCTGCTGGCTTTTGCCGGAGCCCTGCTGGCAATGACCGTGGTGTGGAACCTGGCACGCTACGGTGGCCCGTTTGCCATGGAAAATATGTTGCTGGCAGGCTTCGCCATCGGGACCATTCTGAACGCCGCCACTTCCGTCTTCCAGTTGCGGCAGGAGGCAACCAACGCGGGCGCGCGCGTACTCGCCGCCTGGCTGCATGGCGAGATCAATGTGCCCACGTGGACGCAGGTGGCCGTGATCGCGGTTCTAGAAATTGTCGCCGTGGCGCTGGCATTTCCCCTGACGCGTCGTTTGAATACGCTTGCCCTCGGCGAGGAGTATGCGCGGCAGCTCGGGGTTCATGTTGACCGGGTGAGAATCCTGACCGTCATAATCGGTTCGCTGCTCACCGCCTTCGCGGTGTCGCTCGGCGGGCTGATCGGATTCGTGGGATTGCTGGTGCCGCACTTCCTGCGCATCGTGCTGGGTCCGGATCATGTGCGATTGCTGTTGGCCTCGGCCCTGGGCGGGGCGACCTTCCTGATTGTGGCGGACACGATCGCCCGCACGATATTTGGCGCCACTGAGTTGCCCGTGGGAGTGTTGACGGCATTCCTGGGCGGTCCGGCTTTTCTTTATCTCCTGACTCACAGCCAGAGGAGAGCGACCCGTTGATGACACCGATACTTGAGCTGCGCGATGTGGGTTTCGAGCGCGGTGCGCGCAAGGTTCTTGAGGGACTGACGACCAAGGTCAGCCGGGGCGAGATGGTCGCCCTCGTGGGGCCTAACGGCGCCGGCAAGACGACTCTGCTCAAGCTCATCGCCGGGCTGCTGGAGCCGTCCTGCGGCCGTGTGCTGCTGGACGGCAAGGCACTCCCCTCCTGGACGCGGAGCGAGGTCTCGCGTTACGCCGCGCTGGTACCGCAGGAATTGGAGATGCCCTTCGCCTTCCGGGTGGAGGAAATTGTCGCGCAGGGGCGGGTGCCGCATCTTCGCATGTTCGGCGGCCTGCGGGCGCACGATCACCGGATGGTGGAAGAGGCGATGCGGGCAGTGGACATCATCGGCCTGCGCGACCGGACCTACGAGGGACTTTCGGGTGGAGAGCGCCAGCGGGTGAAGATCGCCATCGGGCTGGCACAGGAGTCGCAGCTGATGCTGCTGGACGAGCCGACCCAACACCTTGATATCGGACGTCAGGTCGAAGTGCTCGCCTTGTTAC
>Ga0316217_10004758_pt1 | contig 14438 bp, 21 predicted proteins | sample 1anoAmetaG_FD_203633 | JGI IMG/M metagenome (GOLD analysis project Ga0316217, IMG submission 203633) | Freshwater microbial communities from Trout Bog Lake, Wisconsin, USA - 1anoA | ecosystem: Environmental > Aquatic > Freshwater > Lake > Hypolimnion/Profundal zone | place: USA: Wisconsin... | reverse complement strand
TTTGAAATAACAACTGTGAAGCCAGGAAAAAACAGCTCGTTACCCTCGGCTGTAGGAGTTGTACCCCTTCGGGTTGAAAAATCCGTTGGGGGGAAATCCTCTGAAAGACGGGTAGCTTAACTATGGACGCTTCATGCCAACGCTCAATGATTACCTTTATCAAGTTGAAAATCTGTTGCATGACTCCAACAATAACTTTTGGTCGCAGTCTCAGTTAACAAATTACATTAACGAGGCGAGAGAAAGATTAGTTAGAGACACAGGATGCTTACGGACGGTTCAAAATACGTCTACGCCTATAGCATCCTACAACCCTTACACCAGCTCAAACACAAATCAGACACCCGCAACTCCGTGGGTGGCTAACACTGCCGTAACTGCGGGGCAATATGTTTGGAGCAATATTTACATTTACCAGTACCAGACTTCGGGAACATCTGGCTCGTCAGCCCCTGCGTACCCTACTGGCTCTAATATTTTTCCCCCATCTACTCCTTTCGCAGACGGTACTGCAACTTTGCTCTACGTTCAAAACGCTGAGATTATTCCGTTTCAAGCACTTCCTAACAGCATTAACACCATTGATATTCTTGGTATTAACCTGTATTGGGGCAACAGTCGTATACCTATGCGTTATCTGCCTTGGTCTGATTTCACTGCTCAATTACGGTATTGGCAAAATTATGTAGGCAGACCTATTTGTTTCTCTGTCTACGGTCAGCAACAGATTTACATTGCGCCTGTACCCGACCAAAGCTACTACATTGAGCTAGATACTGTCATTTTACCGACAGCTCTATCTTTGAGTACACCTACAGCCGTAGACCAGATATTAGACCCTTGGTCAACCTGTGTTCAATATTACTCTGCCTACAAAGCTAAGTTTTACGAACAATCTTACGGTGAAGCTGAGATATTTAAACAAGAATACAACAAACATGTCTTGAACGTACTCAACAGTACCTATACAAGAAGGATTCCGAACCCCTATAGTAGTGGAGGTTAGGAATGGCAGCAGCAGAGCAAAAGAAAAGCTATGCGGTTATTAAACAATTCAGAGGAATTGACACCAAAGCCAATCGCACGGCAATCGAAAAAGATGAGTTTTATTGGCTAGAAAACGCCATGCCCGTTGGTTCGGGTAATTTGCGTATTACGCCTCAATCTACGACTGTCAATAACTCGTCAGGTAATGCTGTAGTCTTCTCTAACGTTGTCAGTTATTTGACAAGCGCCAATATCAATGACGATTACATTGTTGCAGCCCAGACAGACGGGTCAATGCAGTATTTTGACCTGACTACCTCTATCAAGGGCAATATTGCTTCTGCGGGGACGTTTACAGGCACTGGAATTAGCTCTGCACAGTATCAGAACACCAATCTGTACATTGGAGACCCCGTAAAAGGTCTTTATGAGTGGGATGGAGGCAACCTTGTAGCCATAGGTTCTATAGGTGTTATCGGTATTACCAATCCTGGAGCTGGTTATACGGCTGCTCCTGACGTGATTATTGGCGCACCTAACCAGTCGGGAGGAGTACAGGCTACTGCAGTGGCTACGATTACTACTGCTAACACCGTAAACACGGTTGTGCTTACAAATGCGGGTTCTGGGTACACGTCACCTCCGTCAATTACGATTAAAGGCGGTGGAGCGACAACAAACGCTACAGCTATCGCCCAACTTACAACCTTTGCTACTGGCACAGTCTCGGTTTTAATCAATTCTGGGGGCTTTGGATACGGTGCTAACGGGTCTTTCTACGTTACCTTCACTGGTGGAGGTGGTTCAGGCGCTAACGGCACTGCAATCGTTTCTGGAAACGCTGTAACCCAGGTTATTATGAACAATCCTGGCTCTGGATACACTTCAGCGCCTACCGTGAGCTTTGCTAACGGGTATACAGCCAACGTCACTGCCAACGCAACCGCTACTGCTATTGTCAATACCAACGGAATTGTGGATGTAGCCACGTTCTCAGGCCGTGTTTGGGTAGCAGCAGGTCGGACAGTCTATGCTTCTAGTGCGGTTAGCCCAACAGACTTTAGTTCTGTGTCTGCCGTAGCGTTTAATCTGACAGATTCGACTCTGCACGGCAATATTCAGGCTTTGCTATCAGCCAATAACTTCTTGTACATCTTTGGTGATGATAGTATCAACGTATTCAGTAACTTACAGGTCACTTCTACAGGAAGTACCGTATTTACCAATACCAACGTCTCTGCTTCTATCGGTTCTAAGCGTATTTACGCCATATTCCCGTACTTCAGGTCTGTATTATTTCTGAACGACTATGGTGTGTACGCCCTTGTGGGTTCTACGACTACCAAGATTAGCGACCCACTAGACGGTATTTTCCCTTATATAGACTTTACAAAGCCAGTAACGGCTGGACAGGCACTGCTGAACAACATTTTGTGTGCCGTGTTTAATTTTTACGTTACTAGCGGGTGTCCTTTTGGATTCGGTGGTTCTAGGTACATTCAGGCCGTGTTTTTTGAGAAAAAATGGTTTATTACGTATCAAGGACAGATTCCGTATGTTACTTCTGCGCCTATAGGCGGAAAAGTAAACCTTTACGGTACAAATACGTCTAATGCGCTATATCAGTTTTACAACAATTCAACGAATAATATTGCAAGTTACATTCAGACGGCTTTGCAAGATATGGGCGACCCTATAAGGACCAAGCAAGCGTTAAAATTTGCAGTAGAAGCCACGTTAACAACGGGTGGAGTATTCCAAGTTACGGTGGATTCTGAGCAAGGAGCTAGTCCAGCGTACACATTGTCTGACGCTGGAGTTTCTTGGCTAAATAACAATTCTCAGGTAATATCATGGGTAAATAACAGTAGCGCTGTTATACAGTGGCTGTTATCCACAGGGTATTACTTGTATAAATCGGATGCCTCGCAGTACGGTAAGTATTTGGGACTCACCATGACTTCCAATAATGCGGGTTTTGTAGTAAATACGTTTGAGTTTGAACACGAATTAAGAGTGAGGTTCTAATATGTCTGGTGTACCCTATACCTTTGCCACTGCAACTACGTCTATACCTTTGTCGCAACTAGATGCCAACTTTGCTACAAATGCAACATTGGGTAACGCTACTGTAGGATTAGGAAATACCACAACTATTGTGGGTAATTTAACTTTACAAAATCCAACAATTACAGGTGTTAGTAACAATATTACATTTGCATCCGGAACAAATGGTATTTATTTCAACAACGCCTCAAGTGCGTTACTAAACGATTATGAAGAAGGAGCGTGGACTCCTGGCATTTCTTTTGGTGGCGGAACAACAGGAATTACTTATGCTCTTCAAACGGGTAAATACACAAAGATAGGACGGCTAGTTGTTTGTACTGGATACTTTACATTAAGCAGTAAAGGCTCTAGCACTGGTAATGCAAAAATTACGGGTTTGCCATTTACCATTTACAACGCCTCTGGGAATTATTCTTCTTTTTCTGCTTTTTATTATGCAAACATGGGGCTGCCAGCTTTAAATTATGGTGTATCTGCTTACGGAGAAACGAATGGAACAGTTGCAGATCTTTTTTCATATTCAAATACTGCATCTACTACGTTGAATGATTCCAATTTTCTTAATGCTTCGCAAATAGGCCCATTACAATTTTCGTACTTCACATCTTAATTAGGAAATATTATGACAATTTCAACATCAACAGTAATTGACAAAATAGAAGTTTTGGCAGACGGACAATTACAAGTTCGTCAAGCTGAAATTATTTTAAAAGACAACGAAGAACTTACCAGAACATTTTCTCGTTGGGTATGTGTTCCAGGTCAAGATGTATCAACTCAAGACCCTAAAGTTCAATCTATTGCTACAGCTTTGTGGACATCTGAAGTAGTGTCTGCTTATCAAGCTGAACAAGCAAATAAAAGACAATTTGGACAGTAATATGTCAGTCAGCGCCCCATTCTCCCCTTGCGGTAACACAGTAGTCATCACGGCTACTACAACTGCTCCTGCTCCCGTACAAGTACCGTCTGCAACATTAGGCGGTAACCAGTACCGTATTATCAATAGCGGTTCTGTGACTGTTATTTTGGGATATGGTCAGACTTCTGCGTTAGCTTCTTCTGGTGCTGTTGTACCAACAAGTACGCAGTCTAATTGCTTGCCATTATTGCCAGGTACAGACGAGATTATTACGTTTGTGCCTAATGCTTACTTTACTGCAAATGCTACAACTGCAAATGCAACGATATACATAACGCCTGGCGATGGCGATTGATACTAAAGGATTACAATGTTAAAGACCGTAAGTAGTTCAAGTGGTGGTAATTCAGGGTTTCCAATTACTCTGGGTAATACTATTATTACTTCACAAAGCACTACTACGACTTTATCTAACCTCACTCTCAACAACGTTATTATTAACGGTACTACTGAGAACAACGTATCTTTCAGTAACGTTAACGTACTCAGCGGTAATATTGCTAACGTAACTATTAGTAACGCTACTGTAGTCAACGCCAATATTACTTCTGTTGCGTCTACATTCCCCAATAGCTACTTGAGCAACAGTTCTGTAACTATAGGCAATACGTCTGTATCTTTAGGCAACACTGTATCTAGCATTGGTAATCTGACGCTTGCTAACGTAACTATTACAGGCGGAACAATTAGTGATAACACGGTCACAGCCAATTCTTTTGTTGGCACAGGAAATATATTATCAAGTTCAAATATTGGCGTATTTTCTTATGGCAATTTATCTTATTCAGACACAGGTGTTGTTGCGTCTTATGCTTCAAGTGTTAACAGTTACGTACAGATAGTTGCACAAAATCTCAGCAACGCTAATCAAGCGTCTACTGATTTTGCGGTTGTCAATGATACTGGTACTGCCTACGGTGATTTTGGAATTACATCTAGCACCTATTCTGGAACTGGAAGGTTTTATAACTCTAATGTTGTTTACGCTTATTCAGGAAATGCGGATTTGGTTATTGGCACTATTACTAATAATGCTGTTCACTTTGTAGGAAATAACGCAACAACAGATGCGATGACGTTAAATGGTAACAACACCATTACTATTAACGCATTAGGTGCAACATTTCCAAATAGCTATTTGTCTAATTCAACAGCTACTTTAGGAAACGCAACAATAACATTAGGCTCAACAACGTCTAGTGTTGGCAACTTAACTCTTTCTAACGTAACAATTACAAGCGGTAACGTAACAATTAACGCTGGTACACAAAACGTACAAACAATCAATCACACTGCTACAACTAACGCCAATGCCACAATGTCAACGGCTAGTATCCCGCTTGTACCGCAAGGATATATGCTGTTTGACTTGAATGGCACTGTCGTGAAAGTGCCTTATTACGCTCAATAAAACATGGAATTACAACAACTATTTGATATTGTCGTAACGACTGCAGCTTTCTTAGCTGGATGGGTACTAAACAACATAACCAAAGCTATAGAACGTTTGGACGCAGATGTTCGTGATATGCCAAAAGATTATGTTACAAAAGAAGACTATCACAGAGATATTGATGAGATTAAAGATATTTGTAAACAGATTTTCAACAAGCTAGATAACAAAGCAGATAAGGCAGGGTAAATCTATCAATCAAGACGACTTAGCCTACGTAGAATTTGGGGATGTCCAAGGTCTCGGTAGGCTTGCGTTTGAAAACTATTTGCAACATGAACTGTTTTATCAAACACTCAACAGTCGTGGCATTGTTACTCCTTTTTACCCTATAGAAGAAATAGACCCGTCTAACATTGATGACTGGTTACTTCTTCACAATCAGATGCACGAGTCTTTGGCAACTATTCTTAGCCTGGATAACCCGTTTCAGTTGCTAGATGCTGATTTTAACGTTGAAGACGACTTTTATGATTGGCTAGGTGTACACCAAGACATTCATCAACAGATAGCGCAAGCATTAGGAGTCGTGTAATGGCAACAGGATATTTAGGCACAAATTACACGCAAGACCAGATAAATTCTGTTCCGTTATTGGCTGATTATGTTAATAGCTTATTAGTGGGGTCTCAAGGAGACGATACCTTTACAAAAGTAAAGCACGCTCAATTAGCCATAAATCAAGGAATGACCAATCCTGTTTCTTTTGTTGAAAATCAATTATCAACACAAGTTGCAAATTATGTTGTAGATGAGACGTTGGGACTAGGTCAACCTCAAGTTCGGTTATCAGCAATAAAATCTGCTGAACAATATTTGGCTAGTAATGGAGTAAGTTCTGACCAAATTAACTCTCAAATAAAAGCTGGAGAAACTTCTGCTCAAAATTCTATTAACACAGAAAACGCTATGCTTAAGGATAGCGGAGGCGGAAGCGGAGGATTTTTTAATTCACTGACGGATGCTTTAAGTAATCCCACAACGTTACTAGAGATTGCTGCTGCTGCATCAATTCCAGGGGCTGCCGAGGCTCTTGCTCCGTCTATTGCTGCTGGATTAGGTGTTTCTACTGCAACTGCTACCGCTATTGCAGCGGGTAGTCTTAGTGCTGCCACGCAAGTTGCTGCTGGTGTTCCTGTACAAACGGCTATCCAAAATGCTGCAGTTGGCAGTATTGTTTCTACAGGAACTAATGAAGCTGCTAACGCAATTATTAGTAATAACCCTGGTTCTAGCGTAGCGTCTGTGTTGTCAACGCCTGTTCCTGGCGCTGCAGCTGGTAGTTTAAGTCCTGTCGTAAGTGCAGTTAGCCAAGGTCTTGCTTCTGGCGCAGACGCTGCGTTAACAGGTCAAAACGTAGCTCAGGCTATAGAAAAAGGTGCTGCCATAGGCGGTATTTCTTCTGCTGCTGCACAAGGTGTATCTTCCGTTAATTCTCCTGGCGCAATGGCGGGAACTGGACTTGGTGGTGCACCAAACGTAACTCAGCCGACAGATACAACGCCTCCTGCGCCAACGGTAGTAAACCCGATGACCGAAACTCCAGTAAGTTACGGTCCAAATAGTACATCGTTGACAACTCCGTTAATTTCTACAGCTCCTACCGAGTTAGCAAATTACAACTTGTTGCAACAACCCGCTGAGATGACCCCTGGAGGAGAGGTTCTTCCTCCGTCAACTTATAACGTTGCAAACCCATTAACAGGCGGAGATTCTACGCAAGGAAACTTAGTTTCTAGGTTAAACAGTAGTGGCGAACCAATGATTCCCACAGAAGGTGGCTTAGGAATTATTGGAGACCCTAACGTAGTTCTTCCTGCGTCTTTTGCTGCCTACGCAACGTATCCTTCTCAAATGAGAGCGGGTTCAGACGGCACGCTTATTCCTGCTTATCAAAATGCTGCGGATACTATTACCCCAGGAGGATTGTCTCAGTACAATCTGTCTGGTAGTCCCCAAGAAACTGTAACTGCTGAACCACAAACAACGCCTGGATTGTCTTTAGACGCTCAAAATGCGTTACAAAGTATATTTGGCTATGGTTTAGGATTGATTGGACCTAAAGGTAGCGGACTTGGAGCTATTGGCACAAACGCTACAGGTACTTCTGCGGGTACAACGGGTACAACATCTAGTACAACAGGAGGCTCACCTGGAGGTACTGAGCTAGATCCTAGCACAGGTAAAGCGCCAGAGTTGGCATGGGGCGATAAATATACATCATTGAAGGAAGGCTTAAATCTATGAGTGCAATTAGAAAAATGACAGGCATGGGCGGAGATGTTCGCCAGATTGCTAAATTGCTTCAAGCAAAAGCTCCTCCTGGGCACAAACTTGCCTTCATCAATGAAGAAGAAGCTGCGTTACTTAAGAGTAGAGGTGGTTCTGGGCGTATTACTCCAGAGGGTATTCCGTCTTACGAGCTAGAAGATAGTTTACAAATATCTGGGGCATCTCCTGCTACCGAACCAGCTCCTATCACTTCTGAAGCAGTTTCTTCTCCTGTTTCTACACCTTCGTCTGGAACGCCAACAGAACTGCCTCCTGCTACAACGGCTGGAGATGTTTATTTAAATGCTCCTGTTCAGCAACAAGGAATTACTCCATCTATTGATGCGTCTAAAACTCCTCAAGCAGACTTCAGAAAATCTGAAATTGCTCAAGAAAACCTAGCAGCTCAATCGGCTGGTGTCCCCAACATCTTCCAAGGTCCTGCTACAGAAACTCCCGCTCCTCAGCCTCAAGCGCCTGAACAGTCTTTGTTTGAAAAGGCTAAATCGGCTGTAACAGGATTAGACCCAAAGACTTCTGCTGCATTAGGTATTGGTGGTGTTCAATCTTTGCTAGGCGCTAACGCAGTTAGAAAAGCTCAACAAGATGCTGCTCAAGCTAAACAACAGTTGCAAGCCATGGCTGCACCTTATCAACAACAAGGTCAGCAGTTACAACAGTTGTCTAACCAGGGTCAGCTCACTCCTGCTAACCAGCAGACTCTACAGGCTGCACGTGCACAGTTGGCACAAGGAGCTGAAGCTAGGGGCGGTGTAGGCGCAGCTCAAGCAGCTACTCAAATAGCCAATTTGACTCAGAACTTATTAAGTCAGCAAATGAATCTTGGAATTCAATTACAAGGCAGGGGCGATAAGATTGCTCAAGGCGCTATTCAAACTGGTATTCAAGCTGACCAATACATCAATCAGCTTACTTCTAGTTATGCTCAGAACATTGCTAGAACTGTTGCAGGAGCTACTGGATTGCCTGGTCAGCAAACCTCTACAACAATTACTGTTCCTAGCGGAGGTTAATCATGGCTATTGAAGATAAACAAATAGACACTACTGTAGATGTGCCTCCCATCAAATCTGGGGGAAGATTGTCTGTTAACGATATTATGGGCATGGAAGCTCCTTTTTTGCGTAAAAAAGCAGAATTGTCATCGGAAGCTACAAAAGCCAAAGGTGAAGAATTACAAGCAAAACAAACTCAAGCTGAAACAGAAGCAACAGGAGTGTCTGAGGCTTTCCAAAAAGGTGCTCAACAAGAACGTCAAGCTAGAGAACAATATAAATCAGAAATGGCTGCCAACCCATTACCTGCGTTTGTCCCTTCTAAAGAAGACGCAGGTGATTTAGGACTTTTGTTCACTTTAACCAACATTCTTGGATTTGCCGTGGGAGCAAAAGGCAATTCTCAAGCAGCGTTGTCCGCTATGAACGGAATGTTAGAAGGTCATCGCAAAGGTCGTGAAGACCTGTACAAAAAAGAAAAAGACGAGTTTGATAAAAACTTTAAAGTATTGGTTGAGAAGCAGAAAACTCTCAGGCAAGAAATGGAAGACGCTATTAAGTTAATGCAAACAGATAAAGAGGCTGGTCAACAAGCTGCTCATCTGGCAGCAATTAGGTCTGGTAGCGATATTATCAAAGCTCAAGTAGCACAAGGTCGTTATACTGACGCTTACAACCAAGTACAAGACAATCAAAAAGTAGCAGAAAATGCTTTATCAGTCGTTGAGAAACAACGTGAAAAAGATTTGGAATACAGTCGTCAAACACAACTTGAAAAATTAAAATTAACAGCAGCTGCTGCTCGAAAAGACCAGAAACAACTAGATGCTTTAGGTCCTCAACTTAGAAACATGGCTTTAGAGTATCCAGATGGAACTGCTGCAACATTGGTCGGGGCAAGTCCTACTGACAAAAACAGAATATACGGTTCTTACAGGGCTATTCAACAATCTGAAGAAGTCGCAGATTTTGTAGCTAAAAACAAAGATGCTGTTGGCGCTCTTGCGGTTATTAAAAATGCACTTCGTATGGATGCTATTAAAAGTATTCAAAATGAAGATGAAAACAAAGCAGCTCAAGATAAATCAACATTGGTTGACAATGCTATCGACAAAGCTGCACAAAGCGGTCAAATTACAGCAGACGCTGCTCAAAACGCAAAAGTGTTACAAAAGAAATTGTTTTCGTTGGCTCTTGCTGACGTGCAGTCTTCTGGTCAAAGAGGTTCTGTTTTCTTAGACAGAAAATTCCAAGACTTGTATGACCAAGCGTCAAGACCTGAAACTTTGTTAGAAGTTATTAGGCAGCGTGAACAAGAAAATAATGGTAATTTGCAAGCATACGGACTGAACGTTGAGAGGCACAACAATCCTCAATTATTCCCATTGCATCAAGCAAATACTCCAGAATTATTTACTAATTATGTAAAAGAAAGAGCGCCTCAAAAGATTGCGTCTAAAGCCGACATTGAAGAAACTGCAAAACAAACTGGATTAACCATAGATGAAACTAAAGAAAAGTTAAAAGCAAAAGGTTTCAAGATTGAAGAAGACGGAGGTAAAGATGGCTGGGATTAACTTATTAGCAGATGAATCTTCTCCCAAAGGTCGTAATCTTTTAGCAGAACCTCCTGCTCCAAAGACGGGATTTGCTGCGGGAGCAGAACAAGTTGCAGGAGGGGCATTAGAAGCAATACCATTTGTTGGTGAAAAACTTGCAAAATCTGCAGGTATTCCTGAACCACAAACATTTCCTGAAAGACTCACAAGACGGACCGCAAGAAATGTTACTACTGCTTTACCTTTTGCTATGACGGGTGTAGGAGCATTACCTGCTTTGGGTTCTGCTGTACTGGCGACAGGAGCTGGTCAAGCTGCTGAAGAAATCGGAGTTCCAAAAGAATATCAGCCAATAGCAGAAATAGCTGGAGGAGGTTCCGGTCAACTTATAAGAGATGTTTCTGGTAGAGCATTAGGATACAGTGAAAAATATTTATCTGATGCAGCTAAAAAAGCAAATGAATTTTTTGAGGTCGGAAGTGGAGCTAAAACTCAGCAAGGCATGAAATATGGTCATGGAGAAACGCCACAAGCCAACATAAGAAATTTACAAAAATCTACGCAAATGGCGACAGAAAAAACTGGGTTTCCATCAACTGTAGTGGATGGTCAATGGGTTAAAAACACAGGTGACGAGCTTGGTAAAAAAGTTACAAATTTGTTTTCTGGTAAAACATTTACAACTGACCCTCAATTTAATTCTGAGATTGCCAATTTATCAAACGAAGCAACTAGTTTTTATGGTGACAAAGCCAACGTAGTAAAAACAATTTTAGAAAAAAATATTGGAGGTCAACGGGTAGGAGGTTCTTTAGTGGGTCAAACTTTTGACGCTATGAATCTTAAAAACGCAATAACAGAAGTAAATAGTTATTTAAGAACAGCAGAAGGTCCTGAAGCTGCGCTTTTAAGCAAACTTAATAAATCGCTAAATAACCTGGCAGAAGCGAATCTTACTGGTGCTGCACGTAAAGAATATAAAACATGGAGAGAAAATTACCATGCTTATGCAACCATAAGAGATATGGTTGAGAAAAATGCTTTAACAGAAGGCAAACAAATACCAATAAACAAGTTGTCAGAAGAAATTGCAAGACGCACGGGTGGTCAGCCAACTCAAAATCCTTTATATAAAAATTTAGGTGAATTTGCTGGTGTTTTTCAAGAACCAAAATTTACAACAGTTAATGCAGCTAAAGCTCTTTACGAAGGTTTAACACAAAACCCCCTTGCAGAGGCTTTGCAAACCATGATGCAACCAAAAATCAGAACTAAAACTGGAGACATTTTGGCAACAGGACAAACTCTTGCGCCATCACTTCTTTATACCCAGCAAAAGAAAAAACCTGGAGAACAATGATGCCACTCAAGAAAGGTAAAAGCCGTGAAGTCATTTCAGAAAACATTAGCAAACTCACAAAAGAAGGCGGTCGCCCCAGGAAGCAAATTATTGCTATCGCTTTGTCAACGGCTCGTAAGCCCAAAAAATCAGCCAAAAGAAAGGCTAAAAGATGAGCGACAAAAAACCTAATTTATCTGTTGGCAGGGGTGAGAAACAGTCTGTTGCTGCTGGTGGTGGACTCACCGCTAAAGGCAGAGCTAAGTACAACCGTGCCACAGGAAGCAATCTAAAAGCGCCTCAGAAGTCTGGTCCACGTCACAAGTCCTTTTGCGCCAGGTCTAAGAGTTGGTCTGGAGAACGTGGAAAAGCAGCTAGACGTAGATGGGGTTGCAGATGAGCAAGAAAAAAGATAAAGGGCTTAACCCTGAGTTAGAAAAACATATAAATCAGCTTTTGACGATTGTCATGGCTGACGATACCGCTTCCATCACAGAAAAAATGAAAGTGGTGGACCGTGCTCTGAAACTGGAGGCTTTGAAAGCAAAAGTGTCGGATGATGAATACGGTTCAGGGTTCTTTGACCACGCAGACGAGGAAGACGATAAGGATATATGATAATATGATTACCTTTAAACATTCAGGGGGTAATCATGGATTCAGTAACTTTAATTCGTCTAGCGTTAGAAGTCATCTCAGACCGATTGATAACGATATTGGCGTTGTCGATGAGTTGCGGACTGGCTTGCTACACAATGTGGGCGGGGGATTGGACAAGAGTCGCAACTTTGAGTATATTCGTAATGTTTTCGTACCTGGTGGTAACCAACAAGGAGAGAAGTAATGCCAAGCAACAACCGAAATATCAACCCGATGAGTCCGAGTGACGCTTATGAGAATAGCCACATGGCTAACTCTAAGCACCAGAGACCTCATGAGGTTAACCAGCAGATAGCCAAGTCTACACGCCCACAGTTGCCTAGAGATGGCACTGCTGATATGGAACGCTGGACTCCTGGTCAGTTGCCTAAAGGTGGCTTCCGTTCTGTCTTTGACTTCTCTGGTACGCCTACTTACAACACTAAGAAATCACCTACATCTGGTGGCGGTAAGAAGGTGTACTAATGGCTAATAATATTCCTTTTCAGCCCATGGGGCCGACCGTAAAGGTTTCGGTCACAGGTGCTGCCAACACGCAATCTAACGTATTTACCATCACGGCTACCAGTCCTTGCCAACAATTCTATTTGTCAAACTCTGATACCAGTGCTGCGGTATATGTACAGATAAGTGCGTCTAATTCTTTTAATGTCTCATTGCCAGATACAGGTCCTTCTAATGTAATTACTTTACCGCCCTATTCTTATAAGGTTGTAACGTGGTTACAAGTAGGTCCGACTGCCAACGTCTATGCCAAAGTTATTGGAGACTCAGCAAACGCATCTGTTTATGTTTGCCCTGGTGAGGGGTTCTAAATAGACCCGTTTACGTTGGCGATGATGGCGTTCTCTGCTGTAAAAAGCGGAGTGGCTGCCTATAAGGAAATCAAGCAAACAGGCGGGGAGGTTGTTGGTATAGTAAATGAGCTGAGTGGTGCACTTGGCTCTTTTTTTGACCATCAAGACCAGGCTAAGAAGGCAGACGCAGAGCTGAAGAAGAATCCGCCCAAGGGTAAGTCACTGCAAGCCATAGCCCTAGAGAACGTGTTGCGTAAGAAGCAACTAGAACAGGCTGAGTACGATTTAAGACAGATGCTTGTCTACGAGTCACCTCCTGAGTTAGGTTCGGTCTGGACAGAGTTTGAAGCAGAGAGAACCAGGCTAGTAAAGGAACAAGAGGCGCTGGACAAAGCTCAAAAAAAAAGGAATTGCTCGAATCACACGAAAGGCGTATACGAGCAGGAAACGTCAAAGTGGGAGTTGCAATCTGTATTGCTGTTTTCGTTGTTGCGTTTACCATTGGCGGTTTGATGTACCAGATACACATTTGGACAGAGGAACGCAAGAGAGAAGAACGTTGGTATATTGAGTTTTACAGGAAATTCGAAGAAAATAGCAAAGAGATAGAGTGTTACAACCTGTTTAGAGAGACAGGATATTTACCCAAATACTGTAAGGATTGATATGGATTGGCTAAAAACGATTGCACCAACTATTGCCACCGCTCTTGGTGGACCATTCGGAGGATTAGCGTATGAAGCAGTTTCAAAGGTTCTTGGAGTTTCTCAAGACGATGCAAAAAAAATGCTTGACGATGGCAAACTCACTTCTGAGCAAATTGCAAGCGTTCAGCAAGCGGAAATAGCGCTCAAGGCTAAGGCTCAAGAGCTGGGATTAGACTTTGAACAGTTGGCGGTGGCTGACCGAAAGTCCGCAAGGGAGATGCAAACAAATACGCACTCCTTTATTCCTCCCGTCCTTGCTATTATGGTCACCATCGGGTTTTTTGGCATCTTATACGGATTGATGACCGAGCAGTTCAAAACGTCAGACGCTCTCCTCCTTATGCTAGGTAGCCTAGGCACAGCATGGACAGGTGTCATTGCCTTTTACTTCGGTAGCTCTGCTGGTTCACAAGCCAAGGACGCTATGCTCCACAAATCAACACCTACGGACCAAGTCAAATGATTAACTCACGCTCACTAGATGAACTACTCCCAGAAGTCAAATCCAAAGTCGAACAATTCATCTCCTTATGCAAGGATGCTGGAATTGAACTCCTCATTACATCCACTTATAGAGACAATGAAAGCCAAGCTGCTTTGTATGCTCAGGGCAGAACTTCTCCAGGAAATATTGTTACGAACGCTGGACCTGGTGAG